>Ga0326727_10006489_pt1 | contig 32039 bp, 34 predicted proteins | sample MB2enrmetagenome_FD_207643 | JGI IMG/M metagenome (GOLD analysis project Ga0326727, IMG submission 207643) | Lab enriched peat soil microbial communities from McLean, Ithaca, NY, United States - MB29MY | ecosystem: Environmental > Terrestrial > Soil > Wetlands > Peat | place: USA: New York...
TCAGGGGATTCTGCCATGCAGGAAGCATACCGGAGCGGGGACCCATACTTGAGCTTTGCCAAAATGGCAGGAGCAGCCCCACAAGACGCAACTAAAGAGAGCCACAAGGGAGTGCGAGATCTGTACAAGATCTGCGCACTGGGTGTGCAGTTTGGTATGGGAGAACAGTCGTTGGCCCGGCAGATGAACCGTCCACCGGCGTATGCCGGGGAACTCCTGCGGCAACACCGAAGGGTGTTTAAAACATACTGGGACTGGTCTGACAGGGTGTTGAACGATGCTCTACTGACCCGAAGGTTGACCACCTCCTTTGGATGGCAACTCCATATCGCCGGGGACGGGGGAGACGCAGCAAGATCGATTCGGAACTGGCCAATGCAGAGCACTGGTTCGGATATATTGAGGATGGCCTGCGTGCTTCTCGATAAGAGCGGGCTTGAAGTGGTCGGTCCGGTGCACGATGCGGTTCTTCTTGAGTGCATGGCCAACGATGCAGACAATGTTGCCAAGAAAGCGGCGAGCATAATGGAGCAGGCATCTTCCTATGTCTTGGGAGGACAGCGAGTAGTTCGGGTAGATTATGATATCATCCGGTGCCCGGATAGATACACCGATCCACGGGGAGTGGAGACATGGAACCGGGTAACCCGCTTATTGGATGAAATGGACGCGGAGGTCTGCACCTCATGACCAGTAGACCGAAAGAGGTGGCGTATAACATGGGGTACCCTGCACCAACAACGGTGCAGGCCGCACCATCACATGAAGCACCGTACCCCACCCGTGCAATATATTATAAGATCTTCTTTTTGGGGATCTTTTCACTAGCGAAGAGGAGTTGGAATGGCAATTGACACCGGCGGAACTGCTGGTGGGCTTGGCCTTGTAAATGAGTGTAAGGTCAACCCACCATCCTGCCATATCGCCAAGAAAAAATCAGCACCTCCCCGCAAAAGAAGGTATGATAGGTTCCTGTGTGGCCCAGTACCACTCGTCTGGCTCTCGATGGCTGCAAAGCTTTCCGGGAAAGCCCTACACGTCGGGATTGCCCTGTGGTATCTCGCAGGAGTGACCAAATCATTTACAGTCAAGCTAACACGATCAACCCTGACCCTATTCGGGGTATCACGGTGGTCAGTATCAAGGAACCTGCGCCTGCTGGAATTGGCAGGATTAGTCACGGTTGAACGCCGCAAAGGGAAAGTACCACTGGTAACAATCGTCGAAGAGCCCCGTTCTCTGCTGGAAATCAATGAACAAGATGGGGGCGAATCAGATGCTTGAAACGATCAGTGGAAACATTATCTCATCTTCCCCCGCGTTCATTGTTCCCCAACAAGATATCGGACGCGAAGTCCCGATAAATGAGATTACTATACCTCCCAATATAGGGCGCCCGATAGATTGGAATAAAGTTTCAGCACTTGCGGGATCGATGGCGATAATCGGTCTCACTCAGCCGATTGTTATTTCAGAGGACTTTGTTCTCGTAGCGGGTAATCATCGCCTTGAAGCAGCCCGCCAGCTCGGGTGGGAGACAATCCGCGCGAGGGTTGTTCTGAACGATTCACTTCTGAATGAACTCATCGCAATCGATGAAAACCTGATTCGCAACGAGTTGAATCCCCTTGAACAGGGGGAACATCTTCTTCGCCGGGGACAAATCCTCATAGCCCTTGGAAAACGCGCGCAGTCGGGCGAAAACCAATATACAACTATGAGCGGGGCGGGGTACACGTCCGGTGCCACCACCAAAACAGGTGGTGCATACTATGCACCCCCACTTTCAACAGAGTCGAAGGTAACGACATACACCATTGCAAAGGAGATGGGTTACGCAACGCGGACAGTTCAAGAACGAATGAAAATCGCGCGCGATATTAGTGAAGAGGTAAGGGACAAAATCCGGAATACCGAGATTGCAGGAAATAAGTCCGAACTTCTCCGTCTCGCAAAAGTGAAAGACCCGGTAGAACAGATGAAAATCGCAGAAAAGATCGTGAACGGGGAAGTAAAGACAGTCAAGGATTCGGTCTCATCGAGTGAACGCGAGAAAACCCGTGTACAGTATATGGAGACAGCGGAAGGGTTCGCCAAACTTCCTGATGGGATCACACTTACTGTGGGAGATTTCTTCGAGTATGAGGGGAGTATCCCGGACGGTTCCGTTGACATGATCCTGACCGATCCGCCATATGTGGCTGAGTGGGCGGAGAACATCGCGTCGTTCATGACTATTGCAAATCGTATCCTGCGCCCCGGTGGTGCGCTAGTGATGTATCTTGGTCATGTTCGCCTTCCAGAATATTTCCATGGTCTCGAAGAATGCGAGAGTGTCTTCAAAGAAAACGCACTCCAGTTCTATTGGGTATGTGCGCTGGAACATAGTGGTGCACGGGCAACCGTATTCCCTGTCGGTGCAATTTGTGCGTTCAAACCGATTCTGATCGCGATGAAACCTCCGGTACACAAGCCCTATCAAAATTATTCCGATCTTCTTCGGGGAAGCGGGCGCGAGAAAGATGCACACGATTGGCAACAGTCTGCAATGGAAATTCTCCCGCTCGTGGATGCACTCAGCAAACCCGGCGATATTATCCTCGACCCCTTCTGTGGTTCTGGATCAACGGGTGTTGCCGCAAGAATGCATGCTCGAAAATATATCGGCGTTGACCTCGATAGCGAAAACATCAAGGTTGCGTACGGTCGCTTATCGAAAGTAACCGTAGAGAGATCATTAAAATGAAAGAGAGGAAACGAGTCCCGGATAAAGGGGCTCCCGTTTCTTTTTGGGGGTGCTTCTCTTTCTTTACCGTCTTTTCATAACGGATTTCTGGACGCATTCGAGGATTTCCGATTCGTCGTCGTCATCGTCACAATCTTCATCGTCGTCTTCGTCCTCGTCGTCATCGTCACCGATGTCGTGATCTTTTTCATCATCGTCGTCATCATCATTTTTAGAGGGTTTCTTGGGCTTAGTCGTGGACGTTTTCTTCTTCGTGTCCTCGACTTCCTCCTCTTCGTCCTCTTCTCCGTCATCCTCCTTACGAGCACGTGCGAGCGATTCGGACAGATCGTCATCCGTTTCAGTGGGATCACGAACGATCCGGCACTTCAGACCTGACGGGCTGCTGGGATCAGCAACACAGGTAACGGTTATGTTCACGGTTGACAGTACATCTCCTTCAGAGTCTTCCCCCGAAGATCCATTGTTCTTACGGCGTAAGTCTTTCATAGGCTTTCGGCTGCTTTATTGCTGCCGAACAGCATATATACTTTTGGGCGGGATTCACGACGTAAACGAAAAAAAAGATATATAAAAAGATTATTAAGTAGAAAAATAAGGTAGACGGCTCCCTGCCCGGTTCAAGCAATTCGCACTTCATCGGCGAAAATGCCGGGAGGCATATCTATTTCCCCCGTTGGATGAACACCTCGCGGGCATCTGGCACTCCCAATACCCTATCTCTCGTCAGTGTGAGGATATACCGGGTGCCAGCAATCCGAATCTCATCTTCATCGCCGACACGCCCTTGCATTATCATATCGTGAATCCTGCGGTGCGGGCTGTGGGTGCCAACGTACCGCATTCCGCCGGGGTTCATATTCTCCAGCACTCTCTGGAAGAACTGTCTTTTGCGCATACCCTTGCCTTCGATGTAGCACGAGATAGGAAGACCTGTCCGAATGAGGCGGTTCAGTGTGTCGGATTCATCCTCGAAAAACAGAACACCGGTCTTTTTGAACCCGCCATGCACACATCGATGTAAACCGAATACCCGTGCTCTCGTCGTGGCGACTATGGTAGCATGTGCCTTCGGTAGCGTCCGGCAGAAATTACGGAAGAATGCACTCCGTTCCTCGTGTGTCTTCGGGGAACATTCAGAGAATATTTGCACGTTACAGTCGAGATAGGAGAGAAACGCGTGATTCTCTCCTGCCGACGGAAAAAATAGTATTCGCTTTCGTCCCATCGACCCCCAGCCTCGTAACAAGGATTGTGTGTTGAACACCCTTTTCACCTTAGTGGCTGGCTTGGCTCTGATAGAATAAATAGCGCTGCAATAGATGTGCTCGATGGTAGAACAGGGCTTTGCGAACACGCTCTCATTGCATTGTTAGCCCCTCTCTGCAATCGGTTCAAGAATCTTTATCAATAACATACGTGATGTATTATTTAACAATGGAGAATTAACCATGGCTGGAAGAAAAATAAGAGGAGACGCAAAAGTATCGACGGTAAGAAAAGACTATGGTGTTCCTTTGAAAGGTATCAGAGGGGATGCAAAACTTAGTACAGCCAGAAAAAAATTAAAATAATAAAAACTAGCCATTTTTCCCGGTTTTTTCAATCAGTATAGGTTGTCACCCCAGAACGTGAGATTCTGGATCTGCCGTTTAACCCTATATGATGAAGTTATCCATTCGCATAAAGACAAGTTCATCCAGTGGGACTCCACAACCCTGAAGGAATATGATTATCGAACAATGATGATTGTTCTATCCTGAAGAGGAGCGTAGTCGGGGACGTATCCCATTCACGAAAACCCTGTTCTTGGAGTTTCCAAAATAGTGTCCACATTTCGCCGCAGAAATATGGACGGATCGAAAACACGGGTTTCTGCATCAGACTAACCCATTCATGATCATGTAGTGCCGATCCACCATTGCACGTTTTATCTCCGGCTCAAACTGCGTAAAATCAGTGTAATGGTCACCCATTGCAGAACGGCTGACGTGCCCTAACACGGCATCAGTAACATAATCGGGAACACCAGACAACCTGAACTGTGTCTGAACCGTGCGTCTTCCGGTCTTCGCAGTAACACGGACGCTGCCAATGGTATATTTCTTTATTCTCGTAGTAAGCCACGCGTTGGGATGGAGAAATGACGGAATTGCGGCACACCATCGTTTTAGATGAGGAGTGATTGCCGGGTGCCAAGCAAGAAATCGGTAGTCTCCGGTCTTGGCAGTGTACAGCTGCATGGTACGATTCTTCCAGTTGATCTCGGCGGGATGTTCTACGCCAGAAGTACGTAACCAGTACCCGAGTTCAACAGGGCGGGCACCAAAGTACCAGTGCAGAATCACGCCACTGTATACTAATTCGTTACGCAGGGTCTTCGGGTTCCTTCCCAACACGGTGAGAAATTGTCGCAAATCCTCTATCGTTAGTGCGACCTTTTCGCGCTTGATGCGTTTCGAACGGCTTCGAATGCTCCGCAGTTGGTTTTCCCGCTGGGTTTCAATCAATACTCGTGGATCTCCGATAGGGAGCGTTACGTTCCGGAACTTCATATACCCTCGAATCGCACCGAGGAAGATATTCGCGGTTGAGTTGTTCTTCACCCCGGACATATATTCCTGGACATCGATCACCGTGAAGGTATCAAACGTTTTTCGGCGAGTGCTAAGCCAGAATGAAAATTCGCGAAGACTTGATTTGTACACCCGCGCAGCCGGTATTTTCCCGACACTCGTGAGGTACCGTGTAAAATGGTTGATTTCCGAGTCGTCCATGGTGCCCACACTTAATACCAGGATGCAAGGTGCTTCTGGGTCAACCGGTAGTACGATCGTGTGAACATTTCTTTCCCTTTGCGATCTTTACGCGGTACCTTGTTACCATCGGGAATACATTCGATGATCTCTCTCTTTTTCATGCTCCACACCAACTTTCGGAATGCCGCATAGTTACTCCGAGGTTTGCCGATCTTCTCGCGATAGGCATTCCAACCCCGCAGAAGTGCATTGACAAATAACCCCGCATCTCCCGCAGATTTGAGGGCGTCTATCACGAACATTTCTCTCGTAAGGGGTTGCGCCCGGTTCAGTGTGATCACTATCTTCGAACTTTTCTGATCTTCGCCAATACGTGTCTTCGATAGGATAGTTTTTCTAAGGGTATGTGAACCCCGTGGTAACATCGTCATGCTCGTGCTAGAGTGCTCTAACCACATATAGAGATTGTGGCGACGCCAGTGTAACGTATCCCCGTTCAACGTATTCCCAATCAGGATCTGTAACACTTTCACTTCGCACAGTAGCGGGGTTATATGAATCCGTGGATGATACGATAGTTGAATAACGATGTCTGCCGCTTTGACAAAGACAAACAAAGGAGTTCAATTGCATAATTTACCACGAGGACGTTTGTACACAGAACAATATAACCGCGTTCTTCGATATTACGAACGTTTCAAATTGATCAATGATGGTCGCCAAAAAGGTGCATCATTTGAAGGACAGTATGATGATATGCTCGGATTCTTCATGAACTGTCACCATCTAAAAGACTGGGTTATACAAGATTTTTACACTGATAAAGGAGATCCTAATCACCCGAAGTATTGTAGGTTGCGAGATGAGATTGTAGGTTTTATCGATAGTAACGATTGCTTGAAATTATGTGCCGATATATGCAATGGCGCAAAACATCTTCATCGCGATGAACCTCTCCATTTTGGCGAAGACATAAGAGTCCGTGAAGAAGTTCATATTGACGTGACTGTTGATAATCCACCCGTTCGAAGAGCGTGGAAAATCACATCAGAATCTGGAAAGGAATGGGATGCATTCGAATTAGCGACTGAATGCGTAACCAAATGGAAAGAGTTTTTCGCAGGACATAAAAAGAATTTTCAAGCCTTGACGGATTTCCCCGAAGAAGGAAGTACATCTGGTATCGCGGATATGTCAACGATAGAAACCAATGTTGTCGGGTCAGCACACTCTGTAATGTATCGCATCGCTCATAAAAAAGAATAAGTGTAAATACCCTCGTTTGTACTCTGTGAGATCCGCCAACAGAACTGCATGGCGGGGTCACTCTGCCTATTGTGGTGATCATACCTCAGCATTCCGATGCATCGCGTGTGAAAGCCGTTCCCGGAATCCCACCATCTGTTCTGAACTCGGTTGGCGAGTGGGTTCATTCACTGAGTAAAACGACATATACACGGCCTCCTTGTCGTGTACAAGCGCGTGGCCGGTCAGCCCGATCCCATTGAACCGGTAGTCCACACCTAAACCCACCGAGGGGTGTGGGTCTGCTGTGCAGTTTCTTATGTCACCTAGGAAATCTTTCGCTTTTCCGGCAAAATCTACCTTGCGATGTGAGGGCGGTGTAAGAACCGCGTCGATTGTATATGAGCGAAGGATTTTTTTATAAATCTTCGAGAATACGTCCTCGTTGGAGACCATTTCGAACCCTATGTATACCCCGTCACAAACGAACACGAGAATTCCCCGCTGATGTGGCTGAAGAGGGAAAGCATCAACGAGCTTCTCGACATCGTGATTCTTCTCAGCGAAACTATCTTTCATCGCACCCGTCGGAGATCGTGCACCCGACTTCCGGTTAAGGTTCGAAATCTCATCCCATACCCCGCTCTGATCACCTTCGAAGGAATCCTTGTATTTAAGGCTGTCCGTCACAGAACGCATCTTTCTCCGTCGCGAATTAGAACTCATCACGTAGTCTGTCGACCGGAATTCCCGTGACGAGTACCACCACCGTTTGTGTTCAGTGCACGAGACCGGGATCACGGTTTTTGAATCCGGGGCAAGCATGACCGTGGTGTTCAGTACACGATCCTGTTTTGCACCGACAAGCTGTTCACCATCGATTATGAGAATTTCCTTTTTCCCTGTGTTCACTGCCATGAGCTGCGGGACACTGCCGGCCTCGTGGAGTTCAGTTATCGTGAGTACTCCAAGATCCATTGCCTCCTGCAATAAGAGAAAATCGTGTTCCACGGCCACCGGTGGTGCAAAAACCGGAACGACTGTCATCGACCCATACGAGACCGTGGTGCCAAGACTTGCCTCAGCGAGATAGTCTTCTATTATGCTATCCATATTTTTCACACTCTTTCGAGCCCTTGGCTCGCTGCTTTTTGCTCATGCTTGGATTTATAGCCTCTGCTGGATTAATGGAGCCCATACTAGCCCCGCTTAACATATGGGTTTGGCATTAGGCCATGTTTTTGTCCTGAAAAACTGTGTTTTCGGTTTTCTTATGGAGGACACTGTGTTCTTACAGAGATGGGATCTGCTTCTGCTTTACGAGATATACATGATAATAGGACGTTGAGAGATTCGTATCTCAAAAACAACTTTTTCAGGGAATGAGACAGCCCATGATTTCATGTTTTTCGACCGGTTACATACACGCTACAGGCATTTTGTGAAGAGATTCATAACGTCAGAAAGTCGGGTTACTGATATGTAAGTACGGCCATATGACCTGGGAACAGGATAATTCAACACTATAACCTATGTTAATATACTGAATCTTGCAATAGTGAAATATGGCTCGATACGAATGCCCCGAATGCGGCAGGGAATACGAAACACATGCGTACTGCAATCATCATAGAGTTTCAGTGAAATGTATAGATACAAAGTCCAGAAAAGGAGAATTGTTCGGTGATTTAAATAATGTTCCCGACACGACACCGCCGAACTCGCTTAAAGGTCTGAAATATAAATGAAAAATCGCCCAGAACCAAATGAAGCTTGGCTTCAATACTTAAGAAGAACGGGAAAATTTTGCTGCCTTATATTATTAGCTTGGGGTGAAATCGAATTTCATATCGATCAGATTGTCGCCAAGGAATTCGGATTATACTATGATGATAAGAAAGCCAGAATATTGCTCGAACTACCATTCGGAAAGAAGCTTGAGTTTCTTAAAAAGCAAGGAGTTATTTGCAATGAGGAATACGAAGTCATCAATAAATTCCAGCAAAAACGAAATAAGCTTTTTCATGGTAGAGAGGACCCATTTTTCTTAACTCTCGGTGATAAGGAGAGAAACGCATTAATGAATAATGCAGTGGAAGCTGCTCAGCTCGCTTTAGACATCGGACTGGGATGTCATGGGAAGAAAGATAAGGAATAAAATTCAGTCTCGTTGACGCTTTTTTACACGAAAATTAAACACCACTGATAGCCACTGTTCTAAAAGAGCAGAGCACGAGTTTGGGTTTATAGCAAAAAAATTGAAAAATGATAGATTTATGGCATTAGCGGGAATTAGATTGTAGTGAGGAATATAAATGGTAAAATTTTTAGAGACCACGGGGGTCACTTACGAATTAACAGAATTAATTAAAAAGTCAAAAGAAAAACTTTGGCTAATTACTCCCTATATTGAGATTAATGATCAAATTCGAGGTCATATTCGTAGTAGTGATGCAAGAAATGTTGATATCAGAGTCATATTTCGAAAAGATTCAAAGATTAAACCTGATGACCTCAGTTTTTTAAATAATCTTAAGATGAAGCATCTTTTCGAATGCAAAGATTTGCATGCTAAGTGTTATCTTAATGAGAATACCGCCATTATCACGTCCATGAATTTATACGACTATTCTCAAACCCATAATCGTGAAATAGGAATAAAAATTGACAAAGAAGTTGCAGAAGATAAGGAACTTTATGATGAAGTTTATCACGAAATGCTTTCTATCACTGAAGCCAGTGAGCCATTTCAATATGAAGTAAAAAGGGTCGAGATTGAATTACCCCATGTTCCAAAAATTGCATCTGTAAAAAATTATCCAAAACATTCCCCTCCCCAACAATACAATGGGGGATATTGTATCCGTTGTCATGCCCAGATGGAATTAAATCCGAATAAACCCCTTTGCTCAAAGTGTTACCCAATTTGGGCAAAATATTCTGATAGAACGTATCCAGAGAAATATTGCCATATTTGTGGAAAAGAATCAAAACAAAGTGTTGATAAACCCGTTTGTATTACCTGCTATAAAAAAATGCATAAGTAATCGCAAAGTCCTTTTTTCTCGCCATCCGAATCTCCCAATATCTCGCTTCTTGCAACGCGTCGTTTCTGATATTATTTATTACATTATCTCATACTCAGGCGCCTTCGACCGATAATCTGATGCAAGAATCCCGATTCCTGCTACCACTGGAACCATGCACATGATGCCAATCACGAAAAAACTTATCAAACCAACAACGATACACCCCCCCCCGACGAAGGCTCGCTGATGCATATTTTTTGAGACTAGTATCAAGGGCTTTCCACTTTTAACAGCACAGTCCTTACATACCTTATTATTAATTCCTAGATCATAAGCACAATTTCTGCAGATGGTTTTTCCACATGTTTTACACTTGAAGCCGTGGGAATCTAAAAGACGTTGGTCGTGAACTAACGCTCCGCAGGAATTACAGAGCAGACCTTTGCCGGTGATATAATAACCGCAAATATTACAGTTCAGCATATCCGTGACACTGAGCAACTGCTCCGCATTCTCAAGAGAAGACGTATGGTACAAAGAGTTCAAAATGCTAAATTTTACATCTTGAAACGGGAGATAAATCTGTTTCTCGTTTGTTATAAACACATCTTGCTCGCTGGGAATGCATGCTTTTGAATAGTTCTGATTGTTTTTCCCAGAATAGGAAATCATCTTTGTATGACGATTTATTACAATTTTTTTCGATAGGTTCGCTAAAGAACGGTCATCTATAACAAAATCAGAACGGGAGAATGGAATACCCGAAAAATCCGATTCATTGTAGATGCTAAGTGGTGCCGATTTCAGATGATTAACAAGTTCCGGCTTCAATAATGTTCCCGTTTTTCCATCGACAAAGAATACACCATTTTCAAGATATTCTCTATGAATAACTCCAACACTTGTTGTAAATTTTGAATTAATGTTATACTGAATCATATATGCAGGTAAAAAATTAATATTTCTTTGAGAAATTTTCAGAAGATCATTCGGTTGTTTTGGGTTACTTTCAATTTTTCGTTTGATAAATGATGAAATTTTATTTTTTATCTTATTCGTATCAGATAATGGGTAACGAAGAACGGTATGCAATTTTCCTTCAAGGATTAATTCAATTCCTGCGCGTGTGGCGAGATCGGCAAGGATTTTATTATCCATCATCTCAATTTTCGGTGAAAGAGATTTGGCGTGCTCAACGGCCTCAGCGGAAAATTTCCCGGTTGTAATTAAAATTCCTTTAATGCCATTCGAGGAAATTACTGCCGAATGTAATTTTTGTACAACGGGTCGTCCAACACTTGTATGAGGCTGATGTTTACATTCTACGACGATTAGTCCGTCAGGAGAATGGATGAGTAGATCACGACCACCATCTCCAGATAACGGCATTTCTTGAACAGTCCCATAATTCAGTTTTTGAAAAATTCTTGCACATAGTTTTTCGAATTCATAACCATCTATTGTCTCAAGAACGACTGTTTCTTGAAATACTGATTGCGTCATCGTCTAACCACCACACTAAAAATTATGATAAATAGTATTTTAAGCGCATTTTCGTTCCACAATCACCTTGAATTTACTCTTTAAGGGTTAGAATCGCTATTAAACAGGTTTTCATATGGTCAATAAGATCCTTGATTTAATGAACGTATGTTTTTATATTTGAATTTAATTATTTCTCATAATGGTGTATTATCGGAAACTCAAAGAAAATGACTCCGCCGAAATTAACACCCCGCAATATTTAAAGAGTCTCGAAGATGCACCAGAACCAATATCCGGAAAGTATATAATTCCAGAATAATAATATCAGATTATTGGGAGGTAAATTTTGGCAACGAAGAAGATTGTCAATCCCAAAACACATACGGCTTCACGCATCCGGCAAAAAACTACAAAGAATGGCAGAAAAGGCCAGATAATGGGTAGATATCACAACAACTAAGGCAAATTCACAAATCAAAATTTGTGTAATAATTTGTCATTCCAATCTGCCGTTACTGAAAGTTCATTGAATTTTTTGTTATTACCATTAACACAGATCTGCTGCGTCTGCGTTCGATGAACGCGATTTCACCCGATAAAATTCTATGATCAATAACCAGCATATCAGCACTATTTCGATGATTTTCCTTAGTAAATATTCAATTTTCTGCTCTAAAACAGAAAGCTATTTACTATGATTACTGCTAATATCCATTAAAAACGGGGTCTATCAATGTCAGATGAATCTATTACGGCACCAGTTACTAAATCCACATTATCTGTGAAAATGCCAGCTCAATTCAAAAAGCCTTGCTATTACTTCTGGATTTGTGATTGCTCGGAATCCATGGGGTTGAAAAATAAATCCAATAATCTAGTTAAGATGGCTGAAATTAATAAGGCTATACCTCAGGCAATAGAAAAAATCAGAGAATATTCAAAAACCAATCAAAAAGGCCAAATAACGATGCGGACGATCAAGTTCTCGGATACTGCCGAATGGATGGATAAAGACAGTATTCCTGTTGACCAGTATATATGGAAAGATTTGTCAGCAGATGGAATAACAGCTCTCGGAGCAGCATTCAGTAAATTGGCACAGGCTTTAAAAACAATTGAGGATGGAGGCACTATGCCAAAAAAAGCCTATCCTCCTGTTCTTGTTCTGATCACGGATGGATATCCAACTGATGAATGGAACAAAGGTTTTGAGGAACTGATGAGTCAGTTCTGGGCTCAGGAAGCCGTGCGCATTGCGGTTGCTCTCGAAGGTGCGGACGAGGATATTCTCCGGGCATTCATCGGGGATGTTGAAGATGCGGATAAAAAGCTAGTGAGGATAAATGATACAGATCTTCCCCGGCTGGCAGAAAGCATCAAACTCGTGACAACCGTCTATGGCATTCCATCCGAAAAGAAAAATCCGGCTGAAAAACTACCTCCGGAACCTGCTCAGGAAAAAGAAGAGAGAAAAATAAGTACGCCCGTTTCCGAAGAGGAAAGCGGATCTTTTGACGACACCACACCTCCATCACCACCTGAGATAACATCACCTCCTCCCGATACATCTGGTATTGCTGATGAGAACTCCCCCGAATCTACAAAAAAAGAAGATAATCCGCAATTGCATGAAGAGATAATCTTCTGATATCATGGAGAGGTCATACAGTAGGTCTTCATGGGAAGTCATTGGGGCCAGTGTTCAGGGCCCCTATCATAAAAATAAAGGACAGCCCAATGAAGATGCCATCGGATGGTACCAGAAAAAACCGGGACAGCTCCCGATCATCCTATCAGTTGCAGATGGTCTTGGGGATGAGATGTTCTTCAGGAGTGACAAAGGTTCCCGGTTCGCAATCGACGCTTCAATTGAAATATGCAATCGGCATATCAGGAGAATCCATCGATGGCGAGAGGGACAACTACGTCATCGTCTGCTGAATGAAATTATCGAATGCTGGAATCAAAAAATTTATGAAGATCTCAAGAACAATCCATTTTCTCCAGAAGAAGAAGAGTTAAGTACCAAATATGTACATCATTTTTTGTCAAAGATCCCAAAAGAGGAGGGAATAGATCAATCTGTCTTTATCCGGTCTTATCCCTACAGTACCACACTCAACACGGCAATCGTTACAACCTCAGCAATTATTTTTCTACAGATCGGCGATGGGGACATAGTTATCGTGCATGACGACGGATCTACGAAAGAGATTTTTTCACTCAACATGGATTGCGGCAGGGTAATACCGTTATCATATCCGAACGTCAGTGATTCCTGTAATGTCAGCAGGAAGGATATGGATCAGACAAGACCCATAATTATTTACGTGTCTTCTGATGGCTATAGTGCCGGATATGATTCATCAAAGAATGATTTTGACGAGATTGTTGCATTCGAATTTCATTCGAAACTCCAGGAGTTTTCAATTACTGATATACAAGAGGCATTGCCTTGTCTGCTGGAAGAACTCTCGCAGGGAAGTTTAGATGACTTGACCCTTGGAATAATCGTTGGTCCCCAGGATAGAATCAAAAAAACGCAATTAAAACTAAAAAAATTATGCGATCAGACCGAGGAAGTAAAAGAACCAAGTTGTGGTGAATCGGTTGTGGAATCCATTCATGCTGATCCTGATGTAAATAATCATAAAACCGAAGAAAAATGTCAGCCATCAGAGAACATTACAGGAACAGAATGAATTCAATGACACATCAGAAATATTGACAGCCGATCTATGCAGGAGTTTTTAAAATACGAGGTGAATTGTGCCGGGAGTTACGGAGGAATTAAATCAGATTCAGGATGCATTGGAGAAAAGACCGGTAAGTAGAATTCAGATCGGGAGATATCAAGGAGCAGTTAAGAAAATATTGGAACGGGATCCGAAAAATGTTCATGCCCTTTATTTAAAAGCAAAAATGCTTATCCGTTCAACGAAACCTCAAGATCGGATTCGAATAAAACCGGAAGTACTCAATCTGGTCAATGAAATGGCCGCCCTTGCACATAGTGCTGTTTACTATTATCGGAAATTTGAGATCCTGAATGATCTAAATGTGCATGATGTTGATGTATATCAGGAACAACAAAATGCATGTCGAGAACTTCTGAAACTTCCTCAAAATCCTTCATCCTTTATTTATCACACAATTGCAAAAAAATTCCTCGGTAGTACCCCACCCCCAATACCGCCGGGTCCCCCTGCCCCCCCCCCCACAATACAGCCCCAACCACTACCTCCGCCGCCACTACCAACTAACAGGCCCAGAGCAGATTTTACTTTTGACAAGTCATCCGGAGAGCCTCCCCTATCAGTGCAGTTTTTAGACAGGTCATCTGGCCATCCGCAAATCTGGAACTGGGAATTTGGTGATGGTAGCACATCTCGTGAAGCCAATCCCGTGCATACCTATGATAATGAAGGCCAGTATGCCGTCTCCCTTACAGTTAAAAATAAGGATGGCAGTGATGCAATCAATAAAAACGGATTGATAGTTGTCACAATTCGATCGACCGATAGCCCGGATTCTGATGGGATCTATGGAAAAGCGATTGTCGAAATGGTGGAAAATTATCCGGAAATTATCAATTTCGTTCTAGCTGGGCAAGCCAAAAAAAAGCAACTAAAAGGATATGTTCTGGATGCATTTAGCGGCGAGACACCGAAAGAATTCCATGCCGTCATGAACTGTGTTGATGAAGACATTCCTTTGATAATTTTTGAAAATATAAATGACAAAATCCAACTTAATGCCAAGGTTGAGACAAAGAAGCAATCCTTAAAAAATCGGGGGCTTAGCCCGGAATTTGTGGATTGGGCAGTTGAAATATGGAAGCTTTCCCTCATCAATGAGAATGTAATAAACGCAAAGAAGAATTACACCCTTCCATCAAATGGTGATTCGGATATAATATTCTGAATAGCGGGAATATACCCCACAAATTCCATATTTGTGTTTATTTCTATCCGTGTAAGTCTTGTCTTTATGAAAAGGTATTTTGTTTTTCATACATTTTTTAGAAAATATTTATAAAAAGGAGATTATTAGGATCCAAATTTTCCAATTATATCTCCAGGAAACCGTATCTGTAGATTTTCTAAGGCAATTATTGCCTTTCCTGGAGCAAGCTCCTCATTTTTTTTACCAGCGACGGAATAAGACCAGTTATCTGAAGAAATATTTCTAATACCGATTAATTTCTGATTATCTTTAATTTTGCTTTCGATTTTTCCGATTTTGACTTCAATATTATACGAATTGTCGATATGTGTTTTATAGAGGAACATACCTTCGTTAAGATTGATCAAATGGGAAATACCGCTACCTGAAATTATTAGTTTCTGTGGTACTTTCTGAACTTTTTCACAATTCCAACAAGTATATTCTTTCGAACTGTTTTTTTGCATCGGATCTGAATCAATAAAATTGTCCATGCCACAATTACTGCATCGGACAATGGAGTCACGTAATTTGAGGAGATTTTTTCTCCAGATTATTTCCCTTATCCGTCCGGTTTTCGGGTTGTTTAAACCGTCAGTGAAGGTTGTAATAAAAAGATCTTTGATGAATTGTGGGTATTTTTCCCAAAAAAATTCTACAATAGCCTGTGTTTCCGGATCAGGGCGGTTTTCTGAATTTTTTGGATCGTAAATGAAAATTGGATGTTTCCCAAACATCTCTATCATTGTTGCTTTGTTTTCGACGCGATATTCGTTTTCTTTGAGCCCTCTCAAAGGATGATGATGAAAGAGGATGTGAAAAAGGACATTTGCCAAAGAATGCCGATCGGTATCTGCTGATAACTGAGCTTTGCCAGAATCAAGTTCCTGAAGGATAACTTCGGGCGCTTGGAAAGGCAACGTACCCCCAACTGCACTCTGTTCGTTGCTGAATATGATATTATCGCAGTCAATTATCCGTATATCGCCGGTATCCCGGTTAAGCCAAACATTCGTATCACTGATATCTCCATAAATTAAACCCCGGATATGCAAGCGGAAGAGTGCATCTGATAGCAGATATGCAGCAATTATATCGCGGAACAGATTTGGGGTTTCTTCTTCACATAATAAATCCTCAAGTTTTGAATACGGAGCGTCGATATGGTTCATTATATAACCAATCGTATTGTATTTTTTAAGATCGACAAGATCGATTGGCCAGACAAAACAACGTGAAGGGGGTTCCAGATCCAACAGCCTGACAAGAATTTCACGTTGTCTTTTAGTTCCCTGACCAACAAAATAGACCTTGAGGACATAGGTTTTATTATCGGATTCAACAAGATACAGTTGTGCCTGACCTCCGTCATTAAATTTTTTTATCACCTTATATGTCGTATTTGATCGGGATACTACATACTCACCGTTAGGTAGAATTTGGTCCATACTGATTGCCTACATTCAATAATAGGGGATTTGGGTCGTTGGATTTCTTAAATATATTGTAACTTTTCAGCCGGTCCTAAAAGTGCTTAATAGGGTAAACGAATTTCATTATTAGATGTCAAAAAATGAGGTAAAAACCGGCTAAATAGTAGGTTCCAACAAAATGTATTGCCCCACCTCCAAATTTTACATTTTGATAGCAAAACTTTAACTTAATAAACCCTTATTGTTCAAATAGCAATAATCCGAGGCATAATGGATTCGTTAATTTTCACAACAATTGTGGCGACATTATTTATAATCGGTCTCAATGTTTTTTTATTTCGTGAGAAAATAAACGACTTTCTTGATTTTCATGCGATATGGGCTTCGACTTTTTCGAAGACTGTGTTTTTGACTTTTTCTGTCATTATTCTAATTTACCTAATTGGATTTTTTGTAGGAGCATTTTCTAATCCATTATTAATTGCATTACTATTGTTAGCTAGTATCGCCGGAATGATTGCCACAATATACTGGATGGGATTAAAAAAATGGGGATTCATATATTTTTGGACAGGAGTCGTAGTTTTAGCATTGATTATCACAATTTTACAAATCGACCCATATACAACTCCATTTCCGATATGGAGCTTGGTTATAATGGGGCTCATGTGGATCAATCTTCATTATTATAACAAAGAAAAGGCCGGGTTGTTCATCTGGAACGAACCTTCCTTACATAAATCTGAACACATATCTCCTCCGAAAAAACGCGGGGTTTATTTCTGGGTAACGGTAGTTTTTGCAATTATTATTGCTATGGGAGCACTGAGTTTTATAGTTGGAGACATACATACGGGATCGACGGAAGTAACTCCTCAAGTAACAACTCAAATTACGACTCAGATAACTACTCAGGTAACTACTGTACCTACATTATCACCTCCTACCGACGGCGTTACGTGGACTAATATGACTCTGGATGCCAAGTGGACGCCGAGAGCGGGTCAAAGCAGCGTGGTGACGCCTGATGGCAGCATCGTGCTGATGGGAGGTGAGAACAACAATCCTATTACCTATCACAGTGACGTTTGGCAGTCAATAGATGACGGCGTTACATGGACACAGATTAATCCAAGTGCCGGATGGTCGCCGAGATCTGGTCAAAGCAGCGTGGTAATGCCGGATGGCAGTATCGTCTTGATGGGCGGTTATGGCACTGTCATGCATAACGATGTGTGGAGGTCTACGAATAACGGCGCTACGTGGATGGAGATGACTCCAGATGCCGAGTGGTCGCCGAGATCTGGTCAAAGCAGCGTGGTAATGCCAGATGGTAGCATCGTCTTGATGGGGGGGGAAGACTTCAATGGCAACTTTACAAATGACGTATGGCGATCAATAGATGACGGTGCTTCATGGACGAGGATGAACGCGAGTGCCGGATGGCCGGCTCGATGGGAGCAGAGCAGCGTAGTGATGCCAGACAATAGCATTGTCTTGATGGGCGGCCAGGATATCCATGGTTTTACAAATGACGTATGGCGATCAATAGATGACGGCGTTACGTGGACACAGATTAATCCAAGTGCCGGGTGGTCAAAAAGATCCGCTTTCAGCAGTGTGGCGATGCCGGACGGCAGCATCGTACTGATGGGAGGATATGATAAAGAAAACAATGAAGTGGTTAATGACGTATGGAGGTCTACGAATAACGGCGCTACGTGGATGGAGATGACTCCAGATGCCGAGTGGTCGCCGAGAGCGAGTCAAAGCAGCGTAGTGATGCCAGACAATAGCATTGTCTTGATTGGAGGGGTTGGAAACACCGGCAACTGTTATAGTGACGTGTGGCGGTCTATTCTCACCGGTTCATAGGCGCCGATCATGCCCATAACCGAAAATAATCTTCTGATTGATTAAGCGAAGATTATAAGAGTTACCGTTCTTGACACTCAATCTTTCTATATCCGCTCATAGTCCGGGTACACCCTAATTCTTGATTATCATTTACTATTGGCAGTACTGTCATGAGATCACACAGATTCCCTTAAACGGGGATATTTTCATTTCCACACACAATCCAACCCTTCAAGATCTACCAAAACTACCCATAATTTGACCCGTTCTTAGGTACTTGGTGCAAGCGGCGAGCCTAATCTTTCCACCTTTAACCGCAGTCCGGGCAAGCACATATAACTGAATCCTAAAAACAGTCAGTCTTTGCTGACCGGGAAATAACCCTCGGATAATCTGATTTTCATGGTTCCGGAGTGAACCTGATCGGTTCATGTAGGGTTCTACAGAGATCGTTCTGAGCCGTTTGACTCATAGAGGAGTATGAAAAACAGGGGGGAGATCTGCATATCCAATGGAAGTTTTTCAAACCAGTCATAATCCAAAACAGATAACAATGTTTATTTGGATTTAATCGTAAGCATGCAATACGCAGCAATGGTGAAAGAATATGCAAAAAAAATGTGCTGTAATATTAGCAAAATGCCAGAAATCGAAAAATAATTTTGGTATTAGGATGGAGCATCACATACAAAAAATTGACAACAGGAATGTCTCTGTATGGATGGCTACATGGACATTTAAAATAAAAACAGACACGGATCTCCAAAATTCTAGTATATCAACTCAACAGAATTTAGAAGGAAATTTCTTTTTGTCGGACTCCTATCCCGGTTGCCCGTATTGTGGCAATAAAAAGATCCTCATATGTGGGTCATGTAATAAACCATTCTGCTCGAGTGAAAATCAAACCGAGATCATTTGTCCATGGGACAACAAGTCCATGAGTCGTGTAGAGGGCAATGCGACACGAATCGGGGCGGGTCGTGATCGTTAAAAGTTTATATTTCGATTTGGTATAAGGTATTAGTAAATGTTGTTGGGGGAGAGAGAAATGATTTGTCATTTATGTAGTGCTAAGAATTTAGAGGGTGGCAATATTTGCAAAAATGTGGTGTCCGCATGGTAATCGCCGATCCACATTCCGAATTTCCTTCAGTATCCAATTCGACTTCGTTTTCAGTTTCCAACACCACAAATCCCAATCAAATAAAAATAAAAATACCCCCTGCACCTTTTAAAAAACCTCTCTATTATATCTGGATCTGTGACTGCTCGGAATCAATGCGGAATGATGGAAAAATGTCCGCAGTGAATGACGCAATCCCTAAAGCAATTAAATGTATTTCTGAATTTGAAGACGAGGCCAAAAAGGCAAGTATTTACATGAATGCCCTGAAATTTTCAAGCGGTGCTGAATGGATGTACAGCGATAATATTCCAGTAAAATCATTCATGTGGGAGAATCTCAACTGTGAGGGAATTACTGATTTAGGTGAGGCATTCCTACAGCTGGCAAACTTTTTAAAACCCCAAAAAGAAGGTGGGAAAATGCCAGAAAAGGCTTACCCGCCCGTACTGGTTCTAATCAGTGATGGTCAGCCAACAGATGACTGGGAAACCGGTCTTAAGGAACTAAATAAGACATTCTGGGCGAAGAATGCTGTCAGGCTTGCTTTTGCTCTTGAAGGGGCAGACTTGGATGTACTCCTGGAGTTTATTGGAAGCGATACAATCGACAAAGAAAAGAAACTTATTAAGATCCAGGATCTTGACGAACTCGCATCTCAAATAAAAGTTGTCACAACTACATATGGGATGGAAAAAGTCCGGGATAGAATGCCGCCCGGTAGATAAATTATTCGAAACATAAAATATAACTCAATATTTTTTGGTGAGATGAGCAGACGGATCTTTTAAAAATTCCATATCTCGGAAAATTTCCTGCATAATTTCTAAATACACACAGATTAAAATCGTGAGTATACATTAGATTGGGGTTATTTGATTTAAATTTCGAAAAAAAAGACTGTTCCTTTTTATGTCATCAATAGTAAAATAGAAATATTGATTATTGTATAGATAAATTTGACAATATTTGGTGTAGATTATGGTTTCAAGTATACCAATTGCTTATTCAGAAATCCGACAGAATAAAAAAATGCTGTTTGGTCTTTTTGGATTTATTAGCGGTGTAGTAGGGGCACTCGTTGCCAATATATTTTCTATAAATTACCCTCAACCAATTTTTTTCGGTATTTTTATGACGGCATTATGGGCCGGAATATTTTCCATATTTATTGCAACAGGATTATTCGATGCTATTGACATATACTGTCGAAGAAAAACAGACTGGCTTGAATTGCTCAAGAAAAGTGTCCCTTCAGGTTTTATTGCCGGTGCTATCTCTGGAGGTATCGCGCAGACAATTTACGGCCCATTATCAGAATCGATATCAGATGCATGGGTTCATTTTCTTTTTCAATCTGCATGCTGGGGGTTAGCAGGTTTAATTTTGGGCTGGGTTCTTTCAAAATCAATACCCAATCTTGGAGCTCGTCGTGCAATCTATGCCGGAGCTGTTGGAGGTTTTCTTGGTGGAGCCGGATTTCTGATTGTTAGTTCTTTTTTGACTTACACACCTGGGCGTATGCTTGGTGTTGGAATAATGGGGGCCGCTCTAGGTCTTTGCCTTGTTATCGTTGAAGAACAATCAAGGATAGCGTATGTAGAAGTTCACTGGGCTCCTGACGACGTTAGTTTTTTCACGCTTGGAAGCACTCCTGTCTTCATTGGCGCAGGAGATTCTGATATATGTGTACCAAGTGTTGCGAGACATGCAATGTCACTTGTGATTGAAGGGGGGCAGATTATTGGTACCGATCATACCAAGGGAAAGAAGAAGCCGTTGTTGGAGGGTAGTCATATAAACATAGGAAAAATCGACATGGTTATCCGAACAGGTATTGAAAAAATGAAAAACAATTAACATTCATTTACCTTTTATACCGGTAAGGGAGACCTGAGTATACAGCCCAACAAAATATGTTACTCTACCCCAAATTTTACATGGTGATAGCAAAACATTATTGTAATAACCGTTTAGTATTCAAAAAGTAATAATCCGAGGCATAATGGATTCGTTAATTTTCACAACAATTGTGGCGACATTATTTATAATCGGTCTCAATGTTTTTTTATTTCGTGAGAAAATAAACGACTTTCTTGATTTTCATGCGATATGGGCTTCGACTTTTTCGAAGACTGTGTTTTTGACTTTTTCTGTCATTATTCTAATTTACCTAATTGGATTTTTTGTAGGAGCATTTTCTAATCCATTATTAATTGCATTACTATTGTTAGCTAGTATCGCCGGAATGATTGCCACAATATACTGGATGGGATTAAAAAAATGGGGATTCATATATTTTTGGACAGGAGTCGTAGTTTTAGCATTGATTATCACAATTTTACAAATCGACCCATATACAACTCCATTTCCGATATGGAGCTTGGTTATAATGGGGCTCATGTGGATCAATCTTCATTATTATAACAAAGAAAAGGCCGGGTTGTTCATCTGGAACGAACCTTCCTTACATAAATCTGAACACATATCTCCTCCGAAAAAACGCGGGGTTTATTTCTGGGTAACGGTAGTTTTTGCAATTATTATTGCTATGGGAGCACTGAGTTTTATAGCTGGCAGTACTAACTCTGCACCCGTTGTAACACCTGCTCCAATCCCAACGCCACAGATTATCGACCTGCCTGTCACAATAACTCCGACCACAACACAAACGACCGCCCCGATATTTGCACAGACCATTGTGCCGACAACTGTAGCTACGAACACTATCGGAAATGATCCAATACTAGGAATATGGAAGATGATCGGACCGGGAGGAACCACCAGAGCTGAATTCAGCGTTGGTGGTTCTTTCTACGAATTATTTGCCGCAACCGGCGAATCTACAACTCATTCCATTGGGATGTGGAACCATCTCGGGAACAATCACTATTCAACTACTGTGGAAGGAGGTAAGAGCTACTGGACATATGACCCATCCACCGATACGCTCACGTTCGACAGTGATCCGAACCTGCCATTCCGCCGAGACAGTTCGGCGGGTATGCAGTCGTGACATAGCAACCCCGAATGTACGTTGATTAATGGGTATTCCAAAGTTACAACCCTTATAGGCTATGGCGATGCTTTAAGGAGTCTGTTCGTATCAGGATCCGGCATACGGATATTCGAGCTCACATATAGTGGTAGTGATAATTTCATCATCTGGCTGAATGATGACCAGGGAAACAACGCTGAATTACTCGCCAATACCATCGGAACATATTTCTGGCTCCATATCCGAACATATGGATGATGGAAAGTACAATATCGACGTGAAGAAAGCGGCCCGTGAATTAGGATAATTTCTCAAAGTATTATGCTTTAAAAGTTTTCATCAAAAATAGTGTAATTTTCAAAAAACAGGGTCAATATCTACGCCTTATAGGCTTAATATAGCGAAAGTCGGGTTAGAGCAAATAATATTATAAATACTTGTAAATCTTGATTAATCTATATACGGTGTTTATCATATGGCACAGTTAATTAAGTTTCGCTGGGATAAACAAATCGGACCAATTGTGTCCCTTCAGATTTTTAACAAACAATTCGCTTTTTGTGCATGTCATAGATTACCCGAACGATCTATCAAATTCTTTGGTCTTGAAAAATTTTTCTGCAGCCGGTGTCTTGGAATTCTCTTTGGAGGATTCATTGGTTTCTTATTTATCATATTCAATTTTCACATACCTATTTCATATGCCATCATTCTAATGATTCCACTTATAGTTGATGGGCTAACGCAAGCTGCGGGAATGCGGGAAAGTTCAAATCTTTTGCGACTCGTTACGGGTCTCTTATTCGGATTTGCGTTAATGGGAGTTAAATTTTAATTATCATGGCGTCATCAAATGATAAAACGGGGGGTGCTTGTTGCTGCTTGACATTTCTCATTATCATTATTGCCGTCATTATTCAGAGTATTTGGGGGAGTCTAGTAAAACTACCAAGTATCCTATGGATAATTGTATTATTGATTATAGGGCTTGTTGTTTATTGGCTATATCTTCAAAGTAAAATCAATAAACAAAAGAAGATGAATGCGTATTTTACGGGGGAGCATTTAAAGAGCGAATCTGATAAAAATAATGATGGCGAAACTTATGGAATTGTATTGGGGATAATCGTCCTCCTTGTTATTGGCAGCGCTGAAATTAATAATTTGGGTTCTATTGCAAATTATTTCTCAAATCTCCTCTATGGCACAGTCTTTTTAATTTTATTGATTGGAATTCTCTATGAAGGAGCGAAAGCGATCACATAAGGAAAACAACTGCCTTTTTTGCCAAATGTCACTATAAAAATATTAATTATTATTTTCAATCAAATTTCTACTTAAATATATTCTCTTAAATATCAAATAGCCAAGCAGTAGAACAACAATAACCATTCCAGAAATTAAAACCCAAAACAGGGTATCAATACCATTTAATGTTTGATAAAAATTAGAGTGTTCCTTGGAGGAGAACCATAGCCATCCACTTAAAATTCCAGCGGCAAATGCTGCAGAACCGGTAATAAACCATCGTAATTCAGTCTTATTAAAAAGGGATTTTTTCGGGATAAGAGGGATATTAATATCAAAGTATCTCATTTTTTCAGAATATTTCTGGATAAACTCCGCGTTAATCTCATGGTGGTCGCTGAGAGTTTGGTAAAGTAATCGTGTGAAAATTTTCCCCCCCTCTCCAACTGTATCCGGGGAATATTTTACTAATATCAGTTCAAGGATTTTTCTTGCGTTGGAATGAAATCCGGGGTTATCCCAAGGTATTTTTTTGAATGTGCTTATAATACTGGTTTGGAAATTCCGGTATTCAGGAAAATCTTTGGAAATAAAGAACAAGAGATTATTTTTGTCCTGACCAAGTAATATCTTTTTTAATTCATCCGTATAGAGTTCAGGGAAGTCATAGTCATAATCAAGAAGTGTTCTCCCAAACACTGACTGTTCTGAGCTTGTCAGTGAAGTATACACTAACTTGAGGATATCGGAATCGATCTTTTCATTGTTTTGTAGTTTTTTGAGGATAAATTCTTTAGCGATTATTGTTCCCAATTTGCTTTTGCAGAGTTCACCTGTCGGTATTTTTACTAATTCATTCGAAGACAGGAACGATTGGATAAAATTGTTAATAATGGAATCTTGCAGTCTTGGGATCAGTGACCTGTTTTTAATACTATAATTGTAGAGAAGTTTATACAATCCTTGAGTAAATGAAGAATCGGAAAAGGTATGATTATCTGCATTATAGGTAAATAGCGGGAGATTCTGGTATTTATTGAGGCCTGGTGTCGGGATCCTAATTAGGAAATCCCACACAAATTTGGTGTCATTAGGATTATCCAGTTCAGATACAATAAATACAATCTTTGTCTTGTCGTGTTTTATAACTTCAAAAATATCAGTAATCATTGTAATACTTATAATAAAATCACTGGATAGGACTGTGCACCGTTCGTTAGAAAGTAGTTTTCCTCCAAAATATTTTGATAGTTCACTGTCCGGAGACTGATGAGGTTTCGTGTTATAATCTGATATAAACTTATTAAAATCCTCAGAGGTAGCTAATCTCATCTGAATTTTATCATATCGTTCTGAATAGAAGGATTTAATCTCCTCTTCTGCCCGCTGATAGAACTGTAACAGAATCATGTATAGTGGGAGTGGATCGTTTTTTCCATAGGGTATCTGCTCGAAATACATTCTCCGTGAATCACGTACCGGGCGGCCTTCGTGAATTGTTACGCTGGAACAATGAAACTGAACCCCGATGAAAAGATTGGATCCATCCCATTCGAGATATAGGAGCCGCTGTTTTTGATCGATTTCTTGAATAATATCGGAAAGTCTGCGTCTATTGTAATCAGGAGAATCCTTAAGAGTTCCATCTCTTAAATATCCACCTTCCTTATATAATCCAAAATAAAAGGGTTTTTCGAGCATAATTCCCCTCAAAATTTAAACACATAATCAATAATTTTTTTCATTCTCCAGGGATGATATCCTGATATTGTTTCGCCGTCACGCTTTGAAGCATCTACACTTATCATGAATCCTTCAACATATTTCGTCTTAATAAACTGCTCATTCATAATTGCATTGAAAATATTCGCAAATGCAAGATTTGATCTCAAAAGTTGTTCAAAATATTCCTTCTCTAATTTATCCGCTTCCTTTGAATCGGAGGGATGTGTACGTACTAAATTACCAATTGATATTTCTTGATCTGCGGTTGGATATGTTTCACCAATGAATGAATCATTTTTACCCATTGATGGAATTAGGTCCGCTTTGGTAACAGCAAAGGCATAATCCTTATCATCTCCCAATTCATCAATAAGCCGCCCGATCCCATCAATATAGGAAATCCAGTTTTCGTCATCTGTAGTGAGAGAATGAAGTTTGTCACCATCAAGCAAAAAGATAATTTTTCCCGCTTTAAGCAATCGTGCATATGCAAACGCAGGTACAATTAAATCAAAATTATTGTAAAAATCCTCAGTATGATTATTTTTAAAATCCATAAGAAATTTGATATCTCCGAAATCCGTTTTCAAATCAGATGGAGATCGATTGAGAATCTGAGCGAAATACTGGATCTCTGCATTATAATTAATTTTTGAAATTTTATCGATATTATCGTGGGACACAAGCCCTCCTGCATAATCAAGGGACGTTACGGTTAGTGGAATAACACCCCATTTTTTTGCCGGGAACTCATAATATGCCATTTCATTAGTATTATTAGCCCCAATTGCTTGTCCTGCAGCCAACTTACGGGCCATTGCAGTTACTGTCAGGCGATTTTGAGCATCCGGGTTCTGGGAAAAAATATATGATTTGGAAAATCCCTGTTTTTTTCCAATCTCAATTCCTAATGAAGCAATGAATACTGATTTCCCAGAACCGGATGGACCAAAAACAAAAACATCTGATGATGTAATAGCAAACAGGTTCTTTGTAAAGAAAAACCATAAACCAATTGCAGCAATAATTATAACAATGAAGTATGGCAGATATCCCATATTCATTATTACATCTGAACTTTCTATCATTTCGGAACCGATATAACCAAGGGAAATAATGAGAAAAATATCGAGTAGATATTTTGTTATTTTTGCCAGCCAGTCAAAATGTATTTTGTAAATACAGAACCCGGTTATACCTATGCCGATACAAATCCCCATACCAAGAAATTCGGGCATTATTTTCACAGAGAAAAATGTGAAATAGATGATGGAGGGTATTGTGATTGCAACGAGGAGAAGCCCGATATATCGGGATTTCTCTACAAGCATGAGCCCCAATCCACAAATTATGAAAATACCTAATAGTATATCAAGAATTTGTACATAATCTCCTCGGAGATGCCAATTCAAGGTTATTATAATGAAACTCAAAAAAAAAGCAAGAATTAATCCCAAACCACAGAAAATCACCCACGGTACCCAGTAGTTATCTGATTTTAATTTCATTCTATCATAATATGTGTTGAATCATGTTAAGATAAATATAGCGACTTGTTTTTTATGTTGAAAGAATGTTTAATTTATAAATTTGATTTCTCTGACCGATTTCGAGACTTATCTTTTCTCAGACAGATTACTATATATATATATCCGAAACAGGTTAAGTTTATCAAAACACTAAAAGAGTTACATCCATGGTATCAAATATACATCTTGTTTGGATACTTGATAACTCAAATTCCATGAAAGCAAAAGGTAAGATCAATTCCATAAATATGGTAATCCGAGAAACTATCCCTCTTATTATTGATCTCTCTCATGAGTATAAATCTCACAATTTTTTTATGCGGGCATTATCATTCTCCACTGGCGCGAACTGGATTGATGAGAAATTCAAAACAATTCGAGATTATTCATGGAACGATCTCGAAGCGGGAGGGAAATCAGATATCGGGGCCGCATTTAAAAAAATTCGAGAAATCTGGCCGGTTGGATCTCAAGGAAACACAGACTCCAACTCGTATATTTTTGTGCTTATGACTGATGGCTATCCAACGGATGACTGGCAGGTTCCATTACAGAATCTCTTTTCCAATCAGATTTTCGCCGATTCATATAAAATCGCAATTACCATACAGGATACCGTGGATGAAATACCCAGGGAATTTATCGGACAAAATCCAATGAATAAAGGATTTATATTAGAAGTGGATGATATTGAGCGAATACCTAGAAGTATTATATCAATTATTGCGAAATAAGAACTTTTTAAATTTAAATGCCAATCCACCTGAAATGAAATCTTAATGGAGAGATTCAATTTCTAGAATGTTTTTATTTAACATTTTAACTGTTTCCCGACCATTAACACTGATTTATCCATTCTAATGATACTTCCAATCCCACTCATAGATCCCTTCCTGTTTTGAATTGTAGCTTATTCGTGACGATTATTCTTTCTCTACTGTAACACCACGGGCAAACTATCTCTGACCTTCCATCCCAGCAACTCGTTTCATGACATTTACCGCAGGTAAATACACCCCCCGAACCGCAGTATGGACAACCGGGAAAGTGATCATCCCATTTTATTGTGCCCGCAATCTTGCCTTTGTCAAATCCTTCTTTTTTTGCTGTAGACTGCGTTATTTTAAACGCCCACGTACCATTCCAGATACCCGACTGAATCTCTTCGAATCTAATCCCGTAAAAGTCCTTGGATTTAGCGCATCGGGCCAGAGTGATCACCGCCGGGGGTATTTTTCTCTTAATTATCATTGAGCAATCCCTTTTTGGTTCTAGTTTAACATCCCTATAATAATTATGGGTTCTATACTGAATTAACAAATCCTGTTGAGGGTTTTATTCTTTCGTTTCGGGTGTTTTCGTTTTTCAGTCTATCTCAATATTGTCTATGGAGAACAACTACAACCATATTTTAGGTTTTTTTATTAGTTTTATCTCGAATAAAACAATATCCTTCATAGAAGATTCCAATTAATAAAATTAAAAAGACTAGGTCATAGACAAGATCTAAAATGTTTTTTGTTGTGAATTCCCCATTTGGTGAAGGTTGAATATCCCCAGTTTCTTGCGAAACTCCAGCAGAAATTAACTCCTGTTGGATTGGAGGCATACCAGATAACGGCGAAAACTTTTCAATCCGATCATTTGCAGAATCGGCTACATATACATTTCCCTTTCCATCCACCGCTATTCCCATAGGATTACTAAAAGAATAATTATCCGTCCCCATGCTCCCCCATCGCGTTACAAAATCTCCCGTAGATGTAAACACTTGGATCCGGTCATTATCAACGACATAGACATTGTCGTTCGTATCCACTGCTATGCTCGTAGGATACTCAAATTGGTCATTGTTAGTACCCTGCGACCCCCCAAACTGGGTCACATATGCCCCGATTGACGTGAATTTCTGAATCCGATCATTACCAGAGTCAGCAACATAGATATTGCCGTTCGTATCCACCACTATGCCCATGGGAGCGCTAAACTGGCCGTTACCTGAACCATAAGATCCCCACTGTGTAAGAAATTTTCCAGAAGGATCGAATTTTTGGGTGAGGCTATTAGAAGAATCGGCAACATATAAGTTCCCGTTCTTATCTAATGCAACTCCCTTGGGATCAGAAAAGAATCCCTTACCGGTTCCACTAGTAACCCAGACTTCTACCCAAATGCCATTTGAGTCATATGCCCAATTACAATCAAGGATATTTGAAGCGGGAAGAACGCTATTCCCATTTTTTATAACTTTTTCAGTCGTTATTTGTTGATGGGCGGTCCAATTTGAGGGAATCTCCCATTGAAATGAATATGAATCATTTCCTGTAACGATTCCACATATCACAGTAAGAAATATGGCACTAGCACAAACCAAACAAACGGATTTCATGAGGGAGTTCAATATTTTTGGTCTTTTTGCTTGATTTTCTGACGATTATTTATATTTCTCATATTCTATTGAGTTTGCGGTTGATAGGCAAATCCTTCAGAAGTGAAAAATCTGCCACCAGCCATAGATGCAACATCACCCGTAGAACCTTTCCATTTTATTCAGTTACGACTTTTTCGGTCTGCCGCGTTTACGTTTAGGACCATCAGCAGGTTTTGTTTCATCAGATTTGACTTTGCGTGGTCTACCCCGGGGTCTATTTTCCTTTTGTTCGATTTTATCAACAGTTTTGACCCTGCGCGGCCTGCCTCTTTTTCGTTTTTCGCCCTCGGTAGAGGATTTTGATTGTTTTTTATCGGGAATTACTTTGATTTTTCCATCGGCAACAAATTTCAATAAAACTTTCTCGATCTCGTTTTTAACTTCTGAATTTAATTGGGAAAAATCGCGTAGGGATATTTGATACATGCTCTCAAAAAGGCTATTTGAATATAAATTATTTCTCTTGAACTTGTTTTGGTAAGTTTATGGGGTTATTAATAATTACAACGGGGTTTTATACAATCACTACATAATTAAAGTTTATCCAGATAAATTGAATATAAAAATGAAAAGAGATAACCCATGTCACATTTCATTTCAAAGGTTAAGAATTATTTTTATCGGACCTTCATATGTAACAGGATAGGTACGATTTGGGGATACCCTTGAAGTTATCGATGGAAAGAGAGTCTGGTTTATCTCGGATATGCATTTTGGTCATAAAAATATTATTGGCTGGTGTCGTCCGGAATTTCGAAATCTCAGAGATATGCATCAGCGAATAATCTCAAACTGGAACTTCACCATAGGGCGATACGACCGAGTATTTTGTCTCAGAGATTTTGGAGATTTCAGAGTGTTTAGAAAATTAAAAGGAAAGATTACGCTCACCAAGGAGAATCATGATAGGAAACAATGGAATAAACAATTCGTAATAAATTTCCGGGGCATGAAATTTTTAGTATTACACGACCCCGATAGCATGGCAACAACTGGTTTGCTGGAGACTGGATAATTCATGGACATACGCATGTCAATTCTCCATTCATAGATATCGGAAGAAAAAGGGTCAATGTAAGCGTCGAAGTAATCAATTACTCTCCAATATCTATAGAGGAGATTTACAATATAATTCAAGAAAGCAAAAATTATCATGGTAACCGGCCTGTAAGATGAAAAAAATGATAATGGATTAATACGGCCGCATCATCCCCAACGACTGAGAGCATTTCATTTGCTTTTTTGGATGATTTGCACATCCGCGTAGTAATCTATTTCGTCCCAAACTCACGATTCAAGCATAATATACCGATGCCACTATTGCGGAAAAACACTCCACAAATCCCCGCTCACATGCCACCGGTGCGGGTATAGTTTCTGTCGTGATCACATCTCTTTCAAAAAATTGGCAATGCCCCAACGGGTATAAACACAAATAACCCTTTTTCCGATTTTCCGAAGTCAAATCTGTGTGTCGTAGTACTGGTTTATGAATATCCTTCAGGATTTTGTATCCGACACAAGGAGGTGATATCAATGTGTCCAGATAAAACAGAACCAAGGGTACCACAGAACGATTTGGAGCGAACGTTCCCGGGGCTCATAGTAATCGGAAGATGTGATGGAAAGACCTGCGAGTACAACAAACCTTGCATACCAAAGGAGGATTCAAAAACCTTCTTGAAATTCGATACGTATTATCCGTCTAAAAACGCATGGGTTTCCTTCCTCCAGCTTGTAGAGTCACTACTCGCGGAAAGTGTGAAATTTACGAAGTTGAAAGGGAAAGCGCGGGGATATGTTACCGTTAATCTAGTCAAGTTCCAAAAAACCGATCTTATGATTGTTATAACTTGGTCGAATGTAATTCCAGATCGAGATTTTGATGGAACCCGTGAAGACTATCCAAGGTGTCCATTCGAAGAGACACCCTAACCCTTTTTTACACAACACAGTATCTCGCGCGGGACTGTCGGAGGGGTGTAAATGCAAAGTCCATCACCCATCCCCGTTTAGGATCGCACTTTTGACCCAGAGTACTGGTTTATGAATATCCTCGTAAATTTTGTACCCTAACGGGGGTGATAGAAGAAGGATAACAAAACTGAAATCTGGAACTTTAGCGATTCGAGGATTAGATTTCATAGAATTTCACTTCCCCCGACACAACGCTCTATAGCAGCACCCGACGGCAGCGTCTGTGCCGATTATACAATACTTTTTCCCAATTTCATGTTCTGATCCAGCATAACTCTTATCTTCTGAAAATAGCCAGTATTACTAGAACCACGGAGGTTCATTGGTATGGAAGACGATTGGAATTCCAACGGGGATTCCAATATGACTGGGGAATGTTCCATAGCAGCACTCAGTAACCGTGTTGAAATCTCTACCGAAGCATTTTTCCATATTGTCGAGAACCCTCGACCTGTGACCAAACAAATTCCGGCCCGGCAGGCCCCATCTATCCATTCGCGGTCGTT
>Ga0326727_10006490_pt1 | contig 32039 bp, 28 predicted proteins | sample MB2enrmetagenome_FD_207643 | JGI IMG/M metagenome (GOLD analysis project Ga0326727, IMG submission 207643) | Lab enriched peat soil microbial communities from McLean, Ithaca, NY, United States - MB29MY | ecosystem: Environmental > Terrestrial > Soil > Wetlands > Peat | place: USA: New York...
CGCGTTGTTGGAGTAGGCCATGCCGCCGCCCAGTCCCGGCCCAAGCCAGTCGTCCTGCTTGCCGAAGGAGATTTCGTGGCTGAGGAGATGAGCGGAAACGTATGCCTCCATCACCCGCGCATCGGCGGTGTTGGCGATGGGCCCCATGGGAATGGTGGCCTGGGGATAGGGGGAGTATGAACCGCAGAGAGTTGTGGAGTTCCAGGTGACGCCGCCCATGCAGAAGCTCGTGCCGTCTACCGTGCTAAGCGCGTTGGCCAACGCCTGTGAATAGCCGGCAGCCGAGGGCGTCGCCTCAAACTCGCCGCGCGCATAAAACACGAAGCGGCCGGCCGCGGCATAACCGCTGGCGCCAGAGTAGTTATTGAAGCCATTTTCGTAGGGGCGGCCGTAGTCGTTGATGAGGGTCGAGCCAAGATGATAGCTGTCGCGCAAGGGAGTGCCGCTGATGGCGCGAGACACGGAGTAGACAGACTCCATGCGGGAGTGGCCCTGGTGCGGCATGCAGGGCCCTGACATCTCGTTGCGCAACTCGTGCATCAGCGCGTCGTAGATCTCCTGCGCCTCATCGGTGACAGGTCCTTCATCAGCATCCTCGATGCGCGCGCCGGCCTCTTCGAGCATGTGGCTTATGCTGGCGCGCGTCCACGGCCTCATGCCAAGAAAAACATTGTCCACAAAGCCCAGCGAGTAGAGCCGCAGCACGGCTGGATAGACCCAACTATCAACCGGGATATACGGCGAACCGAGCGCGGCGGGCTCGCAGTCAGGCGCGGCGCCTCCGCTGTCGCGCCCCGATGATTGTCTGGCGCCGGCGGACTCGGCGGCTTTGATTGCGGCGCGATCTTCAGCCGCGACAGGGACAGAGGCCAGGAGGGAAAGGCCGGCCATCAACATCGAGCAGACGAAAACAGCAGTCACGAATCTGCGTTTGCTCTCATTCATACCTCACACTTTATCATTCGTCTGCCTTGCCCGGATGCAGGAAAAGAGCAGCGCTTGGGACAAATTCACACATGCTGGATCGGCAATTCATCAGCAGCGCAGCCGCATTGAGGGCTGCATGCATTGTCTCGTTTCAGTACGGTGCATGATTAAAGTTTTCAAATATTTGAAGATACTCTTCAAGCCCCGCAGCTTTGAGCCGAAAGGCTTCTTATACCGCCTGAATCGATGCGCTCTCTGCGCCCAATTCCTCAGCCGGTCAGCGGAGCGATCATCATGGCCTCATCTGCCATCACCTTTGCATCCTATGCGCGGCCCGTTTCGAGCGAAGGTCATCTCCGCTTGCAAGCTCAAATGAGGACGTGGCTGCCGGTGCTGGCCTTCGCAATGATCTTTGCCGTCGAGTCCACATCTTATTTTGGTGCGGACCGCACCAGCGCTCCGTTGCAACGCGTAGTCGAGGCGATCTTCGGCTACGATGTATGCGTGCATTGGAATTTCATCCACCATCTCATACGCAAAACCGGCCACTTCATGGGCTACGGAATCTTTTCCCTGATCTGCTTTCGCGGTTTCTGGATCACGCTCCAGGGCGTGGCGTTCCGATTGTTGCGCCAACTGCGGGCATACGGGATGGCAATTCTCGCCACCTTCCTGGTGGCCAGCGCGGACGAGTTTCACCAGAGCTTCTTGCCCAACCGGAGCGGCCAGTTCAGCGATGTGTTGCTGGATTGCTGCGGCGCGGCAGCGCTGTGTTTGATGTTGTTCCTGACCATGCAGGTGGTCGAGGGACGAAAACAGGCGCGGGCCAGGGCGATTTGCCGCATGAAACCGGCCTATGCCGGCGCAGCGGTTTAAGTCGAGTAGTCCGCGTTGATGCTGATGTACTCATGGGTCAGGTCGGTGGTCCAGAAGACGCATGAGCCGGCGCCCTGGTGAAGCTGGATGGTAATGGAAAACTCCCGCTGAGCGATGTACGCATGGGCGGCGGCCTCGTCGAACTCCGCGGCCCGGCCTCCGTCGCGGCATATAGCCAGATCGCCGAAATGAATATCAATGCGCTCTGGGTCAATCTGTGCGCCGGAGTAGCCGATAGCCGCCGCCAGCCGGCCCCAGTTGGGGTCGCTGCCGGCCCAGGCGGTTTTGACCAGCGGCGAATGGGCGATGGCCTTGGCGATTTTGAGCGCGTCCGCGTCCGTGGCCGCTCCCTCGATGCGCAACTCCACAACATGGGTAATGCCTTCGCCGTCGGCCACAATCTGGCGGGCCAGCGAGGTGCAGACCTCGGTGAGGGCGGCGGCAAAAGTTGCGTTTTCCGGGCCGACAACGGCTTCGCTCGCGCCCGAGGCCAGCAGCAGCACGGTGTCGTTGGTGGAGGTGTCGCCGTCCACCGAGATGCGGTTGAAGCTGACCTCGATGGCCGAACGCAGGTAGCCGTCCAGCACCGCAGGCTCGACGACAGCATCGGTGAGAATGTAGACCAGCATGGTGGCGTGCGGAATAAGTTGAGGGTGAATCATTCCCGCGCCCTTGCACAGCGCGGCGATGCGGACTTCGCGCGGAGCGCCGTCCGGGCCGGGGAGCTCCAGCTTTGCGAAGGCGGTCTTCTCTACCGTGTCGGTGGTGAGGATGGCCTTGGCAACCTGCTGGAAGTGGTCGAAATCAGCGCCCAGCGATGCGGCCAGCCCGGGCAGGGCGGCGACGAGCTTCTCCGCCGGCAGCGGGACGCCGATGACGCCGGTCGAAGAAGGAAAGACCTCCTCCGGCCGGCAGCCGAATTGCCGTGCCGCGGCCTGGCAAGTTGCGCGGGCCGCATCCAGTCCGGCCTGGCCGGCGGCGCAGTTGGCGTTGCCGGCGTTGATGGCCACCACGCGTATCTTGCCTCCGGAGGCCCGCAGATGTTCCTTGTCGAGGATGAGCGGAGCGGCTGTGACGCGGTTGGCGGTGAAGGCGGCGGCGGCGCTCGCCGGGGCATCGGCCACAATCAGGGCAAAGTCGGGGCGGCCGCTCTTCTTGAGGCCGGTTTTGGCGGCGCCAAAACGGAAGCCGCGAAGAAGAACGAACTGGTTGGAGTCAGTCATTGATGTGATTGGTTTCAATCTCTTTTTATCTTAGAGCAGAGATCAGGGAACAGGGAACAAGGCGGGACAGATGGAGGCGGAAAAACAATAGGGACAAAAAAGATGGGATGCGAGGAACGCATCCCATCTTTATTTCATTTACCTTGCGCTGAAAAAACCGAACAACCTCAGGAGCGAAACCCTGACCTAGCGGGCCTTGCCAAACTTGTAGCGAAGCATTCCAGCCAATCCGAGCAGGCCGGTTCCGAAGAGGCTCAACGTGCCGGGCTCAGGTGTATTGCCCGGAGGCCCAGAATAGTTGTAGGTGACCGTGGCGTAACCGCCACCAGTCGAAGTCGAGCCAACCGCAGCCTCATAGCCAGTTCCAGTTAAATTACCCGAGTAGGTGGTAAAGTCCGCACCGGAGAGGGTCAAATCGACATTTCCGAGTCCAGTAAAATCTGTCAGGTCCGTAGAATCCGTAAGAGCGGGACTCGTTAAAGCACTCCCGCCTGGAATTGTTACAGTAGGTGTAGTGTAATTTGTCCCAACTGTGGAATCCGAAATCGTCGATGAAGGAGTGTAGGTTCCAGTAACAGTGAGATTGACTGGAACGGTGGCGCCCGACGCAGTAAGCGTGAGGGCATCGGAGAGCGAATTAATCGTAAGGGTAGCGCCGCCTGTACCACCAGTGGATATCAAATCGTAACTGAAATACACGGTTCCACCACCATACAGAGTGATGATTATCGAGTTAAGCGTGTCACCCGCATAGGGGCCACTGGTATTGTTGAACTGCTCAAGGGCGAGCATACCCATATTGGAACTGGTTGGCGTTGTTGTGGAGGGGATGGTATTGCTCGTGTAAGTTATCGTGCCGGCCATGGCCACGGGAGCAGCAACGAGCAGCGCCAAGGCGACGACTGCGAGGATGATCGATGTATTGCGCAAGGTCTTCATTTATCGTCCTTTTTTCCGGGCCACAGCAGGGGATGCTCAATGGCCCATTTTGGTTATGGTACCGGCTGGTTAGGGATACCAATACGATAACCGAGGTTCTTGAAACCGGCATCGGTCGCTTAGTTCCTACGCGCAGACGAGCCGACAGGGAATTCTCCTAATCATGCTTATAGCCGGACGTGATGTGCCATGTCAAGGATTATTTTGAATTATCTAAAGTTTCCCATAATGCATTGATAAATAAGAAGGTTGTAAGCTGCGTACGCCGAGGATTTAGACCTCTAAAGGCCGGGCCAATTATTAAGAATATGCGAAGAAATCTATGGGGTGGAGGGAGTCTGTCTCAATATTGGACAGTTGGCCGTGGTCAGAAATCAGAGGTCAGTGGGCAACTATGAAGAGGACTGGCGGAAGGAGAAATTCGATCCCGAGGCAAACTTCGCTTGACGAGCCATGAGCGGAGAGGTAGATTAAGCGCACACGGGAAAGGAGGTTGATCCAGCTGATGCAAAAAGAATCTTCGAGATGTTTGTTACGTGAGGTGACTGAGGCCTAAGGCATCGCGCCGCAGGTCCCATGGCCGCCCCGGCGGAGAGTCTGGCCGCGGGGGACGCAACCGCATCTTCACCGTGGATGTATTTCTCGACCCGATGCGCGGGCGTGGCAATTCTTCAATACAGCGACGAAATTCGCCGCCGAAGGAGTCCGGCTTGCCGGGCATGGCCACCAAAAACGATTGCGGTCCTGGAAGAACCGTGAAGAAGCTGGGGCAATCGCATGAGCGCGATGGCCTTAGTCCAATACCAACAGCTCACCGCGACGGCCTGGGCAATGCGCCCAGGCCGCCGTTCTGTATAGAGGTAGAATTTCGGAAAGCCGGAAGGACACGGTTGCGGTACACTCAGGCCCATGCGGGTCTTTGGCATCGATTGCGGGACGGAGATCACCGGGTATGGCGTGGTGGAGTCGGATGACTCCGGGAGGCAGCCTCGGCTGGCGATGAAGGCTATGGGAGCGATTAGGCTGGCCAAAAGCAAATCCACGGCCGAGCGGCTGGAGCAGGTCTATCGCGAACTGAGCGCGGAACTGGAGCGCTGGAAACCGGATGCTGTGGCCATCGAGGAGGTTTTTTACTCGGTGAACGCCAAGTCGGCGCTGAAGCTGGGGCAGGTGCGGGGCGTGGCGCTGCTGGCGGCCGCGACGCAGAAGCTGGCGGTGGCCGAGTATGCGCCGTTGACGATTAAATCCAGCGTAGTGGGCTACGGCCTCGCGAAAAAGGAGCAGGTGCAGTTCATGGTGGCGCGGCTGCTGGAGCTGGCCGAGACGCCTGAGCCGCCCGACGCCGCCGATGCACTGGCCATTGCCATCTGCCACATTCATACCGCGCAGACGCTGGCGCTGCAAGTGCAAGGCGCGGCACGCAGATAAGGAAGCTCTGCACATGTCATGCCGGCACAGATTCCCTCCGGGGCTAAAGCCCACGTTGCTTTTCTGGCTTAATGCAAGGGTTGAAACCCCCGCCTCCCTCCGTCTTATTAGCACGAATACTGTCGGGGTTAAAACCCCGACCTGCCAGTCGTGCCCTTTCAAAACATCGGCTTAATCAGAAGTTCCTCAACGCTGCTTCGCCGGCTTTAGCCGTTTCAGCGGAGGGACGGAGACCTCGGGAGTTTCTGATGTTTGCAGGGTGAACTGATCGTGCAGGATGACATTGATCAGCGACTTATGGACGCGGATGCGGCCGTCGTAATCGATGAGGCCGAGCTTGCGAAAGCGATTCATGAAGAAACTGACGCGGGAGCGGGTGGTGCCGATCATCTCCGCCAGGGTCTCCTGGGTGATGGGAGGAATGAGGGATTCAGGTTCACCCGGCTCGCCAAATTCGGCCATCAGGAGAAGAATTCTCGCCAGGCGCTTCTCGCTGGAGTTGAAAAGCTGATCGACCAGATCGGCCTGGGCTCTCATGCTCCGGGCCAGCAGGAATTTTAAATATAAATCGGAGAGGGAACGCTCCTCGTGCATCACGCGGATCATCTCTTCCCGCGCAATTTCGAGCGCCGTGCAGGCGACCAAGGCCGTGGCTGTGGCCATATGCAGAGCGCCGACGCTGGCCAGCGACTCCTCTCCAATGAACTCCCCGGCGGTGAGAAGCGCTACCGTGCCCTCCTTGCCTTCGGGCGAAACAACGGTGAGTTTTGCGCGGCCGGTGCGCAGATAGAAGATGGAAATAGCCGGGTCTCCCTGCGCAAAGAAGACCTGCTTGGGCAGTAAATGGACAACTTTTCGTCCCACGCCCGCTTCTTCCAGGAAGACGGCGAGATTGAAGGTCATGGTACTCACCTCCGCCATGGGGATGGCCCGCTCCGGATGCGGTCCTCACGGGAGCAGTTCGGAAGCTTACACGGCCGCTTCAGATTTGAGGAAGCCGGGGTTCTCAGTTCGTCAGCCCGACTGTGCAAAATGATACACCCATCCGCCTGGGTTGGAATGTATTTATTTTGAACGGCGCCCGCGGATTGACGCGAGCGCGGCGGCTCTGCGAGACTTGCCCGCATGGGATACAGAGGGAAGGTAGAGTACGCCCATGAACGGAAGATGCGGACGCGCAATACGCGTATCTACCGTCTGGCGCATTGGCCTATTTGGATTTTTGTCTATTTTCTGGCGCCCGGACCGCTGACATTCAAGCTCTTTGCGCATGAGTCCAACTGGTGGAACTGGGCTTGGCTGGGATTGGTTCTGGTGGGCACGGGCGTGGCCGCGCTCTATGGACAACTACCGGGGACAGAACCGGCTCCATATATTCTGCGCTTTGACGAGGACAAGCCGAATCCGCTCTACCGGCGGGTTTGTTACAGCTTCGCGTGGAATGCCGCGGTGAGCTATGCGTTGCTGAACCTGTGCGGCCTGCTGATTGCCGTGGTGACCGGCAAATGGTGCATGGGGCAGATTTACAACTACGCCTATCTGCCGCTGGCGGCGGTAATTCTGCTGCTGGGAGCGCTAGGCAAGCTGCCGCGCGTGGAGCCCTCAACCAGGAAAGAAGGCACCCATCGGCGGTACTTCTACGGATCGGTATGGGCGGTAACAGTGGCGCAGACGCTGCTGCTGGCGCTGTGGAAGGCGCTGCCGATCAACGGCGCAACCAATCTGGTCAAGCTGGGAGCGTTTGTGGGCGCTCTGGCGCTGATGGGCTGGTTTGCATATCGCGGGATGCTGCTGCGTACGCGGCCGATTTTGCCGGGAGAGAGCATGGTGGCGGACTGACCACCTGCGGTGGGGGACTGGCCCCTTCGATTTCGCTCAGGGCAGGCCGTCCAGGCGGACGGCGCTTCGCGCCATGAGATTTGTGTTATTCCAATCATTCGCAAAGAGCGCGAAGGATGGGGCACGGGAATTCCGAGGAGGAATATGAATCCGAGATCAGCACGACGCGATTTTCTCAAGTGGTCCGGTGCAGGTTTGGCGGCGGCGACAGTTGGAGCCTTTCCTGCCGCGGCGCAGGATAACCAACAGGCCGGACAAGCCATCCCGACGCTCTTTGACGTGAGAACCTACGGCGCCAGAGGCGATGGCAAGACCATCGACACGCCAGCTATCAATGCCGCCATTGCGGCAGCGGCAGCGGTTGGCGGAGGCACGGTCTTCTTCCCAACCGGCGTCTACGCCAGCTATTCCATCCGACTGGCCAGCAAGGTACACCTGCTTCTCACGCAGGGTGCGACGATTCTGGCCGCTCCATCGCCGGAGAAGGGCGCTTATTCGTCGACGGGGTATTACGATGTGGCCGAGCCCAATCCCGAGGGAAAGGACTACCAGGACTTCGGCCACTGCCACTGGCACAACAGCCTCATCTGGGGCGATGGCCTCAACGATATTTCCATCACCGGTCCCGGTCTTATATGGGGCAAGGGCCTGACCCGCGGCCAGAGAGCCGAGCAACTGGGCGTGGGCAACAAATCTGTCGCGCTGAAGAACTGCCGCAACGTGATTTTGCGCGACTTCTCGATTTTGGAGGGCGGCCACTTCGGGCTGTTGATGACCGGAGTCGATAATCTCACCATCGACAACCTGAAGATCGACACCAACCGCGACGGCATGGACATCGATTGCTGCCGCAATGTGCGCGTTTCCAACTGCACGGTCAACTCGCCCTGGGACGACGGCATCTGCCCCAAGAGTTCTTATGCGCTGGGCTACAACCGATCTACCGACAACGTCACCATCACCAACTGCTTTGTCACCGGCATCTATCAGCTAGGCACCGTTCTTGACGGCACCTACAAGAAGTACGCGCCCGACGCCAAGGTTTTTCGCACCGGGCGCATCAAGTGCGGCACGGAATCCAACGGCGGATTCCGCAACATCACCATCTCCAACTGCGTCTTCGAAGGCTGCCAGGGATTGGCGCTGGAATCGGTGGATGGCGCGCTGCTGGAAGACATCGCCATCACCAACATCACCATGCGCGACATTATTACCGCGCCCATCTTCCTGCGACTGGGCGCGAGGCTGCGCGGGCCGGAAGGCACCAAAGTCGGCACGCTGCGCCGCGTCCTGATCAACAACCTGGTCAGTTATAACACGGCGGAAAAAATTACCGGCATCGTCGTGGGCCGCCCGGAGGAGCACATTATGACTCCGTGGACCACGCCGTATCAGATATCTTCGGTCATCAACGGCCTGCCCGGCTACCAGATCGAAGACATCAAGCTCTCGAATATCTTCGTGCAGAATCAGGGCGGCGCGCCGGCAGAGGCAGCCAATGTGAAGCCGCCGGAGCGCGAGACCTTCTATCCGGAGCCAACCATGTTCGGGCCGACGCCGGCGCACGGTTTCTACATTCGACATGCCAAAAATGTGGAGTTGAGCAACGTAGAAGTCGCAACCGTCAATCCCGACGCCCGCCCCACGATTGTTTTGGAGGATGTGCAGCGCGCCGGCTTTATCAACGTCGAAGCTCCGTATGTAAAGGGACAGCCCACTTACTCCTTCCGCGATGTGACCGAGCTGCGCATCCTGCAGAGCCGCAATCTGGACGACACGCATCTTCGCGAGCACATCGATCAGAAGGACATGTAGTCGCGCATTGCCTATTCGATGCGCCAATGGATTCCGGCGCAGCGATTAGCGCGCCGGCTGGTAAGGCTCGACACGCAGCAAATCGGTAAGGATGCCGCGCTCCTCGGGGGTGAAGACGCCCTGATAGCGCGCGGAGTTGAGCACCATGGGACGCTGCTCCAGCGGGACAGCGCGCAAGTCGCGGAAGGCGTTCTTCATCAGCGCTTGCCGGTCTACCGGCAGGGCTGCCCAGCGGCGCGCGGAGTTGTTGATCCGCATCAACTCCTGGGGCGGCATGTGCTCTATCATCTCGGCGCGTGCTAGGCGGCGCTGCCTTTGCTCCTCGGACAACTGGTTGACCTGATGCAACTGCTCGACGACCCGCTGCTGGTCGGCAGGGGAAAGGCGGCGGAAGTTGGGATCGCTGCGCAGCACGCGTTCCTGCTCCTGGACGGGAAGATTGCGGTGCTGGTTGAGCCACTCGCCCAGGTGGCCCGGCGGGCCTTGAACAGGCGGTGCATAGCCCGGATGCGCGGGACGGGGAACGCCTGGACCCATATACGGCGGTCCCGGATACGCGGGACGGGTCGCGTTGGATGGCGGCCTGCCCGGCTGAGTTGAAGGAGCGGAATGAGGCGCGGACGCGCCGGAGTGCTGGCCGCGTACCCATGCCGATGGCACACAAAGAAGCATGGCTGCCGCAACCATAGCCGCGCGACCGCTCCATCCCGCCTTGTGTGATTCAGTCAACATGTTTCATCCGTCTCTGGTTCGGTAGTTAGTCCCCGCTTTCGTTGTTGCTGGAGAGCGCTTCCAACTGATCCAGAAGCTGGGCGTTGCTTTCCATGGTTTGCAGGTCATGCACCACGGCGGTCTGTGGGGGAATGGCCGGCGGCTTATTCCAGTCGGTGATGCCCAGATAGGCTCCTCCGCCCACCAGCAGCACGACGGTTAGCGCCATAGCCGCCAGCGGACGAACATGGGCCACCGTTCGAAAAGCGATGCGGGCGCGCAGACTCGCCAACCATCCGGCCGGCGCGGCCTCGCGTTCTTCCCGGAGGCGCGCCTCCAGCCGGGTGAGGAAGTATGGGTTCGGCTCGGGCGTCTTCCAGGCATCCAGCAGCTTCATTGTCGCCCGCAGCTTATCCAGTTCCCCGTGGCAGCGGTCACACCCCGCCAGATGCTCTTGCGCCTTGGCAGGCAAAGCTGCTGCCGGCGACGCGGCCGGATCGAGCAGCAGGTTCGCCAGCTTCGCGTCCATCCCGGAGCAATTTGACTTCATTCGCATTTTTGGCATCAGTACCATTGCCATCACCCCACTTCCACGCCGGTCGAGCCCGGCTTGTTTCCGTTAAACAAAATCTTTCAACTTGACTCTAAGCGTCTGGTATGCGCGGAAGAGCAGCGACTTGGTTGCTGACTCGCTCAGCTTAAGCACCTCGCCGATCTCGCGGTAGTCCATTCCCTGATACTTGTGCATCAGCACGGCCATCCGTTGCCGTTCCGGCAGCGCCATGACATGCGTTCGAATGGCCTTCATGCGCTCCTCGCGCAGCAGGCTCTCCTCGACAGAGAGCTCATCGTCGGCCACATCCGGCGTCGTGCCAGTCAGCTCGTCCGGCGCGTCCAGATATACATTTCGCGCGGCTCGTTCGTGCTTGGTGTCGCGCGCGTGGTTGACCGCCAGGTTGGTGGCGATGCGGTAAAGCCAGGTGCTGAATCTGGCCTCTGCCCGGTAGCTCTGCCTGGAGCGGTAGACGCGCAGGAACACCTCCTGCGCCAGTTCTTCGGCAATCGCCTGGTTGCGGACCATCCGAAAAAGAAAGTGAAAGATGGGCCGGTGATATTTCACCGCCAGGTAGTTGAACCCCTCTTCGTCGCCGGCGGCGGCGCGCAGCATGATGGCGGCGTCATCGCAGGGGTCGAAACCGGCTTGAACCAAGCCGGCGACCAAACTACGTCGTCCATCCGGCTGCGCAACCGGGCCCGCTCCCAGGGACGGATTGTCCAGGACCAGCGTTGCCATATCCACAGAAACCCCATCCGGGCTGGAATGTTGCGCAGAAAGAGCAGTTTGCGGGTTGAATTTATCGTCTGTAGGCGGAACTGGGCGGTTGCCGGAGCGATTGCCGCCCGTACTGGCCATGCGGAGCGCAAATCCTGCTGTTGAAAGGCATGAACCGGCCATTCCAGACCCTGTCAACTCAGGGTCGCCGGCGGCAAAAGCCGGGCACAGCATCAGCTCCCCGTCTGGGGGAAAGCCGGCTGCGCGGCGAATTGATCGGTCGTTCCAGCGCATGGACGGTTGGGTGCAGTTTTCGGCTGGCCTGATGGGGTCGCAAAGGTTGGCCGCAAAGCCCCGCTGGTGTTACTCTACCTTACGGGATGCCCCTCTGGCTCGTCTGTTGCCAACCCTAACCAACCTTCGCAAGGGGCGCTTAACTCAGCGGTAGAGTGCCACCTTCACACGGTGGAAGTCGCAGGTTCGAATCCTGCAGCGCCCACCATCTTATTTCCAATTGCAAACTTTCTTACAGAATTGCAGACGAGCTATGTACTTCGCTGACAGAGGCCAGGAGCGGTAAGCAAAACGGCCACCATGCGGTGACCGTTCGCAGCATTTCAGGGTCCCGCAGGCGTTTACCTCTTAGACTGCCGCTCAGCCCAGGCGCCGAGAAGCGGGAGTTTGATGCGCTTGCCGAACAACGTAGCGATTGCGCACCATACCGAAACGAAAATCCAGAGAAAACTTACCAGTGAGTAGAGGCTCAGATAGACAATCGACTCAAGGTACGTGTTCAGCAAAGGGATTATGCTTAAAACTATGCTGAGGACGAACGCCAGAGCGAAGAGTATGATGGACTGCCAGGCATTGTAGCGCACGTTAGCACTCTTGTTGTAGGGCGGGACGGCCAGGAAGAAAATCGCCGGGAAAACGGTGATGTAGGCAATTGCGCCGAGTGAGTTTTCAGAAAGTCCAGACTTTTTCGGATCGGGCATGAGCCCTCCTTTTCGGGATGTGGAAAGAGCTTGAGGTTTCACACTCTTCAGACGCTTATGGAGAAGGAGCGGAAACCAGCCAGATAGTACTTATCTATCTTGGCTACGAACCAATATACTCCCCGCTGCTCCCATCAGGGCCGTCTCTAGCATTTGTTTCGTCCCAAATAAGTAAACACGCCAATAAGATACTTCCCATAGCCCCTTTTGGGCAGCCGGCATTGCCGTTCGCGCGTCTAATCGATCAGGCCGCGCCCGCCTTGGGCGGTTATCATAGTTGCAAAGAAAGGGAACGAAATGAAGGCAGCTTTGCGTGTTGCAATCGCCGGAATGAGCGTATTGGCGGCGGCAGGCGGGATGGCTCAGCCTGCCATGCAGACGCCAACGGTAGGGGACTTTCAGGTCAAGGAAGTCAACGTGGCGGAGATTGACACGGCCCATGTGAAGTTGGTCGTGGACCTCAATCTGATCCCATCGCAATCGGCGATCATGGAGAACCTGCGCCTCTGTTCACTTCATCTGAATGGCCTGCCGGTCTTCGCCACGCCTTTGAATCAGCAGATAGTGATCCAGAAGGGCGTGTCGACGGCTCTGCCTCCGGTTTATATCACGGTGCTGTTTCGCGATTTGCATACAACAGAGCCGATGCGCCGCATGATCGAAAACCAAAGCGTCCGCCTCGAAGGCGAAGTGGTGGCGGACCTGCGGCTCACCATGATGGAGAAGCTGGCGCTGCACACCCAGCATCCCAGCGTGCACATCGCGCTTAATCAGGACGTGCCGGTTACACTGGGCGGCACGGCGATGGAGCGGAATATGGCGCTGACCATTCTGGGGTTGATCGACACAGGGCTCAAGGCCAAATCTATAGTGGACAAGTACATTCCCAGCATGAAGCCCCAATGGATTCGCGATCTTGAGGCCATTGGCCAGGCGAATCTGTTTGCCGTGGAATCGAGTTATACGCTGAAGCAGGCACATGCGAATTACCCGGTGACATCGGTTCAGTTGGGCTTTCGCATCAATCCATCTCAAGTAGTGACCACGGCCGAGGCCAACGCGCCGTGGAAGTACGATGCGGAGTTTCTTGAAGCGGTGCAGTCGCACGCGGACAAACTGGTGAAGAACAGCCTGGAGATTCAACTCCGGCCCATCGGGCAAGGCGATCCGCTGCGGCTCAGCGCCAGGGATTTTACAATGGAGGTGCGCGGGACTCCGGGTGAAGACACTCTGATTGCAGCGGATGGCAAACACGGCAAGATGAAGGTATTAGAGCGCGCATCGCCCACCGCGCTGGCGGTGCTGACGCTTCATGCGCTGCCCGCCTCGCCGGGCCAGGCTGCTGAACAGCCCGCGGGACTGACTCCGGCTCCGGCGGCTGTCGCGGCCCAGGACAATTGGGAGCATGTTGCCGTCTTCCGTTTGCGCGAGGATGCGGCGGTTAGGCAGCCTTCGGTGGAGGTGCTGCAACTGGCAGCGCGCCGGGAAGGTCAGGGCATCCGGTTGAGCGCACCGGTGGATGCGGCGGTCTTCGGCTCGCCGATTGTAACGCCGGATGGGGTGATCGGGATGGTGCAGGACGAGCAGACAGGAGCGTTTCTGCCCGCGGACCTGTTGGCGCCCGTTCCTGTGACGGCGCCAGCTCCAGTGCCGGTGCCCGCTCCTGCCCCTGCACAATAGAATCGAGCCGATCTTATCTCCATGTGATCAATGGGACGGGCATAGGCCCGTCCCTTCATGCCTGACTTCAATCGATGCATTCCACGTCACTGCGGGTCGTTGTCTCGCTTGCGCAGGATGGCGATGACTCCTGTCACCAGCACCAACAGCATCGCGCACAGCACGGCCACTGAATAGCTGAAGCGATGGCGGTGGCTGACAGCATGGGCGACGGGGCCGTAGTGGGGATACTGCTCGTCGGCCGAGGCGCGGCAGGTGTGTTTGGTCCCAACGGGATCGGTAAAGGTAATGAGGTAAGCGGGTATGGTGTTCTCGGCAGGATCGGCAGTGATATGGAGCGATGGGTTGAGGTCGTCGGGGTTGTAGCTCATTCCGGGCGGCAAGGACGTTGCAGACGGCATGGACGCTCCTTGCGGCATGGATGCCCCGGGTGGCATAGACGGCTGGCCGCCGGCGGGAGGCTGTGGCAACTGAATCGTGCAGGTGTAGTCGGGATACTGACTTGTTGCCCACTCCTTGGCAGTAGCTTCATGGAGCAGATTGGCTTCATAGGACCAGCGGGAGGGAATGATGGCGCTGATTATCTGGCCGGCCTGGGGCATCAGATAGACGGGCCTCATGCCGCCGCCCAGGGCGATGATGGGCAGAAGCACCACGGGCAGCATGGCGATGGCGCTCTCGGTGGTTTTGGAGAGCGCGGAGATAGACAGGCCCAATCCTGCGCCGATCATGGAAGAGAGCAGCAGGACAAGGAAGTCGTAGAAGAAGTTGCTGTGCAGCCCGCAGATCAGGTAGACGATGGCCAGCATGGAGCCGCACTGGAAGACGCATAGCCCGAGCAGCACGGCGAACTTGGAAAAGACATAGGGCAGGAGCTTGAGCGTGACCATGCGCTCGCGCTTGTAGATGGTCCACTCGCCGACTATGTCGCGGGCGGCGTTGTTGCAGCCGAACCAGATGGCGGCTATCACCATGAGGAAATGGATGATGGGCAGCTTTTGGGCGAGTTCGTCGAAATGGTCGGGGCGCAAGGGGTAGCTGACCAGCACCACCAGCACGGCGAATAATGGCGCCTGTAACAGCAGGATGGCGGTCTGCGCGCGGTCCTGCAGGCGGACAATGATGTTGCGCTTGACCAGGGCAAACCATTGGCCCAGGTCGAACTGGCGGCGTGGCTTTTCTTCCCCGGTCTTGTCGGTAGCAGCCGGTTGCTTGCCGCTGCGATTCTCGACAAACTCCTGGCGGTAGCGGGAGGCCAGGTAGCGCTGGCGCCATGTCTCGGTGCGGCTGGCCTCGGGGACTGTGTTCATGCCGGAGAAGAGCATTTCGGGATTCAGTTCGGTACTCTGAAGGGGCGCTGTATCGGTGGGGCCGGCAGCGGGAGGATTGAAGAACTGGATTGAATCAGGATAAGCCGGGCCAAAGAAAACCAGCGCTCCAGGCTTGTTTCCCTTGTCGCGGGAGACCATGAGCAGGTCGTCAAATTGCTTGTAGACCTTGAGGCTGGGCTGATGGATGGTGGTGAGGATGGTCTTGCCGGATTTGGAAAGTTCCTTCAGCAGGTCCACGACCGACTCGGCGTCGTAGGAAGAGAGGCCGGAGGTCGGCTCGTCCAAAAACAAAACAGGTGTATCGGTGATGAGTTCCAGGCCGATGTTGACCCTCTTGCGCTGGCCTCCGCTGAGGGTCTTGCGCTCCGGCGAGCCGATGACGGTATCGATCTTGTCGGGGATTCCCAGATCGTAAAGCACCTTTTCGGTGCGCGCGTTGATCTCCGCATCGGTCAGGTCGGTGCGCAGGCGGGCGGAGAAATAGAGCGCCTGGCGGACGGTCAACTGGGGATGGACGATGTCATCCTGAGGCACGTAGCCCATCATGTGACGGTACAGGTCGTAGTAGTCGTAAAGGCTCTGGCCACGGAAGAGCACTGTGCCCCGCGCGGGGCGGGTGTAACCGTTGAGAGCCTTGAGCAGGGTGGTCTTTCCGGCGCCGGCCGGTCCCATCAGGGCCACCAGCTCATAGGGAAAGACGGTGAGAGAGAGGGGGTCTAGCAGGCGTTTGCCATTGGGCGCGAGGACCACGATCTCCTTGGCCTCGATGGTGACCTTGCCATTGTAGTCCCGTTGCGCAAGTTGGCCGTTTTCCATCAGTTGGAAACGGACGCTGCCCAGGCCGATTTCCTGGCCGGGCCGGGCCAGCACCTTGCCGGTAACGCGGACGCCGTTGAGGTAGGTGCCGTTGCGGGAGCCGAGGTCCTCAACCTGAATGCCATCCTCGGTGCGCGTGAGCCGGGCGTGACGCCAGCTGACCATGGGGAAATCGAGGGGAATATCGCACCCAGGGTCGCGCCCGGCCTCCATCGATTTGCCGCGGAAGGAGACGGTCTGGAAGGCGGCCTCGCCGATCTCGACCTTGGCCTCAAGATTAAGTAGCTGCGCTGCGGAAATCTTGTAGGAGCCCAGAAAGACCTGGTCGGAGGGCTGTAGAACAGCTCTCTGGATGCGGTTGCTCATCTCCCCGATGGCCGTTCCATTGCGCGAGTTGTTGTCTACAAGGATGAACTGGCCGTTTTCTTCGGTGATGACGGCGTGATTCCAGCCAATGATGGGCAGATCGATCTGTACATCTGATTCCGGAGAGCGGCCGATGGTGATCTGGCGGCCGCTGCCGGGGGTTGCGGGCTGCCGTAGAGAGCTGGCTTCAGCCGGGCCGGCCGGGGCCACGGGCCAGGGCATCAGCACCTGGCCACCCAGGGTTACACGCGCCCCATGGGGCACATGCACCGGCTCGCGGGGATCGATTCTGGCTCCGTTTACAAAGGTGCCGTTGGTTGAGCCAAGGTCTTCCAGCGTGAATCCATCTGCCAGTTGCGTCAGCCGGCAATGGTGAGAGGAGACTTGCGCCTCAGCCACCACCAGATCGCAGTCCTGCGCGCGCCCAATTACCCATGCGGTCTTCGGTTTCAGCTCATCTTCGGACATAAACCATCAGAAAATCCGGGAATGCTCACACTGTAGCACGCAACCACTCTCCGGTGAAAACAAATGCGTCCTTAACCCTTCCCTCAGGGGCTGAATGGAGGGATTCATTCGCTGGTCGAAACGCCTCCTTTGGTTTCCAGGCAGCGCCAGAGAGCCGCAAAGCTCTCCATGGACAGGGCTTCGGCTCGAACCAGGGGGGAGAGGCCGGCCTGAGTCAGTGCGGCGGCAACAGCAGCAGGGGGAATTGCGTCGGCGCGCAGATTGTTGGCCAGCGTCTTGCGTTTCTGCGCAAAACACAGGCGCACAAAGCGCAGAAAGGATGTCTCTTCAACGCCCAATTCGGTAAAGCGCGGGGCAAATCGCCAGCGGAAGACGGTCGAATGTACCTCGGGCGGCGGCGAGAAGGACTCTGGCGGCAGAATAAAGAGCTGCTGAGTAGGTCCGTACATCTGCACGGTGACCGAGAGCAGGCCGTAATCGCGCGAGCCGGGCTGGGCGGTAACGCGATCGGCTACTTCGCGCTGCACCATGAGCACAGCGCGGTCCAGGGCGGCGTGGCTTGCGGCCAGCTTAAGCAGGATGGGCGAGGTGATGCCGTAGGGCAGGTTGCCTACCACCAGAAGGCGCTCGCCCGCAGCCGCAGAGGCTGCGACGAAGTCGAATTGCAGCACGTCCTGCTCGACGACAGTGACGCGCTCCGGAGGAAACTGCACGCGCAGATGGAGAGCCAGCACGTGGTCCAGTTCGACGGCCAGCACGTGAGCGGCGCGGGCGGCCAGGGCCGCGGTAATGGCTCCGTGTCCGGGGCCGATCTCGACCACCGTGCGGCCAGTCAGATCGCCGATGGAGGCTGCGATACGCTGCATGGCCTCGATGTCTATAAGGAAGTTCTGGCCGAGCTTGGGCTTGGCGGACATGGGCTGTTTTGATGGTAGATGAAGCCAGACGATCCGGTGGCTCGGAAGGCCGGATCGGGCGCGTTGACAAATTCCCGCCGGATTTTGATACATTGTTGCCCTGGAGGAAATACCATGAAAATTCGCAATCTAATTTTGAGCTGTGCGCTGGTCCTCGGACTGGTCGCTGGTGGCGTAACCGTTGCCCAGAAAGTGAATCCAGCCCGGCACCCGAACCTGGCCGCCGCGATAGTACTCATGGACAAGGCTGCCGTCAAAATTACTGACGCCCAGGTTGCCAACGAGTGGGACATGGAGGGCCATGCGGCTAAAGCCAAGCAGCTACTGGATGAGGCGCGCCACGAAATCAAATTGGCGGCCGAGGCTGCCAACAAGCATGACAAGTAGATTCCGCCCCGTGGTAAGCGGGATTCGCAGAATCCAACTCAGAGTCGAGGAGGGGTGCTGCCCCTCCTCCGGCTCTCAAGACCAACTCGGTCGATCATAAAGACATACTCTTTCCGCCATCCGGCTCCTTCTTCCGCCAGCATAAATGCCGGTCTGCGAATCCCTGTCTATCGCGCCATATTGTATGTAGAACCTAGTAAACTGACCTTTTAGCCGCGAAGGTCGAGTAAATCAAGCGATTATTTGCCGGCCAGAGAGAATCCATCATGCGCATTGCCGTTGCCGCCTCGGAGTGCATTCCGTTTGCCAAAACAGGCGGGCTGGCCGACGTAATCGGAGCGCTGGGGCCTGAGCTGGCCAAGCTGGGGCACGAGGTGACGGTTTACATGCCGCTTTATACGAGCGTGCGACGGCAACTCCCGGATAAATTGACCTACGCGGTGCGGTCCATCACGATTCCGTTTCAGCACTACAAACGCAAGGCGGGCATTGTGGAAGGCGGCAAGCGCGCCGGAGTCCAGTACTACTTTGTGCATTGCCCGGAGCTTTTTGAACGGGAGGAGCTGTATGGAACAGCCGCGGGCGATTACCCCGACAACGCCGAGCGATTCGCGCTCTTTTGCCGCGCGGTTCTGGAGGCGAGCAAGAAGCTGGGCGTTCCGCAGGTCTTCCATGCGCACGACTGGCAGGCGGCGCTGATTCCCGTTTACCTGCGCACGATTTACGCTTCCGACCGGCTATTGAGCCGCGCGGGCGTGGTTCTGACGATTCACAACGCCGCCTATCAGGGCGCGTTTCCGCCTGCGACCACCGAGCAACTGCTCTTTCCCTGGGAGATTTTTACCATGGATAAGGTGGAGCAGTTCGGCAAATTCAACTTCCTCAAGGGCGGGCTGGTTTACGCGGACATGCTGACCACGGTAAGCCGCAAGTATGCTGAGGAAATTCAGACGCCGGAGTTCGGTGAAGGGCTGGACAGCGTATTGCGCGGGCGAGCGGCCGACCTGCGCGGGATTTTGAATGGCGTGGACTATGCGGAATGGAACCCGGCCACGGACCAGAACCTGGCGGCGAATTACTCGCCGGAAAATCTGTCCGGCAAGGCGCTGTGCCGTGCTGATCTGCTGGATACCTTCGGATTGGAGCAGGTGGAGGACTCGACGCCGGTCATCGGCATCGTCTCGCGCCTTGTCGCGCAGAAGGGCTTCGACCTGGTGGAGCAGATTGCCGGACGGCTGTCGGAGTTGAACGTGGCGGTGGTGGCGCTGGGCACGGGCGAGCCGGCCTACGAGAAGTTTTTCCGCGATTGGGCCTTCTGGAACAAGGCCAATGTGTCTGTACGGATCGGCTACGACAACGCTCTGGCCCACAAGATCGAGGCCGGAGCCGACATTTTTCTCATGCCGTCGCTCTATGAGCCGTGCGGGCTGAACCAGATCTATTCGCTCAAGTACGGAACAGTGCCGGTAGTGCGGGCCACAGGCGGGCTGGATGACACTATCGAGGAATGGGACCCGGAGAAGGGAACCGGGACCGGCTTCAAATTCAAGGGCTTGCGAGCCGAGGGTCTGTGGTCGGCCATCGAACGGGCGCTGGCTGCGTTCGAGGACAAGAAGGGCTGGAAACGGCTGATGCTCAATGGCATGGCGCAGGACTATAGGTGGACACAACCGGCGCGAGAATATGCGACGGTTTACGAGGAAGTGGCGCGCCGAAGAAGGTGATTCTACATGATGACAAAATAAATATTTCGAAATGATTGACATTTTACTTAAAATGTCTCATTATTCATATAGGCGAGTACGATCTAGCCTAATTGATTAGGGAGGGTTGAATATGGCTTCTCAATCGGTTTTGGTCGATGTTTCCTGCGCAATAGAGGTTTTTCTTGCAACCGCGCTTCTTCATAAGGAACAACCCGGGCGCCCAGATTTCACAATTCAAGAGATTGTGAACCGGGCAGCAAGAGAAAACATCACTGGAGAGATGCGTTCCGGCGTGAATGTTCATGCTTCGCAGCACTGCGTGGCCAATAAGGCGCCGAATCCGGCTAAGCACCGGATGCTATTCGCTACTGGTAAACACACGCGGCGGCTTTTACAGCCCGGCGACGAGGTGCATTCGGAGAGGACGGGCAAGATTTTTCCGGAGGCTGGTGAACTTCCTGGGGAATATTTGCCGTTGTTAGAGTGGGCGAAGGAACGATATGAGATGGCACGATCCAAGGATGCTCTGAGGACTGACACGCCGGATGAGCGTTCTCGGCAACTGCGGGATAGTCCCGATACTTCCCTTTCTGGTGTTGGCAAGAATAATCAACAACGTTCTCGGCATTTGGATGGACTGCTTATGGCACGTGGTATAGGCGCGCAAATGGCGGCAGGGATCGACCCCGACGAATACATCCGGGAATTGCGAGAGGGATGGGAATGAGCAAGGTTTTTCTCGATTCCAATCTCTTCATTTATCAACTCGAGGACCTTGGGCCGCGAGGAAATCGCGCTAACCTCATCTTCGAGCGTCTCTCCAGTCGTAAGGATACGGTTTTCACTTCCGCACTTACATTAGGAGAGGTGCTGGTGAAGCCTATTCAAACCGGTAATCGCGCATTGGAGGCCAAATACAGAGACCTATTGCGGGAGCCCGAAGTTAGGATTCTTGCATTCGACAGGACGGCAGGTGAAATATTTGCGCGGATTCGTCAGGACCGCGCTATCAAGGCCCCCGATGCCATTCAATTGGCAACGGCGGCGAGGGCAGGTTGCGATCTGTTTATCACGAACGATGACCGGCTATCCCAGGCGTATGTTCCGGGAATTCAGTTCATCGTCTCAATGGAGCTGGCTCCTGTTTGATTTATTCATGAAAGACTATTTTCGGAAACGGTGCTCGCTACGTGAGCGCCCTTTTCTATTCGGAGTGGCTCTCATTAATAGGAACAGAGGCTCCGTACTGGCGCCGCACCAGCCACAGCACCGGCAGCCCCAGCAGGATGAGGGCTGAGCCGATCAGTGAACCGATCCTGTTGCCTAAAAAACTGTAGACGAGCACGGGGACTCCGCAGGCGCAGAAGATGGCCGGCAGCAGCGGGTAGCACCAGACCTTGTAGGGACGATTGAGGTCAGGCCGCTTGCGGCGGTAGACGAAGATGGTGGTGGCGATGAGCAAGTAGAAGATCCACTCGGCAAAGATGGCCAAATCAAACTGTTTCTCAAACTGGCTGAAGATCAGCAACAGCAGTGTGGCTAACATTCCTTGGATGGCCAGCGAGGTGGAAGGAGACTGGAAGCGCGGGCTGATGCGGGCAAAGTGGTGAATGAAGAGCCGGTCGCGCGCGGCGGCAAAGGGAACGCGAGCGCCGGACATGACGGTTCCGTTGAGGGTGACGAAGATGGAGAGGGCCATGGCGGCGGCCACAAAACCCGCTCCTGCATGGCCGGCAACAACGGCCAGCGCATCCACGGCCGGACGTTCGCTGGCGGCGATCTGCGTGGCAGAGAGGATGTACTGCATGGCGGCGTTGGTGGCCATGTAGAGAAAGCCGACGATGCACAGGCCGCCAATCAGCGCGATGGGCAGACTGCGCCCCGGCCGCTTAATCTCGCCGGCAAGGATGGTCAGGTCGGGCCAGCCGTCGTAAGCCCACAGGGTGGCGATCAGCGCCAGCATGAAGCCGCGGAAGCCGCCCACTGCATGGGGTAGCGTGGTAGAGAAGTTGCTGAAGGTACCGGAGGCCGACGCAAAGCAAAGCGCCACCACGATAAGGATGAGGATGGCTTTCAGAATTGTGAAGACAAGCTGGAAGTCGCCGGCCTTCTTGACGCCCAGGTAATTCAGGCCGGTCATGAACCAGACCACGGCAATGGCGAAGATCTGCGACCACAGCAAGTGGATGGGTGCGCCGATGGCCTGATTGCCGAGTCCGCTGAAGGCCGGGAAGAACTCCAGCGTACGCGCCAAGCCGATGGTGATGGCCGCGGCGGAGGCCGGCTTGGCCACGGCAAACCAGGTCCACATATAGAGAAAGGCCGGCGTGTCGCCGTAAGCGCCGCGCAGCAGGACGTAGCCGCCGCCGGCATAGGGCATCATGGCGCCCAGCTCGGCATAAGTCATGGCGCCGAAGAGCGACAGCAAGCCTCCGATGAGCCAGGCGAGATAAACCAGCGCCGAGGAGCCGGTGTCGCGCATCATTTCGCTGGGAACAAGGAAGATGCCGCTGCCGATGACCGTGCCGACAACGATAGCCGTGGCCTGGCTGGCGCCCAGCACGCGGGGCAGGTTAGCCATGGCTGGTTGTATTTGTGAGGAAGAGGTCTGGCTCATGCTGTGTTGTGAGGTTAGCATGGGTGAGCGCCACGGTTAACGATAATTGTGACTTGTCGTCCATCTGGAGAACTGGTGTGCTGCTGCAAACAGGTTCCGAAGCGCAGGGCGGGTATTTCCTGCTGCAAAAACCGGGGAAGAGGACTAGAGTGAAACTGAAGAGGCCGGTAAGCCGCGGTTCCTGAACCGCAACGGCTCACTTGTTTCAGGGGCTCAAGACGCTCAAAATTTAAATGATGCAACACCAGAAAGTGTGGAGTAGAGAGATGCCCGAAACAATCAATTGGCCTAAGTTGACATCGCCGCCGCGCCGCAGACGCCACGGACTGCTTATTTTCATCGCCATCGTCGCTGTCCTGCTGCTCGGCAGCCGGACAGTGCTCTCCTACTGGGTTGACCTGCTGTGGTTCAAGTCGCTCGGTTACGGTGACGTGTTCTGGAAGGCGCGCGGATTGGAGTGGGGCATATTCGCGGCATTTTTTGCGCTGACATTTTTTATTTTGTGGGGGACATTTTCCGCTCTCAAGCGCGCCCACGCCGGCGATTTGCCCAGCGACCACACCCTTGTCATCGCCGGCCAGGAGGTGAATCTGTCGCTCAAGCCCGTACTGCGCATCGTTTCCATTGGCGGCTCGCTGGTTATAGCGCTCCTCACCGGCGGCGCGATGGCCGCGCAATGGCAAACGCTGGCTCTCTGGTGGTATGCGCCGCGCGGCTCCAGCTCCATGACCGACCCGATCTTTGCGCGACCGCTCGACTTCTATCTGTTCACCTTGCCGGCATGGCAACTCATCCTGGGATGGCTGCTGACGCTCAGCATCATCGCCTGTGTGCTGGCTGTTGTGTTTCTGCTTGTTTCGGGCAGCACGCGCGCGTTCAGCGGGCTCCGCGGCAGTCTCTCTGAGTTGCCCTGGCGAGGGCTCTCCATCACCGGCGCATTTCTGTTGCTCGTCGTCGCCATGCGCGTGTATGTCAGCCGTTTTGAACAACTCTTCGATCACCACACAATCTTCGACGGCGTCACTTACACTGGCGCGCACGTAACAATCACCGGCATGCTTCTGGTGAGTGCGGCGCTGCTGCTGGGAGCGGTGATCGCTGCCGTGGGCGGCGTATTCGCGCCGCGCGCCCGCTGGCTGGCGGCAGCCGTCGCTCCAGCAGTGGTTTGTTACGTCGGGGTCTCGCTGGTGGGATGGTATGTCTCCAGCTTTATTGTCAAGCCCAACGAGCTGGTTCGCGAGCAGCCCTACATCGCAAATAACATCGAGATGACACAGAAGGCATACGGCCTGGACCGCTTCCAGCAGCGCGAGTTTCCCGCCGAGACCACCGTCGATGCCACAGATCCCGCCAACAATCAGGCAACGCTGCAGAACATTCGCCTATGGGACTGGAAGGCCCTGCAGTCAACGCTCCAACAGATTCAGGAGATTCGCACCTACTACGATTTCCCCGACATTGACATCGATCGTTACCAGATCGACGGCTCCATGCGCGAGGTGATGCTGGGCGCGCGCGAACTGAACGTGGACAAGCTCCCGGAGAGCAGCCGCAACTGGATCAACGACAAACTGATCTACACTCATGGCTACGGCATCACCATGAACCCGGTGAATGGCTTTACGCCGGAGGGCATGCCCACGCTGCTGTTGAGCAATATGCCGGTGCAAAGCACGTCGCCCAGCCTCAAGGTAACGCGGCCGGAAATTTATTTTGGCGAAATAACCAACACCGATGTTTACGTGATGACGCGGCAGCAGGAGTTCAACTATCCCCAGGGCGCCAGCAACAACCTGGCCTCATATCAGGGCACGGGCGGCATCGAGTTAGGCGGATTGCTTCGCCGCACTCTGATTGCCTTCGACCGCGGCGACCTGGCCAAGCTCCCCTTCAGCGACGATGTAAATGCGCAAAGCCGCCTGCTGATGCGGCGCACGGTGCTCGAGCGCGCCGCGGCACTGGCGCCGTTCCTGACCTTTGATAGGGATCCGTACATCGTGTTGGGCGACGATGGCCGGCTCTCCTGGATTCTCGATGCCTTCACGCAATCGGACACCTATCCCTACTCGACGCATTACGCGGTCTACGGCCAATCCATCAACTATATGCGCAACAGCGTCAAGGTGGTCATCGACGCCTACGACGGAACAACGACGTTTTACGTCTTCGACTCTCAAGACCCGATCCTGGCGGCGTATCGCGCCATCTTTCCCAACCTCTTCAAGGACGCGGCGGCCATGCCGTCCGGGTTGCGCAAGCACGTGCGCTACCCTGAGTTATTGCTCAAGTTGCAGGCCGAAGTCTACGGCCTCTATCACATGACCAATCCCGAAGTCTTCTACAACAAGGAAGACCAGTGGACTGTCGCGACCGAGATCGGCATGGGCGAGGGCCCCGGATCGAGTCAGGGCCAGCAGACGCTATCGATGGAGCCGAATTTTGTGCTGATGAAGCTGCCAGGAGAGAGCGGCGTCGAGTTTGTCGAGATTCTGCCCTTCACGCCTCTCAACCGGAACAATTTGATCGGCTGGATCGCCGGGCGCTGCGACGGCGAGCACTATGGCACATCGATCGTCTACGACTTTCCCAAGACCAGGCTGGTGGATGGGCCGCTGCAGATTGAGGCGCGCATCGATCAGAACGCGCAGCTCTCCGGCCAGTTGACGTTGTGGAATCAGCAAGGCTCGCATGTGGTGCGCGGAGCGCTGCTGGTCATTCCCTCGGGACGCGCGCTGCTTTATGCGGAACCGATTTATTTGCAGGCCGACCGCAGCCCCATGCCGGAGTTGCGCCTGGTGGTGCTGGCTTTGCAGGACAAGCTGGCCTACGGGCCAACCTTCGAGGCGGCGTTGTCGTCTTTGTTCGGAGGAGGGGTTTCGTCGCTGAGAGACAATGAGAATCCGGCGGCGGCCACTGCTCCGGCGGGCAAGCCGCAGCCCGAGCAGGACATGAAAGCGCTGATTGTCCAGGCAGGCAGGGACTTTGACGATTATCAGCGGTTGACGGCGGCGGGTAAACTCGCCGAGGCTGGCCAGAAGCTCGACGATTTGAAGCAGGTGCTTGGAAAGCTGAACGCGCGTGCAAAGTAGTCAGCGGCTATCGTCACAAGACGCACAATCGCGATAGGGAATGACAGATTTTCAGATATTGGCCACAGGAAAGCAGATTATTGCTATACTTTAGCAAGAAGTAGCAATACTTACTCCCAGACGGTAAGGAGTTGCGCTATGCCGGAAGTTCAGAAAATCAGCATCGCTTTGACCGGAGAGCAGATTGGCGCTCTCAAGGCAGCTGTGGAAACGGGAGAGTATGCCACCACCAGCGAGATTGTCCGCGAAGCGCTCCGTGACTGGCAGTTCAAACGCGAACTTCGCCAGGAAGACCTGAAGCGCCTGCGTCAGTTGTGGGATCAAGGAAAAGCAAGTGCCGCAACGCCAGTAGATTTTGAAGATGCTCGGCGAGAGGCTCGGAAGTAGGCGATACTTTGGCCCCGAAAGCTATATTTCGTTTGGCGCTATAATCATTGTAAGGTTTGAGTTGCTTGCATGAAAGTACGTGATGTACTTAAGCTGATTGAGGACAACGGCTGGTATCAGGTAGCGCAAAAGGGCAGTCACCGTCAGTTCAAGCATCCTGTGAAGATTGGCCGGGTCACGGTCGCAGGTCACCCATCGCAGGAGATGGACAAGGGAACTTACAACAACATTCTCAAACAGGCAGGTTTGAAATGAAGGAATATGCGGCGGTATTCGAGAAAACATCGAACGGTTGGAGCGCCTATGCTCCGGATTTGCCAGGGTTGGGCGTGGCCGGCGCGACCTTCGCTCAGACGGAGCAGTTGCTGCGTGAGGGCATCGAATTCCATATCGAAGGAATGCGCAAGGACGGATTACCGATTCCAGAGCCGCTCGCACAAGTGAAGCGTATGGCGATTCCTGCTTAATTTGTCTCTCAAGATATCGTCGTAAGAATATTGCGAACAGGAGAGTGGACCCGGCGAATCAGTTTCGTGTGTGTATTCGTAGAGGAGGATAAATGTTCGAAGCAATAACTGCATGGGCTACGGTTGTAATGGCGATATGTACTATTGTGAGCGTTGTAGTTACATATCGCGCAATGCAAGGTCAAGTGAATAAAATGAAGGATGCTCTCTCCGCCGATCTTGCACTTAAACTCACCCACGATTTAGATAGCGAAACTAACAAGAAGCTTCGTGGACGTGTCTCTCATGCTATCCTCAACAAGATCAACAGTTCCGAACAAGATGATTTATTCGATATTTTTGAACAAGTTGGGCTATTTGTACGAAAGGGATTAATTAATGTAGAAATAGCTCATTCGCTATTCTTTCATTGGATAAATCTATATTGGGTGGCAGGACAGGATCGGATTTTAGCTGAGCGGAAAGCGGCGATCACCCTATGGTCTGATTTCGAATATCTTTACAAGAAGCTTTTGCAAATTGAAATGATATTAGATCCTCACTCAAGGTTTATCAATCCATCATATGAACTGATAAGAAAATGTCTTGAAGAAGAAGAGGAGTAGGGTTGATTATCTTAAGAGTGATGGTATCTATAACAGATTGAAGCACGCATGGTTGAGTGCGCCCGCCGCAATACTGTTATGCAGCAATAGTTAATATGCCGGGTTGACTCCCAGCTCAGCCAGGATCTCGGCTACGGCCACCTCCGCGGCCTTGGCAATCACAGGCGAGAGTTCCATCGAGATGGATTGCCTCGGATCGATGGTGATGGCGTAGAGAACTACGTCGGGCGAGCCGCCCTGGATATAGAAGACATCCAATAAATCTTTAACGCCGATGTCGTGGGCGGTAAGCGTGGGCGGATAATCGCGCGAGAACCTGGGCGTGGTGCGGGTGACGGTGCCGGGAGGATTGCCGTCGGCGGCTGCGTCGATGAGGATGATGCGGCCGGCCTCTTGCAGCGGCTCAAGCAGAGTGAATCCGCCCGTCCCGCCGTCGAGGCACTCCACATTGGCTGGGAGTGGGTGCTGTTCCAGAGCCCGTACCACATGGACGCCGACGCCTTCATCGCCCATGATGACGTTTCCCAGGCCCAGCACCAGCGTCTTGTCCTGCCCTGTTGCAGTTGAACTATCTTCTGCCACGCTTCTCCGTCCGGTCAAACTTCCATCCGCCTATGATCGAGGATACCGTGCCTCGCCCCTCGATGTAGTCGTGATAGAAGGCCAGATAGACGTGAATGATGACAAAGGTGACAAAGAACCACAGGAAGGTGTGGTGCCAGAAGCGCACGCTTGCATCGCCGCCCATCAGCGGCACAACCCAGGTAAACATCCGCGGCAGCCATGAGGTGCTCATGCTGGAGTACAGCGCGAAGCCGGTGATGGTCTGGAAGACGAACGCCAGGAAGGTGCCGAAATAGATCACGCCGGCCAGCGCGTTATGCCCCGTGGAGATCGGCCCGTGCATCTTGGTTTGCAGCACGTCGGCCTCGATCACATCGACGATCTCCTTCCGCTGCGACTTCTTCAGCGGGAAGAAGGCGTTCCAGTGGGAGTATTGGTTGCCGACGAAGCCCCAGTAGAGCCGCGCCATGAAGTTGAAGACATAGATGAACGCGCATACAAAGTGGATGAAGCGCACCCAGCCGAACCAGTACTGCTGGTAGGCCTCAGCCGCATAAAATGCGCGAATGGGCGCGCCGATCAGGTAGCCGGTGACGCACAGGGCCGTCAGGGCGATTGCATTGATCCAATGGTAGGCGCGAACCGGCAGTTCCCACACATAGATGCGCTTGTATTCGACCGGCTGCTTGTTGCCGTTCGCCGAAAACACATCGCGCGCGCTCACATCCGCAGCAGAGTTTGGATAGCTCATAGCTGTCACTCGAAGGAAACCTGGTGAAGGTGCCGTCCCTGCGGATCGTACAGATGCACGGCGCAGGCCAGGCACGGGTCAAAGGAATGAATGGTGCGCAGAATCTCGACCGGCTCGTTGATCTTTGCCACCGGCGTGCCGATCAATGCCTGCTCAAAGGATGAACGCTGCCCCTTGGCGTCGCGCGGAGAGCCGTTCCATGTGGTTGGCACCACCAGCTGATAGTTCTCGATGGCGCCGTTCTTGATCTTGATCCAGTGCGCCAGCGCGCCGCGAGGCGCCTCGGTGAGTCCAACGCCCTCGGCCTCCTTGGGCCAAGTCTTGGGTTCCCAGAACTCGCCATTAAAGGTGGAGACCTCGTTGATCTTCACCCGATCCATCAACTGGCCGTAGTACTCCTTGAGCCAGATCATGGCTAGCGCGGCATCCAGGCCGCGCGCAGCGGTGCGGCCCAGCGTGGAGAAAAGCGCGGTGACGGGCACATTGAGCTTGCCCAGAGTCGCCTTCACCAGCTCCTGCACGTCCGTGCGCCCGGAGGCATAGGCTACCAGTAGCCTGGCCAGCGGACCCACTTCCATTGGATTATCTTTCCAGCGCGGAGTCTTCAGGAAGGAATACTTCTCGTAGCCTTCCAGTGTCTCGAAGGGCGGCTTGGGCCCGGAGTATTTGATCTTCGTTTCGCCCGCCCAGGGATGAATGCCTTCGCTGTCTCCCTTTTCGTAGCTGTACCAGGAGTGCGCGATGTACTCCTTGATCTCCTGCGAATCGGTTGCGTTCACCGGATACACGTGACTAAGATCGCGGCCGAGCACAACGCCGCGCGGATACTTGAACGAATCCGGCTGGTTATAGCCCTTGGTGGGGAACTCGCCATAACTGAGGTAGTTGCTCAACCCGCCGCCATGGCTGGCCCAGTCCTTGTAGAACGAGGCCACAGCCAGCAGGTCGGGGATGTAGACCTGGTTGAGGAATTCATCTGCCTGATCGATCAGCCGTTTGACCAGGTTGAGCCGCTCGGAGTTGATGGCGGCCACTTCGTTCATGTTGATGGAGCAGGGAACGCCACCCACCAGATAATTCGGGTGCGGGTTTTTGCCGCCGAAGACGGTATGGATCTTGACCAGTTCCTTTTGCCAGACCAGTGCGTCCAGGTAGTGAGCCACGGCGATAAGGTTCACCTCTGGCGGCAGCTTATAGGCCGGATGGCCCCAATAGCCGTTGGCGAAGATGCCCAGCCCGCTGGCGGCGAAGGCCTTGACTTTGTCCTGCACTTCGGTGAAATAGGCGGGCGTGTTCTTGTCCCACTTGGAGAACGACTGAGCCAATTCTGCGGCCTTCTTGGGGTCGGCCTTGAGGCAGTTGACGATGTCCACCCAGTCCAGCGCTTGCAGGTGATAGAAGTGGATCACATGATCCTGCACGTACTGCGTGGTCATCATGATGTTGCGGATGATCTCCGCCGTGGGGGGGATGGTGATGCCCAGAGCGTTCTCGACGGCGCGTACGCTTGTAAGCGCATGTACCGTGGTGCACACGCCGCAGACGCGCTCGGTGATGGCCCAGGCGTCGCGGGGATCGCGGCCAATGAGAATTTTTTCTAGCCCGCGCACCATGGTGCCGGCGCTGAAAGCGTCGGTGATGACGCCGTTCTCCACCACCGCCTCGATGCGCAGGTGGCCTTCAATGCGAGTTACCGGATCGACGACTACGCGTGTCATAGGCTCTCACGACTCCTTTTGATCTTCAGCGTGAACATCTGCAATGACGCCCCGCTTACGAATGTTGGTGACTACGGCGTGGGCGGCAACACCGGCCAGGGTAGCTACTCCGACCACCGTGCCCACCGTGTCCGCCGTGCTCTCCACGCCGAATCCGGGGAAGGAAGCCAGGTGCTGATAGAAGGGGCCGTTGTCCCAGAAACCTTCCTCGCTGCAACCGATGCAGCCGTGTCCGGACTGGATGGGATAGCTAGTTCCCTCGTTCCACTTGGTCACCGAGCAGGCGTTGTAGGTGACCGGACCGCGGCAGCCCATCTTATAGAGGCAATAGCCTTTGCGCGCGTTTTCGTCGTCGAAGGACTCGACGAAGAGGCCGGCATCGTAGTTGGGGCGGCGATAGCAGGTGTCGTGAACGCGGCGGCCGTAAAATTCCTTTGGCCGGCCCTGCGAGTCAAGCGCCGGAACCTGTCCCAGGACCAGGAGATGAGTGACCACGGCCATCATGACGTCGGCGATGGGCGGGCATCCGGGAACATTGATCACCGTCTTGTCGACCAGCTTATGGATGGGCGTGGCGCCGGTGGGATTGGGCTTGGCCGCCTGAACGCAGCCATTGGAGGCGCAACTGCCCCAGGCCACGATCGCGGCCGCATCTTTGGAGACGGTCTGGAGGATGGATTCGGCGGTTTTGCCGCCGATCATGCAGTAGACGCCGCCGTCGTGGGTGGGCACAGCGCCCTCCACCAGCACAATGTACTTGCCCTTGTTCTTTTCGATGGTGTCGGTGAGGCTCTTCTCGGCCTGGAAGCCGGAGGCCGCCATCAACGTCTCGGTGTAGTTGAGGCTGAGCACGTCGAGCAGCACGTCCAGAACGATGGGGTGCGACGCCCGAATAAAGGATTCGCTGCAGCAGGTGCACTCTTGGAAGTGCATCCACACCACAGCCGGTTTCTCCTTCTTTTCAAAGGCTGAGACGACCTGTGCCACGCCGGATTGACCCAGCCCGGCCACGGTTGCGGCGGCAGCGCAGAACTGTAAGAAGTCCCTGCGGCTGTAGCCCTTCTGCTGCATCGAATTCCAAATTGATTGACCCATGCCTACCTCGCTCCATGCGCGTGAACCGGGGAAGCCGCAGCGGCCTATACTCATCAGGGAAGCCGCGGATGGTTCGCCGTGGATGATGGCAAGTTACGCAAGGGTAATAACGGTCGGCTGTGACCTGCGTCACACCTATAATGTTCAATATTGCACATATAAAGCGTATTTAAGGTTAAGACACAGATCACACGTAATTTGCATCACATGCCTTACGGCCAGTGGAAGCTATCTCATAAACCGGTTTTGAAAGGGCATGGCTTTAGCAGTGGCATTCCGGAGGGAGGCGGGGGTTTTATCGGGGTCCCCGGCGAGCGATCTTTGCTTGCTGGGGTGAATTTCAACCCCCGCATAAAGTCAGCAAAATTAGCTGGGCTTTAGCCCCTGAGGGATGTTTTGTACGGACTGAATGCCATTGATGAGATGGCTTCTAGTCAGCGGTCAGCCGCCCAGCGACGAATACTTGTCGCCTGGGACCCGTGCGCGGAGGGAACCAACCCCCATTTGATTCGTGCGCCCTCAAGAGCGGTTTTGAGATGCCGACATTCTGCCTCAGCTAGCCAGACCTGAGCCAACCGCCAATTGAGTGCTTCCGTAATTTATTGGGTCAAGGGAACGTGGGTTGACGAGGCTCCTGATGCCTCGGCCTAAACCTCCCGTGCAAGAGTCCCGCTACTGAAATCGCCCTCGCCCACGGGCTGTCTTTGCCCATTTTAAGCTCAAGAAAGGACTGCGGCGGCCGCAACTCATCCACGTCAATCATTTTTGCTATCTCATTGGTGCTAAGAGGACACAAATACGGCGTCACGTCATTTAGCTCAATCGCGTAGATTTGCGACGCATTGCCCACGTACTCTGCGAACTCCTCACGCGAGCAACCGACCCGCCCGCCAAAGCTCTCCCAAATATTGCTCGGCGAGCCAGGGGTCACGCCTGAAACCGTAACCTCGCCCATTAGCGCACCAAGAGGCTGCGTACCATAAATCACCACTTTGCTCCCCAGCCATTTCTCAGAGAATTTCCGCCTTATCTCAACCTGCTTTTTTCCC
>Ga0326727_10006491_pt1 | contig 32027 bp, 32 predicted proteins | sample MB2enrmetagenome_FD_207643 | JGI IMG/M metagenome (GOLD analysis project Ga0326727, IMG submission 207643) | Lab enriched peat soil microbial communities from McLean, Ithaca, NY, United States - MB29MY | ecosystem: Environmental > Terrestrial > Soil > Wetlands > Peat | place: USA: New York...
TTCGTCTCGCGACTACGCCTTGCGCTTCGGCTACGGTTGCCGTCATCGGCTCCGATTGGCTCCTTTCATCCAATAAGATTCTGCCCATGCTGGGCACACCCTGCGGCGGGATGGCATCCCGCCGCAGGTTGACAACCTGTCGCCATGGGCCTGCGGTCCACGGAAGTGCATGAAAGCTCGGCTCGGGAGCGGCCTCGTGTTTTCAGTAACTTGGGCCGAGCTTTCAACGGTGCCCCACAGGGATCTGGCCTGCCGTCCGCGCGGTTGGTGTTACACTGGACCGATGCGCAGGAGCCACACCACCTTATCCCTGCGTAATGGAAGGCGCTTATGAAGATACGATTCTCCCTAGTCATTCTGACCCTGGTGCTGCTGTTGGCATCGCCAGTGACACAGCCCCTGGCAGCGGGGCAACAGGCACCGGCCGCTCCCGAGATCCGGCCCGACCGGGTCCCGGCACAAGTGGCCGAAGAGCTCGCACAGAAGCATCAGTCCGGTCCGCCATTGCCGTACCACTTCGTCGCCAATTGGCCGAACATGCCGAAAGGCTACAACTTCGGCGAGTGCTCCGGCGTGGATGTGGACAAGCAGGACAACGTGTGGATAGCCAACCGCGGCGCCTGGCCCATCATGGAATTCGACCGCAATGGCAAGATCGTTCAGGCGTGGAACGACGACACCGTGCGCATGTATCCAGGCGTCGGCAAAGGCACCCACGGGATTCGCGTGGACCCCGACGGCAACATCTGGCTGGTGGACGTCGACGGCCACCTCATCTCCAAGTTCAGCCCCCAGGGGCGGCGCCTGATGGTGCTGGGCACCCGCCAGGGCATCGCCAGCAACAACGACAGCCAGGTCGGTTTCAACCGCCCGACCAACCTCTGGTTTCTGCCCAACCGCTATTTCTACGTCTCGGACGGTTATGGCAACTCGCGCATCGTCGAGTTCAACCCCGACGGCGAGTACGTGCGCCACTGGGGAACCCCCGGCAAAGGGGACGGCCAGTTCACCCTGCCGCACGCCGTGACGGTCGACTCCAAGGGCCTGGTGTACGTCGCCGACCGCGCCAACACGCGCGTGCAGGTCTTCGACGCCACCGGCAAGTTCATCACCAAGTGGACCGACGTCGGCCAGCCCTGGGCGCTTTACTACGTCCCCAAGGAAGACGTCATCTACATGTGCGACGGTTTGTACAACCGCATCTCGAAGCTGAGCCTGCAGGGCAAGGTTCTGGGCGTGATGAGCTCCTGGGGCAAAGCGCCGGGCAAGCTGGATTTCGCGCACGACATCGCCGTCGATTCCGAGGGCAGCATCTACGTCGCCGAGATCAAGAACCTGCGCGTGCAGAAGTGGGCCCGCAACGCCCCCGCCGCCCCAGTCCCGGCGGCGAAGAAGTAAGCGCCGCGCGGATAGTGGGCCGGACAGGAGCCGCGGCCGTGCGCCTCCTGTCCCTTTTGGAAACGGCGCGCCGCCGGTTTTGTGCAATTTGCACAAAAATATTAAAAAACAAAGGGGTTGCAAGCCGTTTTTTGTGCAAATTGCACAAAACGACCGGGTTTCCCATTCACCCCCGCGCAAAATTCCGGCCGCCCGTGCGCCGCTACCGGGAAATTGCGCACAAATCGCACGCCCGCGCCGTGCGCAAGGCCAGCGCGCCGGTGGGGCAAGCCTCGGCGCATTGCCGCGCCACTTTCCGCAACCCGGCCGAGAGCGGCTCGCCGAACGGCACGGCCACGGCCACGTCGAAGCCGCGGCCGATCATGGCCAGGCCGGTCTCCTCGCCCGCGGCGGCGGCGATGCGCACGCAGGCGTCGCAGCAGATGCACTTGCCGGGCTCGTAAACGATCTCGGGGTGCGACAAGTCCTGCGAGAAGCGGCGGCGCGCGCCCGTGAAACGGTATGCGTCCACGCCGTATTCGGTGGCAAGCTCCCGCACCCGGCAGCAGTCCGCCTTGCGGCAGCCGCAGGTCAGGCAGCGGCGCGCCTCGCGGGCGGCGGCTTCATCCGGCAGGCGGCTTTCCACCTCATCGAAACTCGCGACCCGCCGCTCCATCGCGATCTCGGGCGCCCGCACGCGCGCGGCTTGCTCGATCGCGCGGAAGATGGCGGCCCGCTCGGCATCGTCCACCGGGCGCATGGCGATCCGCGCCGCCTCCGGCTCCCCGGTGACGGGCTGGCCGGATAGCAGTTGATGGATCGAAGCCGCGGCCATTCGTCCCGCGGCCACCGCGCGCACGGCCAGGTCCGCGCCCAGCACGGCGTCGCCCCCGGCGAAAACTCCCGGCAGGTTGGTGGCCAGCGTTCGCGCATCGGCGGCGATGCCCCAGGCGGTCGCTTCCAGCCCTTCCTGCCTGGCCAGCGTCAGATCCACCGATTGGCCGATGGCGGCGATGGCGGTAGCGCACTCGATCGTGAAATCCGAGCCATCCACTTCGACCGGCCGGCGCCGCCCCGAGGCGTCCGGTTCGCCCAGCGTCATCCGCCGGCACGTCAGCAACAGGCTCTCGCCGCTCCGTTCGAGCCGCACCGGCGCGGCGAGCAGTTCGATGCGCACCCCTTCGGATTCGGCGCCCTCCACCTCTTCCATCAGGCACGGCATCTCAGCCCGCCCGCGCCGGTACAGCACCCGCACGCTCCGCGCGCCCAGCCGCACCGCCGAGCGGGCGCAATCCATGGCGGTGTTGCCGCCGCCCACCACCACCACGTCGCCGCTCAACCGCGGCGGATTCCCGCCGGCCACGGCCGCCAGAAACTCCGTCCCCGCCAGCGCCAGTTCCTCGCCCTCGCAGCCCAGGCCCTGCGCGCGCTGCGCCCCGATGGCCAGGAACACCGCGTCGTGCCACTCGCGCAAGCCCTTCAGCGTGAAATGCTCGCCCCACCGCTCGCCCATGCGGAAGCGCGCGCCCAGCCGCAGGATGGCTTCGATCTCCGCGTCCAGCGCATCCTTCGGCAAGCGGTACGCGGGGATGCCGTAGCGCAGCATGCCGCCGGGCAGCGGGTGGGCGTCGAACAGCGAGCAGTCGTGGCCCTTCTGCAGCAGGTAGTAAGCCGCGGCCAGGCCGGCCGGCCCCGCGCCCACTATGGCGACCCATTTCCCGCTGGATGGCGCGCGCGGCGGCAGGTAGGGCGCGGCCGCCCCGCGATCCAGGTCCGCGGCGTAGCGGTGCAGCGCGCCGATCGACAAGCCCTGGTCGAAATCCGAGCGGCGGCATTGGCGCTCGCACAAACGCGGGCAGATGCGCCCCAGCGCGCCCGCCAGCGCCAGGCGCTGGGAGATGACACCCATCGAGCGGCGGTTGTCCCCGGTCGCGACGCCGTAGACGAACCCCGGAATGTCGAGCCCCGCCGGACACTCGGCGGCGCACGGCGCCACGCACTCTCCGGCGTGGTCCGAGAGCAGCAGTTCGAGCGCCATCCGGCGCGCCGCGCGTACCTCCTCACTGGCGGTCGCGACCACCATGCCCTCGGCAACCGGCATGCCGCAGGCGGGCGCGAAGGTGCGGCGGCCCTCGATCCCCACCGCGCAGATGAAGCACGAGGTGGCCGGCTCGATCCCGGGCACGTGGCACAGCGTGGGGATGCCGATGCCGAGCCGCCTGGCCGCCTCGAGCACGGTGGTCCCCGGTTCGACTTTCGCCCGCCGGCCGTCGATCGTCAGGTTGACCATGGCCATGCTAGCTCACCTCGATGGCGTCGTCCTGGCAGGCCCGGCGGCACATGTCGCACCGCGTGCAGAGCTGGTCGTCCACCTGGTGCTTCTCGTAGGGGCGATAGGCGATGGCGCCCACCGGGCAGGCTTGCGCGCACAGCGTGCAGCCGATGCAATTGTCGGTCACGCGGTAGCGGATCAGCGCCGGGCAGCGGCCGGCCGGGCAGCGCCGCTCGCGCAGGTGCGCAACGTATTCGTCGCGGAAATACCGCAGCGTGGTGAGCACCGGGTTGGGCGCGGTCTGGCCGAGCCCGCACAGGCTGGCGCGGCTGACGGAATCGGCCAGCGTCTCGAGCTTTTCCAGATCGTCCGGCCGGCCGGAGCCGCCGCACAGGCGCTCCAGAATTTCCAGCATGCGCTTGGTGCCGATGCGGCAGAAGGTGCACTTGCCGCAGGATTCGGCCTGCGTGAATTTCAGGAAGAAGCGCGCGATGTCCACCATGCAATCGCGGTCGTCCAGCACCACCAGGCCGCCCGAGCCCATGATGGCGCCGGTCTCCGCCAGGGCGTCGTAGTCGATGGGCGTATCGGCCAGCCGCGCCGGGATGCAGCCGCCCGAAGGTCCGCCGAGCTGCACGGCTTTGAATTGCCGCCCCGCGCCCACGCCGCCGCCGATGTCCTCCACCACCTCGCGCATGGTGATGCCCATGGGGACTTCGATCAGGCCGCCGCGCCGGATCTTCCCGGCCAGCGCGAAGACCTTGGTCCCGCGGCTGCCGGCGGTGCCGAGCGCGGCGAACGCGCCCGCGCCGTGGCGAATAATCCAGGGCACCGAGGCCAGGGTCTCGACGTTGTTGATGAGGGTCGGCTGCCCGCGAAACCCGTGCTCCACGGGATACGGAGGCCGCAGCTTCGGCATGCCGCGCTTCCCTTCGAGCGACTGGATCAGCGCGGTCTCCTCGCCGCACACGAACGCGCCCGCGCCCTCGCGGACCTCCAGGCGCAGCCGCCCGAGCAGGCCGCGCGCTTCCGCCTGCCGGATGGCCTCGCGCGCGTGGCGCACCGCCAGCGGGTATTCCGCGCGGATGTACAGGTAGCCTTCGCGAGCGCCCATGGCGCAGGCCGCGATGGCCAGCCCCTCGAGCACGCGGTGCGGGTCGGATTCCAGCACCAGCCGGTCCATGAACGCGCCCGGATCGCCTTCGTCGCCATTGCAGACCACGTACTTGACGGCGCCTGGTTGGGCGCGCCCCAGGGCCCATTTGCGTCCCGTGGGAAACCCCGCGCCGCCGCGCCCGCGCAGCCCGGATTCGGTAATCGCCGCGATCGCCTGGTCCGGAGACAGCCCCATCCCCAGCGCCCGGTAGCCATCGCGCGCCAGGTAGTCGTCGATATTCAGCGGATCGATCGTCCCGCAATTCTCCAGCACAATCCGCCGCTGCTTTATGTGGGGCAGGTTGTCAACCTGCGGCCGATTGTCAATCGGCCCGGCGAGCGAAGCTCGCCCTTCTTCCGCCTTCCACCGCACCCAAGTCGCAATCCGCTTCGGCCTTATATGCCTCCGCGCAATCCCCCGCGCCGCCTCCGCGTCCACATTCCCGTACCGCGCCACTTCCCCGTCCGCCCCCACCACCTCCACCAGCGGCTCGCGATAACACATCCCGTTACACCCGACCGTCTTGACCAAACCGCTGGCGCCCGCCTCGCCGGCGGCCCGCTCGAGCGCATCGCGGACCGCCTCGCCGCCGCTCGCCACGCCGCACGAACCGAGGCCGATGCGAATCTCCACCGCGGGGCGCTTCATGCTCGCACCCTCAGCGCGTCGCACGCCGTTCGGGGCGTCAGCTTGCCGGCCGTGTGGCCATCCACCATCAGCACCGGCGCCAGGCTGCAGCACCCCAGGCAGGCCACCTCGTCGAGCGTGAACAGCCGCGCGGCATCGGTATCCTGGCCATCGGGAATCGCCAGATAGCGGCGCAGTTCCTCGCTGATCTGGCGCGCCCCGGAGACGTGGCAAGCCGTCCCGTGGCAGACGCGGACGATGTGCTCGCCCACCGGCGAGCGCCGGAACTGGCCATAGAACGAGGACGTGCCCGCGATCTCAGCGGGCGTGACTTCGGTCAGCTCGCAAACCCGGCGCAGGGCCTCGTCCGGCAGGTAGCGGTAGTGGTTCTGAATCGCCTGCAACAGCGGAATGGCCGCCTCTTTGCCGCGGCCGATCCTGGACACCAGTTCGTCCACGAAGCCCAAATCCAGCCCTGGCGGGTTGGGCCGCATCGGAAGTGGGCCAGGCGCTTTCGCCTGGCAACCCTCCGCCGCCGGCCGTGCCCTATCCTGCCCCACCCACCCGTTGGCGAACACCAGGAAAGCCGCCGCCGCCGCGATCAACACCCACGCCACCGCGTTGTCGCGCGTCTTCCGCTCCAGCCGCCGGGCCGTGACTCGCTTCTGCTCGGCCGCCAGCGTGGGAGCAAAGGCCGCATCGGCCCTGGTCCGCTGCTGCAAGCTCTTGACGATCCGGTCGTCCTCGGGCGCGCGCCTGGCGGCGACCACGTAGTCCACCAGCAGAATCGCCGCGCCCAGCGCCACCAGCGCGCCCGCGATCGCGCTCCCCGTTCGCGCGCCGGTCATGACGGCGCGGCTCCCCTCAACCGGACCAGCTCCGCCTTGGCGCGCGCCAGTTCGCCATCGCGCGGGCACGAGGAGTAGCAGCGGGCGCAGTACAGGCAGTTCCGCCCCACGGCCCGCATCTGCTCGATCGCGCCATAGGGGCAGGCCTCGGCGCACAGGCCGCAATCCAGCTCTTTGTCGGGCGTGATGGAGACGCCGCGGCGGGCCAGCCGCGCGCACCAGGCCAGCAGGCCGCCGTATGGGCACAGGTAGCGGCAATAGGGCCGTCCCACGAACATGCCGGCCACCAAAAAGGCTCCGCCGAGCAGCAGCATGTGCGGGGCGCCGGTGCGCCGGAAGAAGCCCACGAACGGGTCGAAGCGGCAGATCAAAAAATCGCGCGCCAGTCCCGGCCGGACGGCGAACAAAATTGCCAGCCCCAGGTACACGTACTTCAGCAGGCCCAGCGCGCGGTCGAGCCGCCGCGGCACCTGGATGGGACGCAGCAGCACCAGTTCCTGCATCGCGCCCAGCGCGCAAACGCCTCCGCAGAAGGCGCGGCCGAAAAACAGGGCGACCGCCAGCGGCAGCACGAAGGTAGCCGTCACCACCATGGGGATGGAATACCTGGGGTCGGCGATGGCTACCGCTACATTCTGTAGCGAGCCGATGGGGCAGATGCAGCCCTCGCGGTAGAAGCCGAAATACGCGAGCGACCCGATGGCGATGGCCACCAGCCACTTTCGGCTGCGCCGCTTGAGGACCAGCCAGACCGACGCCCCCATGGCCGCCGCCAGCAACCCCACGTCCAGAACCTGCAGCCAGTAATCCCGCGGCAAGGGCTTCTGAACCGCGGGAGTCTTGTAGCCGCCGCCGATGGCGTCCGGCTGCGGAGCCGTGTCCACCGGACGCTGGTACTCGATCGCCTGGGCCGGCGCAATCCGCACCGCGCCGGGTACAAGAGAGAGCAGCGCCAGCACGGCCGCGAGCGCGCTACCGGTCTTTCGAAGGCCGCTCATGCTATCCCGGCCGCTTCACCTCAGCCGGCTCGAGCGCCTGCCCGACCGGCACTTGCATCAGGGCATCCTGGGGACACGCCCGGGAGATGGAGCAGCGGTTGCAATTCACGCACCGGTCGTAGCGCACCCGCAGCGTGATCGACCCCAGGCCCAGTGGCTCCTTGCATTTCATCACGCACTTGCCGCAGCCGTCGCACTTCTCTTCGTCGATGAGGTACTCGTAGAAGTTGTTGGCGGGGTCTTCGGGGTCCACCTTGCCGATGGGCCGGCGCGCGATGGCGTCCCGCGGGCAGAGCTTCTCGCTGGGCTGCCCCAGCTCGTTCACCGCGCTCGCGATGTTGAAATACGCCGGGCAGATGTTGCAGCGGCCGCACCTGGAATACTCGTTGACCGCGCGCACCGCCGACAGCGCCACCACGCACTCGGTGGTGCAGAGATTGCACGCCTCCACACCCACCTCGCCCAGCCGGCTGTTGACGCACCGCGACGCATCCACCTGCCACACCACCTGCCCGTTGGCCTTCTTGACCAGGAAGGCCGCGCCGCCGGCCAGCGCCGCGAGCGCGGTCCCGCGGGCCACCGTCGCGAACAGGCCGCGCCTTGTCAGGTCCTCGCTCATACGTTCACCCGTTCGAAAACCAGGATGGCCGCCTTCACCGTATCCACCACGTAGACGCGGCCGCGCGCATCCACCGCGACGCTCATATTCTTGCAGTTGGCGTCGAACAGATCGGAGGCGATCACGGCCAGCAGCGAGCCCGCGAAATCGTAGGCCTTGACTCGCGGGCCGGCCTTTTCGGTGGTGTAGATGGCGTCGCCGATGGCCACGTTGGTGGGATTGCAGCAGCCCGTGAAGCCCGCCGGATCGATTCCGTCGAACCGCCCGATGTGCCCCAGCAACTTGCCCTCCGGCGTGTACCGCTCCACGCGATGCTTTCCCGGGTTGGCGGCGTAAACCGTGCCTTGGGCGTCCACGCCGAAATCCACCACGCCGTTGGGGATCAGCAGTCCCTCCAGCGGGTTGTCCTTGCCGATGTTGTTGAGGAACCGGCCCGTCCGGTCGAAGCGCCGGATGGCGCGGTCGAAGGCATCCCCGGCCAGCACGCTGTCCGGGGTGAATCCGATGGCCGTCACGCGCCGCAGCAGTTTATCGTCGCGCCAGGTGTTGACCAGCCTGCCCGCGCCGTCGAAGATCTCGATCTGCCCAAGCTGTCCGGCCCACACCGCGCCGTCGCCCGCCACCGCGACGGATTGCGCCGGCCGCGCGGTGGGCCATCGCCGCACCAGCCGTCCTGCCGCGTCGAAGACCCTGATTTCGCTCTCGCCCGCGGCATACAGTTCGCCGCCGCCATCCACCGCGATGCCGCGTACGCCGCCCTGGCCATCGATCGCCTGAATGTGCCGGTATTGCATGGCTTACCCTCTTACCTCCAGGCAGATCATCCGGGTCAAGTCGCGCAGCACCAGCTTGCCGTCGGACAATGCCATGGGTCCCCAGACTTCCTGGCCGGCCAGCACCTGCGCGCTGGCGAGTTCATTGTATCCCTTGAGGCCGGCCTCGATCAGGTGCAGCCTGCCGGTATCGCCATCCATCGCGAAGAACATGCCGTCGGCCAGCAGGAAGCCGCCCAGGCCGAACGAGGCTTTCCCCTCGCTGGTCCAGACTTCCTTGCCGTCGAGGCCCAGGCAGGTGAACAGCCCGCGCTTCTTCTTGCCGACGGCGAACATGCGCCCCTGGTAGACGATGGGCGTGTGCACCTCGGAGTTCCACTCGTTGTTCTTGAAGTCGAAGACGGGCTCGGCCTGGTAGGCGCCGCCCACGCGCCGCACCCGCACCATCACGCTGCCGGCGTCGTAGCTGGCGGTCATGAAGACCAGTTCGTCGCTCACGGCGATGGGCGACGGCGCCACGGCCACGTTGAACTTGCGCGGGTAGCTCCACAGCAGCTTGCCGTCTTTGGCGGAGACGCCCAGCGGCCCGGCCAGCGTTCCGTAGAGATATTGCCTGACTCCGCCCAGCACGGCCGGCATCACGGACGCGTGCGACATCAGGAGCTGCCCCGGGTTGGGCGTGCGCCAGATCTCCTTGCCGGTAGCCTTGTCGAGCGCCACCAGAATGGCCGCGCCGCCGGTGGCGACGATCACCCGGTCGCTCTCCTGCAGCGGGTTCTGGCCGTTGTACCAGTTGGGGATCATGGCCTTGTACTCGGTCACCAGCGACTTGCGCCAGACCGGCTTGCCCGTCCTGGCGTCCAGGCAGTGGAGCACGGCTTTGGGATCGAGCGAGATCACGAACCGCCCGTCCACCGCCGGAACGGTGCGCGTGATGGCGTGGTTGGGACGGATCTCGCGCGCTTCCCGGAACTGCCAGACAGGCTTGCCGTCGGCCAGCGAGCGGCAGTTCACGATCCACTCGGAGGTCTTCACGTCGTAATCGTGGTGATAGACGCGGCCCGCCACGATGGCCGCGCCGGCGTACCCTTGCTCCACCGGAACCGACCAGAGACGCTTCGGCCCGGCGGCCGGCCATTTGCGCAAGAGCCCGGTTTCGCGCGAGATATTGGTCCGGTCCGCGCCGCGGAACTGCGGCCAGTCGGTGGCCGGAGCGGCCCGCAGGAGAGCGGAAACCCCCAGTGAGCCGGCACCCATGATCCAACCGCGCCGCGTGAGCATGAAAGCATATTTTACTGCGATTTCAGGGTGGTTTGTTGAAAAGAACAACAGGTGGTGGAGGATGGAGCGTGGCGGCGGTTCCTGGTGGCTGGGGGACCTGCTAGAATCCCAGTGTGATTCAAACGGCTTTTGAGGAGTGGGTCCGCGAGGCCGAACAGAGGTTCTCTCTGGCCCGCTACTATCCGTTCATAAATGATGTCCAGATCGACATGCAGCAGGAGCTCTGGGGATTGGCGCACCGGGTGGTCGATGAGGAGCCCCTCGTACGGGAGAGCGAGACCCGAGATGGTGCCGAGGAGCCTGCTGTTGAGTTCCTCGAACTTCGCCTCATTGGTTCCAGGAACGCACTCCCGGTCCGCTTTGTCATTTTGAACTTCCTGTACCGGCTTGCCCACTTCACAGGTTTCCTTTCGGAGTCGTCCGCACCCCTGCTCCGTTCTGTTGTCTGGCCGCACCTTGAGAGATTCGTGCGCCTGCAGGAAATCGACGAGCTGGACGACCCCAGGTCCTTCCGGGGGGAGATATACAATGCTTGCGTAATCCGGGACTGGGATCGGGCAATGGATCTGATCGACCGCCTGAAGTCACTGGGCGCGATCACCGAGTCCGAACGCCGCGCGCTCAAGGGCCAGTTGTATATCTGTTCAGTTGTCATTCCCAGGATCGAGGCCGCCAAGGAGGGGGAGTGGTGCTGGCGGGACTATCCGGGCTGGTGGTTACCGCAGATGGACCTGGCTTACGGGCACCGGGCGTTCACGCTGTTGTCGTGGGGCACGGACTTGACGGATGGCGCGGAGTATTCCGTAGGGGAGCGCGAGAGGTTTTCGGATGCAGCGAACAAGTGGGACGTCTGCTTTGGCGACAACTCCGACCTGTTGGGAGCGTATCGCGCAGCATGGGGTAAGTGCCACTTTCTAAGTGGAGACTACCTGCGCGCAGCGAAGCAGTTCGACCGGCTCATTTCCCACGGGTGCGGGATGTCGAGCGAGATCATGGAGATCGACGACCCCCGCCCCGGGTTCTATCTGAGTGCCGCGGAGTGCTTCAGCGAGGGCGGGGACACCGATGCTGCCATTCGCCGTCTGGAAGAGTGCGGTCAGAAGTTCCCGAAGACCCAAGGGCTCTGGCTGAAGCTGGCCAAGCTCCACCTCTCCAGGCCTTTGGATTCCGAGGTTCAGCAGAACGTTCTGGCCTGCCTTCGCAAGGAAGAACAGACCGACCCCAAATTTGGGGAAGACCCGCGGGCGTCCCTTGCCTTCACCCTCGCGGAATTGGGCGGGACCGAGATCACAAGTGCCCTGCGGGAATTCGCCAAGTCAAATCCCGAGATCCGCCAGGTCGTGGACATGCTGGTGTCGAAGCACTGGGCTGGTTTTCGGTCGCTCGACAAAAAGAGCAAAGAAGAATGGGTTGCCGCTGCCTCCTTTCTTTGGGGCACCGACCCGCGTCGGCGCCCCCTTCAGCCGGGGGTTGTGGGGATCTTCTCAAAAGTTGCTGAGGGCCGGCTTAGAAAGCTCTTCGGTGATTTTCGGAACAAAGAGGGTCCGACCGTCCTTCAGAGCGTCCTGCCGGAGCAGGAAAAGGACAAGCTCGTGAAGTTCCTGGAGAGGTCGTATCTGACACTTGGCGAGATGATCCACGAGATCGACGCTACGCGACGTCAGGCGGAGCCAGCACATCCCGAGTTGAAGTCATGGCTGCACCGCAACGCCCGTCGCCTGATACAAAGCTGGGACTCCTCCCGGGCTTGGCGTCTCAACGAACTGCGCTGCCGGTCTAGCCACGGCGGCGAAATCTCCGAGCAGGAGGCCCTCGAACTTTACGACCTGAGCGTCTGGCTCATCAGCCAACTCCCGGAGAACTGAGCCTGCTGACCTGGGGTGGGGTTGGCCACTCCTGGTGGTCCGTTCAGACCCGTTTGCGCGTCTCAGCCCGTGCCGCGATCGCGACCAGCGCCCGAAGCGCGTCGTTCACCGACTTCGAATCCGGGAAGGCCTCGGCCAACTCCGGGTCAAGGAGCACCACGTTGGTTCCGCGGCGGTACCAGTCGACGTACTTGCCCCGAACGCCGCCCGAAAAGTCGTACTCCGCTCTCATCTCGGGTGTCCGGCGCTTAGAGGGAGGTTTCTTCATAGCTGTGTCTCTCATGCTTCGTCGCCGAGCGTGCGCCGATCAGACGGATACGCTCTCCTCTTACAGTATGAACCACGACCAGCAGACTCCGGTTGCTGCGAACGGCCGCACACCCCGGATTGGGCGTGCGCCAAATCTCCAGGCAGTTGCCGCCGCCCGGGCTCAGTTCATCCCGCACATGCCCGGATTGCAGGGGCCGCCGCTGGGACACATGGGCTGCGCGGCGGACTTGCCGGCGCTGGAGCGCGCGGCGAACGTGGAGAGTTCCTGCCGCAGGTGCTGCCGGCCGCAGGAGGGGCAGGCCAGCTCGGGGACATCGGAAGCGCGGCGGATCAGCTTCTCGAACTTCGTGCCGCAGTCTTCACATCGGTATTCGTAGATCGGCATGGTGTCTCACTCCATTATAAGTGCGCACACCCGGTCGATCGTCCGGCGGATCTCGGCGGGCTGCCCCTCGTAATTGTTGACCAGGATCGAGAACGCCACCCAGCTATCGCCGGGGCGCTGGGCATAACCGGAGAGCGCGCTGACGTGCGCCAGCGACCCGGTCTTGGCGTGAACCCGGCCGGTTTGCGCAGCGCCCGAGAAGCGTCCCGCCAGCGTTCCGTCTTCCCCGCCCACCGGCAGCAGCGAGAGGAAATCCTGCCACGAGGGCGAGGCGTACATGTGGCGCAGCAGGCGCACCACGGCCGCGGGAGTCACCAGGTTGAGCCGCGTCATGCCCGAACCGTCCAGCAGGTCATAGGCGCCCGCGGGGATGCCGGCTTCCGCCAGGAAGGTCTTCATTTCCTCCAGGCCGGCTTCGCGGCTGCCCACGTTGCGGCGCGCCCGGCCCACGGCCCGCAGCATCATCTCGGCCTGCAAGTTCTGGCTGAGCTTGTCCACCACCCGCAGGCACTCGAGCAGCGGCGGCGATTCGCGCCGCGCCAGTTCCACCCCCTCGGCGGCCTCGGGCGGCGCGGGTGCGCGCTTCAGGTCGGCGACATCCTCGGGGAACAGGTGCTCCGCCACCACCGAACCCTCCACCGCGATGCCGCGCTCCCCCAGCGCCCGGCGCAGGGCCAGCGCGGCGAAGAGGGCGGGATCGTCGATGCCCAGCCCCAGGTCTTCGCCCCGGTCGCGCAGCGGGATGGAGCCCCAGATCCGCAGCAGACGGCTTCCCGGCAGGCGGTCCGCGCGGATGCTCCGCTCGCTATCCGCCGCCACCGTGCGGGTGTGGTTCTCGATGCGGAAATACTCCAGCGCGGGGTTGAAAGACAGGGCGGCCGGCGAGCCCAGCGCCGCGCCGGGCCGGACTGCCAGCGTCTGCGAGTTGCCGTTCACAGCCAGCGCCGATACCGCCGCGCCGTCCTTAGTGTTGGGGTCTTCCAGCGACCAGCCTTCGGCGTAGGGCTGCCAGACGTACCAGGTGTCGTCGCCGACGATGTCCCCGGCGACGCGCCTCACGCCCTTGGCGGCCACCTGGTCCGCCAGATCGGCGATGTCGATGCTGGGGTCGCCGCCGCCCAGCAGGCGCAGCGAGCCGGTCAGGCCGCCGTCGTCGTCGGGCAGGCCGGCGGCCAGCACGCGCGTCCGGAAGATGGCCTCGGGGCCGAGCGCCATCAGCGCCAGGGCGGTGGTGAACAGCTTGGCGTTGGATGCGGGGACGAAGAAGCGGTTGGGGTTCAGCTCGTAAGTGGTCTTTCCGCTGGCCAGATCGACCGCCTGGATGCCCCAGAACGCGCCGCGCGAAGCCGGCGAAGCCGCCAGCACGGCGTCCACCCGCTGCGCCAGCGTGGCAGCCGCCAAACCGCCCGCCCCCAGCAGGAGAAGCGCCGGCAGCAGCCCGCGGCGCGCGCGGTTCATCGCCCGGTCACCTTGGCTTCCAGCCACATCCCTACCAGCAGAAGCATCACCACGCAGATGCCGATGAGGGGAAGCGCCATCACCACCCGGACACCCAGGACGCTGGCCGCGTAGCCCAGCGTAGCCGGCGCCAGCAGACCGCCCAGCAGCGCCAGCGAGAAAATGCCGTTGAAAAACCCCGGGTGGTAGTACGGGAAGCGGTGGCCGATGGCTTCGGCCACCAGCGGATAAATGCTGGCGTACCCGCATCCCAGGAAAACCACGCCCATGGCCGCGCCGAACTGGTTATCGGTGAAGAAAAGCACCATGCAGCCGAACAGGGACGCCGCCAGGCTCCACAGCAGCAACCGGCGGTGGCGGACGCGCGGCAGGATGGCCACCGCCCCCAGGCGCCCGGACATCAGGAACGACCAGTACAATGCCAGGATCAGGAGGGCCGCGGCCGGGCTGATTTCGATGCGCCGCAGCAGGAACAAGGGCAGCCATCCGGCGATCGACCATTCGTTGCCGAACTGGAAAAACAGGAGGAGCGCGAACATCACCGCGCCGGGGCTGCGAAAATCCTCCAGCGCCTGCCGCAGGGTGGGAGTCGGCGCCTTGGGAGGAATCTGGGGGGCGAGCCTCCAGTAGAGCACCGCGAAGACGGCGGGCACCACGGCCATGAAAATGAGGATGGTGGTGACGGTGTAAGCGTAGAAGGTTCCCGCCACCAGCAGGGTGGCCGTCAGGCACCCCACACCGTACCAGACGCCACCCAGGTTCACGGTGCCGGCCGGGTCCGCCTGGTACCGCCTGGAGATGGCGTGGAACAGCGCCATGTTGAGCAATCCGGCCCCGGTTCCCAGCACCAGCAGGCCGGCCACGCGCCACCACGCGGAATGCGGAGGCGCCGCCCAGGCCAGGAACAGCAGCGCCAGGCAGGAGACCCCGCAGGCGAACACCAGCAGGAAGGCGACGCCCCAGCGCGCCATCACCCGGCGAGCCAGGATGGAGGCCGCCACAATCCCCACGCCGAGGCTGAGGAAGTAGTTCCCAACCGCTACGAAATCGGATGGATCCTCCACCCGGTTGTAGCGCCACGCCGGCAGAATCGCCCCCAGCAGGGCCAGCAGAAATCCCGACAGCAGGAATCCGGCCAGGGCTCTTCCGCCTTCGCCGGACGGCACAGCGGCGCCAACTTCGTGGTTGGGTGAGGCGGAACTCACAGGTTCGATTGTACCTTGTGACACAGTGCGAGTGTCGGCTGGCGCATCCTAATGTACCCGGCACTTCACGTAGGCGAACTGCGCGCGCCCGGCGGAGTCGTTCTGCAGGACCACCGCCTTGAACTGGTCGCCCTTGGCCGCCAACTGCGGAGAGTTGGCGAAGTTGCTTTGGAAGATCGTCGCGCTGGAGGCTATTGGAATCACCAGCTTCATGGCCCCGAAGATGGAGACGCCCGCGGGCGTCTGGATGTCGATGACGACGCTCGATCCAACGGGCGGCGTGGCGATGCTGACGCCGCACTCGTCGAAGGTCACCCCGTTGGGCGCGGAGATGAAATACAGGTTGACGGAGGACTCCGACCCGCAACCCGGAGCGTAACAGATGCCGAAAGCGGGAATGTCGAAGTTGGTCGACTTCTCGGTGAGGGGATAGTGGACGTTGATCTGCGCTCCCGGGTCCGTCACGGCCGGCGCCAGGCCCGCGCCCGGCATGGTGTTGAGCGGGTTGCGCGGCAGGGCGCCGGGTGCGGGAGCCGCGCCTGCCGTGCCGCCGGCGGCCGTCTTCACCACGGCATACACGTTGCCGCTCTTGTCCCGGCACCGCAGGGTCTGGCTGGCGGCGTCCGCCCAGCAGTCGGAACCGGCAATCCCTCCCCTTAGCGACCAGGTGTTGTCCGCCGTGCAGGCGTACAGATTGGCCCCGGCGGGCGCATCGGTCTTGAAGAACATCTGCCCCGGCACGCACGTGGAAGGCAGAGGCGTCCCGGTCTCGAGCGGTTTGGTGGAACCAGCCTTCGATAAGCCGCCTGGCGTCGCCTGGGCGGCCGGATCCGTTTGCGCCTGTGCCGCTGCTGTCAGCCCCATGAGGGCCATCGCAAGAAACCTGTGCATGACTGCTACCTGCTTACAGCCTAGCAGGAGTCCCGCCAGGCAGGCAGTTGCCGGGGCCCCGGCCGGCGCTCCGGCGAAAGCCGCAACTCGCCTAGAAGCTGTGAAGAAATCGGTTGGCAGGCGGAAGCGCCTGCCCCACATGTGGGACAGACGCTTTCGGCTGTCAACCCGGCAGTCCGGCCGATTTCTTCACAGCTTCTTAGCTAGGGGAATGTCGCAGGCTGCGACCAACTGCCGGCCGCCTACCGCGGGTGTTCTTTGGGAATGTGTAGTATCCCCTCCGAAAATCCGTAGGCTTAAGCGCTTCGTTCAATAGAATGAGCCGATTGAAGATGGAAGTCGGGTTGCAAACGGTTTTCCGGGTCGCTTTTAGAGGATTCTGCCTTGGTGCGTTGCCTCCTTTGGGCTTCGCCGCCCCGATCCGGACGCTGTGCGCCGGAGCGGGGTTTTTTTTGGGTCTGATACACTGGCTCTTCAGACCTTATGCCCGGGCTTTATGCACGCTGTTTGGACCGCTGGGAGCGCAAGCTGGCCACCCGGGATACCAACCGTGTGGTCCGTCCGTTCGAATGGGGCACGGAGTGGCTGGCGCGAACCGGTTTCCCAGCCCTGCCCGCCCAGATCAACGGCGATTCGGCGGCTTGTGTTTCGCGCTACGCCGAGGAAGCCATTGGGGATTCCAACCGTTTCTACGCTTACCTCCCGGTGGCCGATTACCGCTTTGAGGGGCAAAAGCTGACGTTTCCCAGCGCCGCGCCCTCCGGTTGTCCCGAAAACGATACCGTGCAGGCGCTCTGGTTCCCGGCGCCCCGCGACCGTGGACGCGCGCTGGTGCTGCTGCCCCAGTGGAATCACGACGCGGGCGCGCACGTGGGGCTGGCCAGACTGCTCAACCGGTTCGGCATCAGCGCGCTGCGCATGACCATGGCGTACCACGCCGAGCGCAAGCCGCCGGAACTCCAGCGCGCCGATTACCACGTCTCCAGCAACATCGGACGCACCATCCACGCCTCCCGGCAGACCGTCATCGACGCCCGTTGCTGCCTGGACTGGCTGGCCCGCCAGGGTTACGAGCGCATCGGAATCCAGGGCACCAGCCTGGGCTCCTGCATGGCGTTCATCGCCGCCGCCCACGACGCCCGCGTGCGGGTGGGAATCTTCAACCACGTTTCCCTGTACTTCTCCGACGTGGTCTGGACCGGGCTGGCCACCCAGTTCGTGCGGCGCGGCTTCGGCGATACCGTCAGCCAGGACGAACTGCGGCGCTACTGGTCGCTCATCAGTCCGGCCAGTTATGTGCGCCGCTTCCAGGGCCGCGACCTCAAGAGCCTGCTGATCTGGGCCAGGCACGACAGCAGTTTTCTCCCGGTCTACTCGCGGGGCGTACTGGAAACCTTCCGCGAGTTGGGATTGCCCCACGAAGTGGTGACCCTCCCCTGCGGCCATTACACCACCGGCCAGTTCCCGTTCAATCTGATGGACGGCCTGGCGATGTGCCGCTTTGCCGCCCGGCATCTGTAACCCGAACACTGCATATGGTAGTCGATAGTGCCCGTTGCCACATTCTATGGGAAACCGTATTGACAGCGATCCGGCCTCATGAGAGGATAAATGCATCACTGAAGAAGGAGGTGGTCCAGCACAATGGAAAGTAGCAGTAGAAGACCGCAGGAGGTGGCCGACTGTTAAAGTCGAGCCTCTAATGTAGCCGATTCCGGTTCAGTGCCGGAATCACGTTCCTGTGGACCGGCTGCCTCTTGCGCAACCCCAAGCCTCAGGTATCATCTTTGACGGCTACCAGCCCCCGTGGCGTCTTGGGACCTCACGGGGGTTCGTGTTTTTGCTATACTGATAATCTCGAAAGGAATCCCCGTAACAAAATGAAGGCCGGCATTCACCCCGCATACAACCCTGTCAACGTCACCTGCGCCTGCGGCCACGTGTTCCAAACGCGGTCGACGCACAAGGGGGACATCCGCGTGGAAATCTGCTCTTCCTGCCACCCGTTCTTCACCGGGCGTCAGAAGCTGATGGACACGGCCGGACGTATCGACAAGTTCGAGCGGAAGTACAAAGCCACGCGCGGCGACAAGGATAAGAGAGCGCAGCCCACGGCGTAGCCGGGACGGGATAACTCCAGGAACCAGAGGCAGGTCCGGCGGGGCCTGCCTTTTCTATTTCCGGGTGGCGTCGGGCTGGGCGGCACGGCGCTTTTCGCGGGCTTCGCGCTCGCGGGTGTGCTTGTCGCGCAACTGCTGATAGAGCGGACGCTGCTCCGCGGTGAGGATGGCGTTCACCCGGTCCACCTGGTCCTGCCAGATGGCCTTGCCCTTGGCGTTCATTTCGTGGTGGACCTCTTCGAACTGGGCGCGGGTGTTATCCAGGATATCGCCGAACTTCCCTACCTGCTCGGGAGTCAGTTTCACGGCCTGGGTCATTTCCGCCACGATGCGCTTCCTGACCTCGGCGGGGTCCCGCGGGGCTCGCGGGGCCGATGACGAGCCGCGCTCGGCGGACGCGCCGTTCACCGTGTACCAGCGATGACCCAGAGCACCCACCGCCGCGCCGCTCAAAAACACGAGCAGGAGACTCAGGAAGACGGACCACCTGGACTTAGACATGGGATTCGCTCACATGCCCGGATCGGACAGATCCAGGGATACGGTGCCGACGATCTCGGGAGTATCCAGCGGCTGGGCGTCCGCCAGGGCTTCGATATAAGACTGAGGCGAATAAGCCTGGCTGCGGGGAATCGCCATGTAAACCCCCAGTGCGAGCGAAAGCGCCAGCGCCGCCGTCACGAATCCGCCGGCCATGCGCCGCAAGGAGAAGGCAAACGTCTGGCGCGCCTCGATGCGCCGCCACAGGTGAGGCATGAAGTTGGGACTGGCATCGGGATCGGGAGACGCGTCCCGGTACGCCCGGAACAGAGCATCCAGCCTCTCTTCGAGATTGCCGCGCAAGGGGGACATATGTTTCGTTTACCTCTGACTCCGCCGGCCTGGGCCGGGTTACCGCTCCCTGGATCCGAATGCCTTCAGCACCCGCTGCCGGGCCCGAAACAGCCGGACCTTGAGAGCATTTTCCTTGACATTGTAAATCTCTTCCAGCTCCTTCAGCGAAAGACCTTCCACTTCCTTCATCATCAGCAGGATTCGATCCGACTCGGAGACCTCGCTCAGCAGGGAATCCACGAGCTCGCGGATCTTTCTGCGATCCCGCTCATCCCGCTCCACCTTCCCGCCCGCCGCCGCATCGGCCATCATGACCTGCTGCTCCGACAGATCGGAAATGCGAAACTCCTGACGCCGCCGCTGCTTGCGAAGGTGATCGTAGGCCGCGTTCACCGTCAGGCGGTACAACCAAGGTTCAAAGACCTCCGGCGCGCGAAGCTGGTCGAGGGAAAAATAAAGCCGCAGAAAAACTTCCTGCGCGACATCCTCGACATCTTCGGACCGCGCCATCAAACGCGAAATCCGGCCAAGTATCCGCTTGCGGTAGACCAGTACGATTTCGTTGAACGCCGCACTGTCGCCCTTCTGGGCGCGCTTGATCAGCTCGAAATCAACCAGCATGCCGCACCGCAATCAGTGCCGGCATCCGCACGCATCCACTCCGGCTGGATAGGCGTACCAGCTAGCACACAGGTTACAAAGACTTCTCCGGGGAGCGCCACCGTCATGGCCGGTAGCGGCCGGCATCCGATATCGCTCCCGGGGCAACGGGGAATTGTAGCACGCTGCCGCACCGACGGCCATCTTCCGTATTATCAAGGGCATCAGGGGAATACCACGGCCTCATCCGGGGGCGTCTTTGGGCTTGGCCGCGACCAGCCCGAGGCGCACCGGCTTGGCTCCCGGGGCCACTTTCACCACCCTGCACAGTACCTGCAGCGCGTCCACCGCCGAAACCACCCGCGCCGTATGCCGGTTGGCGTCCAGCCCGCCCAGCACCGCGACCTGCGGGGACGGCAGGAAGATCTCCATCACGCGGATGCGCTCCCCGCCGCAGGTCAGCGTCACCACCAGTTCCTCGTCGTCCTGGATGGCCTTCTGCATGGCCTGAATCTGGGCCAGGAACACGGGGCCGGCGCTGGGGGCAGGCGCGGGCGCGGGAGCCTTGGCGGGCTCGCTTTTCGCACCCGAGGTGGGCGACAGGATGGCCTGTTGCACCAGTTGCTTGGTCAAATCCGCCAGTGCCATTTGGCTTGATGCTACCACGGCGCCCCGGGCAGTTGGCGGTCAAGCTTTGACGGCCGCGAAGCGGAGGCGAATGTAATCCGCGGTCCAGCGGCCCTGGGAATCGCACAGAACCGGCTGGAGCAAGGCCGTGACCTCTTCCAGAAACGCGTCGCGGTCGCCGGGCGGCAGGGCGGCGCAGTACGCCACCGCGAAGGTTTCCAGCCATCCGCGCATGCCGGTCGGCAGGGGCGTGGGGCGCGGGATCAGTTGCACGCTTTGCGGCGCGAACCCGGCCCGCCGCAAGCGGGTTTCGTACTCGCCGGCGGTGGGGAAGTAGGTGGGAATCCAGCGAGCGGCGTCGCGGATGCCCCGGCGCTCCAGGGTGGCCAGCAAGGCCACATGGATGGCGGCTACGCAGCCATGGCCGCCCATTTCGCCCACGAACCGGCCGCCGGCCTTGAGGGCGCGGAAAGCGCCGGCGATGGGCGCGTCGGGATCGTCCTTGATCCAGTGCAGCGCGGCATTGGAGAAGACCGCGTCGAATTCGTCATCGAAAGCGAGCGACCGGGCATCCATCAGCCGGGCGTCCAGACCGCGGCCGCGCGCGGCGGCGATCATCTCCGGCGAGCTGTCGATGCCCACCACCCGGGCGCCCAGGGCAACCAGCTTTTCGGTGAGCGCGCCGTCTCCGCAACCCAGGTCGAGGATGCGCTCGCCGGGCCGCGCGGAGAGCAGGTCCAGCACGGCCTGCCCGAGCGCCGGCACGAAGTGTGCGTTGGCCGAATAGCCCGCCGCATTCCAGGTTTGAACGGGGGATGGATGGGAAGACGAGGTCACGGTGAAGGCTCCTGGTTCCATGAAAGCACGCCTGGGGGTAGAGCGGGGACGGCGGGCGGGGCGCACCGTCCCGATTCGGTAGGATAAAGCCAGGAGCGCTCGAATGAGTAACGCCATCCGCCTGATCTTTCCGTACAAGAAGAACGGGGTGTGGATGTTCGACGACGAAGCCGTGGGGCTGTTGGAGGAGCCGTTCGTGGCGGGCGCGCCGGAGATGATCGATGTGCTGGTGTCGGGCATTGGAGACGCCGGCCACGGCTTTGCCCTGTATTTCTCCGACCGCCCGTTTCCGGGGTACCGGATGAAACTGGACTGGCTGCGCGAGGAAGCCGATGGCAACTGGTATGGCGCGGCCGGGATGGAGGGTTGGCTATGCCCCGCCCTGTTCAAATATTTTGATGCGGCGCCCTCCGCGATTTACTGCAAGGCCGAGGCGTCGAAATAGGCTGGAAGCGGGATGAAGCGGGGCGCCTACTGCCCGCCCAGCACCTTCTCAATGGCGGCGATGTTCTGGCGGGCGAAGCGGGCTTCCTCCATGTCGGGGTTGATGGCCAGCATCTCCTGGAAGTGCTTCAAAGCCGGACCCAGCTCGGCCACGCTGTTGGTGTCGTTGGCCTTGTACATGTAACTCAAACCCAGGGCATAGTGGGCAAACGGGTCCTTGGAATAGTAACTCAGCGACTTCTGGCAGGCGGCGATAGCCAGGTCGTAATGGGACTGGCGCCGCTCGCAATCGCAGATGCCGAAGTAGGCCAGGCTGCGCAGTTCGCTCCAGATATCGTGCACCGCGGCATGGCTCTTGCGTCCCACGCCGAACAGCGATCCGAGCACGTAGTAATTCAACTGTCCGGCCAGGTGGCTGTCGAAATCGCTGAGCTTCAGATACTGGTTGTATTCGGCGCGGGCTTCGGCGAGTTTGCCGCTCAGGCGCAGGCTGTCGGCCATCCACAAATGCGGTTCGGCGCTCTTGGGGGCGATCTGAACCGCCCGGCGCGCGCTTTCGATGGAGCGATCGTACAGCGCCTTGAAACGGTACGCCTGCGCCTGCATGGTGAGCGCCACGGCGTGATCCGGCTGGCGCTGGAGCACGGTGTCGATCTGGCGGAGGGCTTCGTCCACGTTGCCGGTATCGAGCAGCATGCCGGCGTAACTGGCGCGCGCAGCCAGGTAATCCGGGTCGATGGCGATGGCTTTCTTGAAATTCAGCTCGGCCTTGTCCTCGTCGAACAGCGCGTTGTAAGTCAGGCCCAGGTAGTAAGCCGCCTGGCTGTAAGTGGGATCCATGGCCAGCGCCCTCTCCAGATCCCCGGCCGCTTGAAGATAGTTGGGCTCGGAGCCTTTCTCGTAGGCCTGGACGCCTTTGTCGAGCAGATCGGTGGCCGCCTTGTTGCGCCGCCGGGGAATCAGGATCTTGATGCTGACGGTGGATTCCGTTCCGGGGTACACGGTCTCCTGGCGCGGCCCGTCCGGCTCGTAGCCCATCTTCACGCCCTTCACGCTGTGCTCGCCGGGCGGCAGGCCGGGCACGGAAAGCGTCTGCCCTTTCTTCTGCAGCACGCCGATGGACTTGCCATCCACGAAAACTTCCACTTCGTCCAGGTTGGCTTCAAACGTCAGCGTGCCGTACTTGGCGGCCGGCGCCGCGGCGGGCTTGGCCGTGGAGGGCGTGTAGGCCAGCAGCAGGTTGGGGTCGAAGCTGCCGCGGTCGGAGGTGGGATTCTGGCGTCCCTCGGTTTTCTCGCGGACTTGCGTGTGGACGTACTCCGCCAGTTCGTCGGCGCTCACCACGCCATCCCCGTTGGTGTCGGCGGCGCCGCCCATCCCCTCCACCACGTAGTAAGTGAACACGCCGTGGCCGCCATCGAGAGCGGGGCTTTCGAAAGAGCTTTCGCGGTCGCGGCTGGCGGTGAGCGAGAACAGCGAGGACCGCAGGTTGGCGAGCGAGTTATTGAGGGTGGACGTCTCCTCCGGCGTGATGGCGCCGCTGTGGCAGGCGTCGGTCAGCAGGATCTTGTAAGTGGCGTGGATCTTGTCGCCAATTACCGAACCCAGCTCCTCCATGGGATAGCCGCTGGTTTCGATATGCGCGGCGTCGAAATCCGAGGGCGCCAGGTATCCTTTGCCGCCGTACAGAAAACCATGGCCGGCGAAGTAGATGAGCACGCGGTCGCCTTCCCTGGAAACCGAAGGCAGCCATCCATCGATCTCCCGCCGCATGGCCGCGAGCGTGGCCTGCGCGCCGGTGAGGAGCTTGACGTTCTCGGCTTTAAAGCTGCCGCCTTCCGGGCTGATCAGGATGGTGTTCATGGACTGCGCGTCGCGCTCCGGGAACCGGAGCTGGTACTTCTCCGGCAGGTTGGGATAGCGCGCGACGCCGATCACCACCGCGTAACTGCGCGGCGGCGTCCTAACCGGCGGCGAAGGCATGGTGCGGTCGGGTTCGAGCGTCTCCACTTTGAGGTCGCGCTTCTGGTCGGGCGGCGCCGGCTGCTGGGCGGGCGAGATGGCGGCCAGGGCGCTCAGGATCAGCGCCGCGGCCACGGGGAGAATCGGCTTGCGGAGCGGTGTCATGGGGATCACTTGTGCGCCAGGCGGAACTCGTAGATCACCGGGGCGGTCAGGGCCGCGGGCGACGAGATCACTTCGGTATCGTTCTGCCGCATGAAAATCAGGTCGCGCGGGCTGAGGCCGCCTGCGCCGGCGAGGTTTCGCGGTAGTTCTTCATCGGCGGGCGGCAGCTTGGGACCGGCCGAATTGTCGATGCATTCGCCGCGCGCCCGCAGCATGGTGTCGTCGCAGCGCGGGATCAGCGGTATCGGTTTGGGCGGGCGGTTGGTGGCCGGCGGCTCGGGGCGCGGCGGGGCGTTGGTGAGACGGGCCGGCGTCACCAGCCAGTATACGATCTCGTAACCGGCCGGGCCGGCGATGCGGAAGGCCGAAGCCGTCGCCGGCACGTGGTACTGCTTGCCGGCGGAGATGCGGTTATCCTGGCCGGTTTCTTCCCGCGGAAACAACTGCTCGTACTTTCCCGAGCTGCTCTGGTTCATCACGTACAGGTAGCCGTCGAAATCGGTGCTGAAGCGGAACCGCACGCGGTCGCCCTGCTCCAGCACCAGGCCGGGATCGATGGTGTGCCACGCCGGGCCATCCAGGCGCTCGAGCAGGATTTCCATGCGGCGGCCGCTTTCGGGGGCGGGGCGCGGTTGAGCCCATGCGCCGGTCGAGAGCGCCGCCAGGAGGATCGCGGCCGGGCCGGCGGCGCGTTTCATTTGTGCACCAGAATCAGGTCGGCGACCACGCGCGAGCTGTCGCTGCCGGTCGGGTTCACCACATAGACGGCCTTCTCCTTGCGGTCGCCCGGAGTATCTTCGGTGATCTTCTCGACGATGAGGTCGCGCGCGTAGGCCTCGCGCAGTTGGCCGACCATGGAATTCTCGATGTTGACGCTGGCAACCAGCATTTGCCCCGGTTTCGGCGAAGGCGCCGCGGGCTGCGACACGGGCTTGGCCTGCCCGCCCTGCAGCGAATAGACCATACCCTCGAGATCCGGCTCGGGCTCGCGCGAGAAGACGATGAAAACCCGCTCCTCGCCGGGCTGCTCGTCGAAGTAGAAGCGCGTCCTGGGCGGCATGGTGTAAGCGTGGAAGCCTTCCACGCGATTGCTTCCGTCATCCACCTCGGAGGACGGGAACATGGGCTTCCAGGTGCCGCTGGAGCCCTGGCTGACGATGTACAGGTAGCCGCTTCCGTTGGTCTCCACGCTGAAGCGGATGCGGTCGCCCGCGTGAAACACGGTGTCCGGCGCCACTTCCGTCATTTCCCCGTTCACCAGCTTGAGGATGGTGTACTTCAGCCCCAGCGGGGTTCCGGTGGCGGGCGCGGGAGCGGTGGCCGACGCGGTGAGGATGCGGCCGCCGCCGGGCAGTTCGCTGGCGGGCGCGGGGCGCGGAACAACGGGCGGAGGAGCCGGAGCTGGCGCGGGCGCCGGGGCCGGGGCCGGCGCGGGAGCCGGAGCCGACGGATCGGTGGAATCGGTCCGGGCCGGCTTGGGCCGCGGGGCAACCGGCTTGGGAGCCGGAGGCCTGGCCGAGGTAGCGGACACCGGGGCGTAGTAGAACAGTTCGCGGGCGGTGAACTGCGTCTTGGGCGAATCCTGCGCGGCGGCTGCGAAGGCCATCATGCCGGCAGCCGAGAGCGAAACGAGAACATTTGAAATGGGCGGCATATCGAGTCCCGGCCTCCCTGGGCGCGGGTGTTCCGTTTCTACAATATCACCGCCGTTGGGGGTTGGCAGGCCGGCGGACGGGAACGGGTACTATGCCGCTGTGTAAGATCCTGCACAGAATGCCCGCGCGAGGCGCAAATGCCGGCGGTTCAGTGGGTCTGCGGGGGCGGCTGGTTCATCCGCCGTTCGATCTCCGTGACGCGGGATTCCACGGCGCTGAGGCGGCTGCGGAGCAACATGTCGGCGATTTCCGATTCCTTCAGCTTGGCGTCGGTGCTTTGGGCAAAGCTGTAGAAAGCCTTCAGAAGCTCGGTCTGGACGTCCCGGAGAGTCTCCCTCAGGTCGTCGAATTCATGGTGGGACTCGGCGCGCAACTGTTCAATCTCCTGCTTGAGCTCCGCTCGCAGTTCGCCGCTGTCCTGCTTGAGTTCCGCCCGCAGTTCGCTAATGTCCTGCTTTGTGGCTGGCTCGTGGCCGTTTTCCATCGACATGCTCCTTTCATATTGTACGCCAGGGAGATCGCCTCCGGCCGGAACTGATACAATCACATAACACATGGGTGAACGAGTTGCGCTGTTTGTGACCTGCCTGGTGGACCAGCTTTTCCCGAACGTCGGGATGTCGATGGCTTCCGTGCTCGAGCGGCTCGGTTACAAGGTCGACTTTCCGGAGAATCAGACGTGTTGCGGCCAGCCGGCATTCAATAGCGGCTACCGGGGCGAAGCCCGCGCCGTGGCGCGCCATTTCATCCGTACCTTCGCCGGCTACGAGCGTATCGTGGTGCCGTCGGGTTCGTGCACCTCCATGATCGTGCATCATTTCGCGGATCTGTTCGGCAAGGAACCGGAGACGCTGCGCCAAGTGCATGCGCTGGAGAAGCGCGTCTGGGAATTCTCCACGTTTCTGACGGAGGTGGCCCGGGTGGAGGACGTGGGCGCGCGTCTCGCCGAAGTGGTCACCTTCCACGACGGCTGCCACGCGCTGCGGGAACTCGGCATCCGCGCGGCTCCGCGGCGCCTGCTGGCGCGCGTGCGAGACCTGGAACTGCGCGAGATGCGGCCGGACGACGAGTGCTGCGGATTCGGCGGAACCTTCGCCGTGAAATTCGCCGAGCTTTCCGGGGCCATGGCGCGCACCAAGATCGAAGCCATCCTGGAAACCGGCGCCACCACGGTGGTCTCGCTCGATCCCAGTTGCCTGATGCAGATTCAGGGCGCGCTGGCGCGCGCCGGCAAGGCGGTGCGCACCATGCACCTGGCGGAGGTTCTGGCAAGCCACTGAAAGAGAGGAGGCGCGCGGCAATTTCATGTCCGTCGAATTCGATCGAAAAGTACACGACACGCTGGCCGACGCCAACCTGCAACTGGCCATCTATTCCTCCACCGGGCGTCTGAAGCGGGGCCGGTCGGCCTCGGTGGCGGACGCCGAAATGCCGGACTACCAGGAGCTGCGCACCCAGGCCCATGCCATCAAGAAACACGCCATCGACAACCTGGACTATTACCTGGAGGAGTTCGAGCGCAACGTCACGGCGCGCGGCGGCAAGGTGGTGTACTGCAAGGACGCGACCGAGGTGGCGGATTTCGTGCTGGGCCTGGCCAAGCAGCGCGGCGCGCGGTTGATCGTCAAATCCAAGTCCATGACCACCGAGGAAGTGGACCTCAACGAGCGGCTGCATCACCACGGACTGGAATCGGTGGAGACCGACCTGGGCGAGTACATTCTGCAACTGGCCCACGAGAAGCCCTACCACATCGTGCTGCCGGCGCTGCACAAGACGCGCTACGACGTGGCCGATCTGTTCACGCGCGAGCTGCACGTGCCGCGCGAGACGGTGATCGAGAAGCAGACCGCGCTGGCCTGCTCGGTGCTGCGCGACAAGTTCCTGGCGGCGGACATCGGCATCAGCGGGGCGAATTTCCTGGTGGCCGATTCGGGCGCCATCGTGGTGATCGAGAACGAAGGCAACGCGCGGCTGACCACCACCGCGCCCAAGGTTCACATCGTGCTGGCGGGAATCGAGAAGGTGATTCCGCGCGCGCGCGACTTGGCGACCTTCCTCAAACTGCTGGCGCGCAGCGCCACCGGGCAGTTGCTGTCGGCATACACCTCGTTTCTGAGCGGCGCCAGAAGGCCGGGCGAGATCGACGGCCCGGATGAATTCTACGTGGTTCTGCTGGACAACGGCCGCACCCGGCTGCTGCCCGACCGGGAGAAACGGCAGACGCTGTACTGCATCCGCTGCGGCGCGTGTTTGAACGCCTGCCCGGTGTACCGCAAGATCGGCGGCTACAGCTTTCCGTGGGTGTACTCGGGGCCGATCGGGGCGATTCTCACGCCCCAGTTCATGGGCGTTTCGCACGAGCCGGCGCTGCCGTTCGCTTCCAGCCTGTGCGGCGCGTGCGGCGAAGTCTGCCCGGTGAAAATCGACATCCCCAAGGTGTTGCTGGAACTGCGCAGCGATATCAAGAAGGCGGAAGCGCGGGACGGGCAGAACCGCCTGGAGAAGCTGGCGTTTCGCGCCTTCGCCTGGCTGATGACGCATCCGCGCATCTACGAAATGGCCTGCCGCATGGCGGCGATGATGGCTCCCTCGGGCAACGGAAAGTGGATTTCGAGCGTTCCGCCGCCCTTGAATCTGCCGCCGGTGCGGGCCTGGCTGAGCCAGCGCGACCTGCCGCCGCCGCCCGCCAAAAGCTTTCGCGAGCTGTGGAGGCAGCGGCGATGACGCGCGACCACATCCTACACCGCATCCGCACCGCTCTGGGCCGTAGCGCGGGACAAGCCGCGTCGCCGGACGTGCCGCCGGCGCGCCTGGTGGTTCCGGAGATGGACCGCGAAGCCCGCATCCGCTCGTTCACCGCGCGGCTGGAGGCGCTGGGCGGGAAGACGCTCTGCGCCGCCACCCGGGACGAAGCGCGCGCGCTGGTGGCGCCGGCCATTGAGGGCAAGAGGGCGGTGGCATCCAACGCGCCATTCCTGGCGGAGTGCGGCATTACGTCTCTGCCCGGAGTGGAGAGCGGCATTGCAGACCGGGAGCGGCTGCGGGCCGTGTGCGCGGCGGCTCAAGTCGGCATCACCAGCGCGGATTACGCCTTGGCCGATACGGGCTCGCTGGTGATGCTGTCGAGCCCGCAGGAAGCGCGGATGATCTCGCTGCTGCCGCCGGTGCACATCGCCGTGGCGCCGCTGGAGCGCATGCTCACGGGACTGGACGAGCTGTTCACGGTGCTGCCGCGGCCCGCCGAACAGACCAGTTCGATGGTGCTGATCACGGGGCCGAGCCGGACAGCCGATATCGAGCAGATCCTGGTGCGGGGGGCTCACGGGCCGGGACAGGTCATCGTGATTCTGGTGGGGTAGGAGGCGCGGGTGGCGCCGCGTTCGCCCGCCACTGGTTCATCAGGTCCGCGAGTTCCTGGGGCTGCAACCCGTACGTGTCGGGAGGGCCCTGGTCGGCACCCACCAGCGCCCGGTTCACCTTCGTCCCCAGGCCAGTCCGGCCGCCTTCCTTGTCGAAGACCACCATGGCCTTTTGCGCAGGCGGAACCCTCGCGACGCGGAAGCCGCCCACGGCTGTCCACGGGATGAGCGGCCACTTCCTGAAGAGCGAGCTCACGACGAAGCCGCCGGGCCGAAGTTCAAGATACGAAGCACCGGGCAGGAACTGGATCGCGAAGATCAGCGAACCGAGCCCGAAGAAGGAGAGGCTGAACCAGCCCATGAACCCGCCAAGTGTGACGACCACGTCTGCGCCCGCGACCGTCAGCGCCAGGCACAACAGAAGCAAGAGAAGCAACTTTTCTTTCGACGGGCGGAGCACCAGGGATTGCGGGTCGCTCGAAGGCATAGTCACCTCACCGGTCGATCTTCTGCGTCAGCCGGTCCAGTTCGGCGCGGTCCAGTTCGATCCCCAAACCGGGCTTGGGCGAGGCGTGGACGTAGCCGTCCTTTTCCACGCGGAACTTGTCCTTCACGTAGGAACGGTCGCTGGATCCCTGCGGCACGGTCATTTCGAACCACACGTTGTTGGGCATGGCGAGCTCGCAATGAAAATGCACGGCGTGGTCGAAGGCGTCACCCCAGTTGTGCGGCGCGCACTCCATGCCGAACAGCTCGGCCAGGCGCGCGATCTTCATGCCGCCCGTGATGCCGCCCACGTTATCCACGATGAACCGCACCACGTCCATGGCCTGGCGCCGTATGTATTCGGCGAAGTTGTAGGGCGAGAAGATGAACTCGCCGACGTGAATCGGAATGTCCAGCGCCTGGTTCAACTGCACCAGCCCGTCGATGTCGGTGGTGGGGATGGGGTCCTCGTAGCAGACGTAGCCCAGGTCCTGCAGCACGCGGCCCACCTTGATGGCTTCCTCGCGGGTGTAGACGGCCACGGGATCGTCGAGCAGGATGAAATCGTCGCCGGCCGCCTTGCGCACCGCCTTGGCCACCTCGATGTCGAGCTTGTAGTCGTGCCCGCCATTGGGCGAAGGCGGATGGATCTTGTAGGCCGTGAACCCTTGCGTCTTGACCAACTGGACCTCCTCGACGAATTCCTCCAGCCTGGCATGGTGCTGCGAGCTGGCGTAGGCTTTCACCTTGTCGCGATAGGCGCCGAGGATGCGGTACACGGGCAGGTTCACGGCCTTGCCGAGCGCGTCCCACAGGCAGTTGTCGATGGCGGAAGCGTAGGAAAGCTGCCCCAGGCGCCGCGCTTCGGGAGTCCACTGGGAGGTGAAGGCGGGCAGATCGAGCACGCTCTTGCCGACCAGGCGCGGCTTGGCGTACTCCAGCCAGCCCAGGTTGCTCCAGTTGGGGTGCCAGTAGCGGCTGTCCAGCGTGTAATTGCCCTCGATGCCGCCGTTGGTGACGATGCCGGCGAGCTGCGATGCGCCGCGGGCGCCGCCCGGGCGGACGGAACCGATGGTGTAGACCCGGACCTCCTTGATGGTGAGATCCGGCAGGTCGCCGGGCTTGACGCCCACCGCCTGCGCCGCGGCAACGCCGGGGTTCGCCACGGCGGCGGAAGCGGCCGAAGCGGCAAGAAATCCACGTCGCGAAACTCTGGAATCGGGCATAAACCCTCCCGGCCGGGCATTGCGCAGCCGCGTGCCGAATCCGCAGTATACTACCCGGCTGGCAGCCGGGCGAGCGGAGCGATTGCGCAGGGTAATGTGGGGCAACGTTGAAAGCTCGGCCCAAGTTACTGAAAACACGAGGCCGCGCCCGAGCCGAGCTTTCATGCACTTCCGTGGACCGCAGGCCCATGGCGACAGCTTGTCAACCACTAGTGTCCAAATTAGCGTTTCGGTTTTAGGTGGAAGTCCCGCTAGAGTGAGATTTGGGATTCCAAGCCAAATCCAATCGAACGGAGACTTCCACCATGAGTTCAGTATGCAGCATTTTCGCCCAGCTTCTACGACTGTTCCCTCGCCCTTCGTAGCCATGTTGTTCTGCCAGTTGGCGCACGCCGACTCGCTGCGGGAAATCTGCCAGGGTCTGGCAGCCAGCGAGGGCAACCTCAAGCACCTTGGGGTGGATCGCGCGCCGATCCGCAGCACGTTGTCGTATGCCAACCAGCGCCGGCCCTGGCGGTTGTTCGAAACCGTCTTCCACAAGCTGTTGAGCCGCGCGGAAGGCGAGATGATCGGGACGCGCAAGAAATTCCGTTTCAAAAACCGGCTGTTGAGCACCGATTCGACGAGCATCGAGTTGTGCGCGGCGGCATACGATTGGGCGCAATACAAGCGGGCCAAGGGAGCGGTGAAGATTCATCTGGTGCTGGATCACGCCGGCTATCTTCCGTGCTTCGTGCACATCGCGAACGGCAAGGTTCACGATGTGAAAATGGGGCGGACGCTGCGCTTCGCGCCCGGCACGATCGTGGCCATGGACAAAGGGTACGTGGATTATGCCTGGTGGAAAGAGATATGCGACGAGGGAGTCTACTTCGTCGCCCGCCTGAAGCAGGATCTGAAGTACAAGATCATCCAGGCAAACCCGATACCGGAGAAGAGCAAGATCGGGGGCGATCATCCGATCGAAATTGAAGCCACCCGGCAGCGGCCTTTCACGCTGGTGTTGCGGGTGGTGACGATTTGGGACGAAGACAAGCAGGAAGAACTGGTGCTTTCGACCAACCATCCGGAGTTTGCGGCGAGCACGATTGCCGGAATCTACAAGCGGCGGTGGCAGATCGAGCTGTTCTTCAAGGCGCTCAAGCAGTTGCTGCGGGTGAAGACGTTTGTGGGCACCAGTTCCAACGCTCCGCACATCCGGATCTGGACCGCGCCGATTGCGGCGCTCCTCCTGAAGTACATGCAGTTTCGCGCCACTGCCGGGCTGTCGTTGTCCAACTTGGTGGCGTTATTGCGGCAGCAGTTGTTCGTCTATCGGGACCTCTGGCAATGGCTGAAGGACCCGTTCCAAGCGCCGCCGGCGCTGGCTGGGATCCACGACATGCAAATGGAGTTCGTGTCTTAACCCAACTTCCGCGTGCGAAACCGCACAGATCGGCCGTCTTCCGGGCAGCCGGGCATGCAAACCGAGTGTTTTCAATTCGCCATTCGAGAGCGTCCAAAATAGTGACTAAGTCATGCCCTTTGCCAAGCGGCACGTTTCCCCACATGCAGCGCATTTTGCTTGTACATTTCTCTTGACATCCACCCCTTACGTGCCGCCTAATAGTGGATAACTTATGTACATCCGCAAAACCTCGCGGACCTACAACGGCAAGACCTACTCCAGCTTCCTCCTCGTCGA
>Ga0326727_10006492_pt1 | contig 32027 bp, 26 predicted proteins | sample MB2enrmetagenome_FD_207643 | JGI IMG/M metagenome (GOLD analysis project Ga0326727, IMG submission 207643) | Lab enriched peat soil microbial communities from McLean, Ithaca, NY, United States - MB29MY | ecosystem: Environmental > Terrestrial > Soil > Wetlands > Peat | place: USA: New York...
AATACGTAGGCTACAGCTTAAACACTGGTCAAAAGATCTGGGGTCCAACTGCACCTGAAGCATACCTTGATTACTACGGTAGCCCAGCATCAGGCAGTTTAGCAAACGCATTTGCTTACGGAAACATGTACGTTAGCGCGTACGCGGGAATCGTCTACTGCTACGGCACAAAAACTGGAGATCTGCTATGGACATACGGCACCGGCGGTTCTGGCAACAGCACAAATTCAGGTCTTAACACTCCGTTCGGCAACTATCCTACCTTCGTTAACGCCATCGGCAGCGGAATGGTATACATTGTCACTACAGAACACACACCTGAAACACCACTCTTCAAAGGTGGATTCTCACGGGCCATCAACGCCACAACTGGAAAGGAAATCTGGACTATCTCAGACTACACGGGCGAATTCGAAACGTTCAGTTACGCTGCAGCCGACGGATACAACACATGGTTCAACGGCTACGACTCTCAAATCTACGTCGTTGGCAGAGGACCAAGCCAAACCACAGTTAATGCACCAAACGCAGGTTTAGCCTCGGGACAACCAGTAGTAATACGCGGCACGGTCATTGATGTTTCCGCAGGCACGAAACAAAACGAGCAGGCATCTGACTTTCCAAATGGCGTTCCAGTCTGTTCTGACGCAAGCATGGGCGCGTGGATGGGCTATGTTTACCAGCAACAACCGATGCCAACCAACTTCACCGGTGTTCCAGTAACGATATCAGTTACTGACTCGAACCATAACACACGCGTAATAGGCACAGCAATGACCAATGCAAACGGAATGTACACTCTTACATGGACACCAGACATTTCAGGCAACTACACTGTCTACGCTAACTTCCTAGGCACCAACGGCTACTGGCCATCATCGGACACAACAAGCTTCACCGTCATGCAACCAGGCGCAACAATTGCACCCACAGCAACGCCAACCACAGGTCTAGCATCAAACGCCACGCTTGAATACGGAATCGTCGCAATCATCATCGTCATCGTCATAATCGGCGCAGTACTAGCACTTCTCGTCACAAGAAAACGCCCATAAACCAAAAGAAGAAAGACAATGTCTACCACAAACCCTTTTCTTTTTTTGTTTTAGAATTAATGAAAAGAGATGGAAAAAGAGAGATGGCTGAGAGGGCTTTGGTTAATGTCACGGAATGGCAATATCGAAATGGCTTCAGATTTTTCTTTTTTCTCCTAAAGAATTGAAGAATCTTCCCAAAGCCTCAGCAAACGTCTCTAATACTTCCAAATTAACTGGGCGCCTAACTCTTAATTTCCTTTTACAAAAGAGAAGCAGGTAAATTGGTTTTCAAATAATCATAAATAGCAATTCGCATTAGTGTGAAATATGGGAAAATGTGTTTTCATGGCTGAACAGAAATATGAAGGTCGACTTCATGGAACCGTGAAAGTCAGCGACAGAGAACAAGTAGTCATCCCTGCTTATGCACGCAAAGAACAGGGCATCAAACCGGGCGACCTGCTTTTCGTCATGACTGGCAGAAACGGTCGGGTGTTAACAATAACTAAAGCAGATGCGGTAAGGGAGATAGCGGAGAAGATAATTCAGGGATTCGAAAGTACCCAGCCTGAAACGCACGAAGAATGAAACCGAGGAAAACCAATGTTTAGAGACAGAGAACAGATGCGTTCGCATCTTCAAGAAATAATCCGGAAGTTCAGGGAAAAAGGTGCAACAACCCCCGAGAAAGCGTTGACCCTTCAAGAGTTGGGTTTGCCGCCTCGTTTCGAGCAGGCAATGCATCGGAGACTGGGTCAAACAGGTATTTTTGTCGAAGTAAACGGCAAATACTACCTCAACGAAGAGAGACTCAAACAAGTTCAGGAGCAACGCGCCAACAGAGCTGGCGGTGGAGGCGGGGGCTATGGAAGACAGGGCGGCGCTCCAGGCTGGGTCCGTTATGGCGGGATTCTGCTCATGCTGCCAGTAGGTATCATAGTCATCGGTTTATTGCTGTTTTACTTTTACGTTTACCACGGAGGCAACTATTTCCCAGGCGAAATCCTCCTCATCCTGCTCGTCGTCTTTGTTGTGATGTTTGTGGTTCGAATGCTGTTCTGGCGTGCAAGAAGGCAATACATGCGTGAACGCTGGACACCGAACAGCCCACTCTGATTGAAGCCAAAAAGTTTTCTTGGGGGGTAAACCCCGCCTTGATTTTTGCGTTTTAGCACTATATTTTGTCCAAGTTAAAGACTTCGTGGATAGCTCGGACTACAGCTACTCCGTCTTCTTCTTTGACGACAAAAGAAATGTTCAGTTCCGAGCTGCCCTGCGCGATCATGCGGATGTTTATGCCTTTCTGAGCGACCGTGGTGAATATTTTTGAGGCGACGCCTAAGGTGCCTTTCATGTTGGCGCCGACAACCGCGATGACTGCTACGTCGTCTTCCGAGGAGATGTCACTTACTAAGCCACTTCTATCCAGCAAAGCGATTTCGAGGTTGCTAATTGCCCTGCCTAAAAGCCCCCGTCGAATAACCATCGATATGTTGGCTTCTGAAGCGGCGGTGGATATCATCATCACGTTGATACCGTTTTTTCCCAGCACATCAAAAACTTTTGCGTAGCTTCCAGGCGCCCCAACCATTCCAGCTCCGCTAACGTTCAACATAGCTACATCCCTTATCATCGCCACCGCTTTAACGACCTCTTTCGCGTTAGCGTCAGGTTCCTTGGTAATCAATGTGCCCTGATTTTCCGGGTGAAAAACACTGCGTATCCTCACGGGAATGTTCTCTTTTATAACGGGTTCCAAGGCTCTCGGATGCATGGCTTTTGCGCCGAAAATCGCCATTTCCGAGGCCTCCTGATAGCTCAGTTGCGGTAGCATTTTGGCGGTTGGAACTATCTTAGGGTCAGTCGTCATTATTCCGTCCACATCGGTCCATATCCAGACCTCGTCAACGCCTAATGCAGCGCCTAAAATCGTTGCGGTGTAATCTGATCCGCCCCGCCCAACCGTTGTCACGACTCCGTTTTGGTCAGCGGCGATGTACCCTGTGACGACTGGGATGACGCCTTTTTCCAGCAGTGGGCTTAGTCTTTCCCGGATTAGATGCGTAGTGAAGTTCATGAGGGGGTCTGCTTCGCCGAAGTTCGAGTCTGTCACGATGCCTGCTTCTTTGCCTGTGAAGCATTGTGTCTCCAGCTTGCGGTCTTTCATGGCTCCCCAAACAATAGGTGCAGATAGCCGTTCGCCAAAAGATAAGACGTAATCTTTCGATTTCGGAGTCAACTCGCCGACGTAGCAAATGCCTGTCAACACTTTTTCCAGTTCAACGATCGTTTTCTCTGTGATTTGAGTTACTTCTTCCTGTACAGGCTTGCTTTTTATGGCTGATTCGATAACCGCCAAATGCTTCTTTGAGAGTTCCGACCTGAAGGCTTGAATACGTTTTTCTTCGCTTCTTTTTGCTTGTTCAGCGACTTCAACCAAGCTGTTAGTTACTCCTGCCAACGCCGATACAACCACAGCGATTCTGCAGTCGTTCTTAGCATATTGGGTCACTATGTCGCTTACGTGGCGTATGTTTTCGCCTGTAGCTACGCTGCTGCCTCCAAATTTCATAACTATTTTCATTTTCAGGACTCCGAGTTTTCATATAGCATTCTGTTTGCTAATTTATGTCTAATATCTAAAAGGTCTCTTAAAACTGCACTGGCAGTCTCCACGCCACCCGCCCCCTTCCCAATAACAGTTTCCTCGCCAGCATATTCGGTATAGAACGTCACGGCGTTTAGGACTCCGCTGACGCACAGAGGGCTGCTCTTCGCTATTTCCACGGGCTTGACTTTTGCTCCGTTCTCGTCAACTGACCCAATAAGCTTGATCGTATTTCCCCTCTTTGAAGCCTCATCAAGCGCTTCCAAAGAAACGTCTCGGATGCCCGTGATGTCGACGTCTTTTAAGGTTATTTTCTTGTTCAATATCCAGTTCGCCAAAATGACTACTTTGCAGGCCGCGTCGAATCCGTCAACATCCATCGATGGCTCTCGTTCGGCGTAACCAAGTTTCTGCGCGTTTGTCAAGGCTTCTTGGAAGGTTAATCGGTTCTGCGCCATCTCGGTCAGGATATAATTAGTTGTTCCGTTCAGTACGCCCCGTATGGCCAAGATTTTGTCTCCCGCCAGGCATCGCTTGGCAAACTCTAAAACAGGTGTCCCTCCGCCGACGGTTCCGCTGAATCGGAGATAAACATTATTGTATTCAGCTAGTTCGGTGAGGGCTGGCATCGCTAAGGCTAAAGGTCCCTTGTTTGTGGTGACTACGTGTTTTCCTGTTATGAAGGCCTTGGTGATGTGGGATAGGGCTGGTTCAGCGTTTTTGATGTTGACTGGAGTGACTTCGACAACTACCTCTGCCTCCACCGAGTCTATGACATTTAGCACCGACATTCCTGGGTGACCAAATTCAAGGTCTTTTGAAATGGGAAAACCCTTTTGCCTGATCTCACCCAGTTTTTCAGGGCTTAACCCTTTCGGGTTTATAACTGCACCGTCTATGTCGGCTATGGCGACGATTTTTGGGTTAAACCCATAATCCTTAACTTTTTCTTCATATCTCTTCGCAAGAATGGTCGTCACGCTTTTTCCAACTACTCCGAAGCCAACTAAGATTATCCTCATTTTTGTGTTCACCTTGCGATAATGACTCTTTGCTGTTTCAACCCCAACGCTTGCTCGATAGCTAACATGTCAGCGTCAACCTCAACTGGTTTTTCACATTGCTTTATGGCTGTGTCTGGGTCCTTTAACCCATGCCCCGTTGTTATGCAAACAACCCGCTCATCCTTGCCTATCCCGCCGTTCTTAACCAGCTTCTTTAAACCCGCGATAGATGAGGCGCTCGCAGGCTCCACAAAAATGCCTTCAATTCTCGCCAGCATTTTCTGCGCATCCAAGATTTCCTCATCAGTGACGGTTTCGGCAGTGCCGTTGGACTCACGGATGGCGTTCACGGCTTTTTTCCAGCTCACTGGAGCACCGATTCGGATGGCAGTAGCGATTGTTTCTGGGTGTTCAACGGGGATGATTTTGTCGCTATTGGTTTTGATTGCGTGCGCTATGGGTGCCGAGCCAGTTGCTTGTATTCCCGTCATTTTCGGCAGTTTCTTTATGAATCCCAATTTATGGAATTCAGTTAACCCTTTCCAGACAGCGCTAATGTTTCCAGCGTTTCCGACGGGTATGATGATCCTGTCTGGGGCTTCATAGTTTAGCTGCTCACAGATTTCGTAACCCAACGATTTTTGACCTTCAATTCGGAAGGGGTTTATTGAGTTAAGCAAGTAAATGCTCTTATGTTTCTCAGCCAACTTTAAAACGAATTCAAGCGATTGGTCAAAGTTTCCGCGGACCTGAAGGACTTTGGCGCCGTGAATCATGGCTTGCGCCAACTTTCCATAAGCAATCTTTCCCGAAGGGATCAGAACAGTGCACTTTATTCCTGCCCTTGCGGCATAAGCTGCTAAACTAGCGCTGGTGTTCCCCGTAGAAGCGCAAATCACGTGTCTGGCTCCAAGCTCCACGGCTTTCGTGACTCCGACGGTCATGCCTCGATCCTTGAAACTGCCCGTTGGGTTCTCACCCTCGTTTTTAACATAAACTTCTTTGAGTCCTACCTCGTCGCCTAAATGCTGGGAACGATGTAAGCCAGTTCCCCCTTCGCCAAGAGTGACAACATGAGCGGTTTCATGGATGGGCATGAAGTCGCGGTACCGCCAAACAGACAGAGGCTTTGTTTTCCAGTCGCTGCCTGTGAGAGTTTGCGCTAACTCTGCTAAGTCAAATTTAATTTCAAGGATATCTCCGCATTTCTTGCAGAAATACACGATTTCGTCAATGTCGTATTTTGATTTGCAACTAATACATTCTTGATGTACCATGTTTTTGCCCCTCAGCTAAGTAAGTAACGAAGGCTGATGCTGAACTATCTGCTTAGGCATTATTAATTTTGTTGTTTCCATCTTACTGTTAAGTCTTTTGTCCCCACTAGATCCCTAAACCTCGTAAAGTTGGTCAAGTCTCAAATAACGAAAGCTCTGGTCAGAGGCTCTTCCCTGTATTGACGAATTTTATCGACTTTCCGTTTACATTTCACCATCACACAGGGACCATTTAGCAAAAGTGGGAAACGAACAAAATTGAAGGGCACACATCTATTCTTTAATGATAAGTATTTCTGTTTCCGTCAAGCCTTATCCCACGAGGTTGGATAAGGTTTCGTAAACTTTCAAACTGTCTTTTTTCTCGATCACAATGATAGTTTCAGTCCAACAAGAAATGAACTCAACTATGTTTACGCTCTGCTCAGCCAAAAGTGTAGCTATAAAAGCAACAACTCCCGGAGTCGCTTCCAGCTCCTCAGGTGAGTGTACCACGATCATCGTGCAATTGTCGTGTTTCATGAGGGCGTTTACGCGTTCAGGCAAATCGTTTCGATCAAGCAAATAAACGAACTTATCAAGCAAATCCACTTTCATGCCCGTTTTGGAATTAAGTTCGTTGCCCGTTATCATAACGGATTTTCGATCATAAACCGCTATGTTACTTCGCTTAAGAAGAAGAAGGACTTTTTCTTCTCTCTTCTGCTTATGCTTTTGCAGTTCTTCCGAGTAACGGCGCAAGGCCGCTTTTATGGCGCTTGGGTCGTTAGTTCCTAGTTCTTTCTGTATTTGTCTTGCTAACTCGCTGAGGTTCACAATACCTTTTTCGAGGGCTTCAAGTAAGTACGGCTTATTTCTGAGGTAATCTCTAACTTTTTGAGCTTTACTCATGCCACTGCAAGATGTATCAAATGGGACATTTAAATTTTATTAAGTAACAAAAAAGTCACAAGGTTTAAGAAGACAGGGTTCGAGGTTAGGAAAACAGTTCAACCTAAGAAATGGGGGAGCAAAAAATAACCGAAAAAATAGTGTTAGCTTACTCAGGCGGATTAGACACATCCGTACTAATCAAGTATCTCCAAGAAAAATACGATGCACAAGTAATAACGGTAACCGTTGATGTTGGCCAGCAAGAAGATTTGAAAGCTGCCGAGGAGAAAGCCAAAAAACTCGGGGTTCTAAAGCATTTTTCAATAGATGCGAAAGATGAGTTCGCAAAGAACTACATTTTCCCAGCGATAAAAGCCAACGCTCTCTACGAGGGGAAGTACCCGATAAGCACGAGTCTCTCGCGACCGCTTATCGCGTCCAAGATGGTTGAAGTAGCTGAAAAGGAAGGCGCCACAGCCCTAGCCCACGGATGCACTGGACGGGGAAACGACCAAGTGCGCTTCGACGTTACCCTTGGCTCCTTAGCACCTGACATGAAAATCATTGCGCCTGTGCGGGAGTGGGGAATGACCCGCGAAGAAGAGATAGCTTACGCAAAAACCAAAGGTATCCCAGTTTCAAACGCAGCTAAAAAATATAGCATAGACGCAAGCGTATGGGGACGAGCAATCGAATGCGGTTTGCTCGAGGACGCAAGCCAGGAACCCCCAGAAGACGCCTATGAATGGACGGTTTCAGCCGAAAAAGCTCCGAACAAACCTGAGATTGTAACTATCCAGTTTGAAGCCGGTGTTCCCGTGGCGGTTAATGGCAAAGCTATGTTACCGCGGGAACTTATAGAAGAAATGAACAAGATTGCGGGGAGAAACGGCGTAGGCCGAATAGATCACATTGAAGACCGCCTTGTCGGTATAAAATCAAGAGAAGTCTACGAATGCCCAGCAGCGACCGTGATTTTGGAGGCTCATAAAGACCTTGAAAAAATGGTTATGACGCGTCACCAAGTTCTGTTTAAGCAACAAATTGATGCGGAATGGGTTTTCTTAGCATATGCTGGTTTATGGGTTGACCCGTTGAAGGATGACTTGGATGCTTTCATAAACAAGTCGCAGGAAAATGTCAATGGCGAAGTCAAACTTAAACTGTACAAGAGCGGTATGCAAGTCTTAGGACGGTCCTCTCCAATGTCACTTTACGACAAAAACTTGGCTAACTACAATATAAAAACCACGTTTAACCAATCGTACTCCAAGGGCTTTATTGAACTCTGGGGGCTCCAAACAAGAATGTACAATGCCCTCAAAAAAACAAGCAAAAAAGCCGCCGAGGAAAAAAAGAAACCCACAAAGTAAAAGCTGAAGAAGGAGAGCTGAGAAGTGTCGAAGATACTGCATGGCGGCCGACTGTCGTCTGTGCGTGAAGACGTAACAAAGTTTACTTCTTCCCGAAAAGACGACGAACGCTTAGCCAATGCTGTTGTCGACATCAACATAGCCCATGTTGTAATGCTGATGGAGCAGAAAATAATTCAGCCGCAAGACGGGTCCAAAATCCTCAAAGCCCTTCTGAAACTGCGCAATGTCCCGCTTGACCCTGCAGCTGAGGATGTTCACATGGCGGTTGAAGAAGCGGTTCTTAAGGAGACAGGACCCGAAGTCGGCGGAAACCTTCACATCGCAAAAAGCAGAAACGACCAAGTTACAACAGCCATTCGCATGCAGCTTCGAAACGAACTCGTCGCCGTTATGCTTCAGGTGGTTCAGATGGAGGAAAGCCTCCTGGTAACCGCGGAGAAACATGTCGAAACGGTTATTTTGGAGTACACTCACTTGCAGGCGGCGCAACCCGTCACATTCGCCCATTACCTGCTGTCGTACGTGCAAGCTTTGGAACGAGACTTGAATCGACTCCAAGAAGTTTACGTACGGGTTAACACGTGCCCGCTTGGCGCTGGGGCGTTGGCGACAACTAGTTTTCCCATAAACCGTGTAAGAACCGCCGAGCTTTTAGGCTTCAATTCAGTGATGGAGAACTCGATCGACGCGGTCGGTAGCCGAGACTTCATCCTTGAAACCCAATCCGCCCTTACATTACTCGCAGTGAACTTAAGCCGCTTGGCGGAGGATTTAATCGTTTGGAGTTCACAGGAATTCGGCACCGTTGAGTTGCCCGACGAATTCACTTCCACAAGTAGCATGATGCCACAAAAGAAGAACCCCGAGGTGCTTGAGGTAATCCGTGCAAGAGCCAGTTACGCACTTGGGGATTTCGTGGCTTCAGCCGCCGCACTAAAAAGCCTGCCGACAGTCTACAACTTGGATTTTCAAGAGGTAACGCCGAAGCTTTGGGCTTCCGTAAGCAACCTCTCAGCGTCACTCGCGATTTTTGCGCCGCTTATCGCGAACTTGAAGGTGTCGTCAAACCTTGAATGCAAAGCGGCAGTAGGCTTCACGGGCGCCACAGAACTCGCTAACATGCTCGTGCTCAAGTACAATGTTGCGTTTCGAACATCACATAAGATAGTAGGTGCACTTGTCAAGTCCCTAGCTGATTCAAAGAAGACTCTTCTGGATGCGACGCCACAAATGTTGCAGACGATGGCTCAAGAAGTTGCAGGATTGAATTTATCTGTTAAGTTGGAAGACATCGTCGATTGCACAAATCCCCGCAAACTAATCGAAACCTATAAAGTGCTTGGGGGGCCTTCAGCCGTTGAGGTCAAAAAAACCATAAGAACAAGCATGAAAAACATGGCAGATGCCAAAAGCAACATAGTTAAACTTAAGAAGAACCTTGCGGATGCACAGGGGAACCTTAACGGCGTCGCCGAATCTTACGTTTCAACCGCTCAGCGCGTAACTGAAAACGTAAGATTTAAAAATCCAAACTTATAGGTTGAATAGGGCTTTGGTCCCACAACATAGCACGTTCGAAAAAAGCAAAAAAGCGATTCTGCTTCTTGAAGACGGAACGTTATTTGTCGGAAAAGGTTTTGGAGCAACAGGAAAAATCTCGGGCGAAGTGGTTTTCTCAACTCAGATGGTTGGCTATCCTGAAGCGCTCACTGACCCTTCGTATAAAGGCCAAGTTCTAACCTTGACTTACCCGATGATAGGCAACTATGGCGTTCCATCAAACGAGCTGAACCTCGGGTTGCCGCTTTACTTTGAGTCAGACCACATTCAAGTTCAAGGACTAGTTATTCACGAGTTGTGTCACGAACCTTTCCATTGGGCTTCAACAAGAACCCTGGACAAATGGCTACTCGATGAGGGTGTTCCAGGAATCTACGGCGTCGACACGAGACGTCTGACAAAGAAGCTGAGAACCCACGGTGTCATGCTTGGGGTTCTGCAGGTTTTCGATACGGGTCAAGAGATAGATTTGGATACAGTTTTAAAGGATGGGAAAAACATTGCTGACCCCAATTTGACAGATTTGGTCAAGGAAGTGTCCGTGAAGCAACCCGTCAAATATGGCGTAGACGGCAAAAAAACCGTTGTCTTAATTGACTGTGGAGTAAAATATAGCATCATCCGCAACCTGCTTAAACGCGGAATAAACGTTGTACGTGTGCCCTATGACGCCTCAGCCAGCGAAGTTTTAGCTTACAACCCTGACGGAGTTTTCCTCAGCAATGGTCCAGGTGACCCTAAAAAATGTGTGAAAACGATCGACTGCGTCCGCGAAGTAGTTGATAAGGTTCCGTTCATGGGCATCTGCTTAGGCGCGCAAATCCTCGCTTTAGCGTTGGGAGGCGACACTTACAAGCTGAAGTTTGGTCACCGCGCCCAAAACCAGCCTGCCCTCGATCTGAGCAGCCGACGATGCTACATCACGACTCAAAATCATGGTTACGCCGTTGACATCGAATCCCTTAAGAAGACCCCCCTTGAAATGTGGTTCATCAACGCCAACGACAAAACAACCGAAGGCGTCAAACACAAGAGTAAACCTGTTTTTGCTGTACAGTGGCACCCTGAAGCTTCGCCGGGACCGTACGACACCGAGTTGCTGTTTGATAAGTTTGCGAAGACGCTGGAGGCGCCGTAGATGCCAAAGTTCGACTGGATAAAGAAGGTGCTTGTTCTAGGCAGTGGCGCCATAAAAATCGGTGAAGCAGCCGAATTCGACTATTCGGGAAGCCAATGTCTAAAAGCTCTGCGGGAAGAAGGTATCGAAACCGTCCTTGTCAACCCTAACATAGCTACTATTCAGACTGACCCTCGTCTTTCAGGAAAAGTTTACCTGTTGCCAGTTACGCCTGAATACGTTGAAAAAGTCATCGAGAAAGAACGCCCTGACGGCATATTGTTAGGTTTCGGCGGGCAGACCGCACTCAACTGCGGCGTTGAACTTGACAAGAAAGGGATTCTTCAGAAGTACAATGTCAAAGTCCTTGGCACGCCTATCCACTCGATTGAAGACACGGGTGACCGTGAACGGTTTCGCCAGGCGATGCTTAAAGCAAATGTTCCTCCTCTCAACAGCAAATCAGCTACAAGCGTCAAACAAGCTTTAGAGGTGGCTGATGAAATCGGGTACCCAGTTATTGTCCGTGTAGCTTACACTTTGGGCGGTAAAGGCGCAGGCGTAGCCCGTAACGCTGAGGAGCTTTCGGAAACAGCCACGCGGGGTTTGGCTCAGAGCAGGATTTGTCAGATTCTTATTGAAGAGTACGTTGGGCACTGGAAGGAAGTTGAGTATGAGGTTATGCGCGACTACGCAGACAACTGCCTAACGGTCTGCAACATGGAGAACTTTGACCCGATGGGCGTTCACACGGGCGACTCCATCGTTGTCGCGCCTTCGCAGACCATGAGCAACCGCGAGTACCATCTCATCCGTTCAACGTCGATAAACGCCATACGTGCATTGGGCATAGTGGGCGAATGTAACATACAGTGGGCTCTGCATCCGAAATCTGAAGAGTACCGCGTAATCGAAGTCAACTCACGTATGTCCCGAAGCAGCGCATTAGCCAGCAAAGTCACAGGTTACCCGCTGGCTTACATAGCCACAAAACTCACCTTAGGCTACCTGTTGCCTGAACTCATAAATAAAGTAACCGAAGTCACAACCGCCTGCTTTGAACCCGCCCTGGATTACATCACCGTGAAAATTCCGCGTTGGGACCTCCAGAAATTCAAGAACGCTGACCGCCACGTTGGTCCCCAGATGCGTTCGGTGGGCGAAGTGATGGCTATCGGCCGTTGTTTTGAAGAGGCGTTGCAGAAAGCCGTGCGCATGCTGGACACCGGCAAAGTCGGCTTGGTTTGCAACCCTGAAGACGACGAGTCTGAAAGCGAGGCAAGGATACGCAACGCCGTCGAGAACCCAACCGACGAGAGGCTCTACAAACTTGTAAAAGCCCTGAAAATGGGAATTTCAGTCACCGAGATTTACCGCTTAAGCGGCGTGGACCCCTTTTTCCTCTACAAGATCCAGAACATCATCGATATGGAGTCGCGGCTACGGCAACTGAACCTGGCTGAGGATTCTGCCAGCGAAGTTATCCGCGAGGCAAAGCGGCTTGGTTTTTCCGATGAGCAAATAGCCATATGCCAGAAAACCGATGAATACACGATTCGCTCTTTTAGGAAAAGCGCGAACATATTGCCTGTTATCAAGCAGATCGACACGTTGGCGGCTGAGTGGCCTGCGAAAACCAATTACCTCTACTTGACCTACGGCGGAGACGAAGACGACATTGAACTGAAAAGCGGCATAAGCAAAGTCATTGTGCTGGGCGCAGGCGTCTTCCGCATCGGCTCAAGCGTCGAGTTTGACTGGTGCGGCGTCAACACGATTTGGGCTCTTAAGAAGAACGGCATTCAGGAAGCCATAATGGTTAACTACAACCCTGAAACCGTCTCCACCGACTACGACGTTAGCGACAAACTCTACTTCGAGGAGCTTTCAGTTGAACGTATCTTGGATATTTACGAGAAAGAGAACCCGATGGGCGTCATCACTAGCGTCGGGGGACAGATCCCGAATAACCTGGCGATGGAGCTTTCCGAGCGCGGCGTCAAGCTATTGGGCACATCTGCTCAGAACGTTGATTTAGCTGAGGACCGCTCAAAATTCAGTGCGCTTCTTGACCAGCTTCAGATTCGTCAGCCAAGCTGGAGCAAACTGCTCTCAATCAGCGAGGCGAAACGGTTTGCTGAGAAAATCGGTTACCCCGTTCTTGTCCGCCCAAGCTACGTGCTTTCAGGTTCAGCCATGCGTGTAGCTTACAACGAGACCGTGCTCGAAAACTTCCTGAAGTTGGCTGCGAAGGTTTCGCGTGACCATCCGGTCGTAATCAGCAAGTTCATTGACCACGCTAAAGAGGTTGAGGTTGATGGTGTTTCAGACGGGGAAAACGTGTTGATAGGCGCTATAATGGAGCATGTGGAGTACGCTGGAGTGCACAGCGGCGACGCAACCATGGCCATTCCGCCCCAGGCGTTGAAGGTTGAGGTTCAGCAGAACATCGCGAAGTGCACGGAGCGAATAGTTAAGGCGCTTAACATCCATGGACCCTACAACATCCAGTACCTCGTCAAAGACGACGTCGTCAACGTAATCGAATGTAACCTTCGTGCTTCCCGGTCGATGCCGTTTGTGAGCAAAACCCGCGGCATTAACCTCATCGAGCTGGCGACGCTGGCTATGCTGGGCAAAAAGATCGATTTCGTAAAGCTGTCTCCCATGACCATCGCTAACCACGTCGGCGTGAAGGTTCCGCAGTTCAGTTTCATGCGTCTGAGCGGCGCTGACCCCGTACTGGGGGTGGAGATGCTGAGTACAGGTGAGGTGGCGTGTTTAGGCGAGAACTTCTCCGACGCGTTCTCGAAAGCGCTGCGCAGTGCGGAGTTCAGTATCCCGGATCGTGACGGATCGGTGTTCATCAGCGTAGGCGGTAGCATTGAACGTAAGAGGAGGGTGGTGCCGATCGCGAAGGCTTTTGTGGATTTGGGCTTTAAGATTTACGCGACGGATCACACGGCTGACGTGTTGTGCGAGTCAGGTGTCGCGGCGGTGAAGCTGTTCAAGGTCAAAGAGGCAGGCGTGTCGCCTAACGTGCTGGATTACCTGCAGGAACGCAAAATCGACCTGGTAATCAACGTGCCCATAGCGAGCAAGCAGACCAACTACAGCGATATCTTAACCGACGGTTACATCATACGGCGCCAAGCAGTCGAGTTCAACGTGCCCGTTATCACCAACCTGCAGCTTGCACAGGCACTTGTCGACGTTCTTAAGCATAAAAACAGCAACGGCAACTCTATCCGTAGCCTAAACGAGTACATGGACGACCTGCCCTGGAAAATGTGGTAGAAGATCCATCGGATTCTTTGGCTGTTTGCTGTTTTTTGTGGGGTTGTTTTGGGTTGCTTTTTTGGTTTGGGGCTTGGACTGGTTGCAGGTTGAGACAATAAAAGACAACAAAAGACACTAGAAGACAATATTAGACGCTTGAAGACAATATTAAACAATCCCAAGGTGAAGGGGGGTGAAAACACATGCCGTTAACAAGAAAATTAACCTTTAGAGCATCACTTCAAAAAAGCCACAGAGTGCAAATTCCAAAGCTAATCAGAGGTGAATTCAAGTTGGAATCTAATCAAGTTTTAAAAGTTGGCTTCACCATTCCAGAAAAGTTTAAAGGCTGGCAGTTCTTTTACGCAAAAATGGAAAAAACCGGACGCTTATTTATCCCAAAAAAAACATTATCCATCTGGCAAAACGAAAGAGCAAGCCTGCCCGGTTGCATCGTTGAAGTAACGCTTGAACCAGCATAAACTCACCGTTATTATCCACGGAATGTTTTATCAATAAACAGCGCAATACTTAGGAGCGGCGAAAGTCTTGGTGTACAAAACTGTTGCTTTGAAAAACGAGTTGACCGTGTCTTTGGGTTGGTTGCAAGAGAGCGACCTGCCTGAAGTGATGGAGGCGCTAAACAGCGTAATTCGAGAAGACAAGTACCTATTGATTGACAAGGAAATAACCGACCTTGAAGTTGAAAGTCGCTGGTTCAGGGAAAACATAGAAGCTGGAGTCCGCTCCCTCGTCGCCAGAATAGACGGCAAAGTAGTCGGCGGCGCAGGTCTAACCCCCTTCACAGGCAAAAGAGCACACGTCGCAGAATTCGGCATCTACGTAATCAAAAGCCACCGCGACCTAGGTCTCGGAACGCTAATCCTGAAAGAATTCATCGAAATTGCCAAGAAAAGCCGATTCGAAACCATCCAGCTCTCCGCCTTCTCCAACAACAAGCGGGCTATACATGTTTACAGAAAATGCGGCTTCAAAAAATGCGGAAAACTAACCCGTGACATCAAATTCGCAGACGGAGCATACGCAGACAGAATCATCATGGAAAAACTTTTACCTCATACAAAATCCGAACAAAAATAATCGCTAACCTTTCGAGTTTTTTAAGCAAACAACTAATCCACCCTAGTTGCGTTTATGTTGGTTAAATCAGGACGAATCTCTGGCATATTCCGCTTAGCACTGTTATCTTCGTTACTGACTTTGCTAACTATGGCACTTTGATGCAGAAGGCAAGCAAAAAGAATGTCGCCTAAAACGTTACATGCAACGCTGCAATTCTTCGTGTTCACTTGCAAAAACTCTGATTTCTACCTCAGACTGCTTTGTTTCTTCAAAATTGTGTCTCATTAAACGTACATAATCGTTTAATGTGACCTTGGAAAAGATATGTTCACTGGCAACATATTCGTTACCTCTGAGTTTTGTGTACAGATTTTGCATAGACATGATTTCAAGGTACTTGGCGCCTAAACCGAAAAGCCTCTTCAAGGCTTCAGAAAAAACGTCTACTCTGTTTGGGATTTCGTCTTTTTTGATGTTGAATTTCGTTTGTAGGTAAATGTATGTTGCTGTTTTTGCCTTTTCACCTAAAGATGAAAGTGCCTCATCAATTGACTCGAGAAGCAGTCCGTTGAACTTGCTTCTGCTCAAGGCGGTTTGCGAAGCCATTGGTAGCCCAGTTTTCGAGTTATTTGCCGAAAAACTATATACAATTTATGAATCTCAAATAAGACGTATCCCTAAACGAATCGAACTTGACCCCTCGAATTAGAAGAAAACGGTACCAGACGAAATATTACCCGACAGCTAAAAGCCCTTTTTCCCGGTAGAATAATCGCCCGATTCTTAACAGCTTTTTCCTTCGCTAATGAAGCTACCGGAACCAATACTGCAATCTTAACAGGTTATCAGCAATTCCACAATTACATTAGACTCCATGAAGCCTTATACGGCAAAACTCCGAGCGAAGCATGCGGAATAACAATTGTAGGAAAAAACAAATGGATAACCCTAAATCAAAACGGAGGCAAGAACACAAAATTCTTCTCAATAGATAGTTTCTTGTACCGATTTCGGAAGGACTTCAAGTTTCCGCTTCAATCGACATCAACGTAAAAGGTTTGAATTTGTCAAATGTGCACATTGCAATGTACTAATATTTAAATTATCAGTACATTAGAATGTACTGAAAAAACTTTGGAAACTCGGGATTAGATTTTTCCGTGGGTTCTCACGTTAGATGCCTTTTTCTGGCGATTTTTTAAGCGGTTTGCATCATCGGGTTTTTTTCCGGAGACGGCATTTTTTCTTCTATGAAAGCCAGTAGGTCTTCGTTAATTTGTTGTTTGTGGGTGGTGCACATGCCGTGTGGGGCGCTTGGGTAGACTTTGAGGGTTGCGTTTTTGATGATTTTTGCTGAAAGCATTGCGGAGTTGGCGATTGGGACGATTTGGTCGTCGTCGCCGTGTAGGATCAGGGTTGGCACATCGATTTTCTTTAAGTCTCCAGTTTGGTCGGTTTCGGAGAAGGCTTTGATGCAGAAGTATGCTGCAGGGAACCCAGCCGTCATGCCTTGAAGCCAAAACGACTCGCGTACTCCTTCTGAAATCTGTGCTCCTGGTCGGTTGTACCCGTAGAATGGCACGCTGAGGTCTTTGAAGAACTTCGAGCGGTCGGCGACCACGTTTGCCCTAAGCTGATCGAAAACTTCAATCGGCAAGCCGCCTGGGTTAGATGCTGTTTTCACCATCAGCGGAGGAACTGCGCCGATTAACACGGCTTTTGATACGCGTTTGGTTCCGTAGCGCCCAAGGTATCGGGCCACTTCGCCGCCTCCTGTTGAGTGACCGACAAGAACCGCGTTTTTAAGGTTCAACTTCTCCATTAGCTCCGAAAGGTCGTCAGCGTACGTGTCCATGTCGTTGCCTTCCCAAGGCTGACTTGAACGTCCGTGTCCGCGCCGGTCATGGGCAATGCAGCGGTAACCGCGAGACGCAAGGTAAAACATTTGGTCATCGAATGCGTCTGAGCTAAGCGGCCAACCATGGCTAAACACAACTGGTTGTCCATTTCCCCAGTCTTTGTAGAAAAGTTCTGCACCGTTTACAATTATCTTTGGCATTTTCAAAATTTCCTCCTATTCTACGCTCAAAAAAGACAACCAACAGATTTTAGGATATGTTGTTTCAGACTGTAACCACACCACAAACATTGTTTCAATGCGTTCTTGCACAAAAAATATATCTTTCCAGACCTTCTTCGATGGGGATAAAAGGTAAGGCTAATTGTCCAAACAAGTTAAAACTCGAACCGTAGAAGAGATTAACGAGAAAATCCGCAAAGGCGACGCGCAGGTTTTAACCGCTGAAGAAATGAAAAAGTTGGTGGAAAGTAGCGGCGTCGAGGTCGCTTTCAAAGAAGTAGATGTAGTTACAACTGGAACTTTCGGCGCTATGTGCAGTAGCGGCGCAGTCATCAATCTGGGGCATTCTGACCCGCCCATCAAGATTGACCATGCGTGGATGAACGATGTGGAGGTTTGCCATCCAGGCGCCGCAGTTGACCTGTACATTGGAGCGACGAACATGTCGGTTAAGCACCCCTTCGAGTACGGCGGAGGACACGTCATCCAAGACCTCGTTGCGGGAAAAGAAGTTGAACTCCGTGCCAATGCTTACGGAACCGACTGTTACCCGAGAACCCAGCTTAAAACCAACATAACCAAAGACGACCTTAACCAGTTCCAGCTGCTTAACTTCCGAAACTGCTACCAACGCTACAACTGCGCAGTGAACACGAGTGAGGAAACGATTTACACTTACATGAGCAAACTGTTGCCGAGGATGCGCAACGCCACGTTTTCAGGCGCTGGCGAACTTAACCCGCTCATGAATGATCCTGACTACGAAACCATCGGCATGGGCACCCGGATCTTCTTGGGTGGCGGACAAGGCTATGTTATTGGAGAAGGAACCCAGCACAGCCCCAAAAACCTAAATGGCACCCTCATGGTCAAGGGCGACGCAAAGAAGATGACGCCTGAGTTCTTGCAGGGAGCAGCATTCACAAAGTATGGCACATCGATGTACGTTGGCTTAGGCATCCCCATACCCATCTTGAACGAGGGGTTGGCCGAAAAAACGGCGATTCGTGACAGCGAAATCTTCACCGATGTCGTCGACTATAGCGTTCCACGTCGAGACCGACCCAAACTTAGCAAAGTGAGCTACAAGGAACTCAAGTCAGGTTCAATTGTGGTTAACGACAAAAAAATAAGGGTCAGCAGCCTTTCCAGCATAAAGATGGCGAGGAAAGTCAGCCAAACCCTCAAATCATGGATTGAAGATGGCTCTTTCCTGCTCACGCAGCCTGTTGAACGTTTACCAACAGAGGGCGTGTTTAAGCCAATGCGGCAAACCGAAGAAATCCCCTTCGTTGTTTCAGTCATGCATTCGGCGATTACATGCACGGAAGACGAAAAAATAAATGCCATTGCAGAGCGCATGATTACAAAATCGGTCAACCACATCGTTGTCATCGACACAGCAGGCAAGCTTCGGGGCATAGTTACCTCGTGGGATGTTACCCGAGCTATGGCTGAAGGCAAAAAAGCGTTAGCTGACATTGAAACGCACAACGTCGTCACCGCCAAGCCTGACGAACCACTTGAGGTTGCTTCTAAACGGATGGCGCAGCACAACATCTCTGCGTTGCCAGTCATCGATGTTGAGAAGAAAGTGCTGGGGATCCTCACTTCGGAAGACGTATCTAAACTGCTAGGACGGGAAAAACCATGGTGAGACTTCTCCTTCGGTTCACGGAAGAACAGGTGCCGCAGCCCATAACCAGCGAAATAATCCTTGAATACAAGGTACCTATCGCAATCTTGGTCGCCCACGTAAACAGCAAGGGCGGCGAGATCCTCGCTGAAGTACCTGACGAAGCACAGGAAAAAGTAGTTCAAGCATTCAGAAAGCGTGGCGTCAGCGTTACCATACCCAAGCTCATTGAGGTAGACTCGGAAAAATGCTTCAGTTGCGGTTCATGCGTTGCTCTTTGCCCTGTGGAAGCCATTAAGGTCGAAAGAGACTCTACGGTGAAGTTTGACAAGGAAAAATGCCTCGGAAGCACCTGTAGCATCTGCGTTGACGCGTGCCCAGCCAGAGCCATAAAATCAGTCAAGCAAACAAATGGGGACCAATCAGCCCACGGAAAAAAATAAGTTGACACGGCGCCTCCTCAAAGAAAGCTTTACCTTAAAAGAAACGCAGTGCACCATAATTTCTGATAGGTCGCAGGGCATTGAGGTAGCCAGGAACTCTATTAGGCGTAGCAGGCAAGAACTCGAAAACTTCATAGAGGCAAACCCAAAATTTCTCTACACTCTCAAACCGTATCCGCCACCAGTGCAGCCACCCGTTGCAAAGATGATGGCTCAAGCTGCCCAAACAGCCGGCGTAGGACCCATGGCAGCCGTTGCAGGGGCAGTAGCGGATTTAGCCGTCGGCGAGATGAAGCGCGTCGGTTGTGAGGTGGCTGTAGTGGAAGATGGCGGAGAAATTTCTGCAGCATCAAACGTGCCTGTTGACGTGGCAGTCGCGGCTGGGGACGAGCCGCTGTCAAGGCGTTTCGGCTTTAGGCTCACCGATTTTCCCATAGGCGTAGCCACAAGTTCAGGACGTTTCAGCCACGCTTTGAGCTTCGGGGATGCGGAGGCAGCGACAGTTTTCTGCAGAAACGCAGCCTTAGCGGATGCGGTAGCCACAGCCGTCGGAAACGTCGTACGAGGAGTCAATGCCGATGTAGGGATTAAGGAGGGTATCAAGAGGGGAATGGGCATTGAAGGTGTGGAGGGCGTTTTGATAATTTACTTGGGCAAGGTCGGGATGGCGGGTAAAATCCCCGAAATAATTAAAGTTGATGCGTAAAGACGAATTTTCATCTCCTTTGTCTCGTTGTGCGATTCAACCACTCTCTCACGCACTGCTTCAGATTCTTTGATGCCCTGATTCATCTTTGGAGGGTTCGCCGCCGAAAATACATAAACTTAAAGAACATTGCCTGCGAAGGAGCCTAAGGAGCCAAGCAGAAAATCGGGTTCCCAACGGAACTCTCAAGCCAGCTGAAATGCATGCCCAAAATCAAAAACTTGAACAAAATCACGACACTGACCCTAACGGCTGTTCTGATCATCAGTTGTTTCACGGGCGTCTTGACCTTTGCAAGTGGGCAGGCCTTTGGGTTCCAATCGCAACCTATTGGTTCGGCAGCTGAAATTGCAGCTTTGGAAGCCACTGTAGAAGCTTATGGCGGTTGGAATAGCAGTTTGCAGACGATTTATGATGGGATTGCTTTGGGTCAAACCACGGTCGGTGAACTCCAAAACGCCGTGGATTCAATTAACATCACTTCCACGTCTGCGGCTGAAACAGTGTTTTACTGGTATTTTGAACTGAGCAAGTTCGGAGTTGGCATAAACGCGACGACTATTGAAGCGGCGCTCAACGACACGCAGATGTTGCCAGGTGTAGGCGGATTACCAGATGATTATGACAACATTAACGTCAGCCCCAATATCCCGTCTTTTCTCGTTTACAACAGGTACGATTTGTACGCATATCAGTGGGCTACCCAACTGAGTTATGAAACATCCAAATGGAACCTTACCATGGCGTACACGGTATTTAACAATGGCGTAACTAACAACAGCGTTGGTTACAGTGAGCCCGTTCTTTGTGTAGGGTCCAACGGGCAGGGTTGGGGAATAGGGTACGGGCCTAGATACTATGATGAGTGCGCAGAAACGATTGATATGTACCTCACCTTTTGGCAGCTCGGTATACCTGATGCTTTGGCTCAAGCCGAAGGCTGGTGGAACTGGACTAACTCCAACCTTTGGGAAATAGACGGCTCCACAGGCACTGGATACTACAAATACGCCCTCGACTGGAACACTTTCGAATGCGAGACTGGCGGATTCGACCAGATTATTTGTAAACTATACAACGCTGATCCATCAATAACAAACGTTGCCAACTTGCTGACGGACCTGGAAACTCGTGCTCTCAGCCAAGGCTGGGGCAGTCCACAATGGGGAAACTACGTTGTTATTCACGCAGCAGATAACCCGCAAGAGCGACTTGAAAACACCATAATGCTTTGGGCCTCTCTGCTTGCGTTTTACGGCAACATGAACTCTACAATGCAGAGTCAAGTGCAAGGTTTACTGGATGGCTCGACAGGTCCCGCTCCGGCTTGGAACTTGCTCACTCAAAGTGAACTGTACGATAATTCCACAGGCATGTTCAGCCTGCATTCTGACAGTTCAGATAGCGTCGAGGCTACTGCGGACGCAACAGTGCTGATAATGCTTCTGTCCACAATTCCCGTGAGCGGATCCCCGGCGGTGCCTATGGAAGACTGTGTTTACGAAGACATTAACAACATAATTGACGGAGGCATAAGCAACATAAACCTGACTTCTAACACAGTGACGATAAGTGTATCCCAGCCAGGTACGTTTCTTTCAACCTTCGGAACAAACATTTTCGAGTATGATTTAAACAGCTCTGGCATTTGGCAACTAACCTTTTCCAGCGACTGGAACAGTATTACCGATGAAACTCTTATGTCCCAGCTTCCCACCTCAAGAATCTACTTAGGAACAAACGCCATAAACAACCTAACGATATCTGCCTCAAACGACATCGGTAGCATCATAACACCTTCAGGCTCGATTAGCGTTGCTCCCGGCGGCAATCAAACGTTCACTTACTCAGCCGACAGCGGCTACACAATCAACCAAGTCTTGGTTGACGACCAGCAAGTCCCAATTACAGGAACCTACACCTTCATAGATGTTCAAGTTGCCCACACCATTTCAGTAACTAGTTCTCCAGCTCCTACCCCAGCACCCAGTCCATTGCCGACTCCTACTCCGACTCTATTGTCAATTCCTACTCCAACTCGATCGCCCTCTCCGACGCCCACGACTGCTCCAACCGCAAGCCCAACTCTAGCAGCAACCCAAACTCCGCCCTCCACCTCACCAATCCTAAGTCTAGCTTCAACCCCACTCCTCACCCCCGCTTCGACTACGCGTGGCTCCTCCTTATTCTCAGTTCCCCTGCCTGATATTTTAGGAGGCTTAATCTTCTTAGCTGTCCTTTTGGCAGTTTTAATTCTGCTACCTCTCGTCAAAAGGCGGAGAAAACCTTCCGACGACGCGGAAAAAACGATAGCTTGACCCATGACTCTTCAGCTGTAAGTTAAGAGATGTTTCTTCAGCTGGAGAAACAGAATTTTAAGACTCTTATGCGTTGCCTTTCATGCCTAAAGGTCTTTTTTTGCGGGTTGAAAAACGGTGAAACCTTGGCTGCGTTATGAAAACTCTTAAATTATACAATTCCCAACTGAATGCAAGGTCTCTTTCATGTCATTAGACAATAATAAGCTTGAAATCCAAAGCTATGACGACAAAGAAAAAATGTTCCTTGTTAAGTCGCCCTGCGGAGACATCGTGAAGGTTCAGGACACGTTTGCAGAAATGTTCCCGCTTTGGGTAGGAAGAGTTTTAATCACCGCTCAAAACGAAAAATGGGCGCTAATCGCCGCAAGCCTAACAACGGGTTTTGCGACAAGCGTTATTGAGGCGACTGCGGAAGCAGCGATTGAACGAACTGTTCCAGCAGACCAGACACCTGACAAACGGCCCGGAGTCCTTATTCAAATCTACAATCGTGACCGTTTTGAACTCAAGCACCAGCTGATGCAGCGCATTGGTCAATGCACCTTGACTTGTCCGACAACCGCAGCCTTCAACGGCTTAGTCGGCAAACGCACATTAGATGTCGGCAACAGCTTGCGATACTTCGGCGATGGCTACCAGAAGAAAGCTATGGTTGGAGGAAGAAAATGCTGGAAGCTTCCCGTGATGGAAGGCGAATTCATCGTTGAAAACGGCTTTGGCGCTATGGAAGCGGTCGCAGGCGGCAACTTTATGATTTTCGCAAAAGACCAGCCGTCAGGATTGAAATCGGCTGAAGCTGCCGCGGACGCAATCCGCGCAAACGCTCCCGATGTCATCATGCAGTTTCCGGGAGGAATCTGCCGTTCAGGAAGCAAAGCAGGGTCGCTCAAATACAAACTGAAGGCTTCAACTAACCACCCGTACTGCCCAACCTTGCGGACACTTGTGCCTGATACTGTTGTTCCGGAAGGCGTAAACTGCGTTTACGAAATCGTCATGAACGGCTTGACACTGGACGCTGTCAAAAAAGGCATGAAAGAAGGTGTTACCGCGGCCATCGGCGTGCCAGGCATCGTGAAGATTTCGTCTGGCAACTATGGTGGCAAGCTAGGTCCGTTCAAGGCTTACCTTAGGGAAGCCCTCGGCCAGCCAATGCCTGAGCCGGCAGCGGCGCCAGCTAAGGCTAAAGCCTGACGTTCCGTTTTTGCGTCGGAACTTTTATTTGGTTCCTTTTAACGTTAGTTATCCCGATTAATACGGAATTTAGTGAAGTTATTTGAGTACAGCTAAAAAATCGTCCCTTGAACTATTCCGCTTACGAAAAATGCTCAATTCCTTAGCGAACAAAGAGGGTAGCCACACGGAACTCATTACGGTGTATGTTCCTCCGGGCAAGCAAATCAGCGACGCTTTGAACCTTCTTCGCAATGAATATGGGACAGCTAGCAACATTAAGTCGAACGTTACACGCAAAAACGTGCTGGACGCCATCACTAAAGCCCAGCAGAAACTCAAGCTCTTCAAAGACCCCGGCGAAAAAGGTATAGTGATTTTTACAGGTGCACTTTTGCCCGAAGGTGGCGGTCCAGGCACAGAACGCATGGAAGCATACGTGATCGTTCCGCCTGAACCGATTAAGATTTTTCTTTATCGCTGTGACTCACGTTTTCACACTGAACATCTGCAGGAGATGTTGCGGGAGAAAGAAACCTACGGCATTCTCCTCGTTGACGCCAACAACGCCACTATAGCAACATTGCAGGGTAAACGGCTGGACATTGTCCGCCAAATGCATTCGGGCGTTACAGGAAAGACTAAGGCAGGGGGTCAATCAGCCAGACGATACGAACGTTTGCGGGACATGCAGCTAAACGAATATTTTACCCGTGTTGGAGCACACGCAAACGAAACTTTCTTGCCCATCGACACCTTAAAGGGCATCATTCTCGGTGGTCCTGGACCGACAAAATATGATTTTGAAAAAGGGGGCTACTTGAACTACCAACTAAAAGACAAAATTCTCGACGTGGTCGATACGGCTTATGTGGAGGAGCAGGGCGTTAAGGAAGTGATGGATAAAGCGCCCGAAATCATGAAGAAAGTCCGCTACATCGAAGAGAAGGCGATCATGCAGAAATTCCTCTACGAAGTTGGCCACGACACGGGAATGATAACCTACGGTGAAGCTGAAGTGAGGCGACTTTTGCAAGCGGGGGCAGTGCGTTTGCTTATCATGTCTGAGAGCGTGGATCTGGTTCGTGTCACAGTGAAATGTAGCGCCTGCGGCTACGAGGAGCATCACACCGTGAAAGCCCAGGATTTGGCAGCTTTCGAACAAGGACTCGTCGGCAAACCTTGTGCAAAATGCAATGCGCCATCCATGACCGTGGCTGAAAAGAAGGATGTTGTTGATGACTTGGGGGAGCTGGCGGAACTTTCCAACACGGATGTAGAGGTTATTTCGACTGAAACCGAAGAAGGGCAGATGCTAAAGAACGCCTTCGGTGGCATTGCCGCTATGCTTCGGTTTAAACAGCAGTCTTAGCCCCGCTCAATCTTGCTGAGAACAGTCCGGGAAAGTGTGGCCCTGAGGCCAAAGTGAGTAGTAGGAACGGCAAAACCTTGGAGCTCGAGGTTTGAAAGGTTTGGCCTCTCCAGTTGTTATGTTTTAAATAATTAAACTGAACTTAAAATATTAGGTTGTGAGATCCGCTGTTTTCATCCGACCGACTGAGGAAGTACGGGAAAAACATGAAAAAGAAAAGCCGCCTAAAGCAAATCATAACGGCGATTTCTGTTTTCGGGCCGGCCGTTCTCGTCTCAGTGGAATTGTTTGATCCTGCCAGTATCGTTGCTGCAACAGCGGCAGGTGCAGCGGTTGGATTTGCAGTGTTATGGGCGGCCTTCTATTCAGGCATCTTGTTGATTGGGATACAGGAGATTAGTGCTAGGCTGGGATGTGTCACTGGAAAAACTTTGGCCGAGATTATTCATCAACGTTTTGGACCGCGCTTTTCCCTTCCTCTCTTCACCGTTTCGATGTTTCTGAATCTCGCCACGTTAACTGCCGAAATAATGGGTCTTAGCCTCGCCGTTTCCTTCTTGTTCAAAATACCCTACCCATTGGCGATTGCCCTCTCGATTCTGCTAAATATTATTCTGGTTTACTTAACTTCATACGACAAACTAGAGAAAATCTTGATAATCTTGGTCACCGCGATCTTCTTATCCTACTTATATTTTCTCTTCTCGCTTCACGCAAACTTTGGCATGCTACTTTATAATTCGCTGGTTCCTTCTTTGAAGCCCAACTCTTTCTACTACGCTGAGGCGATTATAGGGGCCTCGATTACACCCACCTACGTTATCCTTCACAGCGGACTAGTTTATGAAAAAGGGTGGGCTCATCACCATGAAAAAGGCGTTGAAGACTTAATTAAGCAGGGCAAAAATGTGAGAAACGAAAGAGTCGATTCTTTTGTAAGTATACTCATGGGCACAATCCTCACGATCATAATAATGGCTAGTGCCGCACTACTGATCGGGGGGAAATCAGTAACCAGTTTCGGGGATATAGCAGCTCCATTCAGCATCAAATTTGGTGTAGTTGGAGTAGATGTCTTCGCAGTCGCTTTTGCCTTCGCTGGAATCTTGGCTGTTGTTACCGTGGGCTTGGGCACCGTTTACTCTGCCTTCGGATTTTTAGGTCTTGAGAGCCGACTTAAGGAAAGAAGGTTCAGGTTCGCGTTTGTCTTGGCACTCGTAATATCTGCAGTTTTTGCGCTTATACCAAACCAAATCCAAGTAATGGTGTTCACCCAATACTTAAACGGACTCCTGTTGCCATTTATTCTAATTCCTCTAGTGATTATAACCAGAAACAGGGATTTAATGGGCAAATACCGAATAGGGAAAGTCACTTTGACTTTGGCTGTGGCAACGATTATAATAACAACGGTTCTCTTCATTGCAAGCATTGCTTCAATGTTGTAGTGTTTGGTGGATTAGCACTGAAAAGAAGGTACGGGACTAGTTGTTGCAGATTCGCGGCATTAAGCCAAAACCAAATTAAAGCTACGTTTGGAGAAGGGTGGGAGTTATGGTTTAAGAAAGTTGTCACGTTGAACTGTTTTGTTGCAGAACGGAAAATCAAAAATCTTGTTCTGTGGTAGAACAATTATGTCTATTTGGTTCTCGTAGCCATTAGGCAACTTATCAGGGTAGCTCAAAGGATTGTTGTTGACAAAACAATTGGGTTTTGGGGTAAGGTGAGGGTGTTTGCCCCTCCCTGTATTGAAGCTCAACTCTTTCCAAATCCACTAAAACGCTTCTTTGCCTTAAAAGGGATGTTTCGATTCTCGTAATATATCCTGTTCAACACATCTGCAGTGCAAAATCTGCTCGATTTGGCTTTTTGTTAGACCCTGAATAAGCAGTTGCTTTTGCCTTGATGTGGCTCCGCTTTTAAGCTCAACTTTGGCATGGAAAAGCTTTGAAAATTCCTTCAAGATTTCCTTGTTTACTTTGCTTTTGACTGGTTCTTCGGTGCTGTGAACGACTATTTCGTACCCTTCAAGCTCTACGTTGAATTTTGGGGCGTTTGGTTTGACGATAATTGTGATGATTGTACCATCTTTGGTTTCTTTGATGCTCATGCAGTTACGCACTCGGTTGCTTGCGCTTGTGCCCGGTTGCTTTGAAGTGCCCAGTTGAACTTGTTGCGCAGAGTTTTGGGGTAGAACTTTTCGATGTCGAACTTTACTTTTTTCGCCCATTTCACGTAAGCCGTTGGGTCAATATACGACTTCAGCGATGTACCCAAATTGTATTCTCTTGTGAGCTTCGTCAATTCAAGGTCAAGCTTAGCCTTATCGATTCTTGCTTCGAGTGACTCGGTTTTTTTGCCCGCCGCTTTCTTAACTGGTAGTTGCGCTTGGAGCGCTTTGAGGTTGACTTCTTTTTTCTGGAGTCGCTGGTCAAATGTCGGCGGCACTTTTTTCTTATGGTTCGCCACGACTGCTACTTGGTAGTTGGCTAGTTTTGCGTAGTAGGTTTTTTGGTAGTCTGGCGATTCTTTGGTCACTTTCTTCTGGTCGGTTGCTTCTTTGAGTGAGGCTTCAAGTGTGGTGGTGCATTTCCAGGTGCGGAACACTTTGGCTGAGAGTTTCGGTACTTTTTCAGAGAGGAAACGGGCAACTTTCTTTGAGTCGACGCCTTCGAAGAGATATTCTTTGCTTGTCTGCATGTAATATTGGATGTTCCGGATAACTTCCGGGGGTGCCGTGAGGGTTTTGTCCCATTCGACGCTGTCTTTGCCCAGGAAATGGAAGTTCAGTTGGTTCCCATTGATTTTGACGTGTTCAGCCCTGAGAGTTATTGCGCCGACCGTGTCTGCTTCGTCCGGGTCTTTTTCATCGCCAACCCTCATGTTAACCGCAAAAATCAGCCAGGCAACAGTGGCGACTTTGCGTCTTTCTTCATCTTTGGAATCCAAGTTCCTCTGAATGTGTTGCTCAACGGTTTTGATTTGTTTACCGAGGTTTTCGGCTTTCTGAAATTTTTCTTTTTCGCGGTTCTGCTTAAGAAACGCGGTGTCGCTGAACCATACGTACTTGATTTTGCCTGTGAGCTTGTCTTCCCACTTCGCAACGTACATCTTGTCGGGTTCCCAAACAACCCCTTTCCATTTTCCCGCGGGAACAGGAGTATCAGGAGGCAAGTTCAAAACGATGTCCCCTTCGCTTGGTCCGTCTTTCCATTTTCCGCGTTGGGGATGATCACCGCGTCCAGCAAAAAGGCACGATGGCTCAGCAGTCCAGTTGGCAATCTCAAGCCGCTGCCCATCAACCTCTGCATACCCGAATTTTTCTTTGAATTCCAACCGACGAATTTTTCGTTCTTCCGCTTGCTGCTTCTTAACTTCTTTAGTCAAGGCTTCTTTTTTTGCTTTTTCAGTTTCGATGAAAGTGCATATTTGGCTAAAGTCGATTTTGTCTGTTTCGCAGTCGACGTTGCTTTGAGTTTCAGGATGTTCGATTCCTTTTAGGTAAGTTGGAATGAATGTGTCGAAGAATCCTGCGGAGGGGTTCTCTTTTTTTAGCTCGCCGAGGAATTCCCGCATGAAGTTGTGTTTGAAAACTTTGTCCGGCGGGGACACGGGGGACAGGCTTTTTCTTACCCATGCAACGGCCATCTGCTCGGTTTTAGGCGTCAGCTTGAGGGTTTGACCCTTGATTTTGATGCTGAAGCCTTTGTAATCGTAAGCTGGAACGAATATGCCGTTATGCTTTAGAGTTTTCATAACGTGTCGCATTTCTTAAACCTCGATTTTCTTCGGTAAACGACTTTTTTTACTGTTAAACCGTTTCCCTAACTATTTAACTTTACAGCTTTAGCTTTATGCTTAAGCCGCAACTTTCCATTACCCAGCCTTCGAAACTTAAAAACATATAGATGAAAACGGCAAAGTTTTTTGGGAGTTACTGGAAAAACAGTGTTTTCTGCTTTTTGGCAGCCCTGCTGTTCTTCAGTTTTTGGTAGACGGCTTCCACGTTTTTCCGTTCCACGTACCCTTTGTGGGGGCGGAAGCCGCCGCCGAAGCCGCCTGGAATATGCATTAACTCGTGGATAAGCGTTTTTTCTTGGTCTTCAGGCGACATTTTATCGTAAACTTCCGAAATGACCTCGATCGTGTACGACGGCGGCAGGTTCAACACTCCTTGCCAAACCTTGCCTAGTCCGTGGATGCGGGCGATTGTGCGTCTGGCTTTGGAGCCTCTGCTTCTTATGCAGAAGACGAATTGAGGCACGACATGGTAAAACTCGCATTCTTCGGCCAGCTGGTCAACGTGTTTTTTGATTTCTGGCGCTTCAAAATACTTTATCGGCAAATGTTTTCCCTCTCTTCCTCAATGGCTCTGCATAGATGTTTGGGTTATGAGGTTAAATGTTTTTCCACGGAAAAACGGGCTAGGCAAGGGTTGATACCCGCCTATTCGCTTCACATGCTGGACTCTGAGCATCGTATAAATCGATAATAACATTTTTCGACAAGAAATGATTGCGGTGAGATAAAATAGGGCGGCCTCCAGCAAGATGGAAATTCGTCTTTTTCCTTGAATGCGTACGTAATTCTGCCTTTGCTCCGAAGCAATATTTATATCGTATTGAAACCCATCCGATTGAAACACATCTTAACATCAAACGGTTAACTTTAGAGGTCGCTGAGTTTATGGTTGACTACAAGTGGGTTGCGCTTTCAAACACGACTCTTGGAACTTTGATGGCTTCAATAGACGCCACTATCGTCATGATAGCGTTGCCCGCCATTTTTCGAGGGATCAACATCAACCCTTTTTCGTCCTTCCAGTACATGCTGTGGATACTCTTCGGATACAGTATCGTAACCGCCACTCTGCTCGTCACCTTCGGCAGACTCTCAGACATGTTTGGCCGAGTAAGGCTCTACAACCTTGGGTTCGCCATCTTCACTGTCGGCTCGATTCTGCTTTCGATAACTCCCAGTCAGGGTGATGCAGGCGCAATCGAGTTGATAGTTTTCCGAATAGTCCAAGGGATCGGCGGCGCATTCTTGTTTGCAAACAGCGCAGCGATAATAACTGATGCGTTTCCAGCGAATGAACGCGGAAAAGCACTGGGAATCAACCAGATATCTTTCCTTGCTGGCTCCCTAATCGGCTTAGTTTTGGGTGGAATCCTGGCGGTTATTGATTGGCGTCTTGTATTCTTGGTAAGCGTTCCAGTCGGGGTGGTGGGTACAGTTTGGTCGTATCTGAAGCTAAAGGAGAAGGCTACTATTAGAAAGAACCAAAAACTGGACATTTGGGGAAACCTTGCTTTCGGCGGTGGCTTAACGTTAGTTTTAGCTGGTGTCATCTACGGACTGATACCGTACGGGAACTCGGCTATGGGCTGGGGCAACCCCTGGGTAATAGCTTCACTCGTCGCTGGAACAGGTCTCCTCATTGCCTTTCCGTTTATTGAACGGCACGTTGCTGAACCAATGTTTAAGCTTGACTTATTCAAGATACGTGCGTTTAGCGCCGGCAATCTTGCTTCGCTCTTCAGCTCCATGTCAAGAGGCGGAGTGATGATAATGCTTATCATACTGCTTCAGGGAATTTGGCTCCCGCTGCACGGGTACAGTTTCGCTTCTACGCCGTTTTGGGCAGGAATATTTATGATCCCAATGTCCATAGGATTCGTCTTAACTGGGCCGATCAGCGGCTGGCTATCAGACAAACATGGCGCAAGGCTACTTGCAACCTCAGGCATGTTAATTTCCGCCGCCTCCTTCATCGGATTCGTATTGCTCCCAGTCAACTTCACCTACATCGCCTTCGCAACAGTACTTTTCATAATGGGAATCGGCGGCGGCATTTTCGCCTCCCCAAACATGGCGTCAATAATGAACTCGGTTCCTGCAGAGTACAGGGGTGCGGCATCAGGAATGCGTGCAACCATACAGAACAGTGCAAGCACGATAAGCCAAGCCGTCTTTTTCACCATCATCATAGTCTCGCTAAGCGCGACTCTTCCAGGTGCCCTTTCATCTGCAGTTACGAATGCTGGCGCACCTCAACTTGCAACCGCCTTAAGTGCCACTCCAGCCTCCGCAGCCCTCTTCGCCTCATTTCTAGGCTACAACCCAGTCCAAACCATACTTCAAAGCCTACCTGCCTCGCTCGCAAGTACCATACCTAAAGCAACAACTGCTTACCTCACGGGATCAACCTTTTTCCCAAACGCTATTTCGTCCCCATTCATGACCGCTCTCAGGGAAGCATTCATCATCGGAGCAATAATGTGCGTTATAGCTGCAGTTTGTTCTGCACTCAGAGGCAACAAATACGTTAACGGGCAACCTGCAAATGATGAAAAAGAGAATAGACAAACCCAGCTTTGAGTGAGCTCCAGATTATTCTGCAACAACGCTTTTATCCACAAACGGTTCTTTCCTAGTTAGATGCCAAATGCCGGACGTAAAGGACATTATGACCAAAAAAGTAGTAACAATCGACAGTAACAAAACTGTCTTTGAAGCAGCCCAACTAATGTCTGAGAAGAGCATAGGTTGCTTGGTCGTTACTGACGGCGATGCTCCTGTTGGAATAGTTACTGAACGGGATTTCCTAAAGAGAATTGTCGCTCAACGGGCTTCCTTTGACGTTAAAGTTTCTGAGATAATGTCCAAATCCCTAGTTACAGTTGACCCTGACGCCTCAGTTAAAACCGCAGCAAGGCTAATGTCAAGCCACAGGATTCGTCGACTGCCCGTTCTGAAGCAGAACAAGCTTGTTGGCATAGTGGTTGCAACTGATTTAGTGCGTAACGTTGGGAAAAAAACCACGACTGAAGAAATCCTTGACGCCATAGGCCGATATCCCTCAGGGCCAATCACCTAAAACACACATCCTAAACAAGCTTGCGCCTAAGACGTGGTGCCTAACCGATATCAAACGAATGCAATCAGGATTTTTGCTTTCTCAATCTATTTAGCCTTGATTACGCAAAACTTTATAACAATGCCACGCGTTTTGGATTCTAAAAAGGTAGAATCAAGATGAAATTCGGCACATACATGTTTGAAGCTAAAAAAGTTCCAGG
>Ga0326727_10006493_pt1 | contig 32026 bp, 27 predicted proteins | sample MB2enrmetagenome_FD_207643 | JGI IMG/M metagenome (GOLD analysis project Ga0326727, IMG submission 207643) | Lab enriched peat soil microbial communities from McLean, Ithaca, NY, United States - MB29MY | ecosystem: Environmental > Terrestrial > Soil > Wetlands > Peat | place: USA: New York...
TGAGACGCTTGTGGAGCTTGACGGAGGCGAGGAACAGGCGACGGCGGATGAGGGCGTGATCGTTCGCGCCACTGCGCGCCGCTTGGTGACCCGTCTTGAACGTTCCGGCTGGTTCCGTTTCGAGTACAGGAGCGGCGTGGGCCAGGTCCTGAGCTTCTACCCCTATGCAGCCCGCATTCTGGAGACTCTTGTGCGGGTTGCGCGGGACGAACAGCCAGTCTTCCAGGGCTACGCCCATACCATAGCCTCCATCCTCAAGCCCGAAGTCTTCATCGCAAAGCCCGGCGTGTCACTGAGCGAGGCAAAGCGCCATGTCCTGGACATGGTTCGAGAGCTCAAGATCCTTGACCGCAACATTTTCTCGTTCACACAGAAACTCCTGGAGGAAGTGTCCACTGCCGCGGGCGTGCTTCAAGAGGGCATCGACCACTACCGACAGGCAATCCAGGCCAATTACCATCGCCTCAAAACCGTGGACAACCTTTTCAAATGGCGGGCGGAGATACTCCTCAGGCTTGAGATAATGGAGCGGGACACGGTTTCTTTGGATGGCGCCACACGGTGGTACGCGGAGCAGCTTGGGGTAGACAAGGAAACCGCCGCTCGGCGGGTGCGGGACGACCTGTACTTGCTCAGGAGGCAGTTCGAAACGCTTCCCGGACTTATCGACGACATCGACACCCGAAATGCCCGCTATAGCGGGGTAGCGCTCAGAAAGATCATGTACCTCCTTCGGCAGGACAAGAGAATCGAGGGGCAACTCCAGCTTCTCATTGACCGGATGGCGAAGGACGAGGCGCCAGAGATGGAGTTCGATGTGTATCGATGCGCTCTGCTCGCCGACGGCTTTCTCTACAATCCCGTGCGACGTCGGCCGCGTGCCGTTTCGAGGAAGCTCGATCGCCCTCCCCAGCAGGACGTGGCGCAGATCCGGCAGAGGGTTGCGCCCAGCCTTCGGAGGGCCTTCTCCAAGGTGCGGGTAGAGGAATACGTCGAGCGCCTGCTCGCCGGCAAAGGGAGCGTCTCCATAAAGGAGGCAGATCTTGCCGGGGACGAGGATTACGTGAGGCTGATCTACATTGCCGCATATGGTTTTGATCCCCGTTCGAAGTACACATTCGAGCGGATGAAGGACGGCGGGGGGTTCAGGATTGAACGAAAGGGGATATACGGCTTTCCTGCGGGAGATCTGAAAAGGAAAAGGAAGGGAGGCCGCGATTGGACTTCCTGACGGACTTCCCCCGGTTGGAGCCGGCCCAACAGGAGCGCTTCAGAGACGTCGTCACGCGCCTGCTCAAGGGGGATGTGCTAGAGCCGGGCACCGCGCTGCGACCAGACCCTGACTGGAGGTTCGCTGAAAGACACAGAGACCTCATCGACGGCTACCTTCGCATAGGAGGCTGGCGGCTGGACATCGACCTTGGGCTTCGACTTGCTCGCGCCGTGCATGAGTCCGGAGCGCAGAGGGTGCGGTTTAACAAGCTTGAGAGCCTCGTTCTGTGTACGCTTCGCCTCGTGTATCACGAGCAGATGCGGCAAGTCTCGGAAGACGCCCGTTGCGAAATCAAGGTCGGAGAACTTCGGGAACGGCTCATCCAATCCGGCAAGCCGGCGGGACTGCTTTCCCGGCGGATTCTCGCCGATGCGCTTCGGAAGGTTGCCCGCCACTCCCTCATACTCGTCGAACGTGGGTTTGCGGGTGAGGACGACGAGACAGTGACGGTAAGCCACGTCATCGAGAAAGTGCTTCCGCCAGGCCGGATCGCTGAAATGGCAGAGCTGGTCAAGGCGTATACTTCTCCCTTGGATGGCGACAGTGAAGAGGCAGAGGAAACGGAAAATGGAGAGCAGGACACCGAAACCGGCGGGAGTGGGCCATGATCCGCCTTGAGGCTGTCCGTCTCGTCAACTGGTATCACTTCGTAGACGAGACCTTTCACATCGAGGGAAGCTGCCTCCTCCTCGGGGATAACGGTTCGGGGAAGTCCACCGTCCTTGATGCGATCCAACTCGCCCTCGTGGCAGACCTGAGCCAGGTGCGTTTCAACAAGGCGGCTAACGAGAATAGCCGCAGGAGCCTATACGGATACGTGCGCTGCAAGCTGGGCTCGGAGGACGAAACGCGGCCCGGGCAGGTCCGCTTTGCCCGACAGGGCTGCACCTCATACGTTCTGCTTCAGTTCTCAGGCTCTCAAGGCGAACGCGCAGGCTGCACGGCGGGTGTCGCCATGGAAGCGGCGGAGACGGACCTCAACGTGTCCCGCTGGCACTTCGTCCTTCCAGGTTTCAGGGCTCAGGATGCGCCGTTGATGGCGGACGGGGATACCGTTCGAACCCTGCGCGAGTTTCGCGACGCCTTGCGGCAGTTCTCCCAGGCAAGGGTTTTTCACGATCCTGGAACGTACCGCGAAGAGCTGCGCCACAGGCTTGGCACCCTGCCGGAGGATTTTCACCGCCTGATCGTGAAAGCACTCGATTTCAAGCCCATCGGCCAGATCAGAAACTTCGTCTTCGATTACCTCCTGGACGAAAGACCTGTCGACACGGCCGCCCTCCAGGCGAACCTGGAAAACTACAAGAAGCTGGAAGCCCAGTCGCGGGATGCTGAGGAACGCATCGCGGCGCTGAAAGTGATCTGCGAGCAGGGAGAGAGGATTTCCGGCGAACGGCGGATCATGGAGAGCCACAGGTACATGTACCTCCGGGCGGACGTGGAGCTCGCCGAGCAGCAGGAAAAGATGGCGCTGTCAGACTGCGAAGAGACGGCGCGGAGCAAATCGGACCTTGAGACAGAGGTCGCTCGCCAGGCGGATCAGCTCTCTTTTCTAGAAAAAGAGCGCGAGCGTCTCTTCGGGCTTCTTGCGGGGAATGCCGTGCACAGGGAAATCGAGGATCTCGAGCGGCGCCTCGATGACGCCAAGCGAGATGCGGAGGAAGCACGAACCGCGGAAGCCGCCTCTCGAGAGATCCTGGCCGTTCAGACGGAGGCCCTCGAGACGCTCCTTTCCCAGGAAGCGCGAGACCTCAAACACAGGAGATCCGCGCTCATTGCCAGCGACGTCCTCCTCGGCGCCTCCGAGGAGCCCCCCATCATAGCCCGCCTGCGCCAGACCCTCCTTCGGGACGGCTCCCTTCAGGGGCGAGACCTCGCGGGATGGACGCGGAGGCTGGAGGCTGCCTCAGATGCCGTCAAGCTCCTCATGTTTCGACTTGGGGATGAGCTTTCCGGGATCAGGCGAGAGGGTGAATCTTTCCAGGAGGAGCGGGCGGAATTGGAAAGCGGCCGGCTCAGATATCCAGATGGGGTCGAGGCGCTCCTCGACCTCCTTCGCTCGAGGTTGAAGGGCTCCCGTGAGCCCAAACCTTTTTGCGAGCTGATCGAAGTCCCCAATGAACGCTGGCGTGACGCGGTGGAAGGGTACCTAAACACCCGCCGTTTCGACGTCATCGTAGGGCCGGATGACTTCCCCCGCGCTCTGAGCCTCTATGAGAAAAATAAGCGCGCATACCCCCTGCCCGGACGCAGGGAGGTATTCATCTCCAACGTGGGCCTCGTCGACATTGAAAAGGTCGAGCAGACGTCGCGGCACGCGGAGAGACGGTCCCTGGCCGAGCAGGTTCGAACGGAAGACCCCCTGGCCCGCGCTTACGCCGACTACGTGCTGGGTGATGTGATCTGCTGCGAAAATGAGGGTGAGCTTCGCGCGTACCGTTCCGCTATTACGGACACGGTCATGGTCTATCGGGGACACGTCGCGCGGCAGACCTCTCCGGAAGTGTACAGGCGTCACTTCATCGGCGAGGCGGCCAGGGTCCGCCGCATCGATGAGATCGACCGAAGGCTGGCCGAACTGGCCTCCGCGGTCCTCGGCCTTGCCACGGACATTGATTGGTTGGGCCGGGCTGCCACGGTAGGCTCGAAAGCTCGAAATGATGCGGCGCTCCTTCCGGGATATGTTGAAAAGGCTTTGAAGCTCAAGGATTTGGAAAAGCGTGCGGTGCTCCTGGCTAGACAACTGGAGCGGATAGACAAGAGCGAAATTGAAAAGCTTGAGTTCGAGCTTGGCGCGGTCAAGGATGAGATTGCCTCCCTTGGGGAGAAGCTGCGGGTCCTCCACGGGGAGATCGCGCGACATGAAGAAAGGCTCAACAACCTCTCCGCCGCGCGCGCGAAGCTCACCGAAGAGCTCTCGGAAGCGCGCGCGACCCTCGATGGGGAACTGCGCGAAGTGGATGCAGAAAGGCGGGAGGGCTTCGAGGAACGCTACTCGAAAGAGCGGGCCGCTCGCCAACCCGAAGAGCTTCGAGAGGTGTTCGAGCGTCAGCACAGGACCATAGAAAGCCGCATTGTGAACCTGGTCCAGGAGCTTGTGAGCCTCAAGACGGCGTACGTGAACGCCCACGGATTCGTCGGAGAGGCGTTGGGGGACACGTACACCGAGTTCGCGGCGGAAAGAGAGCACTGGTCTGAAAGCAAGCTCCCTGAGTACAGCGAGCGCATCGCCAAAGCCAAGGAGGAAGCCATCCAGCAGCTTGCGGAGGACATCATCTTTCGCTTGCGAGAGAACCTCGTGGACGTCCGCCGTCAGGTGGACGACCTTAACCAGGCCCTCAAGGACGTTCCCTTCGGATCGGAGCGTTATCAATTCACACTCGATGTCGCCCAGGACCGCCGCGACTTCTATGGCCTCATCATGGAAGCGGGAGCGTTCGAGCGAGATTCGATTTTCGGACGCTCGGCGCTTTCCGACCCCGCGGCCCGAAAAACACTGGACGACCTATTCGGCCGGCTCGTCATCGCCGAGGCCAGACAGGTGAAGACGGAGTTGGAGGCCAGGGCTGACTACCGGGAATACTTCGATTACGACCTGAAGATCCAACACGCGGACGGTACCTGGTCGTTGTACAACCGTGTGGCGGCGGACAAGTCCGGCGGGGAAACCCAGAATCCTTACTACATCGCGATTTTCGCATCTCTCTTTCGCCTCTATCGACGGCTTTCGCCAGACGGCACGCCCACTTGCGGCCTTGTCCTCCTGGACGAGGCATTCTCCAAGATGGACGAAGGCCGAATAACGGCTACCCTGCATTTTGCCCGCGAGCTGGGACTCCAGCTCATTATGGCGACGCCTAAGGAAAGGAGCGAGCTTGTCGCCCCGTCTGTGGAGACGAGCCTGTACATCCATCGTGACCCGTTCACCGGTGCGCCGGCGGTGCTCGACTTCACAAAAGAGTTCGAGCGCGCCCCGGCAATTGTGGCGAGCGCATCCGAACAGCGTGAGACTCACGCGTGAATAGAACGTGCAGGAGAGAGCTCCTGGAAAGGCTGTTGTCCAGGTACGAGCGGGGGAGGAGCTTTCGTCGTCCTGCGCCATGGCCTCGGGATATCATAGTTCGCATTGACCGAAAGGAGTTCCCACGCGCATTCTCCCCCGATGGACGCGAGGAGTTGGCCGACCTCTGTAATGCAGCGCGGGAGCTCGCACGCCAGGGGGCTCTTCGCATCGCCTATTTCAAGGGCCTTCCCGAGGAGAGACCCCGCGAGGTCCGCCTGGGCCCGGCCGAGGTTGAGCGGGCGTATGAGGCTGCACGGGAGGAAGGTTTTCGTTCGCTCGGGGAAGCTTTGAATGCCCTCGAATCGAGAGCGCACGGTCTGTTGTCGCCGGATCTTCCGGTTTGGATGAGACTCTACCTGGAAGGCGTGGTGGCTGACCTCGGAAAGGGCAACCTGTCACTCCTGGGGATGAGCCGCGAGCGGTTCAAACGGGAGCAGGCCGAAGTCCTCGATTCTCTCGCCGCCGCCGTGGCCCTGGCCCGCGGAGTCTCAGGATGGGAGCGCGTCGTGAGCGAACGGATATTCGCGGACTCGAAAAGGCTGAGTTCCATTCGTGGAAAAACGGCGGAAATCCTCCTTCGTGCGGACCCGCTATGGGAAGGCATCACACCCGAAGATTCTTTCGATCTCCTTGAAACCTTCGGGGTACGGAGAAAGCCGGGATTGATCCACTGCGCGGGGAAAGCGACCATGCGTGTCGCGGGAAGGAGCTATCTCCTCGAAGACTTCACCCCCACGGCTCACCTCCCCGAGGACTGGGTGTCGGCCTGGTCGGAGGGGATTGCTGACGCGGCTCCCAAGTGCATCACCACGGTGGAAAATGAGTTCCCCTTTCTCTCCTATGTCCTTGAGGCAGGCGGGCCGAAGGGTCTCGCTTCGAAGGGTGAGCTTGTCGTCTATACCGCCGGCTTCCCTTCCACGGCCCTGCTCAACGGGCTGGTCGGCATCGCGCGGCATGCCACGTTGGCTCTTTTCCGCCACTGGGGAGATGCTGACGTGGGCGGGCTTCGCATCTGGTGGCTCCTGCGTTCGCGACTGGCCAGGCCGATCGACCTTTTTCGCACGCGCAGCGACTGGTTCGAGACGGCAGCGCGCTGCGGCCGCGACTTGAACGATCTCGAGAAGCGGGGCCTGGAGAAGCTTCGCAGCGAGCTTCTTTGCTCGGACGCGAAAAACGATCCCGACGTTGGGGCTGCGATCGAGCTGATCGACGCCCTGATTCGAACGGGAAAGAAGGTGGAGCAGGAGAGGTGGTAAGTCGGGATCTCGAAGTGCCGCCGGGCCGACTGACTGTCACACTTGTTCCCGAAGCGCGCGGGCGGTCCGAAGGACCGAAGCGAAGCGGAGTCCGCAGCAGCTCGGCCCATCACCCGCGCACCGGGCAAGATGGGGCGGGCGACCGGGGAAGAGCGGCGCGGGTGTGGGGGCACGCCCAGGGCGGCAAGAGAAGACACTCCACGAGGATAGGATGCTGAAAGTGCCCCATTGGCCGGGTATTGGCGTGACGCCCGTGGAGGCAGCCATGAAGGAAGACAGGATGCCGGGCGAGCCGTACTGGGACCGAGGTCGTGCCATGAGCGGGCGCGGGTGCGCTCCTTCCTGCATGAAGGTTTTTTCATTGTGGAGGGCCTCGCCTACTGGGCCTGGGGGTGCCGACTTGCGGAAATGCATCAAGACGTTTGCCCAACATGGCCCAGGTTGGCGCTTGAGATCAGCCCGAGATGAACTCAGCAAACACCGTCAGGGGAAGTACATCGGCGAGCGGAAGCTTATGATAGCGTGCATGCGTGTCACCTCCCCCTCCACCTTTGCACAGACGGAAACCGGTACTATCCGCCCAGCTTGCGTATGATATGCTTCGCCAATTGCTCGTTGATTTCGCTGTGTCGCGGGACAGGCTGCGACGTCTTCAACACGGGGTTCGTGTACCAGTCGTGCTTCCCGCCATGTCTCGCAGGCACGCAGCCGAGTTCTGACAACTTTAATCAAGTCAACTCTTTTCATCAGGAGAGAACGAGCTCATCGACCTTCTTGATGAAAGGGATCGCGTGCGACTTGATGTCTTTATACAAGTCAGCCAAGTTCTCCCGGAGTTCATCAAGGGTTTTTCCCTGCGTAAGATAGTCGGGGTAGTCTTCAAAATAGCCGACGTGAAAGTCTCCATCCTGCCAATGGACGAACCTGAGTCTTGTCATGTCTCACTCCACGACAATAGTACAGCTCAACCTTTCACATTCCAAGTCACTCGAACCTGGTTTCGTATTCACCTGCGAGCCTTCTTGGTGACGCAGTCACTTGAGCGGGCGAGGGGGGCACGACCAGAGCAAAAAGAGAAGTCGGAAGACCAAACTCGACTCCGAGCAACTCAAGACCCTTGGCATAGGAGCTATAGGCCCGTAAGTGGCCCAAGGCTGAAGGGTATCGCTTGCTGCCGCTATCAAGATCAGTGAATATCTCTCCGACGTTTCGTTCTTCAAGGAACCAGACGAAACCGCCATTTGGCAAGGCTGGCGCTGGCACGGACGGAAGCGCTACGGTTTTGGGAACCGACGGAAGTAGCGACTATACTATATGGAGGAATTTGGAACGATAGGCAAACAACGGTCGCTTCTTTGACGGCTTTCTGACATCTTTTGTCTCATAGGGCTCCGAGTGCCAGTAAGCTCCCGGCGCAATTCGCTTTGGGATCAGGAATTACCTTTGCCCCAGGCATGACTCGAACATGTGACCTACGGTTTAGGAAACCGTCGCTCTATCCAGCTGAGCTACTGGGGCGGTGCAACGCGGAGGCATTCTATCGGCGGCATTCCCGGCTGTCAATTGCTGCCATTCGTGCTCAACGCGCCTACTCTTGCGAGAACTCCGGAAACCTGTAAAACGCATGGGCGCGAGCGATGTCGTAGTCGGGGATGGCATTGCCTGCGCGGACGCACTCCGAAAGCCCTGCCTCCGCCTGGTCCAGCGGGACGTCAAGCGCAATGGCCGTCTCCGCAACCGTGAGAATGCCCTTGTGCTCCCGGGCGAGCTTCAGGATCCGAACCGGGAGGAGCGGATCGATTACCACTCGCGGTGCGGGAGGCCTTCGGGCGCTGCGGCGAGAAAAAAAAGTGAGCCCGGCGGCCCTGCGCACCAAAGCGCGCAGGTCAGGACCCGCAAGGATCCAGGCTCCCGCGCCTATAAGCAGCCCTCCCACGACGAAGGCCTCTACGAACACGGGGAAGATCGGGCTCGCGCCGACGAGGATACCGGCAACGCCGGCGGCAAGCACAGTGTATCCAAGGACTCGTCGTGGTCTCTTCACTCTTGCCTCGTTCCTCCGATCATAGCTTGTGACGCATACATCGGCAACCGTAGTACGACAACGCTTTGTTTGCATTCCGCCGTCAATCCGCTATACTCCGTCACCGATGATGATCAGCATAGTGATACCAGCATACAACGAGGAAAAGTTCATCGGACCGTGCCTGAAATCCGTGTTGCGAGAGGCCCGCTGTTACGGCGACGAAGCGGAAGTTCTGGTCATCAACAACGCGAGCACGGACAGGACCCGGGAGGTCGCCTGCGGGTATCCCGGAGTTAGGGTCATCGATGAGCCCTGCAAGGGGCTGTCCCGGGCGCGCCACCGCGGCTACCTCGAGTCACGCGGTGACCTCGTGGTGAACGTGGATGCCGACTGCCTCATGCCCCGGGGCTATTTATCCCGCGTCGTCAGAAGCTTCGAATTGGACAGGAGGCTCGCGCTCCTTACCGGGCCGTTCCTTTATCACGACCTCCCCCAAGTCGCGCAGGTGGTGACAATCCTTTTCTATCTCTTCCAGTTCGTTCCCAACACCATCGGTCAAAGGATCCTCGGACTGGGAGCCGTGGCGCAGGGCGGGAACTTCACGGCGCGCCGCTCAGCCCTCGAGAAGGTCGGGGGATATAACACGGCGCTCACGTTTTACGGGGAGGACACCGACATCGCTATCAGGCTTTCCCATGTCGGACTCGTGCGATTCAGCTTCACCGTTCTCATGAAGACATCAGGACGGCGGCTGCGAAAGGAAGGCGTGCTGCGGGCAGGCACCCTCTATACGTTGAACATCATTTTCATGATTCTCAAGGGGCGGCCACTAACGCGAACTCACCACGATGTGAGAATTGCGTGAGCCGAGCCTCCTGTGGAGTTTCGGTTAGTTCCTTCCTGACGAGGTAGCTCGTGAAACCGAGCTTCAAAAGCTTCCGCTGCGTGTCGGCCAGCTCTTCGGCTGAAAGCGCCCGGACGAATACGCGCGTGATTCCAAGCGGGCTTTTCTCTGTGGTGACGGTGAACCCGTCATTCGACAGGAGTGAGGCGGTTTTCTGAGCGTTTTGCTCCTGGCCGAAGGCGCCGACCTGGATAGCATACAGGTCGTTCGAGGATACGAACTCCACGATCTGGAGGGACACGTGGGCTACGCCGCTGTCGATCATCCCCAGCTGGATAGCCGCGGCCCTCGAAAGGTCGATGATCCGCCCCTCAACGAACGGACCTCTGTCGTTGATTTTGACCAGGACAGACTTCCCGTTGTCCCGGTTGGTCACCTTAACGATGGTACCGAACGGCAGCGTCCGATGGGCCGCCGTCAGGGTGTTCGTGTCGAACACTTCACCGCTGGAGGTCATCCGCCCGTGGAACTTCCCGCCGTACCAGGATGCAAGGCCGTCCTCGGCGGCCACGACGGTTGGGAAAAGGGTCAACATGCTCAGCAGAAGGACTATCCCTTTCACGAATCTTATTGTCGGCTTTCGATTCATAAAGTCCGCACTATGGCAAAAAAACGCGTGGGAGGCAAGGGGGAGGGTCCACCGGGTGTCCCCTGTACGCGCTCTGCTCATCGATGTTATATGATCGACGACACGAGTTTCGACGGAGGGCATAATGGCCGATCTTTCCGATCTGAAGAAAAGCCTTGGGTTTGGCGCTGTGGACAGGTTCGTCAAGGACGGGATGCGTCTTGGGCTGGGAACGGGTACCACTGCCATCTGGGCGGTCAGAAGGGTGGCGGAACGACTATCCGAGGGCAGCCTCCGCGAGATCACAGCGGTTGTCACGAGCCTTCAGACTGAGCTCGAGGCCTGTGCGCTTGGGATACCCGTGGTCACACTGAACAACTGGTCACTTAAAGGCGAGCTCGACCTGACCATCGACGGGGCGGATGAAGTGGATGAATCGTTCAACCTCATCAAAGGCGGGGGCGGTGCGCTTCTCATGGAGAAGGTTGTTGCCTATGTTTCGCGCCGGTTCCTTGTCATTGTTGATCACACGAAGCTCAGCTCACGGTTGTGTGATCACTCCCCCGTGCCGGTGGAAGTCGTCACGGACTCACTCGAGACGGTGAGGAAGAGGCTTCGCGAAATGGGGGGAGAAGTGTCCCTGCGCATGGGGCAGCGCAAAGCCGGCCCCGTTGTCACGGACCTGGGCAACCTCCTTCTGGATGTGACTTTTCCCGAGGCCTTTGATCCGAGCCGGATGGAAGCGGATATTAAATTGATACCCGGGGTGCTGGAGAATGGTCTTTTTACTCGAAAGACTCCTGAACTCCTGGTAGGAGCCGCCAACGGCGAGCTCGAGCACCGCAGGAAGGCCTGAAGTCGCGCTTGCGGCCCGGGACCTATTCCAGGGTCACCTTCTTGCCCGTGCGGGCGTCCCGCACCGAGCACTCTTGATTGTCCCTTACGTAGTTTTTCGCATATTCGAGATCGTCGGTTTCGACGAGAATCTCTCCATCCTTGTAGATGAGGTAAATCACGATTTCCCTTTCTCCCTAGAATATATATCGACACATACTACCATGATTGCGAGCTGGGGTGAAGGTTGCCAAGGGGCCCGTAGAGCAATGGCACGCCTAATACGGACAGACACCCCTACCGGAGATCGCGCGAAGTGCGACCTGAACCTGGGGGATCGTTCTGCGCCGAACCTTGACAGGAGGCTCCCGGCCAATAGACTCTGGAATGTGAGACGATGCGCGGAGGTGAAAGCATGATTTTCCTGGCCTCGCAGTTTCTGTTCATCCTGTTCGGTCTCATCGGGCTCATTGTCTGGTCCTACTCGGACATGCCCCTGGTTATGCGGGAAATCGCCATCAACACGCGCAGGACGGCGGAGCAGGGTAGCCCGTATACCCTGATGAAGGTGCTGTCGGTGTGCCTGAAGATCTTCGCGATCATCTTGTGGTTCGCGGGTATCGCCTCCATCATCGTCTTGAACTTTGCCGGGACTTCGCTGAGTGGCCTGTTCCAAGGGGTGAGCGCCCCCGCGCCCTGATGGGCAGAGGGAATTGTCTGTCATGAGAATTGCACGCTATGAAGCCAGCGGTCGGGTGTCCTGGGGTATTGTAGATTCCCCGGACGGCCTAACGGGCACGGTGAAGGAAATGGCCTCGTCCCCATTTGTGGACAGGAGAACAACCTCGATCGTGCGAGGCCTGAGCGAAGTGCGACTCCTTGCCCCCTGCGTGCCTTCGAAGATTTTCGCCTTGGCGCACAATTACGGGGACCACTTGCAAGGGAAAGCACCGCCCTCCGAGCCACAAGTGTTCCTCAAGGTTCCGAGCTCTGTCATCAACCCCGGGGAGACAATTGTTCTTCCGTCGGGGCAGGGCAGGGTGGATGAGGAAGCTGAGCTGGTGGTGGTCATGGGAAAGCGTTGTAAAGCCGTGCGGCGCGCGGACGCGCTCGACTACGTGCTGGGCTACACATGCGGAAACGATGTGAGCGCGCGGGTCTGGCAGAAGAACGACCTGAACTGGTGGCGCGCTAAATCATCGGATACTTTCTCTCCTTTCGGGCCGTTCATCGTCACCAACCTCGACCCTCGCGCAGCGCTCATCAAGGGCAGAATCAACGGTCGGGAGGTCCAGCGTTGCTCCTCGGCTGATCTCATTTTCGACGTCCCCGCGCTGATCGAGTGGATTTCCCGCTCTGTGACGCTGGAGCCGGGGGATCTCATCTTCACAGGAACCTCGGGCGACCCAGCCGAGCTGCGAGCAGGGGATGTTGTGGAGGTGGAGATCGAAGGGATTGGTGCGTTGTCGAATACGGTGGCAGAGACCTGAAAGCTTGCAGCTGCCGCGGCGTTCAAGCTCCACTCCGCCACACTGCAAACTCGAAAGAATCAAAAACGCTTTTCGATTTCGATGTTTTTTGTGTATGGCGTGGGATTGAAAAAGGGGCCGCCCCTTTTGGCCAGCCCCTTTTCCTCAACAATTCCGGCTATTTTCGAACCGAGTAGAATGCTCCGCGGCCTGCGTAAGTGCAAACCCCTTCCAGCAGATCTTCGATCCTCATGAGCTGATTGTACTTGCACAGCCTGTCCGATCGTGAGAGGGAGCCTGTCTTGATCTGTCCCGTCTCCAGCGCCACTACGAGGTCAGCGATGAAACTGTCCTCTGTCTCACCGCTCCGGTGGGAAACGACCGCCGTATAGCCTGCCTTTTTCGCCATTTCCACTGCTTCGTAGGTCTCTGTGAGCGTCCCGATCTGGTTCACCTTGATGAGGATAGAGTTGGCAATACCACGCTTGATTCCCTTTTCGAAGATTTTCGTGTTCGTTACGAAGATGTCATCCCCCACGAGCTGAACCTTCTTCCCCAGTTTGTCCGTCAAGAGCTTCCAGCCGTCCCAGTCCTGCTCCGCCATGGCATCTTCCATAGAGACGATGGGATACTTATTGGCCCAGTTCACCCAGAAGTCTACCATCTCCTCAGAGGAAAGCTCACGCTTGTCCGATTTCTTGAACACGTACTTTTTCTTCTCCACGTCATAGAACTCCGACGCGGCGGGGTCGATGGCGAGCATAATGTTGTCCCCAGGCTTGTAGCCGGCCTTCTCAATGGCCTGCAGGATGACCTCAGGGGCTTCCTCGTTGCTTTTGAGGCTGGGGGCGTAGCCGCCTTCATCTCCCACTCCCGTATTGTATCCCTTCGCTTTGAGCACGCCTTTGAGGTTATGGAAAATCTCCGCCATCATGCGAACTGCTTCGCGGATGTTTTCCGCGCCCACGGGCATGATCATGAACTCCTGGAAATCTACCGAGCTGTCCGCGTGCGCCCCGCCGTTGATGATGTTGGCCATGGGGACCGGCATCAGCGAGGCATGGTAGCTGCCAAGGTATTTGAAGAGAGGAAGTCCGAGGAAGTCAGCGGCCGCCCGAGCGGTTGCCATGGAAACCCCGAGGATGGCGTTGGCGCCGAGCTTCGCCTTGGTGTCAGTGCCGTCGAGCTCCATCATTGTATGGTCGATGTCGACCTGCTCGAGAGCGTCGAGGCCTACGACCTCCGCGGCGATAATGTTATTGACGTTCTGCACCGCTTTCAACACGCCTTTTCCCAGGTACCGGCCCTTGTCTCCGTCACGGAGCTCCAACGCCTCGTGCTCTCCCGTTGACGCGCCCGAGGGCACGGCCGCCCTGCCCATCGAGCCGTCCTCCAGGACCACGTCGACTTCGACGGTCGGATTTCCGCGAGAGTCGAGGATCTCGCGTGCCTCCACGTATTCGATGATGCTCATGATCTTTCCCCCTAAGACATGGAAGTCTGAAGGGCGCCGAGCCTGCCAAGCCGCGCAGAGGCGCGACAGGGATGTGCGGAAGGCGCCCCAAGGTATGTGCCGAGTATGCAGGGCAGGGCGGCTTGAGTCAATCCAGCCGCGTGTTGCTCTTGGCGCGGCCAAAGCCTACAATAAAAATGATGAACTTCACGCTGACCGCACAGATGATCGACAAGATTGCCTTCGCCATGGAAGACCAGAAGGAGCGCTACGTCGTGGATGTGGACACCGGCGAGCTGCTCCCGCTTTCCACGCATCCGGGAGCCCTTCCCGAGGACAGGTACGTTCAGCTGCCCCGCTGGGGGTCTGCGGAAGGTTTCCATCTTATGGAAAGCTTCGTCACGTCACTCGACAATCCCGCCTATCAGGCGGAGCTTGCCGGCGCCCTCACCATGGGCAAGGGGGTTTTCCGGGCGTTCAAGGACGCGTTGAAGGCCAGCAAGATCGAGAAGCTTTGGTTCGATTACAAGGAGCGCCGGCTGCGCGGGATTATCGTGAGCTGGTACAACTCGAACAGAGAAGCGCGCGGGCTTGCCCAGCTCCCGGCAGAGCCCGAGGAAACGGAAGAGCTCGTGATGAGCGATTTTTCCTTTGCTTGGGCCGTTAAAGAGCACGAGGAAGACATCCTCCGCCTTGACCGCGACGCCTTCTTCGAGCTTTTTCCCGGGGAGTCTCCCGAGCGCCTGCAGGAAAGGTACTCGGAGAAGCGAAGCGGCATGCCGGCGCTCGGAGGCAGGGAATCTCCCCTCCTGATAGCGGAGACGCCGGACGGTGAGTTGGCTGGATTCGCATGGGGCCTCATAGAAGGCAAATCCGTGCACATCATCCAGCTGGCCATTGTGCCGGGGCTGAGGGGGATTGGGCTCGGACAGGCAATCGTGAAGAAGTTTCTGACCGACATGCGCTCCCGAGACATGGTGCGTCTCACCCTCGAGCTTGCCGGCAAATCGCAACGGTTTTCCAATTTTTTCCAGTCCGTAGGATTTCATCCTGTGACCCAGGTCCTGGAATGCAGCTTAGACGAGCTCCCGTACTGAAGCCCGCCCCGCGCTGAGAGCGGCAGCCGCCCTATTTGCGCTTTCTCAAGATACTATGGGCGGCCTCGCAGAACCCAGCCGCGCAATCCGCCTTCGTGATGAACTCGGGAAGATGCCTGATGCGCGACAGGAAGCCCCGGACGTTGCCCACGGCAATGGAGTGAGGGAAGCCCTCGAACAGCGGCTCGTCGTTCGGCGAATCGCCTATGAAGACAGACCTTTCCCCCAACTCGGTGAGCTGCGTGGGGGCATCCTCCTGAAGGAACGTTCGAGTTCCGGAGAGCTTGTCGAAGTCTCCGACCCAGAAATTCACGTGAATGCTGGAAACCTTAAAATGGACGCCCTCGTCCTGCAGGATGCGGCATATGGCGTCCACTTTCTCTGCGGGAAGAGGCGGCACGTCCTCGCAGTAGTCGATGGCAATGTCGCTGATCCGAAAGGGCTGGTCCGCTGCCAGGGCGGTTCCAGGGATCTCCTTCAGGACACGGTCTGCTACCCTGCGAAGTACCGTTCCATGGGAGTCTGAGCTGCCCAGCTGCCGGCGCTTCATCTTTCGGGCCGGCCTGTCATAGGAGAATACAAAAGCGCCGTTCTCCCCGACCACTGCCGCCACGGGCCACATCCTCGCGATGTGGTCACACCAGCCGGCAGGCCTCCCCGTGACGGGGACGATCTTGATCCCCGCTCGTGAAAGCTCCCAAAGAGCAAGGTACGAGGAATCCGGAAGCATTCCGCCTGTGGTCAGGGTATCATCGATATCGGCAAACAGGTATTGCAGACTCCTGCACAGCGATGTGGGCAAAGATTGAACGGGAAAGGGGCGGGATTGGCTCACCCCCTGCCTCAGTGTAGAGACCCGGTCTCAGGCAGGTCGTTCTCTCCGCCGGTCCCCAACCCCTGCTCAGCAAGCAGCCGCAAGCGGGCCAGCTCCGTTCGGTCATGCAAGCGCCTGAGAGAGGCCATTATGCTGTCGACAACGTGCTGTTTGGGGTCCTCGATATGGCTTCGGCCTCGAAGGGCTTCCCGCCGGAACTCGGAGGTCTTGCGCACGGGGCTCACCGTGTAGATCATGACATCGCGGGCCACGAAGTCCTCGTCCATGCAGTCGTTGGGGTTGGGGAGCAGGCAATTGCCGTTCACCGCCACCGTCACCACATAGGAGTAAAACTTCAGGTAGGTGTCGATCTCCCGAAGGCCCCGGCCGGTGGAAGGGTCCCAGGGGCGGTACCGCGTTCCCGAAGGGAAGACGAGGATGAGGCGGCCCTGCTTGCGCAATGCGTTTAGCATCTTCATGGCCGCTATGTTGATCCGCGCCCGCCGTTTTTCCGCCTCCCTAAGTTGCCTCGGGTCGGTGATGCTCCCGAAGGAGCGCGACGGATACAGGACCACCCGTGTGAAAACCTCGGTGAAGGCGAGAACAAGCTTGCTCGTCTCATTCAGCTTCACCCCGGCCACGGAAACGATTGATTCGGCTACGCGCTGCATTTCCTCGGTCCCACGCTCCAAGAGCTCGTAGAAACAAGGAATATCGAAGTTGCTATAGTGTTCCATGAGGATGAGGCAGGCCTTTTTCCTCTGAGCCAGGTGGCGTAGATCGCTCAGGTGCTCGCGGCCGACAATCCGGCTGCCCGGCAGCATGAGATCCTGGACTATTTGCCGCAGGAGCGGCTTGTTGGTGGGGTTCCCTTCCTGGTAGACGTTTTTCTCCGTGACCATGGGGGAACCGGTCGAACTGTCGATCATTCTGCGAATGATCTCTACGTATTTGCTGTTGTTGAGGACAGACTCTTCGTGCATAACGAATGCACATTGTGGACGATGAAGAAGAAAACTGTCAATGCGGTCTTCCGAAGACCTGTTTCCGGCGGCAATACGTTTTGCTTTGTGCACCTGCAGCCGATGATGATGGTAGCAATGTTGGAAGTAAGCTTCGAGGAGGAAACATGAAAAAGCTCTGGGCAGTCATCGCCGTTGCGGTGTTCGCATTTCCAGCGTTTTCGGAGGTGACTTTTACCATCGGCAATTCTGGTGAACCCGAAACCCTGGACCCCCAGCTCGTCTACAGCCTCCCCGAGCAAAGAATGACTCTTGCCCTGTTCGAGAACCTCGCCTCATATGATGCAAAAGCCGGAGACCCGCAGCCTGGCCTGGCGGAGAGCTGGTCCCAGGGAACCGATGGCCTGACCTGGACCATCACCTTGCGGCCAAACGCCACGTGGAGCGACGGCACCCCGATCACAGCCCAGACGGTAGTGGATTCCTGGCTGAGAGAAATAGACCCTGACACGGGCGCCCCATTTGTTTCGCTCCTGACGGATCTCATCCGGGGAGCAGCTGAGTTCAATTCTGGCAAAGGCACGATCCAGGACGTCAAACTGAAAGCGGTGGATGATCGCAGGCTCCAGTTTACGACAGTCTCCCCGGCGCCGTATGTCCCGGACCTGCTGCCGCAGCCTGCGTTCTCCGTCGTTCCTATGCAGGTCATCCGCACGCACCCCAAGGATTGGACGCTTCCGGAGAACTTTGTTGGCGACGGTCCGTTCATTCTCAAGGAATGGACGCCCCAGACGCGCATCGTTCTGGAGAAAAACCCTCACTACTGGGACGCAAAAGACGTGGAGTTGGATCGAATCATTTATCTCCCGATGGAAAACGCAGCCACCGCGTATTCGACGTACCTGCAGGGAGCAATCGATTGGTGCACTGCCTTCCCTCCAGCTGACAAGTTAGCGGAGGCGAAGAAAAGAGCTGACTACGTGCTGAGCCCTGTCCTTGGCACATACTACTACGAGTTCAACACGACCAAGCCGCCCTTCAGCGACCCACGGGCACGAAAAGCTTTTGCCATGGCGGTCAGCCGCGCGGAGGTTCTTGGGAAGATCATCCAGGCGGGCCAGGTTGCCGCCTTTTCCCTTACGCCACCGCTGGCAGGCCGTTTCCCGTATATCCCACCAAAGGGGATTGGAGAGAACGCGGAGAAAGCGAAAAAGCTGCTTTCCGACGCGGGGTTCCCCGGCGGAAAGAACTTCCCGAGGGTCCGTCTCCTCTACGACACGAATGATCAACACAGGATCGTCGCGGAAGCTCTCCGTGACAGATGGCAGCAGGTCCTCGGTGTGACCGTCGAAGTTGTGGCCCAGGATTGGAACGCTTTCCTCCAAGTCAAACGCTCCGGGAGCATGGGTGGGTTCGATCTCCTCCGCGCGGGTTGGGCAGCTGACTATCGTGACCCTTTCGCGTTCCTTTCCCTTTTTTCCTCCGACAACAGGGCCTTGAACGACGGCGGGTACGCCAGTCCGGCATACGACGCGCTCATTGCAAAGACTGACTCCATGGCCGACGGCCCGGATCGGATGAGGACCTTCCAGGACGCCGAAGACCTTCTGGTCACCCAGGACGCTGCCATCCTGCCGCTATATTTCTATGTCTCGCAGAGCATGATCGACCTCTCGAAATGGGGAGGCTGGTACCCGAACGTGCTGGATATCCACCCGCTGAAGGATATCTACCGCAAATAGAGCCAGACTCCACCTCTTTTCTAATCCCGGCCGAGGCGACGCCACCACAGGACCTGCCAGTCAAGGGCCTCTACGTCTTCGTCTGCCGTGCATCGATATCATCCGGGTACATCAGCGCTTCCTGGCCCCGTTCTCCCGTACGGATACGCACGACATCCTCCACAGGGTAGACGAAAATAATGCCATCGCCCTCTTTGCCGGTCCGTGCCGCCTTTGCGATCGTCGCTATCGTTTTCTCCACATTGTGGTCGCTCAAGACTATGTTGAGCTGGATCTTCGGAAGCAGGTCCATCCGTGAGCTCGAGACCCGCCATGACTGGTCGACCCCTCCCTGCCTCCCGTGACCTCTGATGTCGAAAATGTTCATCCCCACAATGCCGATGTCCCGGAGGCCGTCCTTCACCGCCTGAAGCGCGTCCTCCCGGATAATGGCCTCGATCTTTTTGCTCACCGATTGACTCCTTTTTCTCAACAGCTGAATCATCCTCGCCGCTTGGACTTTGATGCTTTCCAAGCTCTACATCTGGCCAGGTTCCAGAAAAACGACGCCCTCGAAAGGAATGCTTCCTCCCGCGAGCGCCCCCGCCGAACTGCCTATCGGATAGCGGCGACCCCCCTTTCTGCTGTTCTCACACGGACTACGTCCTCGATAGCGTGGATGAAAATTTTCCCGTCCCCGATCTGGCCCGAATATGCCGCTTTCTGGATGGCCGAAACGATATCGTTCACCTCGGCGTCCTCTACCACGAGCTCGATGCGGGCTTTCGTTACGAAGTCTACCTTGTAGGTCTTACCCCGCACCGTCTGCTCTATACCTTTCGTCTTTCCATGACCTTCGATCTCTGAGACCATCATGCCCGGGTGGCCCACTCGCTCCAGCGCCGCATACACCTCGTTCACCTTTGTGGGCCGAACGATTGCTTCTATCCTCTTCATACTGCTAGCACCCCTTTTTCCCCAGTGCGGATCCTCATTGCGTCTTTCGCATCCATGACGAAGATCTTGCCGTCGCCAGCCTGCCCGGTAAACAGGGCCTCCCGCATGATCTCCATGACTTTGGGAACGTCCCAATCGTTGACGACCAGGTCGACACGGACCTTCGGGATGAAGAAGATCTTGTCGCTCTTCAGCTTCAAGTCAGCATCCCCGCCGTTTCCGTCGCCCGGTGTCTTGCCGAGCTGGCGGCCGAATCCTTTGATTTTTGTCACGGTCATGCCAAGGATCAGCTCTTCATCCTTAAGAACTTCGACCAGGACCTGCAGCGATTCAGGTCGAATCATCGCAGAGATCATCTTCATGCTGTACGACTTCTTCATGCTCGTAACGCCAACATAGGCAATTGAGACAATCAGCCAGCCTCCGGCGATGACGAACATTATGTACGCTTCGTTTTTGGAATCCGCGTTCCCGATGGCGTACAAGTAGACGATTGCGATCAACATGAGCAGATTGGCCAATACGCCGAGGGCGGGAACGATATCGTGGAGCAGAACATTATGGTCGGCTCTCTTCCTGTAAGCGACGATAGTCCAAGTGCAAGTCAGTCCATAGAGCACAAATGTGCCGAGGTTCGAGGCAAGGGTGATGCCCGTCAGGCCCACCACGGAGCGCACCCCGATTGCCCCGATGACGGCGCTTACCATGATCAAAGCAATCAGTGCGACGTGCGGGATGGCGAACTTCTTGTGGATGAACCCCATCATGGAAGGCAGTTCCTGGTCCGCTGCCATACCGCCGGAGATCCTCATTGCCGTGTTCATGCAGCTCAGCGTCGTTCCGATCACCGCAATGGCCACGGTGACCGCCATACTGATCATCAGACCGAAGCCGATTCCATGGAATACGTAGTTTCCGATGAGAATGGCGAGGTCGCCGATGGGCGCCCCTGATGCCGCTGCCGCATCCATGCCGGTGACCGTTTTGTTGTCGACGATTCCGGTGAGCTTGTCGCTGATCATGGTGCCGGTCGCGAAGTACTCGATCAAGTAAGCCAGAAGTCCCTGAACAATTAGGGAAATAATGACCGCCCTCGGTATCGTGGTCTTCGGGTTCTTCGTTTCCGCGGAGAGCGAGGTAGAACTCTCGAATCCCACCAGGATCAGGATAGCAATTGTCGACTGGACAAGAACTCCGGTCAGTGTGTGTGGTTTCACCACGTCCCAAGCCCCGCTGAAGGTCCACCCAGTGGTCACCCCCTGCGGATTGTGGATGCGATAGAAAATGGCAAGAGCGCTGAAGATGACGAGTGTGCCCCACTGAATCACGTTGATGACAATCGAAGTAAGCGTCGAGCCGGTAATCCCCCGGTAGGCTATATAGCCTGTCACGATGGAAAAGATGACCCCGATCAGGGTCAGATCGAGGATGGAGAGGTTTTTTCCCGTGAACTGTGTGTACAGATACCCGATAAGCGTTGCCATGAAGGCGACCATGACCCCCGGATAAACCCAATAGAACAGGTGGGCCGCCCACCCTGTGCCCAGCTTTGCCATACGGGCCATGGAGTTGGGAGCGCTTCTCTTGGATGCCGACCGTTCCAGAAAGGCCCTCTCAGCAAAATACACTGCGCCAGCAAAGCCCGCCTCGGGATATAGCTTTGCAAGCTGCGAATACGAAATTGCCGTAAGAAACGCCAGCACAAGTGCGACGACGATCCCCGCCCAGATGTCTGCCGCCACCGATGCACCGCTTGGCGCGGTGGCGGCTGCCTGCAGCTGGTAGGTGATCCATAGGAACGCTCCAGGCGCTATAAGCGCCATCGCGTTCATAGAAGCCCCCATGAGGCCTAACTTGGGTTTTACCAGCGGAGAACTCAAAGTCAGATCAGCCATGACCTGCATCTCCTTTGCGAAAAGGTTGGGGATCCCTTCCTGACCCCCTGCCGCGAAGCGGCTTTTTCCATTCCGGGTTGGACTTGCAAGGACCGTACCAATATTAAAAAATCGCTAAATTTCCATCCTTTGGTGTCTAAGTGCTTACAGGATAAAGAAGAAGCTATGAGCCAATTCCACGAAACGACTGGATGATATCTATAGATGCCAACGTAAATGTAGGATCAAGAGCATGAGGCTACAGTAATGTAGTTTTTTCTAGAAATAGGGCACTTGCCCAGAAGCCTAATGCCGGGGCTGTAGAGTAGGGAGGGTTCAACCCAATAAGGGAGCAACAACAAGCCTCTTTGGCGAAGGCTTCTTGACTTTCTACTCTAGAGGTCCCGGAAATTCTAGAGGTCCCGGAAATAAAGCCGGTGCGTCTTGAAAACCCGTGCGCCCAGGGTTTTCAAGTCCGCCAGCATCATTTCTGTCGTCTCTGCTATCTGGACCGCGTCCACATACCGAAAATCCCGCTTCGAGGCAATTTTTTCCAGCATCGAATACAAAAGCGCGTTTCCTCCGAGCCTCTGGAACTGCGGAAGTATCCCGGCACCGTTGACCACGAGCCCCTTGGTTCGCCGGTACTCAAGCAGAAGCCGGAGAATGGAAAGGGGGGTCAGGCGGCCGCGCCCCTTCTGAAGCGCTTCTGAGAGATCCGGGAAGCCGAAAAGGAAACCCGCAATCTTTCCGTTGCGGAGAAGGAGTTTCACCAAGGAAGGGTCGGCGACCTGGAGCAGCTCACGGGTCACCTGCGCAATCTCCCGAGGGCTGAGAGGATTGAACTCGTCCCCGTGGGACTGGAAGGACTCGTTGTACACTTTGCCGATATCGTGTGCAAATCGGCGCAGCGCCGATTTGCTTTTGAACTCTGGCACCTGGAAAGCGCCCCTCTTCATGGCGATCTCAGCGACATGCCGGACTTTGTCGGGAAGGCGGAAAGCCCTGGCGTCGATATACATGGAGAGTTGGTCTCGGTGCTTGTGGAACCCCTCCTCTTCAACGAGCCTTCCATAGTAAGGATAGTTGTAGCCCATCATCGTCATCGCGGACCTGTGCTCGAAGCCGTCCACCAGGATTCCCATTCCCATGACGCCGAATCCCAGAGGGCCCATGACATGGCGGAGTCCCTTCTGATGCATCCAAGCAAACGCCGCGCCGAAGAGCGCGTGAGAAGCCTCGGAGTCCTGCTCGCAGTCGAAGAAATGAAAATGACCGGTCTCTGTCCCGTGGTGCTCGTTGTAGGGGATGTTATGGAAGGCCCCGAGAGTTCCGACCGTCCGGCCGCTGCGACGGCAGATGAAGAACGCGGCTTCCGATCTGTCGAAGAACGGGTGCCTGCGGTCCAAAATGGTTCGCATGTCGAGGCGGAACTGGGGCACCCATTCGCGGCAGCCCTTGTAGAGTTTGTGGGGAAAGTTGATGAACTCCCTGCCCTGTGCGGTACGCGCCGACCCAACGCCCTCGATAGTGACGTCAGCCATGGACATCGTTGTATCCGAACTGTCGTACCTTGGTCAAATATCCGCGATTCGCTATACTAGACGGCGTGAAATCTGTCTTCGCGGAGACGCTGTATACCGGCAAGGAGGTCGTGAAGCACACCCACGTCCTCTTCGAGGGGAACATCATCAAGGGAGTGTCCACCGAGCGAAACGGCGACTTCATCGGGAAGTTCCCTGCCGTCACTCCCGCGTTCATCGACGCCCACAGCCACATCGGCATGGAGCGCTCTGGCGAGCCGGGTACCGAGGGGGAAGCGAACGAGCGCATGGACACCATGCTGTTCCTGGCAGACGCGCTCGACTCAGTGCAAATGGACGACACCGCGTTTCGCGACTCTGTGGAGATGGGGGTGCTTTATTCCTGCGTGCTGCCGGGCAGCGGGAATATAGTGGGGGGAAGGTCCGCCATCATCCGCAACTTCGCTCGCACCACCACGGAGGCGCTCATCGCCAGGTCCGGAATCAAGGCTGCCTTCGGCTACAACCCCATGTCGACGCGGGATTGGAAGGGGACGCGGCCATACACACGGATGGGCTCGCTCTCGCTCCTGCGCTCCCGCCTGGCCCAGGTGCGTAGGAAGCTGCACGCGGGCAAAGCCGGCAAGACTGCGGTCGGGAAAACGGGCTCGGAAATGACAGCGGAAGATGAAGTGATTCGCGACATTCTTGAGGGCAAGCTTGGGCTTCGCGTCCACGTGCACAAGATTGACGACATCGCGAGCCTCCTACGACTACAGGGAGAGTTCGGCATCCAGGTCACCGTCGATCATGCTTGTGACGTGAATGACGGCCACATCTACACGCTTTTGCGTGACCGCGGGATCCCCGTGGTCTTCGGTCCGCTGGATTCGTTCGCGTACAAGGTCGAGCTCAAGCACGAGAACTGGCGCAACGTGCGTTTTCTCCTAGAATCCGGCGTGGACTTCGGACTCATGACTGACCACCCCGTGATACCCCAGCGCAACCTGGCCTTGGAACTTCGGTGGTTCATTCGCTGCGGCCTCAACCGCCAGGACTCCATCGAGATCATCACCCGGCGAAATGCCCAGATCCTCGGCATCGATGGCCAACTGGGGACGCTTGAGAAGGGAAAGTGGGCGTCGTTCGCCTGCTGGAACGGCGACCCCTTCGATATCACGCGGTATCCCGTGAAAGTGATTGCGGAAGGAAACGTCGTGTACGAGGAGCCCGGGCAGTGAGCCGGTTCACGGTGGTGATAGCCGATGATCGCTACTCGGACTACCGCGAAGAGGAAGAAGTCCTTCGGGATGTGGAGGCTGAAATAAAGGTGTTCCGCTCCGGGACCGCCGAGGAGGCAAAGAGGGCTTTCGCCTCAGCCGACGGTATTCTGGTCAACCTTTTCCCGATGACGGCGGAGCTGATCAGCGGTCTCGACGGTTGCCGCGTGATCTCGCGATACGGCGTGGGCTATGACAATGTGAACGTTGAGGCTGCCACCCGTAAGGGCATCTGGGTGACGTTCGTGCCCGACTACTGCTTCGAGGAGGTGGCTGACCACGCCCTTGCGCTCCTCCTGTGCTGCATCCGCAAGATCGGTTACAAGGACCGTATGATCCGCCAGGGAAAATGGAACATCCACCGGGACCAACCCTGCCACCGGGTGGAGGGAAAGACGCTCGGCATCCTCGGATATGGAAACGCGGCACACACGCTCTTGCGGAAAGTCTCAGGGTTCGGGTTCGGGCGTCTGCTTATGTGTGATCCCTACGTACGCGCCTCCACCATCAAGGCGGCCGGCGCCGAGCCTGTGGACCTGCCCGTGCTTCTTGCCCAGTCCGACTATATCTCTGTGCACGTGCCGCTGACGCCGGAGACCTGCCACATGATCGGCGCCAAGGAGCTGGCGCTCGTGAAGCCGGGAGCAATCCTCATCAACACTGCGCGCGGAGCGGTCCTGGATGAAGGCGCACTCGCGGAGGCGCTTGCCAACGGCAGGCTCGCTGGCGCCGGGCTCGACGTGTTCGAGAAGGAACCACTGCCGGCGGACAGCCCGCTTCGGGAGCTTGATACCGTGGTCTTCACGGACCACGCGGGCTGGTACAGCGAGGAATCGGTGGTCGAGCTGAAGACCAAGGCGGCCCGCAACGTGGCTGCTGTGCTTGCCGGCGGCAAGCCGCCCTATCCAGTCAATCGGCTGTGATGCACACTTCCTGACAGCTCCCTCATTTTTCCCAGCGCCGCTGTGTAACGGTCTCCGGGCTTTGCCACTTCCCTCACCAATGCGCTCCCAACGACCACGGCATGCACGTGCGGCGACACCTCCGCGACCTGCGCTCCAGTGGAGATCCCGAACCCGCCCAGAATCTTCGCAGGTCGCTCAGGATTGAGCGCCCGCACGCTTCGTAGGAAGGAAAGCCCCGCGTCGTCGAGGCGTGTGGTCGGTCCCGTTGTGCCGGTCCGAAGCGTGGCGTAGATGTACTCGGATTTGAGAGCGCCGATGCGCACAAGCCTCTCCTTCTTCATGGAGGGGGAAACTACGGGTACGGCGCAGATGCCGATGCGCCGTGCCGTGTCGAACAGGCCTTCATCGTAGTCCGCGGGAAGGTCGGGCACGATCACTCCCGCTGACCCACAGCCCGCGCTACTCGCCAGGAACTTTTCCAGGCCGTGAGTGAAGAGCAGGTTCGCGTAGCTCATGAGGAAGATGGGAACAGCAACTTCACGACGGATCTCTGCGACCAGATCGAAGCCTTCCCTAATCGTGAACCCGGCGGTCAGTGCTGCCGTGCAGGCTGCCTGGATGTCAGCACCGTCCGCCGTGGGGTCGGAAAAAGGAAACTGGATTTCCAGGTACGCGCAGCCTCCGTCCGCAAGCCCTCGGGCAACTGAGGTGCTCGTCCGTCTGTCCGGGTAGTACGCAACCATGTGTGCCATGATTGGTCTGTCGCCCCTCATCACTCGCCTCCCCGTGCCGAGGCAGGCGCCGAGATCTTGCCGCGCCGCGTTCCGTTCTCTGCCCCGCATTCGGCTGCAAGGAACGCGTTCCAGTTCTCCCGGTCTAGCGCGCCTGCCATGATGAACAGGTCCTTGTCTCCCCTGCCTGACATGTTCACGATCAGCGCTTTTTCCGCCGGGTATGAGCGCGCAAGCTTCATCGCGACGGCGGCTGCATGGGCGGACTCCAAGGCGAACACCATCCCTTCTGTTCTGGCAAAGAACACCACCGCCTCCAGCGCTTCCGAATCGCTTGCCGTCGTGAAGCGGATGCGCCCCGTTTCTCCCAAGTGGGCGAGTTGAGGGCCGATGCCCGGGTAGTCCAATCCAGCCGAGATGGAATGCGTGGGCAGGAGCTGGCCGTCTTCGTCCGAAAGGAAAAGCGACTTGTACCCTTGGACGATTCCGGGCCTACCCTTTCCGTTCATTCTGGATGCATGCTCGCCGGCCCGTGACCCGCGGCCGCCGGCTTCGACGCCGACAAGGTCGGGGCCGCTCTTCTCGAGGAACGGGGAGAAGAAGCCGATAGCGTTAGAGCCTCCCCCGACGCATGCCACCATAGCGGCGCAATCGAGATTTTTCTCCGCCATCTGGCCCACCAGTTCCCTGCCGATCACCGACTGGAACTCGCGCACCATGTCAGGGTAGGGGGAGGGGCCCAGCGCCGAGCCCATAAGGTAGTGCGTCGTGAGGAAACTGGACGCCCAGTCCCGCATTGCCTCGTTCACGGCGTCCTTCAAGGTCGCCGAACCGCCGCGGACGGGGGTCACTTCGGCTCCATATCGCTCCATCCAGAAGACGTTCGGCCTCTGGCGTCGAATGTCCACCTCCCCCATGTACACGCGGCAGGAAATGCCGAGCTTTGCGCAGATTGCGGCCGTGGCAACACCGTGTTGCCCGGCGCCCGTCTCCGCAATGATCCGAGTCTTCCCCATTCGCCGGGCAAGAAGGGCCTGGCCGATGGCGTTGTTGATTTTGTGGGCTCCGGTGTGGGCAAGACCTTCGCACTTGATGTAGATCCTGGCTCCGCCGAGGCTGCGCGTGGCGTTGCTGGCAAATAGGAGCGGCGTCGGTCTTCCGGCGAAATCCCGCAGGACCTCGCCTAGCTCTGCGAGGAAGCTCTCGGACTCCATCGCGGAAAGGAAAGCCTCTTGAAGCTCATCCAGCGGCGTGCGCAGCATCTCCGCAACATAACGGCCGCCAAAGGGCCCGAAATAGTCGTTATACCTCTGCATTTCTTTGCATCTCCTCGAAGAAGACCTTGAGCTTCTCGTGATCCTTAACGCCAGACGCCGCTTCGAGCCTGCTCGATGCATCTAGGAGCTCGGGGTGGAGAGTGCGCACCACCTCGCCCACGTTCTCGGGACCTATTCCACCGGCAATCCACAAAGGGCCGCGCTCCCCAACGGCCCGGGCCAGCTCGTGGGGGATCCGTTTCCCGGTGCCGCCCGCCGCCTCAGCGGACCACGCATCGGCGAGCACGCGCGGGCACCGGTATTGGCCCATGCTTTCCACGTCCTGCATTCCCTTGACCCGCACGGCCTTGTAATAAGGAAAGGCGAGCGCGGCGCATTCATCAGCGGCCTCCTCGCCGTGGAACTGGACCGCGTCCACCAGTCTGTCCTCGAGGGCTCGCCGGACGTCATGGTCCAGCCGCGGCTTCCCGTTTTCTCGCTCAGTGACGACAACCGCAACCTTAAGGCAATCCAGGTCCGAAAGCTCCTTGAGAAGCTGCAGGGACGCCCTTCGGTTTGACGGCGCCATCACGAAACCCAGCGCGTCAGCTCCGAGGCTGATTGCGGCCTCCGCATCTTGGTGACGTGTAATGCCGCAGACCTTGGCCAGGGGTTGCCCGTTCCTCCTGCGCGCATAGAGACGCCGCCAAAAGTCGTTCTGCTTTTGGCTAAATCCCGCCAGAAGGGCAGGCACCGCGGTCGGGGATTTCATGGCGGTCTCACCGACGAGCACTCCATCGAAGCCACCGGAAAGCGCGAAGCGGACGTCCTCGTCGCCGCGGATGCCGGACTCGAAGACAGTGCGGGCCTCCCAGTCGACGGAAGGTCGAAGCACGAGGGGATGAGCCAAGTCGACCTTGAACGTCGCGAGGTCCCGACAGTTGATGCCGACGAGCTTGGGGGCAATGGGCCGGCATCTCGCCACATCCTCGACGTCGTGCACTTCTACCAGCGCGGCAAGGCCGCGGGCGCTCGCGGCGTGGTGCAGGTTGGCCAGCGTTTCCTCATCGAGGATCGAAGCGATGAGGAGCACGGCGTCTGCGCCCGCGCGCCAAGACACCTCGATGTCCTCCTCGTCCAAGAGGAAGTCTTTTCGAAGCACCGCGACCCCCGGCAGCTCGCGTTTGATTCGGCGAAGATCCTCGAGGGAGCCGCCGAAATTGTCTTCTTCGGTGAGAACGGAAATGTTGCGCACCCCGGCGCGCGCATAGACTTGCGCCTGCTCCATCACGTCCACATCAGGAGCGATGTCCCCCTTGGATGGCGAGCGCCGCTTGACCTCGCAAACGAGGAACGGAAGAGCGCCGAAGCTCGCAACAGGTACATCGCGGGCCTCCCGCGCGCGCGTCCCGAGCCAGTGTCCTTCCCTCGCCACGCGGTCTCTCCTGCGTGCGACGATCTTCTCGACGATTGTCATCCCTGCCATCTCAGTCACGCCGCGCTGACCTTCGCCGTCTTGGCGCCTGAGGCTTGCTCCCCTCTGATCTTCGCGAGCGTAGCCCTCGTCTCACCCGAGTCCATCGCCGTTTTGGCGCGCAGATACCCGTCGCCGATGTTGTTCGTGATCCCGCAGATGTATAGCGCCGCACCTGCGTTGAGCAGCACGGCCTCGCGCACGGCCTCCGGTCCCTGGCCCTCCAGGACGGCGAGCGCCATCGCCGCATTCTCCGTGGCGTTCCCTCCCTTGAGCGCGTCGACCGGAAACCGTTGAATCCCGAACTCCTCCGGGGTGAGCATGTAGTCGCGTCGTGTCCCTGTTTCATCCACTTCGACGACGAGGGTGCGTGCGGACACCGAGATTTCATCAAGGCCGTCCTCTCCGTGGACCGCCATAACCCTTCTCACGCCGAGCAGATGGGCCGCTTCGGCCATTGGTCCGCAGAACCCTGGATCGAAGACGCCGATCAGCTGGTAGGAAGCATCCGCTGGATTGGACAGGGGGCCCACCAGGTTCATGACGCTCTTGACTCCCAGCTCGCTCCTGACCTTGGAGGCGTGGCGCATGGCGCCGTGGTAGGTCGGCGCGAAGAGGAAGCAGAACCCGGTGTCGCGGAGGAGCTTTGCGCTCGTTGCGGGAGGGACATCGACGGGGACGCCCAACTCACGGTAGAACTCCGCGCTGCCGCAGAGGGAGCTCGCGGCCCGGTTGCCGTGCTTCGCAACGAGCGCCCCGCAGGAGGCTGCAACGATGGCCGCAAGAGAGGAGATATTGAACGTGTCCAGCCCGTCTCCGCCCGTGCCACAGGTGTCCAGCACTTTTCGGTCGCTTGCAAAGGGCTTCTTTTTGCGCCGCAAGACCGACGCGAATCCCGCCAGGGTGTCCGGCGTAATGAGGTTCCCCGTGAGGGACGCCAGGACGGCGGCGATCTGCACGTCGGTGAGCTGGCCGTCGGTCAGCTCGTCCATGAAAGCCTCGGCCTCGGACCTGCTCATGGCCTTCTCACGCTGCAGCGCATCGAGCACGGTAGACAAGGGAAACGGCTCCCTGCGGTAACGGAGGAAGTTGTGTAAGCAGCGCCTGCCCGACTCTGAGGCGATCGACTCCGGATGGAACTGGAGCCCTTCGACGATGTGCGTCCGGTGACGGATGCCCATGATCTCTCCGTCCGCTGAGGTGGCCGTGATCTCAAGCTCTTCGGGGAGCGAATCCCGCTCGATGACCAGGGAGTGGTAGCGAGTAAACTTCGCCGAGCGCGGCAGGCCACGAAAGATGCCCCGGCCGTCCAGAGACATCTCCTCCGCCTTGCCGTGGACTATCCGTCGGGCGGAGACTATCTTTGCGCCGTAGGCCTGGCCGATTGCTTGGTGGCCTAGGCAAACACCGAGAATGGGAACGGAACCGGCAAGCCGCTGGATGCACTCCACGCTGATCCCGGCTTCCTCCGGCCTGCCCGGCCCCGGGGAAATCAGGATGCCTGCCGGCTTCATGGCGATCACCTCGTCCACGGTGATTCTGTCGTTGCGAAAGACCTCTACCGTGTCCTCGGTCAGCTCACAGAGGTACTGGTACAGGTTGTGGGTAAAAGAATCGTAGTTGTCGATGATGAGGTACACCGCTAAACCTCCTTGTATCCGATTGCCCGTGCAAGAGCTCCAAGCTTTGCCTCTGTTTCTTGGAACTCCTTCTCTGGCACCGAGTCATAGACGATCCCGGCGCCTGCCTGGAGGACCATCCTGTCCCCTTGTTTTAGCGCGCTCCTGATGGTGATGCAGGAGTCCAGCGATCCGTCCGACTCGATGTGGGCCACGACTCCCGCATAAAAGCCCCTTCTCTCGGGCTCGAGCGAATCGATGACCTCGACGGCCTTGATTTTCGGAGCGCCCGATACAGTACCCGCGGGGAAGGTAGCGCGAAGCGCATCCGGACCGCTCTTGCCCTCGCGGAGCCTGCCTTCCACCTGGGAGACGATATGCATCACGTGGGAATATCTCTCCACCTCCATAAACTCGGGCACCTCTACACTGCCCGGCTCGCAGACCCTGCCTAGATCGTTCCTGGCAAGGTCCACCAGCATCAGGTGCTCGGCGCGCTCTTTCTCATCCTTCAAGAGTTCCCTTTCCAGAGCCTTGTCCTCCTCGGCCGTTGCTCCGCGTCGCCGGGTCCCGGCAAGCGGACGGATCATGGCCCGTCCGTCCTTGACTTTCACGTGGACCTCAGGAGACGCGCCGAAGAGCTGGAAATCCTGAAAGTCCAGGTAGAACATGTAAGGGGAAGGGTTTAGGCTCCGCAGCGCCCGGTACGCCTCGATTGCAGGCATTGACGTTTTTAGCTCCACCCGTCGGGATAAGACCCCTTGCAGCAGGTTCCCTTTGATGATCTCCTGCCTCACGGTCTCCACGCCTGCGAGGTAGGCATCATGATCACCCGGCCGTGCAATTACTTGCACCGGCCACGTGCGATCTCTAGGGGCCATGAAATTGAAGTCCAAATCGTTGATCCGCTCCTCGGTCTCATCCAGCGCCCGGGCCAGGTCGATGCTTTTTTGCCGGTAGTTCAGGCCGACGAGCGTGATGGTGTCGGTGTAGTGGTCGAAGACGAGGAAGACGTTGCCGAAAAGGAACATGGCATCCGGCACGGCCAGCGGGTCCGGCTTCTCCCGAAGCCGTATGGTGTCAAACCGGGCGCAATACTCGTAGGAAAGAAAGCCGATCCCGCCCGTTGGCAGGGGAAACACCGTGGCCAGTCCCTCGTGCTGACCGCTGAAATGGGAAAGTACGTCGAGGATATCACGCGCTTTCGTCTTCAACGCAAGGGTCTCCCCATCCCTAGCCATGAAGAACTCCTCCCTTTTCTGGAATACTCGAAAGGCTTCCCGCACGAGAAGGAACGAGTACCTTTCTTTCCCACGGTGGAAAGAGGCGGATTCAAGCAAGGCCCTGGCCTCCAGCTTCTTGGCGAGGGAGAGCGGCGTGAACCGCTCGCCGTTGATTGCTCGTATCAGGACCTTTTCATTCTGCGTTGCAATAGCCATTACGGCCTCCTCCTCCCTCGAATCGACCCCATCGCAGCGCCCAACCGGAGCCGATCCTATGGGGCCAATAAAAAAGCCGCGGCGCCTGTAAAACAGGCACTGCGGCTTTAGAAATAAAAAGCGCAGGGCCTGGCCTCCTCAGCCAGAACCTGCGCTTTCCCGCGCCCGCACGCTTCACGGCGTGCTAGGCATGCATGGTTCTGGCTATCTCCAGAACCACCACCAGTTCGTCAGATTCACAGTTTGCACACGGGCAACCCCGCGCGTAGAAAGCATGAGTGGAACATACTGGAGGCCTGAACGTGCGTCAAGAGCTTCCTCGAGAAAAATTGACGAATCTTGTAGGAATGGTGATCTTGAAGGTGACAACGCATAAAGCATAAGAGGAGAATCCCATGGACACCGTGAAGGAAGTGCTGGCTGCCAAGGGCGGGGGCGTCTTCACAATCCGGCCTGGCGCGTCGGTTTTCGAGGCTTTGGAAGTCATGGCCGACAAGGGCGTTGGCGCCGTCCTGGTTGTTGATGAGT
>Ga0326727_10006494_pt1 | contig 32019 bp, 33 predicted proteins | sample MB2enrmetagenome_FD_207643 | JGI IMG/M metagenome (GOLD analysis project Ga0326727, IMG submission 207643) | Lab enriched peat soil microbial communities from McLean, Ithaca, NY, United States - MB29MY | ecosystem: Environmental > Terrestrial > Soil > Wetlands > Peat | place: USA: New York...
ACGACGCGATAAGGCATAGGCTAGGTTCTAATGTTGGACCTGACGTAGGCAGATCGGGCCATCTGATCATCGGGTCATCGGGCCATTGAAAATCGGGTTCTTGATGGCCCAATGGTCCGACCTCCTGACTGAGGACGGCCGCGAACTGCTAGGCGAAGCATAACAGCCTTTGCCAGCGGGCAGTTCGCGCATGGTCAAACGACTATCGACCAACGACTAACAACGGTTCTGCCCCTGAATCCTTCTCGCTCCCTCGACATCTAAATGTGTTGAGATAGTCGTTACAACGACTAAATAGGAGCGAGCACCATGATTACTATTCGGCCGAGCCAGGAGCGCGGCGGCGGCGATTACGGCTGGTTGAAGACCCGCCACACTTTCAGTTTCAACGACTACCACGATCCCAAGTGGATGGGATTCCGCTCGCTGCGCGTGATCAACGAAGATTGGGTCGCGCCCAACGGAGGGTTTCCGACGCATCCCCATCGCGACATGGAGATCATTACTTATGTTCTGTCCGGCAAGCTTGAGCACAAGGACAGCCTGGGTACGGGCTCGGTGATCCTCCCGGGCGATGGGCAGCGCATGACCGCCGGGCGTGGCATCCGCCACAGCGAGGCGAATCCGTCGGCGACCGAAGCCGTGCATCTGCTGCAGATATGGATTCTTCCCGACAAGCAGGGATACGAACCCGGCTACGAGCAGAAGAGTTTCCCGGAAGCCGAGAAGCGCGGCAAGCTGCGCCTGATCGCCTCCAATGACGGCGCCGACGGTTCGGTGGAGATCAATCAGGACGCGAAGCTGTTCGTCACTCTGCTTGCGCCCGGAGAAGAAGTCACGCATGCGCTCGGCGCCAAGCGGCACGCGTGGCTCCAGGTCGCTAAGGGCGAGGTCGAACTGAACGGCCAGAAGTTGCGTCAGGGAGACGGCGCGGCTATCAGCGACGAAAAAAAGCTGACCATCAAGGCAAAGGAAGACGCGGAAGTTCTGCTGTTCGAGCTGGCGTAAACAGATCGGGCCATCTGGTGATCGGGTCATCGGGTGATCGAACGTCAAAGGCTTTTGAACTTAGATCGCCTGATGACCCGATACTATTCATTGCAGCCTGATTCCCGCCGCGGCCATCATCCTCCCGGTCACGCCTTTGTCGGCGCGGAAGCTGAACAGCAGTTCCGAATGGCACGCTGTGCACGGTGTTGCCGTGTCAATATTCTTCGCCAGCACTCCCGCATCCAGCAGTTGCCGGCGGTTGGCTTCTGCCAGATCGAGGAAAAGTTTCACCGGCAACTCGCTGTGTCCCGGCGCGCGCGCCGTCAGGAAAAGCAACGGATATTTTTCCCGCACCGGGTCAGACTCTTTCACCTCGCGGAACAAGCTGTTGGCGTAGGCAAACTGAGTTTCAAACTTAGCGCGAACTTCTTCGCCCACTTCGTAGCAGCAACTCCGCACGCCCGGCCCAATCGCCGCCACCAGGTTCCGCGGATCGCTTTGGAAGTATTTCCGCATTTCGCCGACGCCCTTCTCGGCAATGCGCTTGACCGTGCCGCGCCAGCCGGCGTGAAAAACGCCGACGGCCCGCCGCTTCCGATCCACCAGAATGATGGGAAGACAATCGGCAGTCTGCACGGCCAAGAGCAGCCCCGGCGTATCGGTGACGAGGCCGTCTCCAGCCAGAGGACGTTCCGGTATGCGGTCGACTCGATAAATCAAATCGGAATGAATCTGGCGCAGCGAAACCAGCGGCCAGATTCTGCGACCATTTGCAACGCCCAGCTCCTTGAGGAAAAGCTGGCGATTGCGCTCGACGGCCGCGCGCGAGTCATGCTTGGTGAACCCAAGATTCAGCGCATTTCCACCGTAGGCGCGCGAGACTCCGCCATGCCGCGTCGAAAAAGCATGTACAAGGCATGCCAGTTTGCCCAGCTTCTCGGAACGCAATAGTTGTAGTTTGTTGTTTGCGACGCAATTGGTTACCACGGTTCGATCATACCCTGAGGTGCTCTCGTTCAGAGGATCGGATCATCAGAAAATCGGGTGATCTGGTGATCGGGTCATCGGGTGATCGAAAGTCAAAGGCCAAAAGGTTCTAGATGGCCAGACGGGCCGATCACCCGATGACCCGATCACTTACTTCTTCTTCACGATTTCCGCATCAATCTGAATCTTGACGTTATCTCCAACCATCGCTTCTCCGGTCCCGAGCAGCTTGTTGTAGAGCAAATTGAAATCTTTGCGGTTGATGGCCGTGGTCGCGGAAATTCCGCGGCGCGAATTGCCCCACGGATCGGTCAGTTCCGGCGTAGGTCCATCCACGTCGAGGGTGACTTCGTGGGTGGTTCCGTGGATAGTCAAATCGCCAATCACCTGCAGCTTTCCGCCGCTGCCGCTTACGATCTTCTTGGACTTGAATTCGATGGTCGGATATTTTTCAACGTCAAAGAAATTCGAGCTTTTAAGATCTTTGTCGCGCATCTCGACCCGGGTATCGACGGAGCTCACGTCGATGCTGGCCGATACCTGCGACTGCGTTATGTCTTTCTCGTCTAGAACGACGGTCCCCGTCACCTTGGTAAAATTTCCGGTGACATTCGAGATCCCGAGGTGACGGACGGTAAACTGCGCGGTGGAGTGCGCCGGGTCGATGTTCCAGTTTGAAGTCTGCGCGAGCGCCGAGAGACTTGCGAGAAGCGCGATCGCGGAACCTGTAGCAATCCGCCGGGCGGTTTTCAGCATGACGATTCCATATCCTTTGCGTGAGTTTTCTGGAACAAGCTTGCGGGCGTTTCCAGAATCAGAATAGGGTTACGGATGTGGCTGGATTCGACAAAGATGCAAAAAAAACGGGGACGCCAGCGCGGGCGGCCAGACGCGCATCGAATCCTGCCGGCCAACTCTGCCATCCAGCTTCTGCAAGCCAGTTCTAGTGTTCGACGTCGAAATAAATCCTGGTAGTGGCGCGGTATTGCAGAACCTTGGCTCCGTCCAGTTGCAGGTCGAACGAATCCACGTGCGCCCACTTGATGCCGCGAACGGTTTTCGCCGCTTCCTGTACGGCCGCCTCCGCCGCCTTGGCAAAACTCTCCTTCGAAGTCCCGATCACCTCGATGATTTTCTGGGTCATTGCACTCTCCTTGCTGCTCGACGAAATTGTACGCGATTTGAGCCGCGTGCGGCAGGCTGGCGCCGGAGCGGGAGAAGCGCAAGGCGCCGGGACGGTATCCGGAGCAGGCTAAACACGAAGGCCACGCAAAAGTTCGCGTGGCCCATGCGATTTTCGTGCGCTTCGAGTTGGTTACTTGCTGCCGGCGATGCTGGCGACTGCCGGTTCGCCGACATGCTCCTGCTCGACTGGATTGATCTTCACCGTGGCCAGAATCCTTTCCAGCTTGGCGAAGACTTCGTCGCGGTTGACGTGCTCAATTCCGCCCTCGGTGGCGAATCCCTCCGTGCCCAGGCCTAAGACGTATTCGTAACAGGCTCCATTTTCGTAGCTGTGATAGTACTGCGTTTCGGCCTGCTTCACGGCGCTGACGGAAAAGCTCGAAGTCATCTCCATGTGGGTCGAACCGACTTTGACCTTCTCGGCGTCGACGGGCTCGCCGTCGGCATTGCGCGTGTCGACGAAGGCGAAGTGCGCGCACTCCTGCTCGGAGACGCTGCGATTGACGTTCACGTTGAAGAAGGCAGATTCGAAGTCGGTGCCGGGATACGCGGCGCTGGGCAGCGCGACGGTTGCGACCGGGACTCCGCCGGGTTCGACGAAGTTCATCGGCACATCACCGATGGCGGCCAGCTGGGGCTGCGCTTTGTCGCCCGAGGTCAGCGTGAACTTGCGCGGATAGAGGAACGACACACCGGAGCTAGCGTCGCTGTAAGTGACATTCGCGGGACGCTTCCTGGGCGTCTTCTTCGCGGGTGGGGGTGTGACTACGGCGCTCACGGGCGTTACGGCAGGAGTGGGCATTACCGAAGTTGAAGGGCTGGAAGCGCCGGACAGCGCCGGTTTTGGAGACTGCTTCGAGCACGCGCTCAACCCGAGCAACAGACCGAGAATCGCGGCGCCTGCGATAGCTGCCATGGCCAGTTTCTGCTGGCGCGAACAGGACGAGAGTGCCGTCCCGGAGATTGAGTTGTTGTTGGTTGCCTGTTTCGTGGTCTGGTGGTCACCGGATTTCCAAATGGTCGTCATTTTGTCACCTCCTCTGCGGCTGGCGCAGTCGGAAGTGGTAGGGCAGGAGAGCTGCCAACTGCGCGGCTGTTGATGCCACGCGACTTATGGGCGAAGGCTGAGCGTGACCGTGTGCGCCGCCATACACGTTGTGTGGCGGGCAACACGCCGCGCGCCCCGGGCACACAGCGCTCCCGCTAAAATGTTCCGGTGAATCAAGTATTGCCCGGCTTACCTCTTGGTCATCGCGCAAGGTATCGCGGACGGTTAGCGCCATCGCCCACGGGGCTTCTGCATATTGGTCATGCGCGGACTTTCTGGATCGCGGCGCAACGAGCGATTGAGAATCAAGGAACTTTGATTTTGCGGAATGAGGATCTGGATCTACAGCGCTCGCGGGGGGAATTTGCCAGTGCCATGCTTGAAGATTTGCGCTGGCTGGGAATTGGTTGGAGCGAGGGACCGGATTGTGGCGGGCGGTATGGCCCTTACGCGCAGAGCGAGCGCCGGGCGCACTATCTGGCGGCTTGGCGGCGGCTGCGGGAGGGCGGTTTCTTGTATCCGTGCGTTTGTTCGCGGAAGGATCTTGCGGCGGCGGCGAGCGCTCCGAATGATGCGGACGATGAGCCCGTGTATCCAGGGACTTGTCGCGAGCGCAATGATGTGGCCGAGATTGCGGGGCCCGCAGGCGTCAACTGGCGGTTTCGCGTTCCGGATGGCGAGGCGATTGAGTTTACGGATCTGAATCTGGGCCGGCAGCGCTACGTCGCAGGCCGTGACTTCGGCGATTTTCTGGTCTGGCGGCGCGACGATATCCCCGCTTACCAACTCGCAGTCGTGGTCGACGACGCGGCGATGCGAATCACCGAAGTCGTACGGGGCGCGGATTTGCTGAAGTCGACAGCGCGGCAATTGCTGTTGATGCGAGCGCTGGGGTATGCCGATCGTGACTATGCCGCTCCAGAATATTTTCATTGTGAACTGGTGCGCGACTCGGCGGGAGTCCGGCTGGCGAAACGACACGATGCGCTGAGCATACGGCACTTGCGCGAGAGTGGGATGACGGCGGAGAAGGTTCTGGAGATGGCCGGTCGGCCATAATGGGTCGGCACTTTCGTTTCGCGCGCGGGTTACTTGTGTCGCTACAGATCGCGGCGAACGGAGCTACCATTAAAGGAACATTTCGTGGGGAGCGGGAGGGTTATGCAGCGAATGTTCTTGAAGGTCCTGGCAATGGCGCTCTTGATGAGCTCGGCTGCCTATGGGCAGTCGCTGGGCGACATTGCGCGCGAGAACCGGGAGAAACAAAGCGCTGAAGATGCGTCATCGTCCGCGGCGAAGCCGAGGGTGATCACGAACGCGGATCTTCCGAAGAATACGAACCCGAACCAGGGGCCGAGCGAAGCACAGCCGGAAGCGAGCGCCGTGGCGAGCGGCAAGGCCGCCGATCAGCGCGCGGCACAACGCTCCGATCAGCGTTCAGCACAACAACGCCTGGCGGAGCAGCGTGCGGCTGAGCAATGGAAGCGGCAGATCCTGGCGCAAAAAAATAGGACGGCGAGTCTGCAGGCGCGGATCGACCAGCTTAATGCGTCGATCCGTTCCGCGTACGGGACCGCCCAGTACGAGGGACCGTCCAGCCAGTCCCAGGCGCGGCAACTGCAGCAGATGGCGCAAATCCAGCAGCAACTCGATGAACAGAAGAGGAAACTCGCCGATATGCAGGAAGCTGCGCGGCGTGCCGGCATGCACACTGCGGTCTACGATCCGTAGAGGCCTTCAGGTCACACCATCGCAGATTCCACGGTCGTGAGACGCAGCAAGCGCGTCTTTGCCACAACCTTCTTCGGGCCTCATTTTTCACTCAAACTGAGCTATTTTGGGGCCCTTCGACTACAAACCCCTGCTTCTATGCCGATTTTCAAGGGAGTGCCTTTCTGGGAACCGCATAAAATCTGCATAAAATGCTGTTTTTCCACAGCACAGTGCGTTACCATGCGCATGGATACAAGTAAATTTGTAAGTTTCTGAAGGAGGAATTCATGGCTTCTGGTTTAACCAAGACTCAACTCACACGCCAACTGGCCGAGAAGCTCGGCACCAACAATAAGACGGCCGCGGCTTTTCTGGAGCACCTGGCAGACACGGCGGTTAAAGAGACGAAGAAGAACGGTGTGTTCGTTATTCCCGGCCTTGGCCGCCTGGTGAAGGCGCATCGCAAGGCCCGCCTGGGACGCAACCCGCAGACCGGCGAACCGATTCAGATCAAGGCGAAGACGGTGGTAAAGTTCCGCGTGGCGAAGGCCGCGAAGGATGCGATCGCCCCGAAGAAAGCGTAGTGTGGAGCGGGCGTTCTCGCCCGCGAAAATCTAGAAACGAGAAAAGGCCGGCTTGCGAGTTGGCCTTTTCTGTTTCCGTCGAAAACTACACTTCCAACTCGACCAACTCTGCTTGCACTCGTCTTGCTGCGAACGTCAGCTTCCCTAGGCTCACCGGCAAGTTAAGCCGTCGCGGCCCGGCGCTCCCGGGGCTGATGGCTGTGTCCGTACACGACCACGCGGATTCCGGCGGCTTCCGGTTTGAGGTCGAGTCGGCCAAGGTCATGCAACATGTAAATAGACACACCGCCGGCTTCGACGACTTCAGTTTCCGGCAGAGAGAGCGCCCAAAGTTCGGTATCAACGTTGCCGCGGATCGCCGTCACGGGAGCGATTTGCCCGAGCGCTTCGAGGATTCGAGAAGCGCCGATATCCCCAACGTGGAGGATGCGGTGGGATCCGCGCAAGGCAGCAACCGCCTCTGGCCGGAGCAGCCCGTGAGTGTCGGAGATTACGCCGAGGATCACAGGCTTCTCAAGCATCGGTGCCTCGATCTGATTTCATGCGCGCTACGGGACGGCCGGGGCGGCCGTCGCTACGTGGTTCTTGCCATTCATCACAAATCCAGCGTAGAGCGCTCACAGACTTCCCATACAAGTCTAAGGCTATACTGCCGAAAGGATGCCCGAGATTCCAAACTTGGCGGAAGCGCTGCGGCGCTATTGGGGATACCACGAGTTTCGCCCCAAGCAGGAGAATGTAATCCGCAGCCTGCTGGCCGCGCACGATACTTGCGTGGTGATGCCGACTGGAGGCGGGAAGTCGCTGTGCTATCAGCTTCCGGCGGTGATTTCGGGGAAGACGGCGGTGGTGGTTTCTCCGCTGATCGCGCTCATGCAGGACCAGGCGGCGCAACTGGCGCAGATGGGGATTCCGGCGGCGGCGATCAATAGCTTTCAGAGTCCGGCGGAACGGCGGCAGGTGATGGAGAAAGCGGCGCGCGGAGAATATCGGCTGCTTTATCTTTCGCCGGAGCGGCTGGCCGCGGAAAATACTTTCGATTGGCTAGCCAAAGTGCCGGTAGGCTTCTTCGCGGTCGATGAAGCGCATTGCATCTCCGAGTGGGGGCACGAGTTTCGGCCGGAGTACCGGCAACTCAGCCGTCTGCGTACGAGCTTTCCCAACCTTCCGATTGCGGCGTTCACGGCCAGTGCGACGCGGCAGGTGCGGCACGACATTCTGAAGCAGTTGCAGATGCGCGATCCCCATCTTTATATCGCCAGCTTCCATCGGAAGAATTTGAGCTACGTGGTGCACGAGTGCGAAGCGCGGACGCAGATAGAATTGCTCGTCCGCGCTCTGCGGCACTACGCGGGAGAGAGCGTGATTGTGTACTCGCCCACGATTCGCCGGGTAGAAGAGGCGGTCGAATATCTGGAGGAGAGCGGGATTGCGGCGATTCCTTATCACGCCAAGATGGAATCGTCGATGCGCCGGCAAAATCAGGAACGATGGATGTCGGACGAAGTGCGGGTGCTGGTGGGAACGATCGCGTTTGGCCTTGGCATCAACAAGCCCGCGGTACGCGCGGTGATTCACCTATCGCTGCCGAAGTCGATTGAGCAGTATTACCAGGAGGCGGGCCGCGCGGGGCGGGACGGGCGCGCGGCGGATTGCGTGCTGCTCTGGCAGAAGCGCGATCACGTTCTGCTGGAGTACTTCATTGGAAAAATTGCGGATGACGCGGAGCGCGAGCGGTCATTCGAACGGAAACGCGTGATCAGCCGGTTCGCGAATTCTCACGGCTGCCGCCACCGGCAGATCTGCCTGCACTTCGGCGAGACTCCGCAATGGGAGCGTTGCGGGAACTGCGACAATTGCGGCGCCAAGCCGGAGTGGCTGCGCAAAGAGGTCGTACCTGTGGTCTTGCCTGAAGTTGCGGCGCGAAAGACTTCGTTTCCGGCTGCATCGCCTGGGTCTTTCTATACTCCGATGCTGCATTCCGAAAGGCCGCGGGTGCGGGATGCGGCGCCGGCGGAGGCTGATCCGGCGCTGGCGGAGTATCTGCGTGAATGGCGGCGAAGCATGGCGCGGGAGAACAAAGTGCCCGCCTACATAATTCTGCACGACACTACGCTGGAGGAGCTGTGCCGGCGGCGTCCGGCGAATTTAGCGGAGTTGATGCAGGTGCCGGGCATCGGCGAGCGCAAGGCAGACGTGTACGGCGCGGAAATCCTGCAGGTTCTGCGGAACTACGGCGAGGGAGCGCGCGCCACGGCGAAGGTGGCCAGGGAGCCGGCTCCGGCGGAGCAGACGCTTCGGCTTTTGAACGAAGGGCGCAGCTTCGAAGAGATTGCGCGCATTCGAGCGCGGCAGGTTTCGACCATCGTTTGCACAGTGGCGAGCCTGATTGAGACTGGGCAGGTGAAGTTGGATCCGAAGTGGATTTCTCCTGACGCGCAGCCGCTGATTGAGGCGGCGTGCCTGCAGCATGGTGTCGAGCGGCTGAAAGACATCAAAGAAGCGGTGCCACCCTACGTCAGTTTTGAAGACATACGGCTGGTAGTGGCGCAAATGCGAGCGGAGAACCGGGTGCGGGCGAAGACGGCGTAGGGGGGTAATGGAGACCCCGACGTCTCGCCCGTCCAGTAGTTTGGCAGCTGGGCGGGGATGCCCGGCGCTCCACAACCAGGTTCTACACGCCCTTGGTGGCGGGATCCCAGATCAGTTTGTGAATTTGCAGGCTGAGCCTGGCGGGAACGTTGTCGACGAGAATCCATTGCGCCAGTTCTTGCGGATCGAGTTGGCAATGCGACGTGTCTCGCGAACCGGAGGCAGATTTTTCGAATGCGGGGGAGAATAAGATGGCGTGAACGCGCTCGTCGAGCCCGTGATGCAGAACGAACTCGCGGGCGAATTCGTAGTCGGCGCGATCGGTCAGGACGAACTTGAGTTCATCGTGAGGCCGGAGAGCCTCCAGATTCTCGAGTGCAAACGTGTTTGGCGCGCCGGAGTGCGGACATTTCACGTCGACGATCTTGATGACTTGTTTCGGGACTCGCGCCAGCGGGCGTTCGCCGCTGGTCTCGAGCAACACCTGATAGTCGGCGTCCAGAAGTTGCTCCATGAGCGGGATCACTTCGCGCTCCTGCAGCATGGGTTCGCCGCCGGTGATCTCTATTAATCCGCCGCTGGGGCTCAGACGGGCGACTTCGCTGAGCACTTCCTGTAGCGTCATCTTGCTCCCGCCGTAGAAACTGAACTCGCTGTCGCACCAGGAGCAGCGCAGGTTGCATCCGGTGAGACGCACGAAGACGCAAGGCAGACCGGCGTGGGTGGATTCGCCCTGGAGCGACTTGTAGATTTCGGATATCTGCATGGAACACAGTTGCCAGTTGCCAGCCGCCAGTTGCCAGTCACTCTGACTTGCAGATGGAGGCTAGCAGGCCGTTTAGAATTCGACCTACCTCTGCACACACCTTTAGCAGTTCTCTCGTTTGTTCGGCTTGAAGATATCCCAGGTTCTGAGCTATTTGGAGTTGGGTTTCAACCTCCATCAAGGAACCTCGGGCCTGACCTAAGAAATAGCGAAACTCCTTTTCCGACAGCCGACCTTGCCCTTCTGCAATGTTGCTTGGAATGGAAACTGCCGCACGTCTCAGTTGCGACGTGAGTCCAAACTGCTCTTCTTTCGGAAAGCCCACGGTTGATCTATATGTTGCCGTTACCAGGTCCATCGCTTTTTGCCAAGCGACAAGATCCTTGTACGATCGCCGCATGATCTCTCCATCAGGCTTTAGAAACTGGCAACTGGAAGCTGGCAACTGGCAGCTGCTACTCGGAGTAGCGCGCCGTTGTCGTATCCGTCTCAAACACCGTGACGTCTTTCACCCGGACTCGGCCGTTGGTCACGTCCTTGAGACGGGCGTTGGTTTCGTCATAAAAATACTTGGATAAGTTCTCGGCGGAGGGATTGAGGACGGTGAAGGGCTCGATGTCGTTGATCATCTGGTGATCGAGACGGTCGATGGCGTGCTTCATGACTTCTTTCAGATCTTTGAAATCGAGCAGGAGGCCGGCCTTGTCGAGCTCGGCGCCGGCGAGGGTCACACGAATCTTGTAATTGTGGCCGTGCGGATTCTCGCACTTGCCCTTGTAGTTGCGCAGGTAGTGACCTGCGGCGAACGTGTCTTCGACGGTCACTTCGTACATGAAATCAGTTAGCCTCGCCTGTCATTTATTGTACCTTCTGAGAGCATTGGAGGCACGGTAGCGCGAGCTTCGAGCCAACTGCAGATCCCTCGCTCCGCTCGGGATGACAATCATGGGAATGGGACGCACTTTATGAATGGGACGCAAACTGACATCACGATTCGAGAAGCTGCGCCGAGCGACGCGGCGATCCTTCTTCATCACCGGCGGTCGATGTTTCGCGACATGGGCGAAGGCACGGTCGAGGAACTTGATCGCATGGTGGAAGTTGCACGTCCGTGGCTGGCGCGGGCTCTGGCGGATGGCTCGTATCACCACTGGCTGGCGCTCGACGGCTCAGGCCGCGTGGCTGGCGGCGGAGGGGTGCTGCTGTGTCCGTGGCCGGCGAGTCCCAAAGACCCATGCACCGAGCGGGCGGTGATTCTGAATGTTTACACGGAGCCGGAGTTTCGGAGGCGAGGAATTGCGCGGCAAATCATGCAGACCATTTTGGCCTGGCTCAAGGAGCGAGGATTGCGCGCGGTTAATTTGCACGCCAGCGCCGAGGGCCGGCCCTTGTATGAAAAGCTGGGGTTTGAGGCGACGAATGAAATGCGGCTGGGGTTTGACCGCTTCTAGCGACTCTAGAGCTGTTGTGGCCGCGGCAACTGCCGAGCTCTGCTCGGCTTGGACCCTTCGGCTCCGCTCAGGGCAGGCTCGCGAGGGCGGCCGTCCCTACCCATACAGACTGTCAAGCAAACCAAGGGCCAACTCCTTATAATCTGCTAACGTTCGGGCTGCTGCTCCGTCTATTTCTGTGCAAGGTTGAGGTTCGAACACTTGTAGGGGATAGAGACAGACGATGCCGGCCGATTCTTACGCAGTTGCATTTCCGGTTGGCGAGATTTCCCGTCCGAGGCGGACGGCACAGAACGGCGACAGCGGCAAGCAGAACCCCATGACGAGGGGCTCCTTGGCAGCGCAGAGCAACCGCATTGACGACACGAGTCTGATCCGGGAGGCGCAGCAGGGCAACCGCGCGGCCTTCGAGGTGCTGGTGCGTCATTACGATCAGTCGGTGCTGCGGCTGGCGCTGCACCTCACCGGATCGGAGACCGACGCCCAGGACGTCTATCAGGAGGCCTTCCTCAAGGCCTACAAGAACCTGGGCAGTTTCCGGTTTGAATGCTCCTTCTACACCTGGATCTACCGCATCGTCACCAATCTCTGCCTCGATCATCTGCGAAAACGCAACGTGCGCAAGGAGGACGCGCCGGTCGCGGTGGATGCGTCCGGCGAAGAGTACAGCCGGTTGGAGCAGTTTGCCGACGCGCGTTCGGGAGCGAATCCGGAACGCGATTTGATGCGGAGGGAACTGGGGCGGAAGATCGGAGCGGCCCTATCCGGACTGACGCCTCGCGAGCGCATGGTGTTCGAGTTGAAGCACTATCACGGGCTGAAGTTGCGCACGGTGGGCGAGATGCTGAATACGACGGAGGAGACGGCGAAGAACACGTTGTTTCGCGCGACGCAAAAACTGCGGGCCGCGCTGGCGGAGATGCGATGAGCTTTGAATTAGTCCCCACGAAGGAACACGAAGATGAAATGTGATTGGGTACGGCAAAATATTTTGTTTTATGTGTACAACGAGCTGGAAGATGACGCTCGATACGAGGTAGAGCAGCACCTGGCGCGATGTCCGGAATGCGCCACTGAGTTGAAGGCGGCGCGCAAGTTTCACGCCACGCTTTCAGAAATGCCGGTGGCGGAGCCGACTCCGAACCTGCTGGCGGCATCGCGGATGCGTCTGCAGGAAGCGCTCGAAACTGCGCAGCCGGGCGGCTTCTGGCGGCGCATGATTCTGGAGCCCGCAGTGTGGCTGCGGCAGATTCGGATGGCCCCGGCGCTGGCTGCGGCGATTTTCATTGTGGGATTTGGCGGCGGCATTGGCGCGACTTACAACTTTCTTTCCGCGCGCGGCGGTGGTGGTGTGGTGACGGGCTCGCTGGAATCGGGCGGCGGCAATCCGTCACAACCGCTGGAGGCGTCCGCGATTACGGGCATCCGGTCGGTGACGCAGGAGCCGGGATCGAATCAGGTGAGCATCAAGTACGACACGGTTTTGACCCAGGAAGCGCAGGGGTCGCTGAACGATCAGCGCATCCAGCAATTGCTGTTGTTTGCGGCGCGCAGCAATTACAACTCGGGCGTGCGGATGGACTCGGTGGATGTGCTGACGCAGGCGCCCGACGATTCGCGGGTGCGGGAAGCGCTGATGTATGCCTTGCAGAACGATACCAATCCGGGTGTGCGTTTGAAGGCGCTGGATGGGCTGAGTGGCTTTGTGCGACAGGATGGGCGAGTAAGGGATGAAGTTTTGCGGGCGCTGATCGGCGACACGAATGCCGGCGTTCGGATGCAGGCCTTGCGGCTGGTGGAGCCGATGAAGACGGACAGCAATGTGCGATCGGTGCTGACCCGGTTGGCGCAGACCGATGAGAACGTTTCGATTCGTTCGCAGGCTCGTACGATGCTGGCGCAGATGCCGGAGATGGATTAGGAACGGTCGTTGGTGAAGTGGTCGTTGGTCGCTGGTCGTTGGTCGTTGGTCGTTAGAAAAGACCTACGGCCCGACGACGAATGCCGAACGACTAACGACCAGCGACCAGCGACTAACGACTTACTAACTGAGGAGGACATTCATTGAAGCACGCAATCAAACTTGCCGGCGTTGCAGTATTGGTGGCCGCGCTGGCGTCTCTGGCCCTGTGCCAGGAAACTCGGGTGTATCGCGACGGCAGCAACTGGGTCCAGGAAATGACGGGAGACCTGGGCGCGGCGAGGAATCTGCGGGTGAAGGTGGCCGCGGGTTCGGTGCGGGTTCAGGGCGGATCGCAAACGGGGATCAGCTACGTCATTCATCGCAAGGCTTATACATCTTCGGAAGAGAAGGCACGCCGCGAATTTGAGTCCTACAAGATCAGTACCTCTGTAAAGGGAGACACCGCCTGGGTCGTGGCAGAATCGAGCCGGCGGGATTCTAAGTGCTCGGATGATTTTGTCATCAATGTGCCGCGCAACTTGCAGTCCGCCAAGATCGAGACCGGGGGCGGCAACGCGAACGCGACTGGGATCGCGGGACGTGTCGACCTGGAGAGTGGTGGAGGGAATATTCACCTGGATGATATCGGCGGCGAGGTGACGGCGGAAACCGGCGGAGGCGCGATTGAGGTGGGCAGCGTGGAAGGCAATGTGAGTCTGCAGACGGGCGGAGGAAACATCAAAGTTGCATCCGCCAAGGGCGAGATCAAGGCGGAGAGTGGCGGAGGAAACGTAGTCGTTCTCTCCGGCCTGCGAGGCGCGGTGCTGGAGACGGGCGGAGGTAGTATCCGGGTGGACAAGTGCAGCGGGCCGGTGAAAGCCACGACCGGTGGCGGGAGCGTGGACTTGGGCGATGTCGGTGGGGCGGCGCAGATTGAAACCGGCGCGGGCAGCATTCGCCTGGCTTCCGCGAACGGACGTGTGCAGGCCCAGACCGGAGGAGGCAGCATCCAGTTGGATGGAGCGACGTCGGTGCAGGCGGAAACTGCGGCGGGGGGAATCGTGGTGAAACTAGTTTCATCGGCTGGCGGTCGCAACAATTCTTCGCTTGAAACCGCAGCCGGCGACATCACGGTCTATCTTGCGAACGATCTGGCGATCTCCATTCGCGCGGAGATCGAAGCGGCCAACGGCCACACGATTCGCAGCGACTTTTCCGATATTCATGTGTCCAGTGAAGGCGGGCCGTGGGGACCGAAAACGGTGACTGCCGAAGGTCAACTCAATGGCGGCGGACCGGTGCTGAAGGTGCGCACGAATTCTGGAAATGTCAACTTCCGCCGCGTCAGCCGGTAGGAACGGTCGTTGGTCGTTAGTCGCTGGTCGTTCGGGATTCGCTGCGGATTGCGAGAGTTTGCTAACGACGAACGACCAAGGACTAACGACTAGCTTTTGTTCGGGGAGGGCTTATGATCCATCGCTTTCTGCTTTGCGTGTTTCTTTTTTCGCTGGTCGTTCCACTGGTCGCGAGCGCGCAACCGGAACAACTTAACTACGATGGCGCCGGCGAAAACTGGAGTTGGGGTTACGGGTCGGATGAGGCCGGCAGTGGATCGTCGTATCTGGGAGTGGACATCGCTGACGTTTCTCCCGAGCGGTTGGGAGAATTGAAGCTCAAGGAAGAGCACGGCGCCGAGGTCACGATGGTCGACCGGGACGCTCCCGCCGGAAAAGCCGGAGTGCATGAGCATGACGTCATCGTAAGCCTGAATGGCACGGCGATCGAGAGTGCGGCTCAATTGCGCCGGATGATTAAAGAGACGCCACCGGGGCGCGTGGTGAATCTGGGCATCAGCCGCGACGGCCAGGCGCTGACGATCAAGGTGCAGCTTGCCGACCGGCACAAGTCGATGACCTGGGCGCCGAAGAGCGGCGAATTCAAGTTCGAGATGCCGCAGATGCCCACGATGCCGGATTTCGACATGCCGGTTTCGGTGGTCGTCGTTCACTCGTCGATGCGCAGCGGGCTGATGGTCGAGAACATCACTCCGCAACTGGGAGATTTCTTTGGCGTTAAGGGTGGCAACGGCGTGCTGGTGCGCTCGGTAGAAAAAGGCAGTCGCGGGGAAAAGGGCGGATTCCGCGCCGGGGATGTGGTGGTTAAGGTTAACGGCCAGCCGGTGCACGACACCTCCGATTTCAGTCATGCTCTGCGGTCATCGCCGGGCGACGCGGCAGCTGTGACGGTGATGCGCGATAGGAAAGAACAGAATCTGACGCTGACTCTTCCCGAGAAGAAGGATTCCGGCGAGCTGCTGGAAGACAGCTTTGATATTCCCAATTTTACGGCCGAGACCGAGCAGGCAATCAACCGCGCTGGAGATGAGATGGCCCGCATGGGTCCGGCCATCATGGAGAAAGTGCAGCAGGCTTTGTGCCGGAAAGACATGGAGAAGAAGTTGCAGGACTCGCAGCGGAACATGCGGGAACAACAGCAGAGGATGCAGGACCAGCAGCGAAAGCTGCGCCATGGGTTATCTGGAGATTGGGCTGAGATTTGACGCCTCAGGGTAGGATGGGCGCCAGGTTACGAAAGTCACCGGCGCTGCATTTGGACCTTTGCTTATCAGATGGATGGCCAGATTCCAAAGGTGAAGTACCCACTAGTTACCTGTTGCGGTGACGGAAATGCCGATAATCTGTTGCCGCGATGGCTTTCCGCGCTCTGTTGTTTTCAAAGAGTCCCGAGACGAACGCTGCCATGACGGCGGCCTGTGAAAGTGCGGGGATCCGCGCCGAAGCTTGCTCGGACATCTTTACGGCCATCGAAAAAGGGAAGACACGGTTCTTTTCGTGCGTGATTCCGGACTGGGCTGACCAACCGGAGGCGAGCTTCTTGCTGAAACGCGCTCGCGAATCCACGCCCAACCGAAACACCGTGGCCGTCGCCGTCGTCGATCACGAACCCACGGCAGCGGAAATGCGCGACAACCGGCTTGATTTTCTGGTCTATCGTCCAATTGCCGCCGAGGAAGCCGCTGCGGTGCTGGCAAAGGCTTGTGAGCAAATGCAACCGAGCGCAGCCGATGCTGCGGAATCGGCTCGCGAAAACTACAACGCCAGCAGCGGAGGCCCGATTGCAACTCCTGTGGCCCCCGAGGCGCCGGTAGCCAGTGAGCAGGACGCGCCAGCCGATCCGCCAGAAGCAAATGCAGCGGAAAGCAGCGGCAACGGCGAAATTGCGACTCACGAAGACGAACACGAGGAAGAACCTCGCCGGCGAAGCCATGCCATAGGGTTCCGCGGAGCTTGTGCCGCGGTGCTGGTGCTTGCGGCGGCGTTTTGCCTGTGGAGATCGCGCGGGGCCATCGAGTATCTGTCGCGGACGCCGGAGGGAGCATACCGTGTTTTGCGGGAGTCGGTGGCGGCGCTCTTTTATGTGAATCAACCCGGGGCGTTGCCCGCCGGTGCCGCCGCAAACGACGCGCAACAGGATGCGTACTTCACCCGAAATCCCAGTTCCAGCGCACAAGTACCGGCGCTGGAAGTGGTGGCCACCGAGTCGACGCTGGCGGAAGCACACGTGACTTTACCCAAGGCCCCCGACTTTCCACTGCCTGTGCCGGTCTATGTGCATCAAGAACCGCCGCCCATCCACGTGGAACGGGCGGCGATTCCCGAGAGCATGAGAAACTCGCCGCCGATTGAGCGGCCGGTGGTAGTGACGGTGAATCCGGCGCAGATGATGCCGGTCTCGGCGCCCCAGCCGCAGCCTCCAAGTCAGCAATTCAGCGAGCCCGTGGCGGTGAGCGAAGAAGCAGCACGGGCGCTGCTGGTTCACAGTGTCAATCCCGTTTATCCACCCGAAGCGTTGGCGCAGAAACTTCACGGGTCGGTGGTGCTGGAGGCGGTGGTGGGGCGCGATGGCGGCATCGAGGACCTGAAACTCGTGCGCGGAAATTTTATTCTCGGCCGGGCGGCAATAGCCGCGGTCAAGCAGTGGCAGTTCCAACCCTACAGTCTCAACGGCCACGCCGCGTCAACTCAAACCACGATCACCATCAATTTCAGCTATCCGCCAGGGTAGCGAAGGCGGCGCTCCACTACTCGTGGTCGTGTTCTTCCGGCGCGCCGGTTGGAGGGGTTGCCCCGCTGGATTGTTTCCAATAATCCTGCACGGCCGGCGGCAGCTTTTCTACGCGGGTGAGGAACGCCGTGAGCTTCCATATCTGAGGCTCAGAGAGCGTCTTGTCCCAGGCGGGCATGCCACTATAGCGGACGCCGGTGCGAATCACGTAGAAGACGTGCCATTCCTCATCGTCGGGCGGGTGAAGAATGAGATTCGGAGCCGGGGGATAGAACGAGTTTGCCAGGGTCGAGGGCTGGCGGTCGATACCGCCATGGCAAAGCGCGCAATTCATGGTGTAAATCTTCAGGCCCTCGATCAGATTTTCGTCCGTCGGGGGCACGGGATTGTTCAGGCGGGGAGCGTGGCGCTCCACCGAATTGTCGAGCGCGCTCATTGCGATGTGACGCTCCATCTGCGGCGGAGCGTTGTTGGCTCGGGTGGGCAGAAAGCCGAGCAAGGCAAGGCCAAGGCTGCCAATCAGAAGAACCAGAATGGTGATGACAATCCCCAGAACGAAGTAGCGCATTGCAGAGCCTCGGAGAGCTGCCGAGCTGACCCCGGCTTTGGACGGGGCAGAGCCCCGTCACCACACGGACAATTTCATTCTACCTTCAAGGGCGCGGCCACCGAGCCGATGCGTCCGCTGAGATCGTCACGGACCACGAAACGGACGGAGTACTCTCCGGGAGCAAGATCCAGAGCGCCGCGGTAGGCAAGACCTTGCTGGCGAATTGCCGGCAATCTCTCCGGGGTCAGGTGAACGTCGATTTTCTGACCCATGGGCTGAGCGACCGGTTTGCCTTCGGGAGTTTTCGCCAGCGCCACGAAGTCCATTACCACGTGGTTATTGTCGGAATCGTTGATCAGCGACGCATCCGGCGCCAGCAGCATCTCATAATTCACATGCTTCTTGCCCGGCTCTTTGCCGGGTTCGATTTTGTCCCACTTCGCCACCATAGCCAGCGATGTGAAATCCAAAGGCGACTGTAACGCCGACGAAAGGTCGCTGTTGCGGCTGTTCTCGGGATCGACGGTGGCATTGGTCACAAAGAATCCGCTGCGCGTGCGCACCTCCGTGTGATCGCGCTTCACTTTCACCGCCAGCTTGCGCCAGCCCGACTTGGTCTGCGAGCGATCGAGATAGTAGCCCAGCATGTAGTATTCGGCGGAATCGTCCACTGCGTTGCGAAAGCCTTTTACCAGATCGTTGGAGTTGTAGTAGGCGCGGCCTCCAGTCATCGCCGCAAAAGTCTGGAAAGACGCCTGCGTATCCATTTGCCGCCAAGTCGAGCGCCTATAGGCTTTTCCCGGGTCGCGCATGTTGGCACTTGACGTGGGCGCACTGATGCTGGGCATGGTTGAATTTTGCAGTCCTTTGACGTCCACGGGATAGAGCGCAACTTCCGCGTCGTTCAGCAGTTGCCAGGTGTGCTCGTAGAGGGGCAGCACGTCGCTCAGAGTATCGCGGCCGGCGGGCGCGAGCTGCATGGTGTTATCGCTTACGCTGAAGGGGAACCCGCCGCTTGCCCAGATCAGCGACTTGCGCCCAGGAAACCCGGCTAATGTCTGGGCGATCTGTTGCATTCCATCCAGGGTGTAAGTGATGGCAACGCGTTGTTCGAACGATTGAAAATTCAGTACCGCTTCCTGCAGCATCGACTGGAGGTCTTTGGCTTCGCTGTCCACACTATCGCTGCTTTTCGACCCTCCGCCGCCTTTCGAACTCCCCGCGCCGCTCGTTGCCCCCGAAGTGCTGTCCGCGGCTCCCGCCATGGCGTCCACATCTTCGTCGCTATCGACCATCTGGACCGGGTCGCCCTTCACCTTATGCAGTGCCGCCACCAGGACGCGAGGGTCGGTGGTGAAATCATGGATCACGTGAATGCCGTTGCGGGTAAGGGTGTAGAGGGCTGTCGGCTCCTGCTGGTCCACCGATTGGGTCAGATACTTGAGCAAGTCCTGGCGTGCAGAGGCCTGATCCGCAAATTTGGTGTTGATGAAGTCGAGCACAATGAGCGTAACCCGCCGGTTGGACGACCCTCCTCCCAGGGAATTGCTGAACTCATTCGGATTGCGGGGACGCGTCATACGGTGCGGGTCGCTGGTGATTTCCTCGAAGGTGGCAATCTTCTGTTCGGCGCCGTTTTCCAGCACCGTGAAGTCTTCCTTTTTCAGTCCGGTGATGTGATTGCCGGACTTGTCGGTCACCAGCGTCGGGATCAGCACCAGTTCAGCGCGCGCGGTGAACTTGACTTCAGCGTCCTCTTTGTCTTTGGGTGTTGCGAAGACAAAAATGGAGCCAGCCAAGGCAGCGATTATGGTGACGTAGCAAGAGAGCTTGCGGCCAGTCGTCATTCCCATACTCCCTTCTGATGCGCGAAAAGGATGCCGGGTAATTCACAGTGCGGATCGGTTCTGAGACGAGAAGCACCGCTTGGTTGGCCAGTATATAACAGGGGCGCAGCGCAGCCGAAAGCGTCGCCGGCTGAGGATGTGGAAGTCAGTAATGTGTGGAAATCAGCAACGGAAGGAAGCACCACTCTCGCGCTATGATCCGGGGCCTGCGACGCTGTAAACTTGAAACCAGAATGAAGCGCGTTCAGTTCATCGTTCTCCTGCTGACCGGGGTTGTGCTGATCGGTGGCAGCCGGTTCGCCTGGGCCCAGTATCAATATGGGCGCATCGATTCGGTAAAGAAATCGGTCACGACGACCACGAAAGTCTGGATCGTCAACACTCCGCTAGACGAAGAACGGACGCAGTACGTCATCTCGGCGCACGTGCAGGACAGGATTATTACCGGCACCTACGAGCTCTCCGCTACCGAGTCGGAACCGCCGCCAGAATGGGTCTCCGGCTACGCGGTGCAACTTGAGGTCAGCGGCGATTCGCTGTACTTGCGGTCGCCGACCGGCAGCTTGCGTTTGCATATCACGCAACGGAAGACTGCGGGCCCGATGCGGCCCATCACTGCCGAAGAAAAGAAACGGCTGGCAGAACTCGATGTCGCGCCGCAAGCGCCGGAATCAATGATCGGCTTTTCGAAATCCGGAAGCGACAAGGCGGCCGCGCCCGAGCCAGTTCCACCACCACCGCCGCCACCGCCCCTACCGGCCCCGACAGGCACGGTGACAGTGCGCTCCACTCCGTATCTTTCGGAAGTGTTCGTGGACGGCGACTCCATGGGATACACACCGGCAAAGATCGCGCTCGGTCCCGGAAAACACAGCTTCCGCGTGGAGAAGCCAGGCTACAAGCCCTGGACAAAAGAGATGACAATTACGGTGGGATCCGAGCTGACGCTGGACGCGAGTCTGGACAGGAAATAGCGTCGTATAGAAAAGCGGCGTGCGGTTCCCCGCCTATTCGCAAATGGCTTACAATTCCTCTTCCATGACGGTCGCGGTTCGTTCTTTTGCGAAGATTAATCTCGGGCTCTACATCGGCGCCGCGCGCGCGGACGGATATCACGATCTGCGCACGGTCTATCAGACGATTGCGCTGCATGACGTGATCCGGGTAAGCGTCGGGCGTGGCAGTGGAATTGACATCGCGTGCAAGAATAAGGACCCGCGAGTTCCACTGGATTCGTCGAACACCTGCTATCGCATGGCCGAGCGCGTGCTGGACGAACTGGGCGCGAAGGGTAGAGTCAGCGTCGAAATCGAGAAGCGCCTGCCGGTGCAGGGAGGGTTAGGCGCGGCGTCCTCGAATGCGGTGGCAACGATGGTCGCGCTGGAGCTGGCGCTGAAGAAGACGCGGACGATGAAAAGGAGCTTATCCGGGCCGGCGCGCCTGCGAATTGCGGCGGAGGTTGGCTCGGATCTGCCGCTGTTTCTGGTGGGCGGAACGACGCTGGGAGTAGGGCGCGGCGAGGAGGTTTACGCTCTGCCTGATTTGCCTTCCGTGCCGATGGTGGTGGTGATGCCGGAAGTCGGGGTCTCGACGGCGCAGGCGTTTGCCGATTGGGATGCGCTGATGCACAGCGGGGCCGAGCTGCGCTCGTTTGGACGGCCGGGGGCGTCCGTCCCTACGCGAACCTGGACGGGCGAGGGCGCCCGTCGCTCCACAAACAGTGAGCAATTGACGCGGCCCTTAGCGTCCGATAGACTGTTTGAGGTTGGCTGCGTGCTGTCGGCGTGGCTTTCTAGTTTAACCAGTGGTTCACCCAACACCGGTGCTCCTGCAAAAGGCGGGAGCCGGGCCGGGAGCTTGCTTCTCGACCTTGTCCGTACCGGGATTGAAAACGACTTCGAGAAAGTCGTCTTTCCTCAATATCCCGAATTGCGAGACATAAGAGGTGCGCTGGAGCGCGCGGGGTCGAGATACGCATCGCTCTCCGGGTCAGGGTCAACCCTGTACGGGCTGTTCCGGTCGCCCGCCGACGCCGCGAAGGCGGCAAGCCGCCTGCGAAAGCAGGGGGTGATGGCGGAGGCGACCAGTACGTTGACGCGCCAGCAGTATTGGAAAAAGTTGCTGGTCACCGATCGTTAGTCGCTGGTCGTTCGTCGTTAGTGGTTGGCGTTCGGTTCTGGGGTATGATTTAGTGACCAGGCGATGGATCGTGCATCTTGGGCCGTCGACTAATGGTAGGTCAAGTGCCTTTGGAGCACTTTGTCTAGGTTCGAATCCTAGCGGCCCAGCCAGATAACCAGGTCTCAGTTGCCAGTTCTCAGTTCTCAGTCGAGATCACTGGAGCCCCACAACTGAGAACTGAAAACCGGGAACTGAGAACTGAAGCTATGGCCACAGTTGCAACCACGACTGCCGAAAAGGCGACCGCCGAAAAAACCGTCGCGGAAAGAAAGCCGCCTACGGACGAGAAGCCGGAACGCAAGCCGCAGCGCGCCCGGGTCGACGACCGATTCAAAGTCTTTTGTGGAACCGCCAACGAGGCGCTCTGCGATGAGGTCTGCAACTTTCTTGGCCTGACGCGCGGACAGGCCCTGGTCACGCGCTTCAAGGACGGCGAAGCGTATGTGCAGATCCAGGAAAACGTCCGCGGGGCCGATGTGTTCGTGATGCAGCCCACCTGCCAGCCGGTGGACATGCACCTGATGGAACTGCTGTTGATGATGGACGCGCTCAAGCGGGCGTCCGCGCGGCGCATCACGGCCGTGATTCCGTACTACGGCTATGCGCGCCAGGATCGCAAAGACAAGCCGCGGGTACCGATTTCGTCCAAGCTGGTGGCCGACCTGCTGACCACCGCGGGCGCCGATCGCGCGTTGGTGGTGGATTTGCACGCGCCCCAGTTGCAGGGTTTTTTTAATATTCCGGTGGACCACCTGTTCGCTTCGCCGGTGCTGGTGGATTATTTCAAGAAGTTGAACCTGCCGAACCTGACCGTGGTTTCGCCGGACGCGGGTGGCGTGGAGCGAGCGCGGTTTTTCGCGAAGAAGGTGGATGCAGCGCTGGCCATCGTGGATAAACGGCGCGTCGAGGTGAACGTCGCGGAAGTGATGAACGTGATCGGCGAGGTCGACGGCCGCACGTGTCTCATCATTGACGACCTCATCGACACGGCGGGAACGCTGGTGAAGGTGGCTCAGGCGCTGATCGAGAACGGCGCGAGCACCGTGTACGCCTGCTGCACGCACCCGGTACTTTCAGGGGCGGCGGTGGAGAATCTTGTAGACTCTCCGATCACCGAGGTGGTCGTGACCAACACCATTCCGCTGACCGAAGCGGCGAGGCTCGTTCCGAAGATCAAGGTGCTTTCGATCGCGGGGCTGATTGGACGGGCAATTCAGTCCATTCATGAGGAGACTTCGGTGAGCAGACTTTTTATTTAGAAAGGTCGTTAGTCGCTGGTCGTTAGTCGTTCGCGATTCACCAGCACTGAAAGGTTTTGCCAACGACCATCGACTAGCGACCAACGACGATTTTCACGAAGGACGGAAACGGAATTATGGTGACAGCAACGGATATCAGCATTCTGGAAGCGCAGAAGCGCGAAGCAGGCACGAAGAACGCCGCCCGGCGCGTGCGCGCCAGCGGGAAAATTCCAGGCGTGGTGTACGGCGCGGGCAAAGAAGCGGCTTCGGTCGCGGTCGATCCCCGGCAGGTCCTGCGCATCCTGCGGTCGGAGAGCGGGCACAACACGATTTTCGATCTGGCGCTTGACAGCGATCGGGTGAAGGCCATGATCGTAGACTGGCAATTCGAACCGATCAAGGGAACGCTGCTGCACGTGGATCTGCAGCGCATCGCCATGGACAAGAAGCTAACGGTCACTGTTCCGGTGGTGCTCAAAGGCGAGGCAGAGGGCGTGAAGACGGAGGGCGGCATTCTCGAGCAATTGCTGCGCGCGATCGAGATTGAATGCCTGCCGGTCGACATTCCGAAAAACATCGAAGTGGATATCAGCCACCTGGTGTTCGGCGTGGAAGTGCGCGTGAAAGATCTGCCGCACAGCGAGAAGCTGAAGTTTCTGACCGAAGAGGACCAGATGATCGCGCACATCACCACAGTGAAGGAAGAAGTGGTTGCGGCTCCGGAAGTGGTGGCGGAAGCGGCGGCAACTCCGGCGGAACCGGAAGTTATTAAGAAGGGTAAGCAGGAGACCGAGGGTGAAGTCGAGGCCGAGGGCGATGCCAAGGGTAAGGCAAAGCCTGAGAAGGCTGAAAAGTCTGAGAAGAAAGAGAAGAAATAGCTGCTGGCTGCCGGCTTCTAGCTAAGAGCCGGCACCGAGCGAAACGGCCAACAGCGAAAAGCGAATCCGCGTGAAACTGATCGTCGGTTTGGGCAACCCCGGAGACGAGTACCAGTTCACGCCGCACAATCTCGGGTTCTTGACGATTGACCGGATCGCCAAAGGCCTCGAGATCGAAGTCAGAAATCGCCAGTGCCGCGCGCTGACTGCGCGGGCACTGATTGACAGTAAAACGATGGCCGCGGAAGCGGTGCTCCTGGCTAAGCCGGAAACCTACATGAACCTGAGTGGGCTTGCGGTGCGGGAGCTGGTGGCGGAGTATCAGGTCGATGTAACGCGCGATCTGATTGTGATTTACGACGAACTTGATCTGCCGCTGGGCACGATTCGCATACGGCAGCGGGGGAGTTCGGCGGGGCATAACGGGATGGAGTCCATCCTCGGCGCCTTGGGTACGGACGAGTTCTTGCGAATTCGGCTGGGAATTGCTCCCGATCGCAAAGTCGCGGACAGCGTGAAATACGTGCTGACGCCGTTTCGCAAGGCGCAGTTCGGACTGGTGGACGAAATTCTCGATACGGCGGCGCAAGCGGTTGAGGTGATTTTGAAAGAGGGACCGGCGGCGGCGATGAACCGATTCAATCGCAAGAATGACGCTGCGGAGTGAGTGTTGGTAGATCGTCATTGGTCGATAGTCGTTGGTCGTTGGCAAACGCATACGGCTTGGGGTGAATTTCCGAACGACAAACGACTAGCGACCAACGACTGTACTTAAGAGATTGTGGAGATAACGAATGAATCGCAACTATGAATTGATGTTCATCGTTCGGCCCGACATGGTGGACGAGGATCTGAACAAGCTGATTTCGACGCTCGAGTCTTCGGTGACCTCAGCGGGCGGCACGGCAAAAAGCGAGATCTGGGGCAAGCGCCGTCTCGCTTACAGAGTGGGCAAGTTCAACGACGGCATCTTTGTGCTGATGTTGATTGAAGCCACCGGCGCCACTGTGCACGAAGTCGAACGCCGCCTGCGCGTGACCGAGCCGGTGATCAAGTTTCTCACCGTGCGCACGGACGAAGAACTGAAGCGTCTCGACAAGATCAAGAAACTCCGCGACGCGAAAAAGAAAGTCAGCGCGCAACCGGCTGCCGCCGCTCCGGTAACGCCGGTAGCACCGGCAACACCGGAAGCCGCAACGGAAACACCGGCCTCGGCGCCGGTTTAGTTGTTGGGGTAGGGCACGGCATCAGCCTTGCCGCAGGGTCCCACAAAAAGCGGGCTTTTAGCCCCTGAGGGCCGAGCGCGACGCTCGCCAACGAATTCTTAGAAAGCAGGAGCACTATGGCAGAAGAAACAAAAGCACCAGGCGCATCAAGCGGCGGCGAAAGTCGCCCGGAGCGTAGTGGTGGCGATCGTCCCGAGCGCAGTGGGCCACGCGGTCCGCGTCCCGGCGGAGGCCCTGGCGGTCCCCGCGAAGGTGGCCGTAAGTTTTTCCGGCGCAAGAAAGTTTGCAAGTTCTGCGTCGAGAAGATCGAAGCGGTCAATTACAAAGATGTGCGTCTGCTGGCACAGTTCGTGGCGGAAAGCGGCAAGATCACTCCGCGCCGCCTGACCGGCGTGTGCACGCCGCACCAGCGCCGTCTGTCGAGGGCCATCAAGCAGGCGCGCAACATCGCGCTGCTGCCCTTCGCCGGACGCGCGCAATAAATTCAAGATCGTCGTTGGTCGGTAGTCGTTGGTCGTTCGCAGTCGGCGGCAACAGGAAAGCTTGTTGACTGTTCGAGATTTGCAAACGACCAAACGACAAGCGACCAACGACCAGGCTACTTACGAAACGGAGTCATCATGGAAGTCATCCTGAAAGAAGACGTGCCCAAGCTGGGCAATTGCGGTGAGGTGGTGAAGGTCGCGGAGGGATACGGGCGGAATTTTCTGCTGCCCAAGAAACTGGCGATTGAGGCCACCAAAGCCAACAAGACGGTCATCGAGCAGATGAAGGCGGCCGCCGTGCGCCGCTCCGCCAATGAAAAGACGGAAGCCGAAGCGCTGGCCAAGCAGTTTGACGGTCTCGAAGTGAAGTTCCTGCGCAAGTCGGGCGAAGGCGATCAGTTGTTCGGATCGGTCACGGCCGGCGATATTGCCGACGCGCTGGAGAAAAAGAGCTTCCACATCGATCGCCGCAAAATCCAGTTGCACGAGCCGCTCAAAATCATCGGCGAGTTCACCGTCCCCATCAAGCTGCACAAGGACGTGACCACGCACTTGAAAGTCGTCGTCGACAAAGAAGCAGCGGCGGCAGAATAGTTTTTATTTTGCCGTGTGGGGACGGGCGACTCGTGAGCCTGTCCCGAGCGCAGTCGAAGGATCCTGCTGGGCGGGGACGCCCGGCGCCCCATCATCCGATGTCCGCCCGGAAGAATTCTTCAACTTTTCTCAGGTCCGTCGTCCGGCTGTATTTCGGCAGACTCTCCACAAACACGCGTCCGTATTGCTTCTTCAAGATGCGGTTGTCGAGTAGCGCCAGCAGACCACGATCATGCAGCGATCGAATCAGCCTCCCAAAGCCCTGCTTCAGGGTAATGACCGCGCTTGGCACCTGGTATTCGAAGAAGGCGTTGCCGCCGCCGGCGTCGATGGCTTTCACCCGCGCCGCCACCACCGGATCGCTGGGCACGGCGAACGGCAAGCGATCGATAATCACGCAGCTCAACTGCTCGCCTTGCACGTCCACGCCTTGCCAGAACGAAGACGTGCCGAAGAGCACGGCGTGGGGCTTGAGCCGGAACTGCTCGAGCAGAGCCGACTTCGGAGCGTCTCCCTGCTTGAGCATCGGGAATTCCAGTTGGCCTAGCAAACGCTCGTAAATGTCGTTCATCTGCGCGTAGCTGGTGAAGAGCACGAAGGCGCGTCCGCGGGTAATCTCTAGCAACCGCCGGACAAGGCCAGCAGCCTCGGCCGCGAATTGCGGCGTGCGTGGATCGGGCAGATCGGGCGGGACGTAGAGGATCGCCTGGCTCTCATAATCGAAGTGCGAAGCGACGATCAATTCGCGCGCGTGGTTGAGCCCGAGCCGCTGCCGTATGTAGTCGAAACCGCCGCCGACGGCGAGCGTTGCCGAGGTCAGCACCGAGGTCTCCAGTTTCGACCACAGGCACTCGCGCAGAATCTGGCCGACTTCGATCGGAGTCGCCTGCAAGAACACGTTGACACGGCCCGAGCGCTTTCCCTCAGGGGCTGAAGCCCCTTTCTCAAACGCGGACGTTCCGGCGTGGCTGAAGCCACGCCCTTTCAAAGCTGAGCCCGTCGAGGCGCCCGGCCCTCCACGAAATCCACGGCGCTCGATCCAGAAGACAGTGTTCGGATCCTCATTCTCCATCACGAAACGAAGTTGCACCTGTAGTTGTTGGGCCCGGCGCACCAATGTGAACACTTCTTCCGGCTTCTGCGGAAGTTGCTCCAGTTCCGCGCCCAGCCGGTACAGCGCCTGATTGAGAGTGAGAAATTCTTCGCCGTTTTCCTCCAGGAACTCGCGGCGAGAGTCGAAAGCAAACCGGCCCTCGTTTGCAGGCAGGAGCGAAAAAAACAGCTGCGAGCGCTCTCGCACCGACTGAATCGCTCCCGACATCTGTGGCGTGTAGAGTTTCTCTCGCTGCAAAAGCTGTTCGACATCGCGCGCCAACTCATCCATCCGCAGGTTGCTGACGGAAATCCCAAAGTAGTTGCCGGCGACTTCTTCCAGTTCATGCGCTTCGTCGAAGATAACGGCCCCGCACTCGGGCAGGACGCCGGCGTCGGGCGCGTCCTCGGCTTCGAGTTTGATGGCGAGATCGGCGAAAAACAAATGATGATTGACAATGATGATGTCGCTCTCGGCCGCCCGCCGCCGCATCTCGGTGATGAAGCAGCGCGAGAACTCGCTGCATTTCTGTCCGGTACAGGCTTCCGCCCGCGCGTCGAGCTTGTGCCAAACCGCGCTGGCCTCGGGCAGTTCCGCGAGTTCGGCGCGATCGCCGGTCTGCGTGGTTTTCTCCCACGCGGCGATGGCGCGGTAGTGCTCGATTTCTTCCAGTCCGCTGAGCACCGGCTGGTTGGTGAGGTCGTAGAGTTTCTTGCGACACAAATAATTGTTGCGGCCCTTCATGTAGCAGACGTTCAGCTTTCGATCTCCATCGGGAAACAGCGCCCGCTCCAGAGCGGGGACATCTTTAAAGAAGAGCTGCTCCTGCAAATTCTTTGTGCCGGTGGAGATGACGACTCGTTTGCCCGAACGGATGACCGGCAGCAGATACGCCAGCGTTTTTCCGGTGCCGGTGCCGGCTTCGACGATCAGGTGACGTTTTTCTTCGAGCGCTTCTTCGACCGCCTGGGCCATCTGCAATTGCCCGCGTCGAAACTCGTAAGCGGGATGCGTTTTCGAGAGCAGGCCCCCGGGCGCGAAAAACTGGTAGAGCGAGAATCCCGCGGGTCGAGCTTCCTGAGGTGACACGGGATGGGATGAGGAAGGCACGGAGTCTCTATAATAGCCTCAGCGCCGCGAGCTACGAGCCGCGAGCTACGAGCGAAACCGGTGCTCGCAGCTCGTAGCTCGGGGCCCGCAGCTCAATCACTTTGAGCAAAAAGAAGCTATCCCCGCTCGTCGCCATCGTCGGACGTCCTAACGTCGGCAAATCGACGCTCTTTAACCACCTGACCGGATCGCGGCGCGCCATTGTCGGCGACGAACCCGGCATCACTCGCGACCGGCTTTATGGCGAGGTGGAATGGCTCGGGCATGAGTTTCGCGTGGTGGATACGGGCGGCATCGTTCCCGACGATAAAGATTTCATACCGGCGGAGATTTTCCGTCAGGCCAAGGTCGCGTTTGAAGAATCTGCGGCGATTGTCATGGTCGTCGATGCTCGCACCGAGATTGCTGGGCCCGATCGTGAACTGGCTCGACTTTTGGCGCGCACTGGGAAGCCGCTCTTTCTCGCCGTCAACAAGATGGACTCGGATAAGCAGGATGGATTGCTCGACGAGTTTCATGTGCTCGGAATGCGGAATATGTTTCCAATTTCGGCTGAGCATGGACGCGGGGTCGACGATCTGCTCGACGGCATCGTTAAGGTGATTCCTAACATCAAGAGCATAACCACAGAGGACACTGAGGACGCGGAGGAAGGCGCACCAACTCCCGAGGAACCGCATGAAATCAGGGTGGCCATTATCGGGCATCCGAATGTCGGAAAATCCACGCTACTCAATCAACTCACAGGAATCGATCGCGCTATCGTGTCGCCGGTCGCCGGAACCACGAGGGATTCCATCGACGAGGTCATCCAGTACAAAGGCCGCAAGATTCGCTTCGTCGACACGGCCGGCATTCGCCGCAAAGGCAAGACGCATCTGATGGCCGAGAAGCTTTCCGTGGTCATGGCGCGCAAGAACATCGAAGATGCCGACATCGTGCTTTTCATGGTCGACGCCACCGAAGGCGCCAGCGGGCTCGACGCCAACATCGCCGGCTACGCTCACGAGAGCGGACGCTCGGTGATTATCCTGGTCAATAAATGGGACCTGGTGGCGAGCGGCGAGAAACGCGCCGTCAGCCAGTCGAAGACGGCGCGCATCCAGGACGCCAAGCGTCCGCAGGACCGCGCTCTCTACGAAGAGCGATTGCGCTACGGACTCAAATTTCTGGCATACGCTCCGGTGCTATTTCTCTCCGCGCACACTGGCAAGGGGACGGAGAAAATTCTGCCGCTGATCGAGAAAGTCGCCGCCGAGCGCCGCAAGCGCGTCACCACCGGAGAAATGAATCGCTTCCTCAAGACGATTGACTTCGATCGCGCCTCTGTCCCCGTGAGCAAACGCGTGAAAATCAAATACATGACGCAGGCGGGAGTGGCGCCGCCGACATTTGTGCTCTTCACCGACCGCGCCGTGAAGCTGCATTTTTCCTATCAGCGCTTTCTGGAAAACCAGATTCGGGCGGCGTTCGGATTTATGGGGTCGCCTATCTGGATTAAGAACCGGGCGCGGGACTGAGAGCCCTGTTTCAGCGCTTGGGTCGCGCTGTATTTCGCGACAAAAATCTAAGTACACGTCGAGCCTCTGGGACCTTCGCGGTCCCAGCCTTCTGGAAGAGCGCCATTGCCTGCTTTTTGTCCGTGGAAGAGCCAAGCCCTCGCCACAACAACTTGCCAATCCAGAACAAAGATCTGGTGTGGTCCTTGTCGGCTGCTCGTCTGAACCATACCAGAGCATCCGTGTAATCCCGTTCGTCATAGGCCATCTGCCCTAGGCTGAACATTGCCCTGGGATCTCCCTGGCGGGCCGACTTCTTGTACCAGCGTTTCGCTTCTTCGATGTCCGGCTCAACGCCGACGCCATTGAGGTAAAACCACCCCATGGCCAGCACCGCATCACGCATTCCTGATTCGGCCGCCTGTGCATTGAGGAGAAATGACTCCTGTGAATCTTCCTGTGCCCTGAAGCCGTGGAGGCTCTGCAACGAGCGGTTGTAAAGATGAGAGGGGTAGATCCAGCCGTGGCGACTGCCCCTTGCACCCGCGCGTGGTAACGAGTTGTTAGAGGGTATTCGCGCCACGCCAGAATTGTACGACACCAACCGTGAGCTTGTAGCGGCGTTTTCCGACGCCGCATATCCCTCAGGGGCTAAAGCCCGCGTCGTTATAGGCTCGGATTGGCACGGCTGAAGCCGTGCCCTACCCAAGCTGATTTGTGAGATCGCTCCTAGCTTGTCATCGGAACATGCTTCCCGTCCTCTGTCAGCAACCCTACGCGGTCGACGCCGGCGATCCGGGCAATTGCGATTACGTCCGCCACGTCCTGGAAATCAATGTCGTCGTCGGCTTCGACGTAGGCGATCCGCTCCACGCGAATGGCAAAAATGTCGCGCAGGCGTTCGCGCAAGTGATCCCATTCCACCGCTTCTTCATTCACCATCACCTGCGGATGTTCTGCCTGCGAATGATCCGCTCCCGGCTTTGCGTGATGGATCTGAATCACAATCGTCCGCTGCGGCGGCGGGATCGCGCTGCCGGTTGGATTGGGTTGCGGAAGATCTGTCTGTAAACCGGTTGGCCGCTGCTCGATCACCACCACCATGAAAACGATGATGAGCACCAGCAGAACGTCAATCAAGGGAGTGACGTTCATCTGCGGACGTGACGGACCACCGCCTGCCATTGAGAATGCCATTCGAATTTCCTCTCTTTGCCACGAAGAAACGGGAACGGCACGCGCGTGTCTTGAAACATTGGACACCCAAACAACAAGAAGAGTTCCCTGGGCGCTGCAAATGCGCAGGTCCTTCGCTTCGCTCAGGATGACACGGGAGATTGGTGCGCGGATTGATGCGTGCGTGCTAGCCGATGGGCTCCGGCGAGGGCGGCAGTGGCGGCGGTTCGAACGGCGGCGGAGGTTCGGGGACTGGAGGCAATTCCGGGGTGGGAGGGGCCGCAGGCGCTGGATGGAGCAATGCGTCCAGATTCGGATATCGAGCGGCGAGGAAATACAGCGCGTACGCCGGAAAGAAGACTGTAGCCGGCACGCACACCAGGGCGATCAAGTAGATCAACAGAAGCAAGAGCACGGCTCCGAGAATGATCGCCAGACTAATGGTGGTCACGTTCCATCCCAGCCCCGCTTCGTGGCCAGCCACCACGGCAACTACGCCAGGGACTACGACAAACAGCGCCGGGATAATCGCGATGATGCTGAACAGGATGGTCGCCGCAATGGAAAGCACCAGCTTGAGGAGCAGGTAAACGGCGTATCGTCCTTTCTCTCGCCCGATCATCGCCAGTAAATGACGCCAGCCATCGGCGAAATCGAGATCCTCGAGAGCCATAATCGGCACCAGAAAATCTTTAGCCAGCACCTGAACCACAGCGGCTGTCAGCACGAATGCCGCGATCAAAAGCCCGAGCAAAAGCACTCCGACGATCAATCGACCGAGATGTTGCGTCAGATTTGTCGCCCACCCTGCGGCGAAGGCTAAGGCCAACGGCA
>Ga0326727_10006495_pt1 | contig 32017 bp, 39 predicted proteins | sample MB2enrmetagenome_FD_207643 | JGI IMG/M metagenome (GOLD analysis project Ga0326727, IMG submission 207643) | Lab enriched peat soil microbial communities from McLean, Ithaca, NY, United States - MB29MY | ecosystem: Environmental > Terrestrial > Soil > Wetlands > Peat | place: USA: New York...
TCGGCCCCACGGTCATAGCGGCTCTGAATCGGCGATCCACCTGCCCTCGAAAACGGCGTCCTGATCGAGCCGATGGGCCGGAGCACGATTTCTGTTTTATCCTTCTTCATACACTGCACCTCCGGCGCTTCAGGTGTGTTACATTCGCTGCGTCGGCTATTCGCAAAACCAGAGTCCTTGTATCCCGAAGCCGGAAATGCAAAGTCGGCGCGACCACCCCGGGGTCCCCAACGACTGGTCTTTGTCGTTGGGGTGGGATCATCCCGGGGTCCCCAACGACGGGTGGCTCTTGAGAGCCGGGGTCGTTGGGGTGGGAACGTCAGGGAGCAACGACCCTCCGCCAGGCTCAACCGGACACATTACTCTGGTTTTGCGCAAAATCGCCGTGTTCGCGCAACGCACCATACTACTACGGCGCAACAGGGGTCGATGCTCGTGGGCAGTGCTGCGCCGCTGTGGAGAGTTAAACGATGGAAATTGAAGTACAAAATCACTTGTCGCAGTTGAGGCGCAAACGAGGCATCTCCGCGGCGCAGTTGGCTTCGACGGTGGGTGTCAGCCGGCAGACGATTTACGCCATCGAAGCGGAAACCTACGTGCCTAACACGGTCCTGGGACTGAAATTGGCCCATGCCCTGGATGTGCAAGTCGAGGAAATCTTCTGTCTCCGTCAGGACGCTTCGCCTTCCTCCACAATCCAGTCGGTTGAATTCCTGCCCGAGCACGAATTGACGCACCCGGGTCAGCCATTGCGCTTATGCAGCGTGAACGGACGGCCGATTGCAGTGCCGTCAGAGCCGGGTATTTGGGAGCTGCCGTCGGCCGACGCCGTTCTTGCTGAAGAAACCACCGTTCGCGGGCCTGTCATGGCAAAAGCCAGGGTCATCGATGACGCTTGGCAGCAGGACAACCGCATCCTGATCGCAGGCTGCGATCCCGCGGCCGCTCTCACCGCCCGCTGTCTCCAGCGCAAAGGCGTTGAATTGATCGTCAGCTATCAGAACAGCAGCAGCGCGATGGCGCTCCTGAAAAAGGGCTTCGTTCACATCGCGGGCACGCATCTTCCCGACAGGAAGACCGGAGCGTCCAACCTGCCCGACGTGGTGCGAATCTTTGGGAAAACCTCGGTCGCGATGTTTGCATACGCTGTCTGGGAAGAAGGCATCGTTGTAGACCATGGAAATCCCAAGTCGATCGCGGCAATTTCCGACCTGGCGCGCAGCGGCGTGCGCATGACGAACCGCGAAAAGGGCGCCGGATGCCGCCGCCTGCTCGACTCGGAGCTACAGAAACTCGGAATCGATGCCCAGTCTGTCAACGGATACGATCACGTTGTGTATGGCCACCTGCCGGCGGCGCGCGAGGTGAAGGCGAAAGCGTCAGACTGCTGCATCAGCACCCGCGCCGCAGCTCAGACGCTCGGCCTCGATTTCGTACCTCTGGGAACGAAACAGTACGATCTCGTGATGCTTAAATCCAATCTGATGCTTCCCAGTATCCAGGCCTTGATTGAAATGCTTGGTCAGTCTGCCTTTCGACGGGAACTGGAAGCTGCAACTGCATATGACATGCACCTGGCCGGAAATCGTATCTTGTAATTGCAAAACCCAAAATCAACCGGCCTCAACTTCCACAGCCTCAGCGCGCGCAGCGCGCACTGAAGCCGGCAGCGTCTCCTTGAGCCGCAGAGTCAGCAGAAAGCCCACCACCAGCGCGATCACGGGAAGATACAGCACGCGCCCGATGCCGATCTGCTCCCGGAAGTGCTCGGCGGCCTGCCCCGCAATCACCGTGGCAAAGCCTCCGCCGAAGAGCTCGCCCACGGCAATCACCACGCCCGACGCGGTCGCCATCAGCTCCGGCGGCACCGTCTCCGAGCAGAGCGGCCCCACGATCAGAGTGATCATGGCGTTGTTGAAGAACATCACCAGGAACAGCACCGCAAACAGCGGAACCATGTGCGGCCCCAGGTTGACGAAGAGCAGCAGCATCAGGCAGGCGCCCACCATAGAGAGCAGCATCACCGGCTTGCGCCCGGTCCTGTCAGAGATCCACGGTAGGGTCAGCGCTCCGGTAGCCGCGCCCAGCCCGATCGCGGCCACAATAACGCTCATCCCGGTCGAGCCGAGATGCAGGTGATCGAGCAGAAAGCTGGGCGCAAAGGTGCTCGTCGTCACCAGGCACACCAGGCAGCACAGCATGAGCAGCATGAGCACTCGGATATTCGGATACGAGAGGACCTTCTTCCAGTCGGCAAAGCTGCTGCGCTTTTCACTCGTCGGCTGCACCTTGGCAGGCAGAACACGCCAGGTCATCCACGCCAGAATGAACCCCGGAATCGCAAACACCGAGAAGATCAGCCGCCAGTTGATGAAGTGCAGCAGCCCGGCCACAGCCAGGGGCGCGAATCCCAGCCCGAAGAGAGTCAGCGTCATCTGCTGGATGCCGATGTTGCGCCCATGGCGCTCTGGCGGCGAGGCCTCAATGGTGGCCGAGATGCTCGCCGGCGTAAAGGCGCCGTCCGCGAAACCCATCACCAGGCGTACGGCCACCAGTCCCATCAGCCCCGTCGCCAGCCCGCTGGCGCCGATCAGCAGCCCAAAGAGAATCAGCGCGCCCACCAGCACCCTCCGCCGCCCGATGCGGTCGGAAAGGTTTCCCATCAACAGTGCGGCAACGCTCCAGGCTATCGCCAGCGCGCCCGCGATTGTGCCGATGTCGCCATACCCCAGGTGCAGGTCGTGGGCAATGATTGGGAACAGCGGAGTAATCAGGTAGCGGTCGATACCCACCAGGCCGAACCCAAGCGCCAGGATGGAAACAGACTTGGCTTCTTCCTTCATCGGAATCCTTCTCGATCTCCGCTGTTACAACGCGGAAGTCCCTCGCAACCAACTTCACAAGCTTCACCGCGCCGCTTGCCAGCACTACCTCAATCATCTCGAATGGTACATTCCCCCGGGGTGATCTACGTCACACAAAGCCGCTCCGGACGGGCTGGCACAGCAGAACCAGAGCAGATGTATCCCGGAAGCACGTCAGCCAAGTGGCTTGTGCAGGCGGAGCGGTATGCTGGTTGCAATCCGATGAATGCTGCACACGGAATCCTTGATGGCATTTTTTTTGCGCTTCTGTTGGCGATTCCGCTGATCGAGTGGAAGTGGACGTGGCCGCGGTACCTGGCGCGGCTGAAGACGGGCGCGCCGGGCGTGCGCCGCGGGTTCTACCGCACGCTGATTGCCGAAGAGTGGATCGCGACGGTGTGCCTGCTGGTCTGGTGGACGCTGCGGGCGCGGTCGTGGAGCGGACTGATGCTGGCCGGGACGGCGACGCCGCTCAAGATGGGCATTCCGCCGCCGCTGCGCCTGTGGGCCGGGCTTGCAATTGTGGCGCTGTTGGCCGGCTTTCTGATTCTGCAAAGGAAGGCGATCTTGGCGCGGCCGGAGACGATGGCGCGCATCCGGCCCAGGCTCGCCTTTGCCGAGCCGCTGCTGCCGCACACGCCTGGGGAGCGGCGACTGTTCTGGCTGGTGTCATTGACTGCGGGCGCGTGCGAGGAGATCTTCTTCCGCGGGTTTTTGATCTGGTATCTCATGGCGTGGATGGGACCGCTGATGCGCGTGCTGTTGAGCTCGGCGCTCTTCGGCGCGGGGCACATCTACATGGGATGGGCACAAGCGCCGAAGACGGCGCTCGTGGGGCTGATCCTGGCGTTTATCGCGCTGAGCTCGGCGTCGCTCCTGCCGGCGATGCTGCTGCACGCGGCGCTGGACTGGAACTCGGGCGAGCTGGGGTATAGGGTTTTACGCGAGGGATAGGACTGCTTGTGGCTCGTAGCCCGTAGCTTGTGGCTTTCAGCTGCTGGCCTGGAGCAGCTGGCTACCGGCTACTGGCTACTGGCTCTCAGCAATCAGCCCTTGCGACGGTAGAGAACCTGGAATTCGTAGCCGGGGTTTGCAGGGAAGAGGCTGGCCACGTGATGCAGGCGCTCGGCGAGGGCGGGAGCGGCCAGCAGCGGGTACTCGCGCTCGCGCAGGTCGTGGTAGTCGAAGTCGACGGCCAGCGACAACATGTAAACAGCCAAGGCATCGGAGAACGACGACTCGAAGAAGGCATTGCGGGCGCGCTCGTCGATGGTAGCTGGGACGCCTTTGGGGGCAATTTGGGGGTTCTGGGCGCGGCGGCGCGTCTCCCAGGCGTCCTGGCTGGTTTCGCCGCGCACCTGGGCCTCGGCCTGCGACCAGACCAGCGTGGCGAAGCTCTCGGGGACGCCCGCGGCCTCAACAAAGTTGTGGGCCACGTTGATGAAGAATTCGAAGGCGAGGCCGAAGCGGTCTTCAACGAGGCGCGTCGAGAGAAATACGGCCTGCATATCGCCGAAGGCGGCGTTGCGATGGCAGACGGCGCGGTCGCTGAGTTCAACGGAGTAGTTGGGTGCGACAAGGTTTTCGCCGGTGTCGGCAATGGCCAGTGGAACGAAGTAGTAGGCGCGCTGCTGGAGTGCGGCGGAGAGCGTGGCGGGCACGGCGCCGACCAGCCGCTCCAGATCGGCGTCGGAGATGCGGGTCTCGCCCCAGGCCGCGTAACGGATGCCGTTGGGGGCCTCCTGCACGGCCACCTGCGTGGCCACCTTCTCCGCATGCCATAGCTCGATTTGTGCACCGCTGGCCATGAATTTGTATTCTAGACGAGAGAGGTCACGGCATGGCGATGCAATCGGCGCAAGGGGGAAAAAGGGGGAAGGTTTGGGGGTTCCCGCTGGAGGGATTCAGCCTGTTCCAGAGCCTGCTGCTGGCGGTTGCGGCGGCGTTTTTCACGTTTTTCGCCACCACGTGCTTGGCCATCTTCGCGCTGCTGATCTGGAACCTCTTTGACCCGCACGCGCTGCGTCACGCCGCGGACACGTACCGCTATGTTGGATTGCCGGCGGGCGTGCTGGTGCTGGTGGTGGCGCTGCCGTACTTCCTCACGCTGTGGGTGAGGGCGAGGGTTAGGAAGTAGGCCTTTGGTCCCTGCTCTGTTGGAAGTGCGAGTGAAGGTTCTGCAACAATTCCAGCACAAGAGCCAAGGTGAATCAGTCGATGCAGCCTGGAATTGGTTGCATAAATCGTCTTGTAACAGGGCACGACTTCAGTCGTGCCGAATTCCACTGGAAAAATGAGGTGTTTTAACCCTTGCGGCCCGCCTCTCCTTACCTGAAGACCATTGACGCAACCACCCCTACAGCGGAACCAGAGTAGATGTACCCCGAAAGCACGTCAGTTGAGTGGCTTTTTCCTCAAGAAGGAGCCACCTTTCACGACTGAACGCAAGGGCACGCTTACTCTGGTTCCGCTCTAGGTTCCAGGGGACAGATTTTGCATGGCCGGAGCAGCGCCGGCCTCGGCGACGCTGGCGCTGGCGGCGATGGAGACAGCCTTGGCCCGATGGCGCCGGCGCGGAGTGGACGCGGCCGGCGACCCTTTGGGTGCGGCGGGAAGCGGGGCGGGCAACGTGGCGGGCAATTCGGCAAACAGGGGATGGCGGCCAAGCCATTCCAGCATGATGCGGTTGGCCTCCTCCGGCGCTTCTTCGAACACGGAGTGGCCCCGGCCCGGCACGACGATGAGCTCGGACGCAGGCAGCCTGCGGTGGAGGCGTTTGCCGGAGCTCAGGCTCACGGTACAGTCGCGGTCGCCCCAGACCAGCAGGGTTGGAATCTGCGCAACGCGGCGCAGTGCGCGCCTGAGTTTGGACATCTCAACAAACCAGCAACGAAGGATCGACAGGATGTGGTGAACTGTGCTGGAGTCGCTCAGCACCTCGGCATACGTCCGCAAACAACTCTCCATGACGTGATCCGGGCCGCCGTACATTTTCCCGAGCGCGATACGTTGAATCGGTGCGGGAAGATAGGGAAGCATCCGCAGGGCAAGCCCTCCCCACGGGCTGCTATAGAAGCGCACCAGGCGATCGCCCGACCTGCTGTGGGGGTTGGCCGGCGCGAAGAGGATGAGCCTGCGCACACGCTGGGGACGCAACGCCGCCAGCATCAACGCGATGGCTCCCCCGTGAGAGTGGGCGACGACGTCGACGGCGCCGAGACCGAGCGCATCCATGCTCGCGACCATGCGATTCGCGATAGCCTTGAGGCTGGTATCCAGCCCATTGACCCGTTGCGATTTGCCTGTGTTGAGCAGGTCGGGCGCATAGATGCTGGCGCTGCCGGCGAGAGCGCCGATGTTGTTGCACCAGGTTTGGCTGGAACCGACCAGTCCGTGGATGAGGAGCATAGGTGGGCCGGCTCCCGCACGCAGATAATGCAGGCGAGCGCCGGCCACATCGACGAACGCCTCTACGATTTCCGGTTGCGAGGACTCCTGCGGCACAGCAAGAAACTCCATCTCGCACACCCCTAACCAGGCCCCCTGCAAAATATTCCTCCGCCTTGCCCGGGGACTTTGTTACCGCCGGTTGTAGGATGCTGCCGGAGCGCAAAGCGTAACATGAATTTTGCAGAGGGATGGAAGGAACGTGGCGTGACCCCCCGGTCGCGGCGGCTCATGGATGCATTGTGAGTCAGAATGGCGTTGCCCGTCCGTGCGCAACGCAACACTGCCCGCAAAGATTCTTGCGGTCATGGAGGAAGGTGCAGCCTTGGTAAACACCCCTACACCCGGGCCCCCGGTTACCTCCGATAGGAGGAATGACCGGCGGATTCTCCGGATCGGCCATCGCGGAGCCGCAGGCCACGCCCCTGAGAACACGCTGGCAGCCATCCGCAAAGGGATTGCTCTGGGCGTCGATTTTGTCGAATTCGATATCCAGCGCAGCCGGGATGGACGCCTGGTGCTCCTGCACGATGAGCGCGTGGACCGGACCACAAACGGTACCGGCCGGGTTTCCGGGCTGACTTGGGAGGAGTTGCAGTTGCTGGACGCGGGCGATGGGGAACGCATCCCGAGTCTGGAAGCCGCGCTCGCAGCTGCCAGTGGACACGCCGGAGTGATGCTGGAGGCCAAGACGCCGGGGACCGGACCGGCAATTTACGCTGCGGTGCAGGCGGCGGCGTTTTCTGGTCCGGTGGTCTATGCGTCCTTCCTGCACGCGGAGATTCTTGAAATCCGCAGAATCGACCCGCTGGCGAGAACCCTTGCGCTGATGGGGCTTGTCCCGCCTTCGGGCGCAGCCTTGGCACGCAAGGCGGAGGCGACGCTGGTTGGCCTGGCTCACGATTCCGCAACCAGGGAGCTGGTCGCCACGCTGCACGACGCCGGCCTTGAGGTATGGCTCTATACCGTCAACGAACCCACGCTGATCAGCCGAGCAATCTCGATTGGCGCCAATGGGGTGATCTCCGACTATCCGGAGCGCGTTTGGAAGAGCAGGCCAGGATCCAGCTGAAGTCAGATTGGCCGACATCTTCGTAGCGCAGCCGTTCGGTTGAACGCCCGACGTGGTTCCGAACAGTACCCGTCAACGAATTCGCGTTCTCAATGGCCGGCGGGTTTGGGGTTGGCGCGGTCAAATTTCGCCACCTGAATCTTGCGGGCGAGGCCGAGCTTGGACAGGATCCAGATACCGTAGAAGTTGGGATCGAACTCGTACCACCGCAGGCCATGGCGCACGGAGACGGGATGGGCGTGATGGTTGTTGTGCCAGCCCTCGCCGCCGGTGAGGAGAGCTACCCAGAAACTGTTGCGCGAGTCGTCTCGGGTTTCAAAGCGGCGCTTGCCCCACATGTGGGTTGCCGAATTGACCAGCCATGTGGCGTGCAGGCCGAGGGTGACGCGCAGCAAAGCGCCCCACAGCACCATGGCGATGCCGTTGACCCAGCCGCCCCAGATCCATCCGCCGGCGAGGAGCAGCGCGGCGCTGAGCGAGATGGGAAGCCAGTGATACTTGCTGAGCCAGACATGGAAACGGTCGCGGATGAGGTCGGGTACGTAGCGGGAGAGCGCCTGGGTTTGCGCGTGCAACGGCTCGCCGAAGATGACCCATCCGGCATGCGCCCACCAGCCGCCTTCGCGCGGGGTGTGCGGGTCGCCCTCATGATCGCTGAGCTGGTGATGCACACGATGCGTGGAGACCCAGGCAATGGGCCCGCCCTCGAGGGAGAGCGTGGCGCAGACGGTCATCAGATATTCCAGCCACTTGGGGACCTGATAGCCGCGATGCGTGAGCAGGCGGTGATAGCACATGCCGATGCCCACGTTGATGGCCAGCACGTAGAGCACGGCCATGACAGCGAGGCGCGGCCAACTGAAGAAAAACAGTGCGGCCAGCGCGCCCGCGTGGAAAGCGCCCATAACGAGGAACAAGGGCCAACTGAGGCCCGCCGTTACTCCTGCGGCGCGGCCCATGCGAATTTCGCGCTTCGCGGAGACGGCATGCGTTGTGCGCGCGGGCGCGGAAGACGGGGATTCTTCAACCACGGCATTGTGATTGGAGCAGATTTCGGACACAGATATAGATTCAGGGAGCGGTGCGGTGAGGGCTGATGCCATCGGGGAAATCCTTTGAAGAAGTGGCAGCGCGCCCACTTGTATCTCTCTACATTATACAGGAGAAATGGCGCAAATTGGACTGATAATGACCAATTTGGAAAAGAATCGGAATCGCCGGAGGTAAACGTGTCAGGGAATGCGGTATGCGCCAGGGATTCCGCCGTCCAGTGTGGCCAGAACTGCTTCATGCGCGGCGGCAAGTTCGACCAAATGCCCGTCTCGAGTTTTCTTTGGAGTTTTGACCCAACCGGGAAGACGAGAAATGTCGTTGGCGTCAGGGACAAATGCGAGCGGAATAGTCTTGTCAGCCTTTAATCGCAACAGCACCTCCTTTGCTTCAGTGACGGTATAGCCATAGCCAGGCGCTTGCGACAATACGCGTACGAAGCCAAGTTCGGTGATGGAGCATGTGAGGAACGGATGGAGATTTTCCGATCGCATCCAGGTCCTGACGCGCGCATGAAACTGGTGATCCAGAAAGCCGAACGCAGTCAGAGCGTTCACGTCGAGGAGGTATTTCATGGAAAGTCAGCAAGAATCTCTGCTACTTCTTCGCTGGTCAAGATTGGGGCGTCGGGACCGAAGGTTAAAACCGGCCCGCCAGTAATCGGGTCCTCGACTATACGTCCTTCAAGACGGCGCTTTTTGTGGGGCCGAAGAATAATGCTCCCGTCCTCTATGCTGGCATCGAGCGGGTCACCCGGACGGATGCCAAGCCGGCGGCGCAACGGACCGGGAAGAACGACTTGGCCTTTCGTGGAGACGCGGGTCTGCATGGTAAGACAATCTTACCTCGATTTCCGCAGTAGAGCAACGCCATTCGGACTGCTGAAATTCGGCTGAACTCCAGGTGTTTCTCGGAAACGCGCTAATTGCCCGGTGGGGCGGCGCTGGCGGCGATGGCGTCGGGGCTGCTGACAAAAAGCTTGGTAGCCTGGCCGCGCAGCACGCGATAGAGGGCGAACTGGCGCTCGGTGGCGCCGCGCAGCTCGAAGAGGAGCTCGCCGCGATTGTCGGCCATGGCGTCAACAGCGTCGACGAGCCTCATGCGCGGCGTGTCGTCGAGGTGCGCGGCATCTGTCACATTTTTCACCAATACGGCGACGTCGCCGTAGAGATCGGGCTGCGCGATGAGGGTGACGAACTTCATCGGCGCGCCGGCGCCATCGGAGTGTGCCGAGAGAACCATGGTGGCTCCCGAGCCGTAAGCCAGCTCGAAGACGCGGAATTGTTCGTCGAGCAGCGGGGCGGGGGGCGGAGGCGGCGGCGCTGGCTTGGCGGTTTTATGAGTTGTCGTCGCCGCGGTCTTTTTGGGCGCCGGCTTGGGCGCGGGGAGCGGATTGAGACCCAACGCGGTGCGCGCCAGATCTTCCATGCCGGCCTTCATTTTGTTTTCGTCGTCAGGGTTGGCCCAGATGTAGTCCCACACATGCAGGGGCTGATTCTGCGCGTCGGAGACGGCTACTTCCTGATGCATTTCGGGCGGCAGACCCATGAGGCTGGGCAGCACGGGCGCGCCAAAGCCTGCCGACTTGCCGCGAAAGAGGTGCGGCCGGTCGGAATCTGTGACAGTGGCGACGTCCGACACGTAGCCCTCGTCTTCCGCCTTCTTCTTCTTCAGCTTGGGCTGATTGGAGTCGCTTGTCGAAGTGCTGCCGCTTGAACTGCCGGTCGAACTGGTGGTCGAGGTGTCGGGGTTGCGATGCAATGTGGGACGGTCCGGATCGGTCGACTCGGTGGAAGTTGTGCCTGAGGTGCTGGTGGCGCCGGTGTCGCCGCCTGTGCTGCCGGTGGAGGTGCTGGTGGAGGCGTCGCCGCTCTTATGCAGCGTGGGACGGTCGGGATCGGAAGGCTGCGTAGAAGTTGTGCCTGAGGAGCTGGTATCGCCCGAGCTTGAGCCAGAGTTGCCGCTTGTGCTGCCGGCGGAGGCGTCACCACCCTTATGCAGCGTGGGACGGTCAGGATCGGGGGGCGGACCCTGTTGGCCCGAATCAGAACCCGTCTTGCTGCCGCTGTTGCCTCCGCTTCCGGAATCTCCGGAATGATGCTTGCGGTGCAAAATGGGCACGTCGCTTTGGGCGTCGTCGTATTCGTCGATCTTCACCACTTGCACCGGCGCGGGCTTGGGCTTGGGCAGCGGCTTCAACTTGCCGTATCCCACCCATGCCCCCTGCTCCCGGGCGGCATTCTCAATGTCGAAGAGTCCCACAGGCTTGCCGTCGAGCTGGAGCTGGTACTCGACCTCGACATCGAGGGCAAGCGGCTCTGGCCGGGCAAGGTAGATGCCCGCGTCCTGAAGTTCCTGCCCGTCGTAGACGCACACAGGAACGATGCGGCTGGCTTTGGGGTGGTCCGCCTCTCCCGTCCACTCGAGCACGGCGACAGCGCGCAGCGTGGGCGTGTTTTTATTTGCGTTGGTGATCTGGCCGGGATATTGCGCACGCGCCGGGAGCGCCGCAGCCAGCGCGGCAGCAGCCAGCGCCGTTCCCGTTATCCACAAGCGAGTTTCACCTTGCAATGACACGTTCCACATCCCTCGACAATAATCGAACAATAGTCGAACCCGGGCGCCCCTTGGCGCCGCACCAAATCCTGAAACTGGCATCGAGAGGACATTCCCCATGGAACTCAACGAGAAAGTCGCCGACTTTACCCTGCAAACGGACGAGGACAAGACTGTAAAGCTCTCGGATTTTGCCGGCAAGCCGGTTATCCTCTTCTTCTACCCTAAAGCCGACACCCCCGGATGCACCATCGAGGCCTGTGGCTTCCGCGATACCTTCAAGAAGCTACAGGCGGCGGGCGCCGTGGTTTTGGGCATCAGCCGCGACACGCCGCGCGCGCAGGCCAGGTTCCGCGCCAAGTACGACCTGCCTTACACACTCCTTGCTGATGTAGACGAGCGAGTGTGCAAACAGTTTGGCGTATTGAAAGAAAAGAACATGTATGGGAAGAAAGTGATGGGTATTGAACGGACGACGTTTGTGATCGGGCCGGACCGGACGTTGCTCCACATCTACCCCAAAGTGACGCCGCAGGGCCACGCCGAGGAGGTTCTGACGCTGATCAAGGAATGGAACAAAGCGCACAAATAGAACGCCGAAGGCGCGCCGAGGCATTGCCGGGCAAGCTGCTCAAGCGCGCGTTCTTTGAGGCGCCGCCGGAGCGGGTGGCTCCACTGCTTCTGGGCAAGCTGCTTGTCCACCGGACGCGGAGCGGTCTGCTGGCCGGGAGGATTGTTGAGGCGGAGGCGTATCTGGGCCCGCACAACCACCAGCCCGACCCGGCCGCACACTCCCATCGCGGTCCGACGCCGCGGAATGGCGTGCTTTTTGGGCCGGCGGGGCACGCGTATGTTTACTCGATCTATGGCCGGTATTTTTGCATGAACATTACGTGTGAGGTGGAAGGCCGGGCCGGGTGCGTTTTGCTGCGCGCGCTGGAGCCGGTGGCCGGGTTGAGGCAGATGGCGCGGAATCGCGGTTTGCAGCCCGGAGCGCAGGAGCGAGATCTAACCTGCGGCCCCGGCCGGCTATGCCAGGCGCTTGGATTGAAACGCATACCGCACAACGGCCTCGATTTGCTGGATGCCGCCTCGCCGCTGCAGGTGCGCGACGACGGAGGCAAGGTAGAGGAAGTCCTGGTGACGCGCCGCATCGGTATCCGCCAAGCTGTCGACCTGCCTCTGCGCTTCTCCGTGGCGGGGAATGCCTGCGTTTCAGGGCCGAAAGCGCTGGGCGGAAGATGCATCTTCCCGCAGGCGCGCACCGTCTCTCAAAAGAAGCAGTCCCCATCCCCATCGCGTCAAAAGAAGCAACTCCAACCCTGAAAGGAAATCCTGCGCGTGAAGCTCTCCTCCCTGCTCCAATCTGCCGCCGCGTTTTGTCTGCTGGCCGCGGCCGTGTTTGCCGCCACCACCGCAGTGCAAGCGATACAACAACAGCCGGCTCCGCAAGCCGCTCCGGGCGCACCCGGCACCGCAGGCTCGCCACAGCAGGGTGGCCCGCCAATGCGAAATTTTCCCCCGCCTACCAACCTGAAAGTGCTGCCCAAGGACCTGACCGGGCGCGAGGTCCGCGACATCATGCAAAAGTGGGCCGGCTCACTGGGCGTCGAGTGCGACACCTGCCATGTGGCCGACCCGAGCCACCTCGACCAGCGCGGCCGCCCAGCCATGAACTTCCCCGACGATTCCAAGCCGGAAAAGCAGATCGCGCGGCTCATGTTCACCATGACGCAGCAGATCAACACGGACACCATCAGCAAGGTGATGGACATGGACAAGGATAACGAGGGCGCGCCGGTGACCTGCGGGACGTGCCATCGCGGGCACAAGATGCCCCAAGAGTTCGTGATTCCCAAGAAAGGCCCGCCGCGCGGAGGCCCTGACGGGCCACCGCCTGCTGGTGCAATGCCGCCAAACGGGATGACGCCGCATGACGGAACGCCGCCGGCTCACTAGGGTCAGGCGGCACTACACTATCTCCGTATGCGGCTTTTTGTCGGGATTCCGCTGCCGGATGAGGTCGTGCGCGAGCTTGCGGCGGTTGTGGCGCGCCTGCGCCCGGGCGCGGGCAATCTGCGCTGGACTGCATCCGAGTCCTGGCACATCACGCTGCAATTCCTGGGCGAGACCACTCAGGAGCTGTACGAATGCCTGGCAGCGCGGCTGGGTGAAGTGCACGCCGCGCCTGTCGCAGTGCAGCTTGGCGAGCTGGGTTTCTTTGATCGCGCCCAGGTGTTTTTTGCCGATGTCGTTGTCGCGCCCCGACTGATCGCGCTCGAGCAGCGCGTGCTTGCGGCCACGAGCCAATGTGGATTCGTTGCCGAGACGCGGCCTTTTCATCCGCACATTACGCTGGCGCGGGCGAGGGGCCAGGGACGCGGTACGGAGTTGCGCGAGCTGAAGGCCAGGATTCGCAGCCAGCCTTCTTTTACACGCTTCACGGCGCGCGAGTTTCTGCTGTACGAGAGCCATCTTGGGCCGGGAGGCGCGAAGTATGAGGTAAAGGCGCGATTCGGGCTGGGGTGAGAAAATGATCGATGGAGCGCGCAATGATTGAGGCTCGCCTATAGCAAAACCAGAGATGCTGTAACCCGAAGCCGCTGCACTTAAGTCGCCGCGACCCCAAGGAGCGGCGACCTTCAAAAAAGCTGAACAGGGCACACCTTCTCTGGTTTTGCCGTAAGTCTGAAGGTCACAATACGACGATGCAACTGATAGTTATCTCTGGTTTCCTCGGTTCAGGCAAGACCACCGCCATGTTAAGTTTTGCACGGGAATTAGCTGCCGAGGGTCGCAAGGTGGCCATCATCGTGAATGAAATTGGCGCCATCGGAATCGACAATGTTCTGCTGAAACAGATCGGCGCCAACGTATGGGAGATACTCGGAGGCTGCATCTGCTGCTCTCTGGCCGGCGAGTTGGGGACTACGTTGTCCCGGCTGGCTGCCGATTTCGCGCCGGAAATCGTCTTGCTGGAGCCATCGGGTGCGAGCCATCCGGACACAATCAAAAGCGTTCTGCGCTATGCGCAGGGCGCGTCAGTTTCGGCGACGAAGTGGCTTGCCGTCATCGATCCGTTGCGGCTGGAAGAATTGGTTTATGTCCTGCAGCCTCTAATGGAATCACAGGTACGAACGGCCGATGCCGTCATTATTACGAAGCGCGATGTGGCGACCATGCAACAACTGGACGCGGCCAGGAATTGGGCTCTCGGTCTGCAACCTGGGTTGGCCTGCTTCGTCGCGGACATGAAGAACCCCGTGAACGCCCTCTCGCTGAAGGAAGTTTTCGATGCCTGAGCTGACGCTGACTCCCATTGCCGCAAGAGTGCAATGGCGAGCAAACGAGGAAGCGAGCCCGACGGACTGGCCACAGATCATACGCCGATTCGTGGAAGAAGTGGCCAAGAGGGTAGTGAGCTCTCCACCCGGCCCCGATGCCCCGCGGGCGGCGGTGGAGCGGAAAACGCAAAACGTGATCGGCCACATTAAGGGCCTGGTCCGCTGCGATCGTTATCAGCTGCGGGTCAACTGTGTTTCTGCTTCATTGCCGGTCGATGTGGAAGGCGAAATTCCAGAAAGCGTAAGCGAATTGACGCTCGAGTTGGTGCTCTTGGTATACGGCCTCAGAGCGGAGCAAGCTGGCGCGGCCATGCAAGCCGCGCTCAGCGCAATACGAGATGCACGCGCCACTGTGCAGCTTGACTTGCCAATTCACCAGCACCACTCGGTTCTCCTTACGCCATAGCCTTGTTCCTGCTTCGTTTGGCTGTGAGCGGCAGTGCCGGTTATACTGAAGATTAGGCAAGCCGAAAGTGTGCGCTTCAGGGTGCGGCCCGACCGCCGGTCCGGCGCCGTTAAGACACTAGAGAATGCGGAGTTGAACGATGGCACAAATCTGCGATATCTGCGGCAAAAAGCCGCTCTACGGGAATAACATCTCTCACGCACACAACGTGACGCGCCGCCGCTGGAACGTCAATCTGCAGGTGGTGAAGGCGCTGGTGAATGGCGCGCCCAAACGGCTGCGCGTTTGCGCCAGCTGCATCAAGAGCGGCAAAGTCGCCAAGGCGTAGCGTTCCACGCTTCTACCTTTGTCCGGCGTTGTGCGACCCCGTCCCATGCGGACGGGGTTTTGTTGTGCGCGGCGGAAGGCCCAAAGCGGCGAGATCTCATTCTTCGTACTTGAAAGACAGTTGCACTCGCGTACGATAAGCCACCACCTTGCCGTTCTCGACTTTCATGTCCATCTTCACAACCTCGGCAACGCGCAAATCCCGCAGCGAATGTGAGGCGGTTTCCACCGCAAGCATTGCTGCCTTCTCCCAGGACTCCGTGCTGGTACCGACTAGCTCCACCAATTTGTAAACTGATTCACCCTGCTTTGCCATGATCCTCTCCTTGTCTTAATCTGAATTTCGATTTTGGCATCCCATTTCGAGGTCAGATTACACCAATCGTCTCGCTCGCAATGGATTGCTTGAAGTACATTCCTCCGAGCGCAAGTTGTAACATCGGCCTCGCCCGGAGAATCGCCAGAACCTGTGCATTTTTCTACCCTATCCCGTCGACCCGGAAAAGTGTCAACCTGTTTTTGCCAAATATAAGGATGAACTGAGAATTAACCCGGGAATGCTCGTACCGGCGTGTGGCGGCGCATCACTGAACGGTCTCACCCGTCTACTTTTCCTGGCGTGTGAAGGTGAGCGAAGCGGAGTTGATGCAGTAGCGCAGGCCGGTTGGGCGGGGACCGTCAGGGAAGACATGCCCCAGATGGCCGCCGCAACGGACGCAGGTGACCTCGATGCGCCGCATTCCGTAGCTCAGGTCCTCATGCTCTGCGACGGATTTTGAATCGGCGGGCAGCATAAAGCTGGGCCAGCCGCAGCCGGAGTCGAATTTGGCGCCGCTGAGGAAGAGCAGAGCGCCGCAGCCGGCGCAGTGATAGTTGCCGGTTTGGTGATTTTCAGTGAGGGCGCCGGTGAAGGGCCGCTCGGTGCCCTTCTCTCGCAGCACTTGATACTGCTCGGGCGTGAGCGCTGCTCGCCATTCGGCCTCGGTGCGCACGACTTTTTCCTGAGATTCGCTCAAGATGACCTCCGCAAGCTGCGCCGGCCTGAGAACCGGTTTCATAAACTCAATTCATCGACCCGCGCGACGCTTGGGACCCGCCTTGTTGTCGGGCCCCATACTTCCAGGCTAACCGCTCAGGCATTGATGAGACCGGTTGTAGGGGTCAGGCTTCGGCAACCAGATCAATTTCGACGAGCACGTTCCTGGGCAGGCGCGAGACTTCTACAGTGGTGCGCGCGGGCGCTTCGCCGTCGACCTCGAGATATTCCGCGTAAACCGCGTTCATAGCGGCGAAGTCGCTGAGGTCTTTCAGAAATACGGTGGCCTTGATCACGCGGTCGAGGCTGCTGCCGGCCTCATCGAGGATGGCCTTCAGGTTTTCCATCACGCGCTTGGTTTGCTCGGCGATGCCGCCCGCAACCACCTGCTGCGTCACCGGATCGATGGGGATTTGGCCAGCTGTAAAGATGAGATTCCCGGCGCGCACGCCCTGCGCATAGGGACCTATTGCTGCGGGCGCCAAGTCAGTTGAAATAACCGATCTCGTCATAGATTGATTTTACGGCGATTCCAGGGAAACTATGTCCTGTGATTTTCTGCCTGATCGCGCGAATGCGGCGGCTTGAAAGAATTTCTCCTCAACAGGCGAGTCTGGCCGGCATGTGCAAAGGGACAATTCCCCGAGGGAACTGTCCCTTGAACGCCACAAATTCCAAACGCCGCAGCAGCGGAAAAGTCTCAGTGGAAAGCTCCCATGATGCCGCCGCCGAGCGCCATAGCCAACAGCCAATAGGCGGCATTGATGGCGAACAGATTGGCGCGCCTGCGTTCCCAGATGTGCTGCGCGAAGAGCGGCGGGGCCATAAAGCCGAGCCAGCACACGATGCCGATTTCGGCGCCTCCGGTGAAGACCTTCGCTCCCGCCCATGTCACCACATGGATGAGCACGAACGACAGAATCGCGCAGGCAATGAAGAAGGTAATCGCGGGAAAGATAAGGTCCTTCAGTTTCTGGTCGGCCGGGACTCCGGTCATGGCCTTCCAGGATTTCTTGAAGGCGGCGCCGTACCAGATAGCTCCAAGTACACACTGGGCAACCGCAGAAACCAAAACCAAAACCACAAGGTGATGAATACTGATATCGTACATCCGTGATTCCTCCACAACGGAATTGATGTCCGGCTCCCGAGTTCACAAGCCCCACGGAGTGGGGTTCACCGCTGGCCTAACTGAAGGGAGTCGCCGCAATCACCTTGCTGCAAGCAAAGATGTAGTGTCAAGGCAATTCAGGCAATATGACGCAGAAGTGTCAATACTTTGGTACTTTACGAAGAATGCGGCCGCGCAGGGGTGTCATCTGCGCTTGAGGGCTTCCAATTCGTCCAGAGTCCGGGGCCAGTCGGAGCCGAGCAGGCGCGAGAGGCTGCGGTCGGCCAGGACTTTGCCGCCGGTCTGGCACACGGGACAGTAGTTGGTTTCGTTGTCGGCGTAGCGAATGCGCTGGATGGGGCTGGCGCAGCGCGGGCAGGGCTGGCCAAAACGGCCATGCACGGCCATCTCCGGACGAAATGCGGTGACGCCCTCAGGGAATTTTGCTTTGGCCTCGGCGACCAGGCGGCCGATCCAGAGGGTCAGTGTGGAACGTGTGGCGGCGAAGAGGCGTTCCCACTCATCGGGCTTGAGCTTGTGGGTGAGCGCGATGGGCGAGAGGCATGCAGCGTGGAGAATCTCGTCGGAGTAGGCGTTGCCCACGCCGCTGATGAGGCGCGGATCGGTGAGGGCCCGCTTGAGGGTGCGGTTTTCGAGGGTCAGTGCGGCGCGAAAGGTGTCTATGTTGGTTTCGGTCGCGAAGATTTCCGTGCCGCCGGGATCGATGTCGCGGAGGGCCTGTTCGCCACGAAAAAGATGGAGTGACGCGCGGCGTTTTGAGCCGGCTTCAGTCAGAACGAGACTCCCCTCCGGAAAATCGAGCGCGAGAAGCGCCTGGCGGCCGGCAAGCTTGGCTTGCGGCGGGCGCCAGCGGAGGCGGCCGGCAATCATGAGATGAATCACCAGCCAGAGGTCGCCTTCGACGCCGATGGCGATGCGCTTGCCAATGCGGCGAAGGGTGCGGACGGTGCGGCCCTCGACAGATGCGAGGGGAGGGTCTGCGGTGCGCAGGACGAAAGCGCTTTGCAGACGAATGCGCTCAAGCCGCTGGCCGAGAATGCGGGCCTCAAGCGCTGTGATGTAAGCCGTGATGTCAGGCAGTTCCGGCATTCAAATTCAGATTGAGGCCGGAGCGGGGAGGTGTGCAATGGATTTTTTTAGGCCGACCTAAGCCAGAACTGTGTTGTCGATCAGCCGGGTTGAGCCGACATATGCGGCGACGGCGAAGAGCGTGCCGGGAGCAGCGGTTGCGACGGGCAAGAGCGTGGACCAATCGACAAGGGCGATGAAGTCGATGCGGACGGCGGGCTCGGCAGCGAAAATTTCATGCGCGGCAGCGAGGAGCGTATCGGCGCGGCGCTCGCCCTGGGCCGCCAGAGACACGACGTGGCGGATGGCGCGGCTGAGGGTGAGGGCTTGCATTCGTTCAGCGGGGCTGAGATAAGCGTTGCGCGAACTGAGGGCAAGGCCGTCGGCGTCGCGAACGATGGGGCAGACGACGATTTCTGCTCCGAAACGCAAATCCGTGACCATGCGGCGGAGGACGGCGACCTGGGCCGCGTCTTTCTGGCCGAAGAAAGCGAGATCGGGCTCGGCGGCGATGAGGAGCCTCGCGACGACGGTGGCGACGCCGCGAAAGTGGCCGGGGCGGGATGCGCCGTCGAGGCGATTGCTGAGGCCGGGGACCTCGACAAAGGTGGAGTCGGACCCGCTGGGGTAGAGCTCTTCAACCGTGGGAGCGAAGAGAACGTCTGCGCCTTCGGATTTGGCGAGGGCGCAGTCGGCTTCGAAGCTTCGTGGATAGCGGGCGTAGTCCTCGTTGGGGCCGAACTGCGTGGGGTTGACGAAGAGACTGACTGCGGCGTGGGAACACGCGGCGCGTGCGGCGCGAATGAGCGATGCGTGGCCTGCGTGCAACGCGCCCATGGTAGGAACCAACCCGATGCGATTCGTGGGTTCCCAGGTCCCAAAATCGGGACCTGGGCCACCCGCATGACTTCGATTTGCGCGGGACCAGCGGCGAAGTTCGGCAACAGTGCGGAGGACTTTCATCGCGCCTGGCTTAACCTGCCCGATCCTCGAAGGTATCGCGATTCACGATGGCGCCGGCAGCATCGAAATCAGGTTTGGCGCCGGTTCCGGGCACTGGGCGCGCAGCCTTAGGCAGGTGATAGCTCTCCGCGTCTGACGGGAACGCGCGGTGCTCGACATCTTCGCGGTAATGCTCGATGGCGGAGCGGAAGAGCGCGGAGGCATCGGCGTAGCGGCGGACGAATTTGGCCGCCGGCGCAAAGGTGAGATTCACGAGATCGTGGAAGACCAGGATCTGTCCGTCGCAATCGGGACCGGCGCCGATGCCGATGGTGGGAATGGGGAGGGCTGCGGTGATTTCGGCGGCGGCTTCGCGGGGAACGCCTTCGAGGACTAGAGCGCCGGCGCCTGCCTCGGCAAGAGCGAGGGCATCGGCCTGAAGCTGGCGCGCAGTTTCAGATGTGCGGGCCTGCACGCGATAGCCGCCCATGCGGTGCACGCTTTGCGGCGTCAGGCCGAGATGGCCGACCACGGGAATTTCGGCATCCGTGAGAGCGCGGACGAGTTCGACGCGCGGGCCTTCGATCTTGACGGCTTCGGCTCCGGCCTCCTTGACGAAGCGGATGGCGTTAGCGAGTCCCTCGGCGACCGTGCCGTGATAGCTGCCGAAGGGCATGTCGGCCACGACGAGCGCGCGGCGGACGGCGCGGCGGACGGCGCGTGTGTGGTGGATCATCTCGTCAACGGTGACGGCAAGCGTATTTTCGTGGCCGAGGACGACCTGGGCGAGCGAATCGCCGACAAGGATGAGATCGACGCCTGCCTCATCGACAAGGCGCGCGGTGGCGTAGTCGTAAGCGGTGAGCGCGGAGATGGGCTTGCCCTGACGCTTCATTTCACTGAGCGCGGGCATGGTGACTTTGGGCAGGGAATCGCCGGGCTGCGCGAGGCGCGCGTCCGAGGGAAAATTGGTGAGGCTCATGTCTTCTCCAGTGCCGCTCCGAAGACTCAGGATGCGACCCGAACAAAGAAAGTATACGCCGCACGGGCAAGGTGCGAGTTCGGATACTGGGACGGCCGTTATCGGCTCCTAAAATGCTATAAGGGATGAGGAATCAGAGCAGCGGGAATTGGCGGCCGGGCCGGGCGGCCACGGGAATGCCACAGCTCCGCAGAGGAAAGAATGGCCTACGATCTGGCCATCGTGCTTCCCACATTTAACGAGAGAGGGAACGTGGGCCCGCTGGTTGAGCGCCTCGAAAAGGCGCTTGCCGGCATTCACTACGAAGTGATTTTTGTGGATGACGACTCGCCGGACGGCACCGCGGACGCAGTGCGCCGGGTGGCCGAGCGGCACGACAATGTGCGCGTGCTGCACCGGATTGGACGGCGGGGGTTGTCGTCAGCGTGCATTGAGGGAATTCTGGCCGCGTCGGCGCCCTATGTGGCCGTGATGGATGCGGACCTGCAGCACGACGAGAACATTTTGCCGGAGATGCTGCGCCGCATCCGCGAAGAGAACCTCTATCTGGTCGTCGGTTCGCGCAACATAGCCGGCGGCAGCATGGGACAGTTTGCCGCGTGGCGCGTGAAGCTGAGCCAATTGGGCAAGCGGCTGACCATGATGGGCACGGAGCATCAGCTGAGCGATCCCATGAGCGGTTTTTTCATGGTGCGCTTTACGGCGTTCGAGCGGTTTGCACACCGGCTTTCGGCCATCGGCTTCAAGATTCTGCTGGATATTGTGCTGTCGGCGGGTCCGGGCCTGCGCATCGGCGAAGTGGGTTACCGCTTCAGGCAGCGCGAGCACGGCGAGAGCAAGCTGGACATCATGGTCGGCCTCGAGTACTTTGAGCTGCTGGTCGACAAGCAATTCGGCAATCTGGTAAACGTGCGCTTTGTGCTCTTCGGCATGGTGGGCGCGTTGGGCGTGGGCGTACATCTGTTGATTTTGCGCGCGCTGCTGCGAATTGGCGGTTTGAGCTTCGCTAAGGGCCAGGCCATTACGACGGTGATCGTGATGATCCTGAACTACGTGTTGAACAACTCCGTGACCTACCGCGACCGGCGGCTGCGCGGATGGAAGTTCTGGGGTGGCCTGCTCACATTTTGCCTGGCTTGCGGATTGGGTGTTGTGGTGAACGTAGGCATCTCGAGCGAGGCGTTCCGGCGAGGCGTTCCGTGGGTGCTTGCGGCGCTGACGGGGCTGCTGTTCTCGGCGATATGGAACTACGGCGTGACGTCGGTGACCACGTGGCGGCAGGCGCGGCGCTCGAGCGAGCAGCGCGCCACGCGGCGGATGCAGGCGGCAGCAAACTCCAGCGCAACACAAGGCGGGCGGAGCGGCGAAGCGGAGCTGCCGCCGAAAACAGCGAAAACAATCTGACGCGCGGCGAGTGACCGACACCAGAGTTCGCAGCCTAAGGACAGTTGTCATCTTGAGCGAAGTTTGGCCGGTTTCCCGGTCAAACGCAGTCGAAAGCTCTGCGGCTGTTTTTCCGCAGACTTTGCGGACATTGCACGCGCGTAATTTGCCCGCGCGAAGCAGGCCACCGCATACTGAAAAGCAGCATGATTGCTTCCTCGACAGCCGAGGTTTATGCCGGATTGGGCGCGGTTGCCTGCGCAGGTCTGGCACTGGGCGCAACCGCTTATGCCGCCATGTGGCCGGGATCGCGGATCTTCGGCAAGGCGCTTGTGGCGCCGAAGCGGCTCGACGAACTGGCGCTGACCTTCGACGACGGGCCTAACGCAACTTGGACGCCGCGGCTGCTGGAGATTCTTGTGCGGAATTCTGTGCGGGCGACGTTTTTTCTGCTGGGCAGTCGCGCCGAGGGTGAGCCGGAGTTGGTGCGTCGGATTGCGGCGGCCGGACACCTGATCGGCAGTCACTCGTGGTCGCATCCCAACATGGCGCGGGCCAGCGCGAGCCGCGTGCGCGAAGAGCTGGAGCGGACCAACGAGACATTGCAGCAAATCACAGGCATGCCGGTGAAATTTTTCCGGCCGCCCTTCGGGGCGCGGCGGCCCGCGGTGCTGCGCATTGCGCGCGAGCTGGGATTGACGCCTGTGCTCTGGAACGCAATGACCTCGGATTGGAGTGAGCCCTCGGCAGAGCGGATTGCAGACCAGTTGACGAAGGCGATCGAAGGTCAGCGGCGGCGTGGCCACGCAGCAAACATTGTGCTGCACGACGGCGGACATCGCGACCCGGCCGCGAATCGCGAGCCCTCTGTGACCGCGGCGGGATTGCTCATCGAGCGGTACAAGGCAACGCACCGGTTTGTCACGGTGGATGCGTGGAGTTAAGAGCGTCTCCGACTTATCAGGCAGAACTTGGCTGAAAGGCCTCGCGAGCGGCAGCGACGGTCGCTTGCACCTCCGCGTCGCCGTGGGCGGTAGAGAGGAACGCAGCCTCAAACTGCGACGGCGGGAGCCAGATGCCGCGTTCGAGCATGGCGCGGTGGAAGCGGCCGAAGGCGGCAGTGTCGGAGCGCGCGGCCTGTTCGTAGTTGGTGACGGGTCCGGGCGTGAAGAACCAGGTCCACATGGAACCGACGCGGTTGGTGGTGAGCGGAACGCCGGCGCGAGCGGCTTCGGCAGCTACGCCTTCGGCGACGGCCTTGGACGTGGCTTCGAGCTGCGCATAGACTTCGCCTGCATGTTCCTGCAAATAGTTGATGGTCGCGAGGCCGGCAGCCATGGCCAGAGGATTGCCGCTGAGGGTTCCGGCCTGGTAGACCGGTCCCAGAGGCGCAAGCATGTCCATCAAGCGGAGCCTGCCGCCGAAGACGCCGACGGGAAGGCCTCCGCCGATGATTTTGCCCAGCGTCACGAGGTCGGGATCGAGCGAATAAAGCTGGCACGCGCCGCCGAGTGCGACACGGAACCCGGTCATGACTTCGTCGACGATGAACAGCGCACCGTGATTTGCGGTGAGGGCGCGCAGACCGGCGAGATAGCCCGCGGCCGGCGGGATACAGCCGGCATTGCCGACGATGGGCTCGATAATGACGGCGGCAATTTGGCCGGAATGCGCGGCAAAAGCCGCTTCAACGGCGCCCAGATCGTTGTAGGGCAGAGCGAGGGTAAGGTGTGCGATCTCGTCCGGCACGCCTGCCGATCCCGGAATGCCAAATGTCGCGACGCCGGAGCCGGCTTTGACCAGAAGGCCGTCGGAGTGACCGTGATAGCAGCCCTCGAATTTGACGATGAGCTTGCGGCCGGTGGCGGCGCGGGCCAGGCGGATAGCGGACATCGTCGCCTCAGTGCCGGAGCTGACGAAGCGCATTTTTTCGATGGTGGGATAGCAAGCGGCGATACGCTCGGCGAGATCGGCCTCGGCTGCCGTGGATGCGCCGAAGCTGGCCGAATTGCGCGCCGCGCGCTCAATGGCTTCGACAACCGGCGGGAAGCCGTGGCCCAGAATCATCGGTCCCCAGGAGCCGAAGTAGTCGATGTAGCGATTGCCGTCGGCGTCGTAGAGCGTTGCGCCCTCGGCGCGCTCGATGAAGGGCGGCGCGCCGCCCACGGCGCGAAACGCGCGGACCGGCGAGTTAACGCCGCCGGGGAAGAAGCGCTCGGCGCGCTGCTGAAGGGCCTGGGATCGGGTGCGAACGGTCATTGTGGTTCCAGTATAGAGGGCGGTCGCCTGCAGCTGCGCGGCCTAACTCTTTGGACGGTTGGCGCTGATGCGCACCAGCATCACGAGCGCGGCAATCTCCAACACAAGACCCAGGCCCATGCTGAATCCGTGGAAGAAATCGTTCTGCGCGGTTGGAAGATGGAGGAGGGGCGCGAAGACGCGTTGCCATGCGACGCCGCAACTCAACAGAAGCAGTCCCACGGAGAGCAGCAGCAGAGCAGCGGAGAGGCTTTTCTTCGAATCGTTGAGCAGCAAATTCGTTTCCTTTCGGCAGAGGTTGGCGTTACTCTGGGCAAATTGGCTTCAATCGTGCTGCGGACCGCGACTGCCTTGCATAGCGCGTCTGGCCCAAATGCGCGCGAGTTGGAAGACAACCAAGACGTCGATGGAAGAGCCTATCCCCGAGCAGACACCGCGACACAGGTCGTCAGGTGCGGGTGTCAGATGCAGCAGCGATAAGAGCGCGCTCGGCCATCCGGCGGCGCTGGCCAGATCGATCTGCGCCACGACGAGCAAGGCGATGAGAAGCGGCAGAGAGATTTTCAGGCTGCAAGTGTCGAACTGAATCATCGGAGTTCCTTTCAGGAGCGAGAAGCGCAGCCGCCGCTGCGGCGCGCGGACCAGTAGAGCAGTCCTATGGCCAAGCCCAACAGCAAAAAGCGCAGAGCGTCAAAGGCCGCGGAGTGTGAACGGCCGACGCCGTGCTCATAGAAGAGCGTGGGCACGAGGCTGGACGTGAGACAGAGGTACCCGGCGGACTGGATACGGCGGGTCTTAGGATCGAGTTGACGGCGACGAAGCAGGCACATGGAAGAAGTCCTCCGAAAAATCTAGTTTTTGAAGCGATACCAGAGCATGAGAACAATCTTTGTCGCGCCCATGGCGTAGATCACGGAGATCAGATCCCACGGCACGCGATGCTCCACAAGCACGCGATATTGGAGCAGGACAAAGAGGGTGAGAACGCCGACGATTGCCGCAGCGCTGGTCGAGCGGCGTTGATGCTCGCGGAACCTCTCGTCGGCAACGTGATCGAGCATAAGGATACGGCTGAGAACGGGGTGGATCATGGGTTCTTCTCCAGCTGAAAGATTTCGTCGGTCGGGCAAGCAAATACGCGTGCAAACGTCAGCGCCAGCTCCAGGCTGGGCACATAGCGGTCCCGTTCGATCGCGTTGATGCTCTGGCGGGAGACGCCGGCGGCCTGGGCCAACTGCTCCTGGGTCCAGCCGAGGGCGATGCGGAGTTCCTTGACGCGATTTGTGATGGTTTGACCCATGTAAAGCTTACTTTCCAACTCAGAGTAGCCTGAAGGACTTTTGATGTCAAGCTAACTTTCCATTCTTGTGAAAAATCTTGCGGGGGCCAAAGTCAGCCTGCCGGGCAGGGCGAGACCCTGTCTTCGTTTTGTGGGAAATGCGGGCCGCAAATGCTGCTAGAATTCAGGTTTCCGGCTCAACCGCGCCGAATCAGCTTCCTGAACAGAAAGCCCGCACCGTGTCCAACGAAACCGCACCAAAATCCGTGACTTACGCCGATGCAGGCGTGGACCTGAGCCGGGGCGACCGCGCCAAAGAGCGCATCAAGTACTTGGCGCAGAAGACCTTTAACCGCAACGTGTTGGGGGGAATTGGCGGGTTTGGCGCGCTCTTCCGGCTGGACTCGCAGCGGTGGAAGAACCCCATTCTGGTGAGCTCGACAGACGGCGTGGGCACCAAGCTGAAGGTGGCCTTCGAGCTGGGGCTGCACCAGACCGTGGGCGCGGACCTGGTAAACCACTGCGTGAACGACATTGCCGTGCAGGGAGCCACGCCGCTCTTTTTTCTGGATTATCTGGCAACGGGCAATCTTGACCCGGATGTGGTGGAGAGCGTGGTGAGCGGGCTGGCCGATGCGTGCAGGGCGAATGGCTGCGCGCTGATTGGCGGCGAGACGGCGCAGATGCCGGGGTTCTATCAGGACGGCGAGTACGATCTGGCCGGATTTATTGTGGGCGCGGTGGACCGCGACAAGCTGGTGACAGGCGTGGGCATCAAGGCGGGCGACGTGCTGATCGGCGTGCCCTCTACCGGCCTGCACACCAATGGCTACTCGCTGGCGCGCAAGCTGCTGTTCGAGGTGGGCGGCTACAAGCCCACGCAGTACGTGACGGCGATCAGAGAAAAGGCCGGCGCGGCGCTGCTCCGCACGCACCGCAGCTATCTGCATGTGATTCAGAAGCTGGCCGCGGCGGGGCTGACGACGGGCATGGCGCACATCACCGGCGGCGGCATTACGGAGAACCTGCCGCGCATTCTGCCCAAGGCGGTCACGGCGCAGGTGGAGATCGGCTCCTGGCCGGTGTTGCCCATCTTCGAGCATCTGCGGGAACTGGGCAACGTGCCGCAGGAGGAGATGATGCGCACGTTCAATATGGGCATCGGGCTCATCGCGGCCATTCCCGCGGCCAAGTTTACGCGCGCCAAGAACCTGCTGGACCGGGCGGAAGAGAAATTTTATGTGATCGGCCGGGTGGTGAAGGGCGAGCGCCGGGTGCAGTACACGTAGCAGCGGAGCTAGGAGTGCTAGCGATTTGCTTTGACTGCCTTTCAGCTTTGAAAGGGCACGGCGGGGTACCCTCTGGGTCACGTGCCGAAACAGCCGCATAAAACTCGGGGTTTAGCCCCTGAGGGATGTCCTTGCACGCTTCCCGGCCAACTCGTCTCGGCATCCTGCTCTCCGGCCGCGGTTCCAACTTTCTTGCCATTGCCGAATCGATTCGCGCGGGGCGGCTGAAGGGCGCCGAGGTCGCGGTAGTGATCTCGAATGTGGCCACGGCCGCGGGCCTGGCTGCGGCGCGCGAAATGGGTCTGCCCACCGCGGTTTTTGTGTCGAAGGGGCGCAGGCGCAACGAGCACGACGCCGATGTAATTGCCTGCCTGCGTGCGCACCGCGTCGATCTGGTTTGCCTGGCCGGTTACATGCGGCTGCTGTCAAAGGAGTTTGTTGCCGCGTTCCGCAATCGCATTCTCAATATCCATCCTGCGCTGCTGCCGGCGTTTCCGGGCCTGAAGGCGCAGACACAGGCCTTCGACTACGGCGTCAAGGTGACGGGCTGCACGGTGCACTTTGTCGACGACGAACTCGACCACGGCGCCATCGTGGTGCAGCGCGCGATCCCGGTGCTGGAGACCGACGACGCGCACTCGCTCGCCGAGCGGATTCTCGTCGAAGAGCACATTGCCTACACCGAGGCGATTGCCCGCGTGGCCAGCGGGGAGTATCAAGTGCGCGGGCGGCGGTACGTGAAGGCACTGAATAGCGAATAGGGAAGAGCAGCCAATTGCGACCTGTCAAATGACAAACTGTCTCACCCGAGGGGTTCACCCCACATCGTGTCAAGAGAGCCGGCGAACTCTTCTGCTGTAACTAGATTATTTTTCAATAACTCACGCTTTGCGCAGATTTGCAGGGAATTGGCACGCAATCGCCTAACCTTATAAACATCGAGACAAACGGCGGACGTGCCGCGCCAGGCGAATGAGTGCGCCCTCCCCCTGCGGTTCTCTGATTCACTTGCCCATTTTGAACTTTGTGCAAGGGCTTCGGAAGGAAGCCATTGGAGAACCGCCGCAGCGGATGGCGCCGGGGCGTGGGAACGCCGTTTGTCTGCTCGGAACAACTCTGGAGCTGGATGCCGGGCCGGGACCACGGAGACATCCGGAACGGAAGAGTTGTTCCAGAATCCCTGCGCGCGGCCGGCGAAGCGAAGGGCGTCGGTCGTGCGCAGGAAGATTCGCGGGCAAAATCCGGAAACATGCAGGCGCAATCTATAGCATTTTCGGAATTACTGTAGACCGAGAGCACGCCCTTCAAGTGGCTCTTTCCTCAAGAAAAAGCCACTCTACACGCTTCTTGAAAAGTCTACGTTGATTCCGAAAATGCCGTAAATGCAATCCCAACCAATCGCACTCGCCGCATCGAAGGGCCGCGGCGCAAAGGAGTTTTTCATGAGTTTCATCACGAATATCTGGAATCATCCCAAGACGTCGTCGGCCGGGCTGCTGATCGCCGTGGCGAGCATTGCCGGAGTGTTGTCGCAACAGGGCATCACGCTGGGCAAAGTGGGAACGGGCACGATGGTGTCGCTGGTCAGCGCACTGGCCACGGCGCTGCTGGGCCTCATGGCGAAGGACCCGGAGGCAGCTAGTCAGCAGGTCAGCAAGCCGGCAAGTCAGCAAGCGAAGTTGGGCGCGTGGATGCTGATCGCGCTCTTGATTCCGTTGCCGTGGATGCAGGGCTGCACGGCAACCGGCGTGGCACGGGACATTGTGAATTGGACGCCTGCCTTGCAGAGCGCGGTAGCAACGGTGGACTCGACGGCAGCGCTGCTGGCGCCGGCGGACGCGCCGATTTTTACCGCGGCAACAGCAGGTTTTGATGCGGCCAGCAACCTTCTGGTGGCGCAGGCAAAGGCATACCTGGCGAATCCTTCGGCCGGGGTTCTGGCGCAACTGCAAACCCAGATTGTCACGCTGCAGCAACAGGTGAACGCGGCGCTCTTGCAGGCGGCAAAGATTGTGGATCCGGCCAGCCAGCAGCATGCACTGGCGGCGATTCAAGCAGTGGGAACAATTGCGAGCTCGATTCTGGCGCTTGTCGAGTCCATTTCGAGCAAGGCCGCCGTTGCGCACATGGCAGCGCAGACAGGCGTCAAGCTTTCAATGGTGCGGCCGTACTTGAATGACTCACGCGCAGCGGAGATTGTGGCCGCGCACTACGGCGAGCCGGTCGCGCGGGCGCGGATGCAGGTGGCGCAGGCCGAGCAGGCGGAGATCAGCGCCGGATTCTAGAAGCGCAGAGGCCCGATGGGCCGCTCCTTGATCGGAGCGGCCCACGAATACCATAGATTAAGCGGTTGATTCGGCTTTCCCACCTACGTATTCGCGTCCCGCGCTTCTCCCAGAATCAACTTGAGAGTCATCTGTTTTTTGCCGCGCACGATCGTCACGCTGATGGTGTCTCCGGCCTGGTGCTTGTCCATGATGGCGTTGATGTCCTGCGGATCGTCAACTTCCTGGCCGTCGATGGCGACGATGAGGTCGCCGCCGAGCATGATGGGCGTGTTGCCCACGTAAGCCTGCTGGTTGCCTCCATGCAAGCCTGCGCGTTCCGCCGCCCCGCCGGGAAGCACGCGCTGGATGAGCACGCCCTGATCCGCAGCCAGGCCCATCTGCGACGCGAGATCCGGCCCGATGGCATAAGAAACGATGCCCAGCGAGGGCCGCTTGACGCGCCCGAAGCGGATGAGGTCGCCGAGCACGGCTTTGGCGGTGTTGATAGGAATGGCAAAGCCGATGCCGGAACTCTGGTCGGCTCCGTTGGAGGCGATCATGGTGTTGATGCCGATGACCTCGCCCGAGGAGTTGAGCAGCGGCCCGCCGGAGTTGCCGGGATTGATGGCCGCGTCGGTCTGGATGGCGTCTTCAATCGGCGCTCCGTCTTCGTTCCGAATTGACCGGATGGAACTGATGATGCCCCTCGTCATGGTGCCGCTCAAGCCGAAGGGATTGCCGATGGCGTAAACCTTCTGGCCCACGTTGAGCTGCGACGAGTCGGCAAGCGTCACCGGCTGCAGGTTGGGCGCGTCGATCTGCAAGAGAGCCAGGTCGTGAACCTTGTCGGTGCCCACCACGCGGGCCGGGTACCGGCGCTTGTTCGAGAGCATCACTTCAATGCCGCGGTTGGCGCCCTCCACCACGTGAAAGTTGGTCAGAATGTGGCCGGCCTTGTCGAGGATGAAGCCGGAACCCTGGCCCTGCTGCGGCACCGTTCCATAAAAGAAGTTGAAGACCAGCGTGGTCGATGTGATATTGACCACCGAGGGCAGGACTTTCTTGTAGATGGCGATATTGTTCTGCTCTTCGGCGTCGTAGGCGGGCGCCGCGTGAGCCTCAGTGAGCACGAGCGGATCGCTGGAGCCACCACCGGTCCCGAACAGCGGAGAATGGCCCATGGACAGCCTGTGCGGAAGATGCGTGGTGACGAACCAGAATCCGCCCACAAACAGCAAAATGATGAAGAGAATCCGGCTCAATCTCATTGCTCGTACACCCAAAATCCTTCCTGAAAAACATCCTTCCCTGGGTCAATTGATTCCCAGAATCAATTACTGCGGCGCAAGGCTCCCCCGACCGTGGCGCAGCCGCCTCCTCTTATTTTAAAGACAAGTTTTGCTACGGATTGTTGCGCTGGGCGTTGCTCGCCTGTTTGAGGCGCGGCCAAAGCGACTCCACCTGGGCGCGCAAGGCGGCAATATCGCCTGAGTTATCAAGAACATAATCGGCCTGGGCGGCCTTTTCCGCGTCGGGAACCTGATGCGCAAGACGATTGCGGGCGTCGGCCTCAATAGCTTCGCGGTTTGCGCTCGTTGACCCGCTTCGGGAACCCGCTGATCTCCCAGAGACGGACGAGCCGCCAGAGCCGGACGACATGACGCGGGCGGCATAGCGGGCAACCTTGAGCGCATCGGGCGCGGTGACCACAATGATGCGATCAATGCGGCGGCGCCAGTCTGCCAAAACGCTCTCCTTTTCGCCGCGGGCGCGGGCGTCGCGCGCCACTTCAAAGATGAGCGCCGACTCGACGACCGCAACAGCCTCGGGGTCGCGCGCAAAGACCTCGTCCATCCATTTGTGTTGGGCCTCGATCACGGGCGGATGGACGATGGCAGTGAGTTCTTCGAGGCGGCCTTCGCGAAAGGCCAGCTCGGCCAGGCAGGCGCGGTTGAGTTGGCCGTCGGTATTTACCACCTGCCGCCCCAAATGTTCGACGATTGCGGAATAGACAGATTGGCCGGGCTCCATCAGCGCGCGGCCCAGTTCATCGGCCTCAATCACATGCGCGCCAAGCTCGCGCAGCATCGCAGCCACGGTGCTTTTGCCGCTGCCCAGACCGCCGGTGAGGCCTACACGCAGCATGAGTCCTGTCCCCAAAACTCATCGTATCGCTTCCGGCTCACCTCTGCGGCGCTCGCTCACAGGAGGGCCCAGGAAGTGTATGCGAAGGTCTTGGAAGGATTTCCAGACCGCGTGGGCGCGGCTCCTGCCGCTCACGCAAGTTAACGAACTCTTCAACCATGATGGCGATAAGCGCGAGGCGTCACATCCGCTTGTGATCCATCTCACATCTCCCATGGGACGAATTCCAGTACGGTCAAAGGTGGCGGAAGTGTTCCAGATCACACGGTTGATCACAAAGGACTCATCCGGCGCTGTTGTGCGGAGATAGCATTGAATGAGTAGTCTTAAAGATACAGGACATCTTTTCCGGTTTGCGGGGCTCTTTGTTATCGCATTTCTTGTATTTTGGGTGATACGCGGCTACGTAGTCCCAAAGAGTTTTGGACAGTATGGGCATTATCGCGGGGCAGCCCTGAGCGACCTTGCCGCGCATCCGGCAAAGTTTGCGGGGCACGAGAGCTGCGAGACCTGCCACTCGGATATTGCCGACACCCATACAAAGGGCGCACACGCGCACGTGAACTGCGAAGCCTGCCACGGGGCGCTTTATCAGCGCCTTCCCGTTCCTGAGCAGCCCAAGCCCAATCTTTACGAGCGCCTCGTGGCCTTGATTGTTAAGCCCATTCCGCCGGACCCGCCGATTCTTCTTCATGCGGACGATCCCGCGTCGGTGGTGCCCGTGAAGCCGGATACGGCTGTGCTGTGCATGCGCTGCCACACGGCGAGCGCGGCCAAGCCCAAGGGCTTTCCGCAGATTGTGGTGGCGGACCACTACCCGGCTCCCTGCGAGAGCTGCCACAACCCCCACAGCCCGGTCATCGGTCAGAGCGCCGCCGTGGGAGGTGCGAAATGAACATCAGCCGGCGTCATGTACTGGTTCTTTTGCCTGCGGCGGCCATTGCGTGGAAGTTCCTCGAGGCCGGCACACCGGAAGCCTCGCCGAACTACACGATGAGCGATCACTGGTGGGGCATGCTGATCGATATCACCAAGTGCATTGGCTGCGGCAACTGCGTGCGCGCCTGCCAAACAGAAAACGACGTGCCCGACGGGTATTTCCGCACATGGGTAGAGCGGTATCACCGGTCGGACTTCCATCTCGAAACTCCCGAAGTGATTTCGCCCGA
>Ga0326727_10006496_pt1 | contig 32015 bp, 47 predicted proteins | sample MB2enrmetagenome_FD_207643 | JGI IMG/M metagenome (GOLD analysis project Ga0326727, IMG submission 207643) | Lab enriched peat soil microbial communities from McLean, Ithaca, NY, United States - MB29MY | ecosystem: Environmental > Terrestrial > Soil > Wetlands > Peat | place: USA: New York...
CCATCTTGGAGCCTGCGGGCACGTTTGGTTCGATAAACGTGCCAGGCTTGTTGGGATCCTCCATCAGAGGGAGCTGGCTCGGCCCGAGTAACGTGTCGGGCGCCCAGTGTGGCGCCGGCGCGGCGTTCTTGCTCGCATTCCGGGAACGCGCCACGCCCATCAACGAATCCGCGGTTTTGAACGGTATGCGTTGGTCGGGCGCAAGGCCGTTCACGCCGTTGAAAGCATCGCCCAGTTGCCCTGGAGTGACCGAGTTGTTTTCATTGAGCGGCAATTCCTTGGCTTGGGCTTCCGACGCGGCGGCTTGCGCCTTATCTGGCATGTACCAGGCCTCGCCATTCGAGGCGTAGTGTAGATGGAAGTCGCCCTGCTGAATGCCCGCCAGGCGGGGATCGTCGGCCGGTTCGTGATTGTCCCTCGCAAGAGTCGGTTGTCCCGTGTTGCCGATTTGCACGGGGTCGAACTTCGGCACGCGATAGCCGCCCAGTTGGAGGAGTCCGCGCTGCTCGGTCGCGAGATCGTTGGCCTTTTGCTGGTCGAGCTTTACCTGTTCGAACTTCTGCGCCTGTTCCTGCTTCTGCTGCTGGAACGCGGCCTCGCGCAGCGCTTGCGCGAACTGCAGGCCTGCGGCATAAGCGTGCGCGCCTCCCTGCGCGAAGCCGGATGCGGCCTCGATCGAGGGGTTGCTCAGATTGAGCTGGGGAGCTTCTGGTAATCCTACGGCCATGGCTTATCCTCCACTCGGTACGCTAATTCCGGGAATGCCCGGCACTCCGAATCCGGCGCCGGCCCCGAAGCCCCACGACGAGCTGCTCCCGGTACCGCTGGCATTGCCGGCATTGCTCGATCCTGGATTCGCATACGCGAATTCGAGCGCATCAGCGAGCGTCGTGTTATTTTGCTGCAGTTGGAGGCCGCCGCCGCTTGCCAGGTTGTTTCCCTGCGCCGCCTGCCTTGCCAGTTCCGTCTGCAGGCCTGCCTGCCCGGTCTGTCCGCTTTGCCCGAACCCGCGGCTTGCCAGGAACCGGTTGATCGCCGTCCCGCCCGCTGCCGACGTCTGATTGATTTGGTTGGCGTTCCCCGTCTCGACCGCTTGCACTTGCGGCGACGTCCCCCCGCTCGCCGCCGATGGCACCAGGCTCGATAGCGCTTGCGCCAGGAGGTTCTGCAGGCTGTACTGGTTGCCGCTGTACGTCGGCTGACTGGTCGACGAGCTGGTCGATGATGTTTTGCTGCTGCTGCCGCCGGTCGATCCGCCTAAACTCAGTCCCACGGTCAAAGTCCTCTTTCGTTATTCCGATACACACCGCGTTCAGCGGCTTCCCATCCCGTAGCGTGTGATTTCTCAGCACGCCCTCAATCTGTCCCCCGCTCCGTACCGCGAGCGCGATCGCCAGGCGGTTATTCTCAGGCACAAGGCCCAGGATCTTGCGCACGCCCGACGCAAAAACTCTCTCGCATGCCATCCGCGACGCAGTGCCCGTATTGTTCACGCCGCGAAACTTCGGCGCGAACAGCACGTGCATGATCACGCTGGCCGGATTCACGGGCTCGAACATCGCCACGCCAGCGAGCAGGTCGTCGGCGGTGACACCGATCGCCCATAAACCGCCCTTCATCTTCATTTCGACGAATTCACCGATTGTCTTTGGAGCATAGTCGTCGCACACGATCCTGCGGACCGGACTTAACCAACTCCATGCGACGGGCCAAAGGTGAACGGGGAAGGGGTTTAAGAGCTTTATTTCCATGCCCGGTTGTTCGACCCTGCCGGGAAGTCGAATTTCAGGCGTGTGGGAAACCGAAGACGAGGACGCGGAAGAAGTTGATTTGTGCGACCTGGTGGGGCTCAAGCCCGCGCTGAGGCCCCAACTATTGAAAAAGAAAAGAGAGACTCAAAATGCTGACCGTTTTCAACCAAATTGCTAACCTGGCCGCGGGCGTGACCGCGATCGCGAGCGGCGTGCAGGCCGCGGCGCCGCAGCTTTCCGCTCAGTCGGCGAAACAGGCCACCCTCGCGATCGCCACGGCATCGCTCCAACAAGCCGCCGCGATCGCGCCCAATGCCTATCTTTCGGGCACGGCGGAGGCATTACTCTCCCCGATTTACGATTCCGTCCTGGCTTCCATGACCTTTCCCGCTTCGCCGGCTGCCGCCGCGCCCGTTGCCGCGAAAGCCACAGCCGCCGGAACTGTGCCGGCGTAGCTACGGGATCACGGGTTCACGATTGTGGTTCCGTGGTTCGCAACGTACGGCGAAGCGATAGGCGTGGGCGCGCTCCACGTGGACCAGTTGTTCGTGCTGACCGAGTAGCTCTGTCCCACGGAGTCGGTGTTGTTGTCGAAGTAAATGATCCAGTTGTCTCCGCCCGTGTTCAGCACACATGGGCCTTCGTAGGTCGGGGAGTTCCCCCAACCTGCCCAGTTGCCGGTTTCGACAGCCGTGAATATGCCGGTGGGGGAGGACGAGGTGGCGTATTCGACATAGCCCGTGTTGTTGTTCTTGTACCAGAGATAGTAGGCACCCCCCGCGTAAACGACGTAGGGGTCGATCGAGTAGTTTCCGGAGTAGACCTGGCTGAAGCTGCTCCATGATGTGAGCGATGTGTTGAGAGCCTGGGCGACGTAAATACTGAAGGGGCTGGTGGTCAATCCGCCGCTCGTCGAAATCGCGACGTAGACATAAACGTTCCCTGAAACCGGGTCCTGGAAAAATTCCGGTGCCCATACGCGCACGGTTCCAGAAACCCCAGGGGACACCGCAATTTCGCTTGACCACGTGCCTAGATTGGTTGCCGATCTTATCCCAAAATTGGTCTCTACGGATGTTGAGTTTTGGCAATTAGTGTAGGCAATCCAATAGCTGCCGTCGTAGTACATGATGGAGGGGTCGCGGAGATAGCCTGAAGATCCGTCTACCATGAACGAATCGAGCAGAGTCCAACTGATGCCGTCCGGAGACGACAGCAATTGAAGGTTTGGTGAGGTCCCGAAAGAGGCCATTAGGTACTGGCCTGCGGCGGGTGTCGTAAGTCAGGGACTGGACTGGCTGAAGGAGACGAACCCTTGGCTGTTGACGGTCAGGCCGTTGATCGAGCTGCTATAGAGATCCATCGCGAACCCTGCCTTCGTCGCTGTCAGGAAAGTAGTATCCGTCTGCGAGTAAAGCGTCGTCCATCCCTGGTTGGTCGGGTCGCAAGACACGCTGAAAGTCCGATTGGTGCCGTCGTCTTTTATCCTGAACCAGGTCGCAGGGCAAAAGGAAAACGAATCGTTTTGGTATGGCGTGCTCGAAAAGGTTGTGGCGTTGGTGAACTCATTGATCTGGATTTGGGGGGTATAGGCGGTTGCCGCCGCGAAAGCGACCGCGAACGTGATGAACTTGGTCCCATCGCTGAGGGCGATGCCGGTTGAATATCCGCTCACTGAGCCTGCCGAGGAACCAGCGATGCCCGACTGGATGGGGGGCATGAACGCGCCGATCACGCTATATGGAGTCGAGAGCGTGGCCTTGCCGTAAAAACGGATATTATCGCTTCCCGTGCCGGTGGCCGTCATCGTAAGCAAGCCGCCTGAAACGTCCACGGAGGATGAGCCTTGGTTGATCCAGGACATTCCCGAAGTCGATGGAGCGGTTAGATTGGCGAATGGGGTGTAGCCGGTGCTGGTGACGATGCAGCCGGTGGTAGTTGTGCCACCGTTTCCGTCTAGGCACAGGAGATTGCCTGTGCCGCTCACGCTGCCTGCGCTCATCAGGTTAGCGTCTGAGCCCTGCACGCCATACGATGTGCCCCACGCGCTGCCGGTAGAATTGGGCACCCCTGAGCCGGGATAGGTCGTGCCCGAAGGCATGCAACTTGTCCCGCCGCTCAGGATGCAGGTCAGGACTCCTGTGCTGTTATTGACATATAACCGCGCGTTTCCGCTTGCTGGGTTGCCTGGCGCTGCGCGCTCGGCGAAATCCAGGTAACCGTTGACGACTGCCCCGTAGAGCGCCATCGCGAACATCGTCGTCAAAACTGCCGCTGTCCAAAGTAGTTTCTTTTTCATAGAAATCCCTATCCGATCACCACCACTGATCCCGACTGCACGGTCCCGAAGGTCAGCGTGACAACGCTGCTGCTTGTTACGACCGTGCTTTCCGGTTCGATTTTGTTGCCCGACGAATCCCAGCACTGAACGATCACTGCGGTTGTGCCGAGGCTGTGAGTGACCGTGACTGAGGTGGCCGAGCTGTAAGTCGTCGAGTACTTGTTGACCGTGCCACCGCCCAGCCCGGAAACCGCTGCCGCGACGAACGCCGTGGTGGCGATCTGCGTCGTGTTTGTCCCGCTGCTCGCGGTGGGCGCTGCCGGCGTCCCGGTGAACGTTGGCGAAGCGAGAGGGGCTGCTCCGGTGACCTCGCTAACGGTGTAATCGCCGCTTGTCGCTGTCACCGCGCCCGTTCGGCCGAAGACGGAACTGACGCCCGTGGTCAACGCGGCCGTTGCAGCCTCCACGAATGCCGTGGTAGCGAGTTGCGTGGTGTTCGTTGCCGGCGCTGCCGTGGGCGCCGTGGGTGTGCCGGTGAATGCCGGTGATGCCTTCGGCGCGAGCGCGGCGATCGCTACGCCGCTGTCGGCCCCATTTCCGGAACCATCACCTTCGAGCAGGTTGGTCACGCTGGGGATGGTGGGCGGGGTCACGTAATAGGCAGAGACATTCGTCGGGCTGCTGCTGTCGTTCTGCCACTTGACGTTGCTGTGCCCCGAGGGCGCCGCTGGTGTCGTGTCGTTGAAATTGTCGGTTGTCATCCTAGTGCCCGTTGATGGTCAAGTTACTCGCGAGCGCGCCGCTGTTGATCGTGATGAAGTAGCTCACGCCATTGACCGAGATACCGCCGCCCGTTCCGGTACCGGCGCCGCTCGCCGAGTTGGAGGCCTTCACGGGTACGCCCGTGTCCACGATGAAACCATTGGAGTCGATGGTGAGCGCATTGCCGGGCTTGAGCTTACCCTTCGTCTGCAGGCCGCTGGCGCGCCGCAGGCGATCGTTAATCGCAGAAGTGAGAGCATCACTGGTCAGCCCCGAGTTGATAATAGGGATCTTCTTCGTGCCCCCCTGTACGGTTTTCATCCGGACACCGCCACGTCAAGATCCACCCATTGCCATTCCGGAGGCGTGGCCGCGATGCTCAAAATAGCCCCCCACGTCCACTGGGCCGGATCTTGCGCCTGCGCTGCCGGTGGCGTCGGCGACACCGCAAACGGGGCATTCGTCCACTGCGGGGGCGTCGGCGGAATCGGCAGATCGCCCCAAGTCCACTGGGCTTTCGGCTCGTTGAGCGGGCGCCACCAGATCCTGCCGGCGAACAGACGTGTGCCCGCGCCCGAGATCTCGACCTCCACGCGCCGGCCGCGGATACCCGGAGTGAGCGGAATCTTCACTGACTGCCGTACGCCGCCCGTGTTCAGCGCGCAAGTGAGCTGTTGAACCATGGCGCCGTTCGGTGAGTCCGTCCAGAGCGTGAGCGTTGCCGCCCCGTCCGTCTGCGCCTCGATTTCCAGTTTTTTGAATTCCTTCAGCCGCTCGCTGCCGAAGTCGATCGGCGTGGTGTCGAACACGCCGGCGGGATCCGCCGAGGCTTCGTCTCCAGTAAGGTAGCAGCCCAGCTCGCGAATCTTGAGGGTTGCGCCGTAGAGGCGGAAAGCGTTGCTACCGTTGATTACCAAACGCCACAAACGTCCGACGGGATAATCAAACGGCGCGGAATCAAGCGTTAAGGGCAAGAGGATCTTCTGCCGGCCGGTGGTGGCTACCGTGTTCTGGAAACACTGCGCCATCGTGAAGCCCGGCAAGTCGCAATAGACTGTGGCCGTTACATCGCCGGTAGTCTCGATGTCGAGTTCCAGCTCGCGCGCTTCCTTCGGTTTCTTGCTTCCGAAGTCCGTCTCACGCGAATCGTAGACCGCGCCGCCCGCGGCTTCGTAGGCCTCGATGTATTCGCCGACCGGCAGAAATTCGACGGAGGCCTCGTAGATCACGTACTTGCTGGATCCGGAAGTCTGCAGGCGGCACATGCGCCCTTCGATGGGGAGGGGTTGCCACCAGGAGGATCCGACAAACGGCGCGTTTCCGGAGTTTGCGGGCTGCAGGCTTTGCCAGGGATTGCCGGCATAGCTGCAAAACGCGCCGTCGCCGTAGGTGGTAGTTGGATTGTACACCGGGGCGCCGATCGCCAGGGGCAGTGGCAGCCGCATGTAGCGCCGGCCGTTTGTCCCGGTGTTGACAGTCCAGGTGCAACGGGTTGCCGCGATATTGCCCGGCAGATCGGTCAGGAAAGCCACCGTGACATCGCCGCCGAAGGTCTCTATTTCAACCGAAAGCTCTCGAAACCGCTTGATCGGAATCGCCGCCAACGCGATCGCGAAGGACCGCGGGATGTGAGTCAGGCCGCTCTCGAAGGTATGGGGCTCACTGTCGTAGACAAAGCCCGCCAAGCTCTCGTACGCCTCGACATAGACACCCACCGGCCGCATGAGTAATCGCGCACTGTAAAGCCGGAACGCCCCCGCCGCGGCCGTCAAGGCGACACGCCAGAGAAAACCCTCGGTCACAGAGAACGGGTACTTCCAGATCGCGCGGCCGGCGTTCTCCGCAATCGTAGGAGTCTGCCGGACAGCCAGCACATTGCCAGGCAGATCGGAATAGATGTTGCAGCCCACGGCGCCGCCCGACGTGTCGATGTCGAGCATCAGCTCTTTGCACTGCTTGACGGCCGCGGTGCCGAGGTCCGTCGCGAGGGTCGATGCAGCGAGCGCCAGGCGCGCTTCCACGTAGTAGTACAGGTAAACATTGTGGATCTCGCAGGCACCACTGTCCGAAGTCGAGGACCATGCGATCGCGATCGTGATGTTGGTGGCGAGCATCCCGTCATCGCCCAGTGGAAAACTATGCTTCTGTCGGCTGCCGGTACCGGTGAACGTGCCGAGTTCCGTCAACGGAGCGCTGATGGCGTTGTCGAGCGCAACATAGACCGTGACCGTGACATCGGCGCCCCAGATACCATCCACCACGACTTCGAGCCAGTTCTTCTGGTTGTCGGGCTGCCCCGCGTCCTCGAAGTGCGATTGGTAGACGCACTGGATCGGTACGGCCGTCGATCCGGACACTGGTTCATCCTCTGTCAGGAAGCCGCGGAAATCGTCGATGTTGTAAGCCACGGCATCCGACCCGCCGCTCGCGGGCGTTGTGCCGGTGAGTCCCAACATCTGGATGCCGTCGAAGAGGAAGCCGTAAAATCGCGAGATGCCCAGCGCATTGCGGTGGTACATCCAGCGGTCCTCTTGCTCGAAATAGACGAGGGTATTGCCGGTGTTGGCCGCGGGCAACGCGCTCGTGCCCGTGGTGCCAACCGAGCTATCGGGCTGGCCCGTACCGTGCGCGCCTGGCGGCTGCGGAGGGGCTGCCGCGGAGATCCCCCCGCAGCATGCCGCATTGGTCAGGTTGAGGATGACCGAGCACCCGCCGCCGCCGGCACTCACCGTGTTCGAATAGCTCGTCGTAAGCGATGGCTGGTCGTCGTCGCCGAACGCGAAACAGTAACCGTTGATGGTGTCTATCTGTTGGGCGCCCTGGTACCGAATCGTCCCGGACTCCGCGGTGTAAACGCCTCTACCGGTTGCGCTCCTGCCCCAGATCACCATGCATTCCTCCGTCGAGGAGAATGCCGTCGGGTCGCTAGGATTCCAGTGGAGGTTGGTGTTGCTGGTGTTGAAGGATCCCGGATACGTGCTGCCCGGGCAGATGTAGAACGGCAGAATCGAGGAATACTCGGCGGCGATAAAAGCCGTTCCTCCGACGTTGTTATTGACCGTCAGTGGTCCGCTGGCCGAAGCGATGGCCGCGTAAATCGTGCATTCGTTGAAGACTTCCTGTTGGGTCAATGAGTACTCGTTGCCTTGGGAATCCGTGATGTCTCCGCATGGCCCCTGCGTATTGCTGACAGAGCCGGCTGTCACGAACGCGATGATCGCGTCTCCCTCGGATACATCTGTGCCGAAGACCTGCTGGCCGAGATCTCCGACTGGCGAGCTCGCCGGCCAGGTCGGTGTACCCTCTCCACTCCCTGCCGTGATCTGAACGAATGCGAAGTTACTCACGCGCTCGCCCCCTGCTCGTCGTAGGACACGTAGAGCTTGCCCATGGCGTAGCCCAGGGCGATCCCGTAGCAATCGAGCGAGTTGGCGGAGTAATTCGGCCCGGTCAGGATCGAACCTGGCGGTGTCAGATTGCCGGCATTGACGATTGAGCTATTGAACAGGGGCCGGATGTCAGGGCCGAATTCCTCGGTGCGCGTGGTGTCCGAACGCCGCAGTCCTCCTGGTGACACGAAGTAGTCGACGAGTCCCTTACCCTTGACCACGGCAAACGCGCTGGTGAGTCCGACGCCGTCCTCGATCTGCTCGAGCGTCCCCGTATAGGGATCCCCGATCAGCACCCAGACGGACTTTTCCTTGTAGATCACCAACACGCCCGTGTGATCGGTGCACCAGATGATCGCTTCGCCGTCTTGGCCCACATCGACCCATGCCCCCGCGGCAGGATCAGTGTTCCAGTACTGCGGTTGACCCGGCGGGGTGTAAAAGAGCCGGTTGCCCACCCAGCTATACAACGCATCGAAATATGGACCGGCCAGGCCGCAACCTGCGGGAGGCAGGCCGTTGCCGATAGGCATCTGCTCGCCATTGTCCGTGATGGTCAGGTCATTCGTATTCCACGTGCCGGTTGTCGTGCCGTTGGCGACGGTGAGGCAGAGATAGGCGCCGCCCAGCGTTCCCCCCACGGCGTAGATGTTCACAAAGCCCACGCGCGGATCGGTCGAAACGGGGATACCGGTGAAATTGACGTCCTGATCCGCCACGGTTACCGCGATCGATTGCGGGCCGCCGTTCGATTCCGCGGTTTGATCCGTCGCTTCGAAGGTCGCGTAGAAGTTGTAAGTGCCGTTAGGGCCAGTAGAATCCGTCGCGCCGGCGGCCGGCGTGGGCGCGCTCGACGGCCCGGTGATGGCCCATGCCCAGAACGCCGCACCGTCATGGTAGCCCTGGACGTTCCGGTCCATGATGAACATCTTGCCGAGCATGGCTGCGAAGCCGACTCGAAAACCGCTCAGGCCGCTCACGATGGGCGTCGATCCGCCGTTGTAGTAAACGCTGCAGGGGTTCGGGCCGCTCAGGACGTTGCACGCGGTGTAATAGCTGGTCTCATCGCCGCCATTGTTGGCGGAACTGTGCGCGTAGCCTACGCCGGCAATGCGGTATTTCTGCGGGTAACCCCAGCGCTGCACCAGTTTGCCGGTGCGGTCGACGCGAAAGTTCTGGCCGAGCAGGATCGAAGTCTTGGGAACTTTGTCCCCGGGATCCGCGAGCGAGAACTTGTCGGCCAGGATCTGCAGTTTTTCACGGGTATACCCCACGCCCGTTGTTCGACCCGCGAAGCCGTTAGCCTACGCGCCTACGCCGTAAAGGTGCTGGACGATCTCTTCGTACGTCGCGGCGCGCTGCTCGTAGTGGTCCGCCATTTCCGTTTGCGTGCCGTCCGATTCCTTGCGGCGCGCAGCTTCCAGCATCCGGTAGCTCAGCCAGTCCTGCAGCGGGATAGGGAGCTGCACGGTGGAAGCATCGAGCGCGATGGTACAGGGATACTCCTCTGCGATTTGGTTCAGCGTCCCGCCGGCGCTGGGATTCGGGTAAAGCGTAATCGTGCCGATGCTACCGGCGTCGAGCGATGCCCGCGTGCTGGCTCCAGACGTTGCGGACCAGGTGGCATCGAGCGCCCAAAGCTCGCGCACGGGTGTTAGCCGCAGGTTGGCGGTGCCGAGCCACGCCGCAAGCGTGTAAACGTTTGCTGCGGGCTCATCGTAGACGGCGGTGCCTTCACTCACCGTGATCGAGGAATCGTAAGTGATGAAGGCGCCCGCCAAATAGGCCAGGCGCTGCACGGCCTCGTCGGCGAATTCGTACAGCTCGGTTGAGGTCACCCAGGTCCCGGTGGCGTCCAGATCGTCGGCATCCTGGAAGCCGAGCCGGTAAGTGATATCAGTGATGCAGTCGGCCGCGTCGATCATTGTGGTGTCACCGTCCCATCGCCTTGCGGCAGCAGATTCACAGGCATCGTGCCGGCGAGCTTCGAGCGATCGAAAAACTCATCCTCTGGGGGACACTTATCATAGCGGGCGCCTTTGTTGCGCGATCGCACGAAGCCCGCGTATTGCTTGGCCGCATCCATGAACCGGTCATGGTAAGGGATCGTCTTCGAAAATTCCTGCGCACCTTCCACCATGCGGCAGCGATAGATGGCATAAGAGACCAAAGCCGCATGGTACTCCGCGGGGATCGCGGGCACGTCCGTGTCATCCACGAGCGCGGCGGGCGCCTGCACGTAAGTCACGGTGAGGGCCGCGAATGACTGGCCGTATACGCCGATGAAGTCTGCCCCCAGCGAGAGATACCGGGTAATCGCGGTGTCCGAAGAGATCCAGGAAGGATTGAGCGCAGCGAGTTCGGCCAGGGTTGCAGGCCGCACCTTCGCGCCCGTCGAGTCGGTGATGCGGAGCGGACAAATCCAGTCGGAAGCCACACTCAACATGTGGGTGAAAGTGGCTTCGGGCGTCCAGGAAATGGAATTTTCCAAACCCAAAGTCAGCAGGACAAAGTACCGTTGGGCTTCATTCAAGGCGGCTACCAGTTCAGCTTTGGGATAGTACACGGGCGTGCCGGCTTCGTTGAGCCGCTGGCTCACCCGCGTAACCATGACGGAGAGCTGCACGTTATTTCGCCCGCGGTGGAGGCGTGAACTTCGCCGCGCCCACATAGCGCGCTTCCTCGGCCAGGCGCGAATTCGGCTGCCGGTGCATTTCGACCCGGAGCATGTCGTTGATGCCGGCGGTGAAGAGGTTCTCGAAGGCGGTCATCCCGTCGTAGTCCTTCGCCAGGCTGAGAATGTCCGCGCGCACGCCCTGGATGATTACTCTGGGGGGTATCCAGGGCAGCGGCGACTCGGTGATCTCGGTCGGATCGAAATTGGGCGCATTGACGATGTAGCGATAGGCCAGCGTCGATGCGGCCGCGGTCGAGCTCGGAACCGGGTAAACCTCGACCTGGTGCACTGGCGGGGTGTCGCCCGAATCCTGCGCCAGTGAATAATAGAAAGGCTGCCCCTGGTCCGCGCGGCCCGGAAACCGCATATTCAGCTCGGCCTGGGTATACGGCCGCATCGGGAAATCGCCCGCGGTGTTGTTCATTTCTAGCAAAATTTTGAGGTTCGCCGGCAGCTTGTAAATGCTGGGCGTGCCCGGTGTCCCCTCGGTGATCGTGAGGGCCGCGCCTACCTCAAGACTTTTCCAGGGGTACGCGTCAAGAATCGTCTTATAACGCTCGTAAAGAAAAGAATCCAGCATGTCCAAATCGAGGTTTTCGCCCCATTTGGCGCACATAAGTCTGATAGTTCCCCAGGTCACAATCAGTCATTCGACGGTACCAGGAATCGGCATTTTGAACCTAGTAGACACAGGGCTTTCGAGGGACACAGCGAAAAAACAACAGGACCCCCGAGGAATGGGCTGTTGCTCAGTTCGTTCCGTTGTTCCATCCGTAATTGTACCCACGCGCGCTTCTCTCCACGCGATGACGCCAGAAGCGCGGCGCCATCCGCATGGTGGGCTTCGTCCGTCTCTGCGTAAATTCCACGCGCAGCATGCGCGCCAGCTCGGCGTTGAACTTGGCTTCGAACATCTGCGCCTGGCTGATCTTGCCCGCATCGGCAGCGAGGTCCGCTTTCACTCCGTACATGATGCAGGAGTCGCTGATGAAGGGGAGCGGCGATTGCGCCAGGTTCTGGCCGTTGAAGGTGAACGCATTGCGTAGGTATTCGATGGTCATGCCCCGCGCGAACTTCGGCGGGGGGAACAGCTCGACCTGGTGCACGGTGGGCGTGCCGATGACTTCGGCCGTGTCCTCGATCTCGGTCCAGTTCTGCGGGTAGCCGACTTGCGCCCGGCTGCCGGCCGTCTCGTCCAGTTCCGCCGGCGTGAACTTGATCAGCGGGAAGTTGGTCAGCGAATCGAGTACGCGCTCGAGGGATCGGCAGTCCGCCGGCAGCGTGTACACGTTCTGCATGAACACGTAGCCGCTCGATGCGTATTGGACGCCTGGCGCGTCCTCGCCGTATCCCTCGTAAGGTCGATCGAGCGTGAGGCTTGTGGCGCTGCCGACTGCGGTCACCGTGTAGACCGGCTCATCGCCCACGCGGTAGAACTTCATCCCGACATAGGCGTCCGTCCAGGCGGTCCCGACGCCCGCCACGGTGGCGGATCCCACGGTGAGGGTGCAGGTGTCGGTGTTCGAGAGGTAGGCCGCCGCGGTTTGCAGTTCAGCCCGGGCGTGGATCCCGGTCCAGTCGGCGGCGCCGAGAATCTGCTCATAGCGCCCGTTCAGGAACCCGTCGAGCACGTCCAGGTTCGTGCCCGGGACCTGTTGCAGGATGTTGTATCGAAGAGTGCCCCAAGTAGCCATCACCAGGCAATTCGACTTCGCGAGGGGTACGATGGTCTGCAGGGAGAATCACCATGGACAATGGTTTCGTCACAATCGGCAGTCACAACATCCCGCTGACAGGCATCCGGGATGTCGATACGCAGTATGAGCGCAATCAGAGCGAGGGTGGGGGAACGTGCGTGAGGCTCTGGCTCAATACTCAGCCAGGCAGCCCCGGACCCACCTTCTACGACTTCCGCGGCAACCAGGCCCAGCAGATCCGCAGAAACCTGCTGGCACTAGGGAACACAGGCTCGTGCATGGTCTTGCTCGAAGCCGGCGAGACAGGCGAAACTGCCGAACCGCCGAAAGGCAAGACTGCCGGCGCCAAATAGCATCGGGCGAGCGGTAACGCTCGCTCGGTGATAATGTTGCCTAGTAACCCTCGCACGTCCAAGCGACCACGTCTCCGACTCCAAAGGCAGATGTAGCCGTGATCGTCAATTGAGATGTGGTCTCAGCCCATGTCAGCCCGGTATTTAGGCTTGTCGTGGTCCTGTCTCGCACGTAACAGTTCACGTAGCTTCGCGAGTATGCGCTTGACCAGTAGATGATACCGGTCGTGGCCGTCCCACCGGTGCCTATGACTACTTGGCCAGCACTGTCGAATCCATTGATACTGGGATTGGTGCCAAATCCGGAATGCACAGTGGGGGAGCCGCCCTGCCCCGTTACATGCCCAAAATATGCATCTGGAGTCGCAAAGTGATTATAGCCAGGAGCGTAAATGCCGTACGCTGTACCATAGCCTCCGAGTTGACCTGTCGGATAGGCCAGTGACACATTTTCGGCGTAGCAATTCTGAGTGGTCGCGCTGTTGGGGTTGTAAACAATAATGGCCGGGCACGATGAGCTAGAGTGGATTGCATATCCATTTGCCCATGAGGCCCCATCTGTCGTGATATTAGAATTGGAGTCGATCACCGGAGCTAGTACCCCGAACTGTCCAGGGAAACGAATTGCTTGCGCTGTGCCAGACGCACCGGCGGCTATCTGGACTCCGTAAAGCGACACCGTACCATTCTTGACCCAGATTCCATAATTCTCGAACGCTTCAACATTGGATCCGGAGATTGTCACATATGAGTAAGTATTCGCGGAATCTCCCAGTGATGTGCTCTGCCCGAGCGCGGCCCAGTTAACATTTGAACCAGAGCCATCTAAGCCGTTGCAGTTGCTTATCGTCGCCGATCCTTGGTAAATTACATAGGCAGACTTGCCGCTGCCGACTGCATGCACGTAACTGTTTGCAATCGTGCTGGCTGGCCAGCCATTTATCTCGATGCCGTTGTCGGCACTGCTGGTACATCCTACCTCGTCGATCAACGTCGAGAACGCATCGGGAAGGTAGACGCATCTACCACCCACCCCCACGACCGTAACGTCATGGATCGTCAAATTATTGGTGAACGTATCGTTGTGAATGTATATTCCGTGGTTCGACACGCCTCCGTTTCCATTGATTCCCAGGTCTCGAATGGTGAGTGCAGATATCGAGGCACCGGTCGTCTCGATCACGCCTGTGCCGGTGCGACTCTTGATCACCGAATTGAGCGGTCCATCGCCATATACCAGCATCCCGGACACATTGATGCAGGTAATTGTGTCCGTCAAGTACGTCCCCGCGGGAAAATAAAGTGCAGTGGTCGCCGCCTTGGCGGCTGCGCACGCGTTAGCAATGGCCGTCGTATCGTTAGCGGAGCCATTGCCAACAGCGCCGTACGACTTGACGTTGATCGGCATCGCTGGAGAATAGAGCACGTTTGCGCCGAGTGTCCCAGTGGGAGCACCGCTAGGTAAAGTAGTCCCTATCGCGACGGTGCCTGGGATCCTGGTGACCGACGTCGCTCCGCTTCCGGTCACGGTGCTCCCCACTGGCAACGACGGGCCTCCAACGCAAGCCCCGTTGCTGAGCACGTATCCGTTGGGACAGTTCTGCGCCACAAGCGGAAACACCGCGAAAACCGCGGCGAGTATCCAGAGTTTCATAAACCTTCCTTTTACGGTAGAATTTCCGCGTCGACCTGAAGCGTGGCTGCGTTGCCTGTGCCGAGCGTGAGCTGGACGGCCCATTGCAGGGGCAGATGTAGGCCCATCACGCCAAGGGATGCGCCCCCGGACGCGACCTGCGATGGCAGCCACGCGCCCGGGTAAAAGTCGAAGACAAACGTGCCCGCCGTCGAGAGAATGCCCGCGGCCGAGAAGCCAGCCAGAGGAATCAGCGTCCCGGTGCTGGGGACTGCGCCGCACAGAAAAAGGCTGTCGGTTGCGTCTGCGCTGGTGACGGCAGAGACGGTGACGTAGAGCCGGATGCCCCGGCCCCACGTGTTGGTTTCGACTTGCGAGGTATACGTGCCCGCCGTGAAGGCCGTGGCCCGCACGACATTTGGCCTGTAGCTCTTGTTCTGCATGGCGTTACGAGTTCGCCGGAACCACGTAGACCACGAGCACTTCAATGACGCCCTGTGTCAGCGGTCCGGTCTCCACAGTGATGAGGATCTGGCCGGCCGCGCTCATCTTTACAGGCGATGCAAAGGTGCATGCTCCGTTAATCAGCGCGTCGGCGGTGAGCGAGGCCTTGCCTGTCGATCCGAGGATCGACGTGGCCGAGGATCCTGCCGTGGTGCCGATTTCGAGCGTTGCCGAACCTGCAGCCGCTACGGCCGTAGTCGGATTGATCGTTGCCCCGATCAGCAGTGCGTTTGCCGGGATGGTGGCGTTGGCCGCGGGCGTGCAGCTTGCCCCGCCGTCGACGGCAAAGTTGTAGATCGCGTGAGCCACGCCCACCGAGCCGAGCCCGGTTTGGGGGCCAGCCAGGCCGCCGTTGACGATGGCGCCCGCAGCGTTGATCGCGAAGATCACCGTTCCATCGGGTTGCTCGACGGTGAGGATGTTGGCCGATTGGTTGGTGGGGACCTGCAGGCGCAGGGCGATGTCGTCGCCTGCGCCTACGGTCAGCGGATCGTGTCCGAGTGAGCCCGCGCCGCGCAGCGTGATGACGGTCGGCCCGCGAAACCGGGTAGCCCCGGTGGTTTCTTGAGTTTGTCCCATCTTAGTAAGTTTCCTTTCGGTGACTTAGTAACTAGGCCGAACGCCTAGCTGGAGGGCACTCCCCAGATGCCGTAGAAGCCGTTGAATCCGACGGCGAATCTCATCCAACCGGCGGTCTTGAGGGACCGCGTATCGAAATCGATGTCGTGGCGAGTGTTGAACGCCTCGCGGTTGTAGAACCGCAGTTCGGTGTCTTCCTTCTCGCACTCGATGAACCAGGCGTTGGGATCGCTGAGATAATCCCAGACCATCCAGCTATCGAAGCTGGGCATCCCCGAGCGCCGCTTGAAGGCGTTGATGGTGCGGTTGGCGGTATCCGGTCGGTCGTTGCCGCCGAGCAGTTCCGCCGCGATGAATTCGAGTTGCGAAGGCACGATCAATTTCTTGGGCGGAATGCGCAGTTTCTTGCCGCGGTGATCGAGCGTTTGCCGGATCCCGGTCAGCGAGAGCTGAATGCTGGTGATGTCTGGGTCGCTGGCATAGGCGAGGCGGTTGGTCTGTGTTCCGCCGCCCACCAGGGGGTGAGCCGTGGAGAACAGGGACTGGCCGTCCGGACCGTTCGAGACCGTGAAACCGTTGTTGAAGACCGAGGCCGCGGTTACCTCGACGGTTTCCTTGGCCGACTTGCCCAGCTCGCTGGCGAGCTTGCGAACCACCCCGAATTTGTCATCGTCCTGCGCAATGCGCGAGACGCGGAACCCCAAGCTGTACTGGGCCGGGATGTAGGTCTTGTTGAACCCGGGAAGCGGATCGTCGTAGACGGTCCGATCGTTTTCGGGCACGACCGCGAACTGTCCGAAGCCCGTTACCTCGGTGGTCTGCTCGATCGACCGAGATGAGGTCTCCATCCGGAAAACCTCGCTGTATTGCTCCGGAAACCTGTTGTACTTGCTCATGACCACCTCGTCGATGGCCGGGAGCATGGTCGTCAGGTTCAAATCCGGAAAGGATGTGCGTAAATACATTGCTGTGCCTGTGTCCCCTGTTCCTGTTCCTGTGCCGCGCTAGACGCCGGCGGTGTCCTGTCCGAGTTCGGACTTGAGAATGACGACTTCCACAATCGCGTTCGCGCCCTCCACGTTGGGGCTGATGTTCGACACGCGGATGATGCGGAGATCGAGCCCCGAAGTCGTCGCGATGGATCCGTTCGCCACGGCCATCTTGGATTGCTTGGTGAGCGCGTTGCCCGCCTGGTTGTTCACGTTGGCGTTCTTGCCGGCGTGGGAGGCGGTAGTCACGGCGAGCGTACCGTCGACCTGCGCGATATAAATGGTGTCCAGTTCGTCGTAGACGTACTGCGGGGTCGCGGTCGAGGCGGCGCCGTAGTTGACGCTCGCGCCCAGCCACAGAGTCGTACCCGGGGTTGCGTTCTGGCCGCTGGTGCAGCCGGGCATCGGGTTGCCGAGGCCGGTAGGATCGGGCACGCTGGTTGCGGCCTTCATCACCAAGTCGGCCGCGAAGATGGCAGTTCCGTCGTTAGACGCCTTGCCGTATTGGCGGGTAGTCAACGGGCCGCCGCTGTCCCGCGAGATGGCTTTGAAGCCGAAAGGGTTGTTGGGGTTCGCCACGCGAAAAATATCCTCGCCCTTTCGTTCGACCTGTCACCGACGAATCGCTAGACAGAAAGTGAAGTACTGCCGTGGATGCTCCGATACTGTTCGCCGCGGCGGAAGGTACGCGTCTCGATTGCGGGCTCGACGAAGAGGAGCTTGCAAGCCCACTGTTCGGCATCGCTGCCGCGATCGCGCATGTAGAGCAGCTCCACCGCCGCGGCCTCGTGCATGACCACGGCTCCGGCGTGCAGCCGGCTACTCGCCGGCGAAGCGGAGGCCGGTTTCGCGGGATGCCCCGTCATACTCATCGTTGACCGCCATCGAGGCCGTAACGCGCTCGCCAGGCCTCAGCAGGCTTGCCCCGCTGCGCATTGCCCCGCCTTCGCCCGCGATCTCGCGTTGTGCCTTGTCGTAATAGGCTTCTTCCATGTCGCGGACCTGGGCGCGGCCTTCCTCCGCGAAATGCTCCATGCGCCGCTGCGCGATGTATTCCGGGATCATGCCCATGATCAAAGTCCCGATCTTTACCGGGTCGCCGCGCTCGTCTTTCACGACTTCGTAGCCGCGGAGTCCCAGTACGTCGTTGCAGCGATCGCTGAGGAACTTGAAGCTCATCCCGGGATGCAGCGGCCCATACTTCGCCACTACGTTGCGCATCGGGTTGATGATAAGCGGGTCGATGACATCGTCCAGCTCGATTTCTACGGTGCGTTGCGGGATCCGGAGGATGCGGTCGCGAAAGGCCTTGGCCGTCGCGTCCACGCCGAACTTCGCGATCGAGGCGCGCAGCCCTTTGCGCATGATGGGATCCGGCGCCGCCAGTTCCTTTTTCTTCAGGATCAACTCCATGAAGGCATCGGCCACGGCTTCGAGGCCGTACCTTTCGAGGCGCTCGTGGAATTCCGGACAGTTGGTCACGATGGGATCCGGACCGTACACGACGCGCGTGGTGGTCTTGGGCGCATCGCCAAAAGACTGCTTGTCGAACTGATCGCGCAGCAGCTCGGCCGCGCTATCGAATTTTTTCTCGGGGATTTTGAGGCCGAGGTCGATCGACTCCTCGACTTCCTTCGCGATAATCCGCTGCTGCCGCTGCTTCAACACGCGCTGGTTGAGTGCCTCGGCGGGGTCTGTCACGGGTAGTTTCTTGGCCACTTATCAGTTCCTTCCTCTCGGCAGGCCGCCAAGGGCTGTGCCTTTCTTGAGCCGCGCAATGTAGGCTTCCTCGGAAATGTCCATGCCGCGGCAGATCGCTTTCTGGGCTTCGGTTAGAGTCGTGTCGTCGTCTTCCGGCTCGGCGTCCGCCGCCGGACGGTTACCGCGATCGCCGGCCTGCGCGCTGATCCGCGCCTGGCGTTTGCGTTCCGCCTCCGCGGCCTGATCGGTGGTTCGCTGGGCCGGCGTCTTGACCTTGCCGCTCTTGAATCCGTCGAGTTCAGCGCGCTCGGCCGCGATCTTCATCGCGAGCTGCTCGGGCACTCCCTCTTTCACCAGCTCGCCGTAATGGCTGGCTGTAGCCCGGAAAAACTCGCTCTGTTTGTTCGCCAGGTCCGGGTACTTGCTGAGGAGCTGGGATTCGGTGGTGAGCTGCGATGCCTTGCTGTTGGCGATCGCCGAGGCCATCTCTTCGGCTTCGGTTCTCGTGACGTAGCCTTTCGACTTCATGTAACGGTCGAACGCCTTCGGGCCGCCGGTGGTCAGCAGGTCGAGGAGGTCGGTGTTGTCCTCGGGCTCGGGCTCCGGAGGGGCGGCCGCCGCGGCCGGAGCCGGGGGCGTTGCCTGGGCACGTTGCGCCCAGAATTCGCTCGAGTGCCGTAGCGAGGTGTTTTCGGCCTTGAGCGCGTCGATCTCGGCCTGGCGAGCAGCGAGGTCCTCCGCGGATGGCCCCGCGGCTGCCGGGGGCGCGGGAGGCGCCGCAGGCGGTGGTGTGGTGGAAACGGTGGTATCGATGATTTCGGGCATTGGGTTACTTTCGTTTTGAGGAGCGCTGGACGACGGCATTGGCCTCGCGGACGGCTCGGCCTTCGTCGCCGGTGCGCTTCAGGACCGAATTGGCGACTTCGGAAAATTGCCGCTGCAGCTTCGGTGTGGTGGCTTTCTTGGTGTGGCTCTTGGCGTCAGATGGGTCCCAGGGCATTAGGCTCGTTTCTCCAATTGGTTTCCGTACTGAGTCCCGCGGTAGAGGTCTTTGCGCTGGTGCGTGTACGGGATCGCGCAGCGCTCGCAAAGCATCTGCTGGATGCCGTCCTTTGGGACGACGTAAATCTTCACGTCGAGCGCCCGGGGATCCGCGTTGCGCAGCTCATCCCAGCTGCGCCCGCATTCCTGGCAGCCGCGCGGTACGGCGCCCCCAAGGAACTGCATGGCGTGGATATGCCACTCCAGGCAGTAATCGCAGATGACCTGGCCCGAGCGGAGGCGGTGAACCCTCCATTCGGGCAGTTCTTTTGAGCACCAATGACAGCGCACGCCCAACACATTTGGGAGGCGCATGACGCTGCTGGTATCGGGCACGCCCGCCATTCGACGCGACACGCGGCCGCGTGCGGGCAAAAAAACGCCAGGCCCGGCGGTTAAAGTCCGGACCTGGCGACCAATCACCAGAAAAGGTTGAAGAAGCTGCCCGCTATTCGACGTGGATGGCTCCGGGGGCTTTTTTGAACGCTTCCGCGGCCTTTTGGGCGGCCTCCAGCTTCGCCCGCATCTCGTCGAGCATACGTTCCCCGATCGCGGGAATTACTTCGAGCGCTTTGGCGGCGCCCTGCGCCTGCCACATCGTGATCTGGTCGGTAGCCCGGACGCACAGGTCCACGGCACGCCTGTGCTCCTGCTCGATGCGCGCCATGATTGCCTTGTAGGCGTCGGAATCCAGTAAGGCCCGGAATTCGGTCACATCGAAATGATCGATGTGGTCGGGGGGCGAGATTTTGGTTGTCATGCCCCGCCATTCGACTTATCATGGGGGGCGAAGGCGAGCGGCCCCATTGAAGCATGTCCTTCACGTGCCGCACCATGTGCAGCAGATCGAATTTTTCCGCTCGCCTTTGCCCCCTTACGAATTGCCGTGCAGGCTTTCATCGTGGCCGCTGTAAAGAAACGGCCCCGAAGCAACCGGGTTGCCCGGTGGCTGCGAAATCGGCCCGCGCCACAATCCGTTGGGCATCTCGACCGGCTGCGCGCCCGCGATGGCTTGCGCCGAGCGCGCGCCGCTCTGCGCGATTTGCGATGCGGCCTGTATCGCCTGCTCGATCACGGCCTGCTGAATCTTCTTCTGTTGGAGCTGCTGGATGTGTTCCTGGTAGTGCAGGATCAGTTTGGCCAGCGCTTCCGGGTCCGCATGTTGCATGTCGGCTTCGCACGATTTGATATCGCGCATGTGCCTGATCATATGTAGCAAGTCGTTGTCCATTGGGTTCACGACAACGGTCTCGCCGTGCAACAGGTTCACCCATTCGGTCTTCGGATCCACGGACGCATCAGGCTGCGGAGGCCGCGGCACAAGCGCCTCAAATTCCGGATCCCCCAGCGCATCGTGGGCTTCGCGAGTCACTTCCCAGAGCGCTAACGGGTTATTTACGATCAACGGATTCTGCAAGTCGAGCTGGTAGCGCGCGAGGGTCTTTTCCTTGTCGGCTTCCCTCGACCAGACGGAATTCGCGAACTGCAGCCGGAAATCGTAGCGGCCGTCGCGGTCTTCGAGGGAGAGGTAGGAGCCACCCTTGGCCACGGGAAACGCGCCATCCGCGTCTTCCTCGGTCACGCGGAAGAACGTCTCGTCGTTCGAGAAGGCGTACTCGAGCTGCCAGAAATGCTGTAACACAAGCGCCATATCCTCGCGCAAGACCTTGGTGTCGAGCGAGATCCGCACGTTGCCCTCTTCGAGTAGCGACACGGTCTGTTGGGCCGTCCGCGGCGCGTTCGGCCGATCGGACTGTCTCCCCATCTGCAGATCACCCATGCCGGTGAGCTTTTCGCCGTAGGCCAGGGTGCACTGCTCTTTCCACTGCGCGATCTGTAGGTCCGTCGTGATGGTGAGCTGCTTGATGTCCGTCGCCGGATTGTCGAGCGGGATCGCCATGCCCGGCTCCATCTTGAAGGTGTCGGGATTGAAGCCGCTAGCTGGCCGATAGCCTACCGGCGGATTCATGGCGAGCTGGCCGCCCTCGGTCGCCTGGTTGTGATTGACGCGGAGCTCGTCTTCGAGATTGATGAGCATCTCGGCCATGCCCATCGACCAATACGAGCCGTCTTTGACCATCGAGGCCTCGACGAAGGGCCGCTTGTTCTTCACGGTCGGGTAGAGCGCATCGAGCGATTGCACGCCCACGATGATGTGGAGATCCCAGAGGTACCGGACCACGAAATCCTTTTGCAACATCTCCCGCTTCTTCCAGTCCCACTCGCTGGCATCGGCCTTGCCTTTCTTCAGCGGGCGCCAGCGGCCATACCATTCCAGAACGAGCAGATTTTCGCCGGCGGAGATAGGCCGCTCGTACATGAGGCCCTCGGCTTCGTCCTGCTCGCGTTTGATCTCGTCGCCCTCGGATTCGCGCTGGATGCCGTGCTGGGCCATGTTGATGATTTGCTGCCAGTTCTTGCCGATGTTCTGGAAGCGGCCTTCCTGCTCGCCGCGCAGCAGCGCGTCCGGAGTCATCCGGCATTTGCGGATACAGAAGCTGAACTGGTGCAGTGTCTCGACTTCCTCGCACGGGACCACGAAATCGTCCGGATAGAGCGGGAGGAAGTCCGGACCCTCGTAATCGGTGATGGTGACCGGTTCATTGGTTTCGGGCCGCGTCACTTCGAAGGTGTCGCGCAGCCAGGGCGAGTAGGCCACGCTTCGGCCGAAGAGCAGCTTGCGCAGCACGAAGGTGCAAAACCGCGACGTCAGCTTCATGGAGGTGAACAGGCGCCAGGTCATGTACCGCGAGATCTTCTTGTCGCGTTTGAAGTCCGAGGGGCCTACCGGGACCGCCACAATTTCCGCGTCGTCGCCGAACAGCGCGTCCATCTCCTTCGACCACTTGGTGAAAATGTTCCACTGGACATAGGGCACCGGGACGTTCGACGCGGTTTCTTCGCCCTGATTCGGCACGTCGACCATCTGGCGCCATCGGCGGTAATACTCGCGCCACTTCTCCATGCGCCGGTTGTGGTCGGCGAGGGCGTTGCGGTAGTCAGACTGGATCCGGTTCGCGATGCGGGCCAACTCAGCCGCGGGCCATTTGAGCTGGAATGAGTCGTTGGAGGTAGTGTCTAAGGCGGTTTCGTCGGCCACGCCCGCTATTCGACTGACAAGCCCCGGTCCCGCTTGCTTGTATGTCCACACAAGCCCGTATTCGACTCTGCGGTCACCAAGCCAAGCACCGCCGCGAGAATCACGATGAGCGTGAATCCCGCGACGTGATGAGGCGAGTAGTGGTTCACCGCGAGTGGCTCCAGCCCTTCGAGACTTCAGCGAAGTTGGCCTCTTCGCGTTCCTTGGCAGAACGGGAATGCAGCGCAGCTTGCAGCTTACCCGCCGGGATCGGCTCGTCCTGCGGTACGCCGAGTTTCTTGTGCAGCAGCCCCTTATTTTTTTTCTTGATGTGGATCGCCATGCCGGCTAATTCGACTTCGGCGCGGTGAGCTTCATCACGATCGGCGGAACGGTGATCGTGAGGGTCCAGCCGTCCAGTCCTGCGATGGTCCGATCAATCTCGCACGAGGCGCGGTCCACGATCTCATCCGCGGCCTTCTGCGCCGCGGCGATCGCCGGCAGCATGGCAGCGTTCAGGCGGGCAGTGATGCGGTCCACCAGCTCGTCGCCGGCGGACTGCGCTCGTGCGACCGCCTCATCTAACGTCTGTTTGCTCTCGACATCCATGGTTCACTTCTTTCGATACATGAGGTAACCGCCGAACAGGATCACCAGTGCCAGGCCGATCTTGACGGCTTCTCCGCAGGGGACTAGGTTCCACTGAACCGTGGAAAGGAGGTGGGCGCACATGATGCCGCCCGCCCCGGTGGTGATGTTATCGGCGTCCACTTTAGGCCACGGTTGCGGGAGCGGCGGGCGCGGCAGTTTTGGGCGCGGCAGCGGCTAGTTTCTGTTGCAGGGTGCTGGCAGCGGCCGAGAGAAACTCGGCGCTGACTTGCTCTAACAGAGCGATGAAGAATTGTTCGAGAGCGTTCATGGCCTCGTATTCGACTCACGCTGGACGACTCATTCCCAAAAGCCTCCGTTGTAGCCCCAATGCTGCCTCGACGGCGTTTCTCTGTAGCCCGGAAGCGCTTTTCCGTCGCTCGCAGGCATGCGCGCGAAATTCCCAGGATCGAGACTGGAGGCAGGTGAAAGGCGCAGGCCGACGATCTGCAGCACGTCTTCCGCGGGCCACGGCATCCTGGCATTCAGTTTGGCCTCAATCCTCGAATGGCGCCGCCTTGCCTTGCGATCGCTAGGGGCGCGAGCACGGGCGGCGCGATCGCGCTGCAGCTCTTTCTGCAGCCGCGCGTGTAAGTCGGCGCGCATGCGTCAGTAGTGGAAGGCTTGCAGGATGTCGCCTGGCTGCGGGATCGCGTCCGCGGCGAAGGTGACGGTTACGCCGCTCACGGAATAGTCAACGCCGGCCGCGAGGACCAGGCCGTTGTTGGTTACCAAGACAGGAACCGCAGGCGCGATGAACACCGTATTGGCGCCGTCAATCGCTCCCGTGAGTGTGCCGGCGGTGAGCACGGGCACTGGGGCCGGCGCCGGAACGATCGCATGGAGCACGGGCGGCGTTTTCGTGGTGTCCAGGGCGAGGGTGGCAGGATCCACAGTCGCGCACACCAACGCCGGCATCTCGACGGTTGTAGTTGCGCCCGCGGCGATCGTGGTGACCGTAGAGGGTACGGCGACTACGACCGCTACAGTGCCCGCTGCCAATGATGCGGAGCAGTGCACCTGTTTGATGTCGACGCTGGTCTGCGCGATCGCGAGGGATGCGCCGCAGAAGAAAAGGATGAGTTTTTTCATGCCCGCCATTCGACGCTCACCAGCCCCGGCGTATCTCTTCGCGCGAAGCTGCGTCGCGAGCCTTGCCATAGAAACTGATTTCCTTGCGCACCAGGCCCTCGACCTTCGCCGGGCGCGGCATCCGCGTGATAGCGATGATGGCGAGCGCCAGCGCGATCACCGTGTCATCGTGGCAGCCGGATTGGTGCTCAGCCTTTCCGTTGGGCTTGATGACGAAGGTCATCAATTCGCTCACGGTGATGGGATCATGGAGGGTGATGGCGAGCTGCCGGATGACTTCATCGAGGGCCGAAATGAGCTGCGGCCTGGACACTCCGGATGTGTCCCATCCAAGACGGTCGCCCCGGATCTGCGGGTCCCGGTCGGGGGTGACCGAGCGGTGATAGAGCAGGCTCGGTGGGTAGTCCGCATTGATTACGGCCTCCAGCATCGACACCCCGCCGCCGCCAGGATTACGCTCTCCGCAAATTTGCGCCATGTTGTAGAACTTGCCGACTCGCGCGACATACCGCCCCGATTCGCCTGGCATCATGCGAGCACGCAAAACGGCGCATTGTTCGCCCGTATCGCGGTCGAGGACCTGGCCGCAGGTCCAATCCGGATTGGCCTCTCCCTTGCCCTCATTGATGTCGAGGCCCTGCGCACAATCGGCCCCGAGTACATACAGGCGTCCCTTTTCGGGCCGGCGCCAGACCCGGAAGGCGCCGTGCTCGTTGGGACTCAAGACCAAACGCTTTTCCCCTGCGCCCACGTCCTCGACTTCAAGTTCGCCCGCGAGTGGAGCTGCCTTGAAGTAGATCTTGGTGAGATGCGGAATCGAGAAACGAGTGCGCGAATTGGCGGCGAAAGCTTCCTCCGGGGTGCAGGGATGCTCTCGCCGAAACCGTGTCATGTCGCCATTGAAGTCGTTGGCGATCGTCCACCGTCTCCAGTTGAGTTGCGGAAGGTCAAGGTTGTACTTGCCCTTTAAGTCCCACTCTTCGCGCGAGAGACTGTCTTGGAACCGATCCGGGGGGATCGCGAGCGGCATCCGGTTGGTCGGATGCTCCCACCAACCCATGAAGATGCCGAGCCATTCCGAATCCGAGCCCGGGTCCATCGCCTGCTGCCACATGGTGTGGAAGTAATCGCCAATGGTTTTCGCGGTCCCCTCGACGATGGCGCACGTATCCGGCAGCTTCGGCACCGCACTCATGACCGCGGCGAGCGTACCGGCGGGATCCGGATAGTAGGGAAACTCGCTGAAGTGAACGTTGGTGATGCGGAACGATCGCCCGAAGTTCACTGAGCCAGCCGTGTGGATCTGGATGAAGCTCGATTTGGGATCGCCGCCGAATTCGTAGTAAATGCGATCGCTGAGCGGATCCGATGGCGGTAAGCCGTAGCCGTCGATCCATTGCCCCTCGGCGGGGTTCACCTTCGAGGGTACGAACACCGGCCGGCCGAGGCTAAAGGGCTTGTAGGTGTCGTGGAACCGCTTGTAAATGCCGAAGATGTTACGCGTCGACGTGTCGTCATGGGCAAGCACCACGGTGTGGACGCCGGCCGCGAAGGCGGTCTGGTGGAAGTAGCGCGCCGCGGTACCGGTAGTCGCCTGGATCCGCCGCGACTTCAGGTAGATGATGCGAACCGGGCGCCCGATTTTTCGTTGCCGCTCGATGGCTTCGTCGAGCCTGATCTGGCCAGGCCCGAGCACCATCGGTACCAATGCGCGCTGCTCGTTCTCGACGGTCAGCGACTCGCGGGCGAAGGTGGCGTGGTTGGCGAACTTGCGCGCCAGGATCTCATGATCGAGCACTCAGCCCGCTTTTCGACGAGGTTAGCGGTGCCGTGCGTCAGTCTTCGATGCGGGAAAGGATGGTGCGAGTGTGACCAACCAGGCAGGCAAGGCGCGTGGAGATGCGGGCAAGGGTGTCGTCGACGCTGCTCGCCGAGTTGCACACTTCATCTGCCGGCTGGGGTTTGTATACGAACAGGAATCCGTCAATCCTCTGCAGAGTGTTTTCCAGCTCGGCTACGAACTTCAGGCATTCGTCCGCTTTCGCAATGAGGCCAGGCTCCCGGATGGGGTCCGGAGCCTGCGCGCAGATGTTGGCCTGATTACACTGCTGAGAGTTGAGCCGGCCATTCTCGGGCGGGCGTGAGTTTTTATTCATGCCCCAACATTCGACGCGCGCCGCGGCGCCGTGCGCTACGCTGGCGTTATGACAGCTCAGGAGTTCTGCGATTCTCTTGAGGAGGCACTCCGCGCGGAGAATACCGGAATCGAATTATGGCTCAGCCATGACGAGTATCAAGAGGCCAAAGCTGAAGGTGAGCCCTTTCCGGATTTCCTGGCGAGGGCACTCAAACGCGCGCGCTCGATAATATAGTTCGCTATTACGCGGCCTACGCGGCCTTGTCGAGTCCCATGCCCCACATGAGCACCTTGGCTCCCAGCGTAGCCCGCGCACTCGCTAGCTTCGCCCGTGCCCACGCCACGCTGCGGCGCCGCTTCTCCGCGATCGCGATCAATGAGGCGCCCCCCACCGACATGGTGAATACCTCGCGTTCGTCTGCCGGCAAATCCTGGACCGCCTGCGAGAGCAAGTAAGCCTGCTCGCGCTTCTGCGCGGTCTCTTCGGGCATGGGGGCATTGTCGCGCACAATCCGAATGGCGGCCATCTTGCGCGGATCGGGCCTTTCGATGTACCCTTCGCCCACCCCGCTCTCGTCGATCGTCACCAGGCTGAGGGTGTCATCCTTGTACGCTCGCCGCTTGTGCGCGTCGATCATGGCGCCGCGGATTCTGAAGTAAGAGAAGGCCTGGAACGTCTTGCCCTTCGCAGGATCGAACAGCCGATCGGCTTCGAGCAGCCCCACGTATCCCGACTGGATGAGATCCTCGATCGAGACGTGGGTCATGTGCCGGTGCACCTGGCGGGCAATACGCTCGACGATCGGGACGCATTCGAGCAAGATGGCCTCGCGGTTCTTTTTCCAGCGCACGCGGGCCGCATAGCGCGCCCACTGGGTCCGGGTCAGCTCAATCTTTTTGGGCAAAGGGATCCACTCCGGTCAAATCGAAAAAAGCCTGCGCGGTGATCAGGCGCATCTCGTGGACCGTCTCCTCTTTCGGTTTGCCTTGCGCCAGTTCCATCAGCTCGCCGTGGCGCTCGATCGCGCGCAACCGCGTGAAATGGTCGGCTGAGTCCGTCTTTTCGGCCACCAGCGCATCGCCCAGCGCATCCATGACACGCGGCAGCAGCGCTTCCAGCTCGGGCGTGTAGGGTGCGATGGCGCGAGTAATAAGGAATTGGGTTTCCTTTTCCGCGGCGATCCTGCGTACCGTGCGGTCCGTGCAGCCCAGCTCCCGGCCGATGACCTTGCTTTTCTTGCCGGCGACGATGCCGGCGGCCACTACTTTGCGCTTGCGAGTCTTCTCCGCGGCCTTATTGGGCAGGGGTTTTATGGGTTTCTTGGGCGCGGCCTTCTTCGGCGCGGCTTTACGCGGCACGGGGCCTCGCGTAGAAACGCTCCCTGAGTTGGTCCCAGCCGCAGTTGATGGCCGCAGCCTGGGCGCGCTCTATCATGGCCGCAGCCTGGGCGCGCTCTATCGGGGACTCGACCCACGCGAGCCCGTTGGGCGACTCGATCCACCCGAGACCGTTGCCAGGCCCCGGCAGAAACTGTAATTGCCTTGCGCCGTGGATATCGCAATCCGCGCGCGGTTCGTTCTTCCGGACCACGTCGGTGCAGCCGCAGGCGTATTCCACGATCATGCGGCGTCCCTCATCCCCTGCTCGGCCCGGCAGGCCTCCGCATGGTCACAGGTCTCCTGGTAACGACAGTGGACGCACAACGGCGCCCCCAACTCACGGATCACCTCGGTAAGGTGTTCAACACAAAGGTTCGTTCCCGGGCCGAGCGCCCGCCTCGAACACGTCTCCACCTTGCACTTGATCGAGAGCCGCGTCGTATCGGTTCGCGTGCCACACTTCCCGCAGTACGCCGAGCTATAAGGCTGTTCGAATTGCTGGGACAGCTCTAAACGCCCGTTACAGAAGGGATTCGGGCACGGCCAGCACCACTCCGCGTGCTCACCGCGGCCGAACACGCAGCGCTCGCAGCACTTCGCGCCAGGCTTGTAGGGCCGCGACATCAGATCGCTCATAAATCCTCCGCAGCGTCGTACCAGAGCCACGCCAGGCACAACAGGTTGATCGCCAGGTACGTCCCCCACTTGAAGCTGAAGCCCACGAGCCAGCGGTCCCACTGCCACGAGAATTCGAACGTCATGCGGCTTTTGCCTCGTCGATCGCCCGACTGACAAGCTCGCGCAGTCGGCCCTTGCCGCTGGTTAGGCACTTCAGGCATCGCGCTCTCGTCGCCGATACCCTGCGCCCGCAGTTGCCGAGGCACGGGCGTGATCCGCGCTGATGGTGCGCCGGGAGCCTCCTGGGCGGATTCAGCACGGGATTGTTGAGAGGACAATGCATCACGCGGCCTTGGGCATCTCTGCCGGCGCGATCGCTACCGGCTTCAGCGTCCGGTAGCCTGAGCGTTCCTCGGTCACCAGGCCCGCTTGCGCGCTCTTGGGCACGTGTTTATCGATTGCGCCCAGCGGCAGGTTAAATGTCGCGATTACCCCATCCAAGCCCAGGGTTTTTCGCAAAATGTTGAAGAGTTTGCGCTGATCAACGATGGTCCGCTCGTTGCGACGCGGGGATAATTGGACTTCCCAGCGATCGCCCCGCACCACAATAGGCAGTTCGGGAGGCGAATCCTCGAACCAGCTCTCGATCTCGGCCTTGAGCGTCTCCAGCCTTTGTTCATCAGGCTCCGAGAGGGCAAGGCGCCGTTTGATTTCACCGAATTCGTCCAGCTTTGCCCGCCGGATGGCATCCTCGGGCGTCCCGGAGCGAATGGGCACGACTTTAGCCATTCTGAATTAAGTATTTGCGTTTGTTTGACGGTTTAACAGTACGATTAGTGAAAGGGAGAAGTACCTACGAACAATGTCCACACCCACCCTCACGCCCCAGGAGACCAGGCTCGTCGAGCTCGTCTGCCAGGGGTTACCAAACAAGCAGATTGCTCATTCCATGGGGCTGTCGAAGAACACGGTCCCGGTGTATCTGCATGAGCTGTTCCTGAAAACCGGCGCCCGCTCGCGCACAGAGCTTGCGTTGTGGTACGCCCGGCGCGGCGCCATCTCGACAGAAAACTACCAAGCCATACGACGTGCGCTCAAGTGCAGCAGTCTCACCACCGATCAGAAGCGCGAGTTGGCGATCATTCTGCTGGACCTGCCGATAGCGGCATAGCCTCGGTTCGCACCGTGGCTTCGGCGAGCTTGACCAGCACGGCCCGCAGATCCGGATCCGCCGCCACGATCCGCACCGAGTAGCGGCAGTGTCCCCAGCCATTCTGGACTGGGAACATCTCGTGCAGTTCCTGGGCACGATCGTAGTCGGAGAGTGGCTTCGGCGTGATCACGATCACGCGGCCGAGAATCTCGATAAGGGTGTGATCGTCCTGGTAGTGGATCATAGCTCAACCTTGACCGTCGTCAGCTTCGGCTCCCGGTATACCGCCGCCTCCTCGTTGATTAGCCGGATGCCGGCGTCAATGTCTTCCTGAGTGATGGTAAATTCATACCTCACCTTCTCGGACACTGGCGTCGCCAGGTCAAGCCTCCCAGTCGCGAAATCCTCTTCCTCGATTTGCTCGACGCACAGCGTAAAATCTATTACCAGCCCGGGAGCAGGGTGCCTCCCCAGGCGCAGGGCGTGTGCGATGGCGGCCGCGCGGAGGGTGGCATCATCGAGTCCTCCCACAATATGCGTAGCCGCGGCCTCCATGCGCCCGGTCGCGCTAACGATGACTTCCAGCGCACCCTGCAGGTCTTCATGGCTGTACATGAGGGAGTGCAGCTCCTTGTTGACCAGCTTGGCATCGCGGCAAAGCGCACGAAGGATGTCCAGCTCGTGGCGTTCGTCGAGCGGCGCGGCCAGGCTGATGCGCGGCGAGATCATGGCTTCTGCCCGTTCCGAATATCCACGCCCGCTAGAAGTGCCACGCGTTCGACGTCTGCCGGCGTTACTCCGGTTCGCAACGTTTTATACGCACCACGAGCCAACAGTGCAAGGGCGTTCCACTCCTCCGCCCCGTTGCTCTTGACGTAGCGCCGTGCTTTCCAGATGGCGTTTACCGCAATCGCTTCACCTACGGTCACGCCTGCCCCCATCCTTCCACACACACGATCCGGTACCGCCGCGGCCACGGGCTCGCCGGCCCGTCTGCATCCTGGATGGTCGCATTGAGCTCCGCGCAGAAGTGCCGCGTCTCGGGCTCGTGGCTCTGGAGCGTGTCGCCGCAGGCGCACTCCATGATGTAGACGGAGGAGCTCAGCACAAAACGGGCTCCATCCGCGCCTCTGCCCCGAGGCAGTCGTACCATTTCCCACGGATCTCACGCAGGTACAAAATGATTGGGCCCGGCAGATTCATCAGCGCAACAGCGTCGACCTCCGGCTGTTTCTCCATGATGGTCATGGCATCGTTTACGAAGCAGTCCTTTGGGCCGCGCGAAATCGACATGATCCATCGGACGCCTGGCGCGCCTCTGCGCCACACGTGGATGCAGGTAGCCTGCACCCGTCCTTTGGGGACAGCGAGGGCCACATGCTCGCCGTCGGTCATCCTGCCCTCCCGACCAAACGAGCGCTGCCGCGCGTGATATAGCCCACCGCGGCGCGCTCCACGCGGTCGAGGGCTTCGGACGCCATCGCCACCGTGTGGATCGCCTTGCAGGCTGCGCAGCCAGGCGGAGGCAGTTCCCCACGGACCGTGTACTGCGCCCTGGGGTGCGTCGGGCACTTCAGCGTGAGACGCCGGCGAGCTGGGAGGGTCAGCATGGATCGGGCCTCTTAACCGTGTTCATTGGCCACGTAACCGCGGGGTACGAGGACGGCGCACAAGGCACGACGCCGAACACTTCGCGCAAGACCCACTCCAGTTCGTCGATTTGCCGCTCGAAGGCGTCTATTTCGGCATCTTTGTAGGGGATGGGGCCGTAAACCGCGTGCGCCGCGGCATCATCGTCATCGTCGTCGTCGTCGGGATCCTCCATCGTGCGAACGCGCAGCAGCTCGCCGCTCAGCTCGCGAATGCGGTCCTCGATCATCTTTATCTGCCGCTCGCGTTCGCCTTCCGCGCGTTTGGCGCGGTCGTAATCGGCGATGAATTGTGCTGGGCTCATCCCTCGCCTCCCGCGGCGCCCACGAGCGGCACATCGAGCGCCAGGCCGTCGCACGCGCACGCGCTACAGACGGGCGGATTCAGAGTGATCCAGTGGCAGGGTACGCCTGTCTCGGGATCGACACACGCGGCGTCGTCCGTGCAGCCGCAGTGGATACAGCGGCGGTAAGGTTCAGGATGGTGCTTCATGACGCTGCCCTCAGTTCGCCCTCGCCCATGAAGTGGAAGCGCAGCTTCGCCCGCAAATCCGGATGGAGCTGCGCTTCGTCGATGATCGCGCCGTGCGGGCAGATCGTCTCACCCACCACGGCTTTCGTCAGGTTGGCCTTTTCGTCGTCTGTGAAGTGCCGCTGGACTTCCTGCCAGCGGCGTAACGGGATTTTCAATGGCTTACCGCTCCTCTCTCCGCGCAGTCGCTCTTCAGGGCCTCAACGGCCTCTCTTATCAGTCTGAAAGCGTGGCAGGCGGTATCGTGATCCTGCCAGAAATCTTCCAATGTGCCAATCGGGAGTCTGTCAGGCAGCTTGGCGGCGAAGCTATCATGCGCCCGCCATTGAAGACTCTGCACCAGGTCCTCCAGCACCTTCACTGTGCCGTG
>Ga0326727_10006497_pt1 | contig 32014 bp, 34 predicted proteins | sample MB2enrmetagenome_FD_207643 | JGI IMG/M metagenome (GOLD analysis project Ga0326727, IMG submission 207643) | Lab enriched peat soil microbial communities from McLean, Ithaca, NY, United States - MB29MY | ecosystem: Environmental > Terrestrial > Soil > Wetlands > Peat | place: USA: New York...
GGCCGCCACCCCCGGTCCGAAAGGGAAGGGCTCGCCCGGTCCGCGTCCCGGAGCCGGGGGGCCGCCGCGGCCGGGGACCCCGCGGCCGCTGACGGCGCCGCCGACGCCCTCGCCTGCGCCGCCCGCCAAGGGCGGCGCGTCGGGACCGCCGGACATCAACGCCAAGCTGCGCAGCCTGCTCCCGACCGGCCCGGTTGCGCCGACCAGTAAGTCCTACCACCCGCAACTCGGGCTGGGCTCGATGAAGCCCACCCCGCCCCCCGAGGTCGTGGCGGCAACCAAGTTCATCTATCAGGGGAGCGGGAGCGGCGATGAGGTGACGATGTGGGTGACCGCGACGCACCGCGAGGGGCCGCTGCTGATCTGCGAAGGCTGGATGCTGCGGTTCCCGCCGAACGCCGAACCGACGCCGATGGTCGGCACGGGCGCCCACCCGGTTGCCGGGGGCGTCCAAGTCGGCACGACGGTCGGGGGCGGCGCGCCGCGCGGCGGTACGGTTGCTCCCATCATCGAGGAACACGCGAGCATCAGCTGCACCCAGCGCCAGCTCACGCCGTTTGCCCAACCGAGCCCGTAGCTACTTGCACTCGCGACTTTTGGAGCAGTACGATATGAGGTACACCGTTTGCGGTGTGTTTCTTACAAGGGGGTGCGGTTTGGAACCGCAAGATCCACCGGGCCACCGGGCTCGCGAGGCGCGCACTCCTCACTAGCGGCGCGAGCTGCACCGCCCCGTTGCCGGACGTTTCCGGCCGGCGCGCAATCGCAAGGATACGAGCTACAAGGCAAGGGCCGCGCCCGCATGGGGTTGCGGCCCTTCGCTCTTTTCGGTACGATGATGGCGGTTTTACTCGATGGAGCGTGGGCATGTCCCGCGCTTTCTTCTTGGGGGCAAGCCGTGTCGGCGCTGACGGACAGGTTCGAACAGGTGGTGGACGCGATTCCCCACGACCGCGAATTCGCGGGCGTGGAGATCGTGACGCACGCCGCGCGTCCGCGACGCGGTTCGACGACCCTGATCGTGACCATCGACAAGACCGGCGGGGTCGATCTCTCGACGTGCGAGCGGATCGCGGCCCGCATCAACCGTGCCCTGGATGAATTCGACGAACAGTACTCGCTCGAGGTCGAATCCGCCGGGCTCGAACGGCCGCTCGTGCGGCCCGCCGACTACGATCGCTTTGCCGGCAAGCGCGTGCGCGTCGTTACGACGCTCACGATCGCCGGCGGCAAGACGCACCGCGGAACGCTGGTCGGGCTGCGCGGCGAAAACGTGATCGTGTCGACCGACAAGGGCGAATTGCCGCTCCCGATCGCGACGATCAAATCGGCAAACCTGGAATACGATCCCCGCGCGGATCTCACACGCGACAAACGCGAACGGAAGAGCAATGGCAGAAGCAACACCTGACGAAAAACTCATCGACGTCCTCCACTTCATCTCGAAGGAACGCAACATTCCGTTCGAGATGCTGCTCGAGGCGCTCGAAGCCGCGCTGCTGACGGCGTACAAGCGCCACTTCGGCAGCGAGGCCAATGCGATCGTCATCGTCGACCGCCAAACCGGCGAATATCGCGTGTACCACCGCCGCACCGTCGTCGAGGGGACGCCCGAAGATCCCAAGCTCGAGATCGCGGCGAAGGATGCGGGCGGCCCGTACCAACCCGGAGATTTCTTCGACGAAGAGGTCACGCCCAAAGATTTCGGGCGCATTGCGGCGCAGACCGCCAAGCAAGTCATCGTGCAGCGCATCCGCGAGGCCGAACGCGACACCGTCTACAACAAGTACGCCCGTAAGCTCAACGATCTGGTGACCGGCACGGTGCAGCGCTACGAACAGCGCAACATGTACGTGCTGCTGGAAGGGCGCGACGAAGCGATTCTGCCGCTCTCCGAGCAAGTGCCCGGCGAGACGTTCCGCATCAACGATTTCATCCGCGCCTACGTGCTCGACGTGCGCAAGTCCCCGAAGGGTCCTCAGGTCGTGCTTTCGCGCGCGGCCGAAGGCTTGGTGCAGCGCTTGCTCGAGCTGGAAGTTCCCGAGATCGCCGACGGCATCGTCGAGATCATGGCGATCGCGCGCGAAGGCGGCAGCCGTTCGAAGGTCGCCGTGCGCAGCCTGCGGGAGGAAGTCGATCCGATCGGCGCGTGCCTCGGCCCCAAGTCGAGCCGCATCGCCAACGTCTCCGACAACCTGCGCGGCGAGAAGATCGACGTGATTCGCTACGACGGCGACGCGGAGACGTTCATCATGAACGCGCTGGCGCCGGCCAAGGTCATCAGCGTCGAGACGTTTGAAGACGACGGCGTTGCTCTCGTGGTCGTCCCGGATTACCAGCTCTCGCTGGCGATCGGCCGCGACGGTCAAAACGTTCGCCTGGCCGCGCGCCTCACCGGATGGCGCCTGGATATTGCGAGCGAAGCCGAGGCCGACGAGGCGCGCGAACGCTATCTCGCCGAGCGCGCGGAGCGCGGCACGGCCGAGGAGCCGGTCGCCGAAGAGGTCGAAGCGGTCGAAGCCGGCGAGGGCGAAGAGCCCGCGGCGGCAGCGGCGTCCGTCGACGAAGAGCTGATTCGCAAGCTCGAGGAGTTCCGCCGCGAGCGCCTCGGAGCAGAATAAGCGCGTCCCCGTCCGTCAATGCGCCGGGTGCCGGGAGCGCCGGCCGCAAGCGCAGATGCGGCGGTTCGTGCGGGGCTCCGGCGGCTGGACGGCCGATCCGCCGGGAGGGGGGCGCAAAGCGCCGGGCCGAGGGGTGTATCTTTGCTCGAGTGCGTGTGCGGGAAAAGTCGCAAAGAACCGGCGATATCCGGGCCTCGCGACAGCAGCCGCGGAATATGGTTTAATGAGTAGTTCGATGGAATCAACAGATGTTCGGTAACGACCGTGCCTCGTAGCGGGGCAGCACTGTGATCACGTAGCGAGGCCAACCAGACCTGGGTTGGGGGGCCTCGCGCAATAACGCGCGGGGGGGCCGAATGGGCCCTTCCAATCCGTGGGGGTCCCCAATGTGGGGCGAAGCCCACAATGGGGATGAATGGCAAGCACCGGTAAGGTTCGGATTTTCGAGCTCGCAAAAGAAGTCGGGCTCACCTCAAAAGAACTGATCGCGCTCTTCAACGACCGCTTGGGCGGCGTGTTCGAAGCGAAGAATCAGCTCAGCGTCGTCCCCGATCAGATCGCGGATCTCGTGCGCAGCGTGTTGCTCAAGCCTGCCGCGGCGCCGAAGGCGGCTGCTCCGAAGGCGACTCCGCCGGCCGCCAAGGCCGCTGCGAGCGCTGGGGCCGAAGCCCCCGCCGCGGCCAAGCCCAAGGCCGCTCCCAAGCCCGTAGCCGAGGAGCCGCCGGTTCCGCGCCTCAAGCCGGTTACGTCGGCGCCGTCGCGCCCGGCTGCCCCGAAAACGCCCAAGCCGGCGGCGGCACCGGGCGACGAGCCCCCGGCCGCGCCCGCCGCGGTCGCTGCGGAGCCGCCGCCTCCGCAAGCGCCCGCTCCCGAAGCCAAGCCCGTACCCGAGACGCCCGCGCGCCCCGCAGCCTCGGCTGCGCCGCCCGCGCCGCCGCGCCCCGCCGCGCCGCCCCGTCCGCCCGCGAGCGACGTCCCGATCCCACGGCTGCAGCCGGTTCCGGCCGGCCAGTCGTCGATCGCTCGCCGGCCCCCGCCTCCGACGACCTCCGCGTCGGCTTCGCCCGGTCCCTCGACCGGCGTTCCCGGGCGCCCCGGCGTCGCGCCGCGCCCCGGCCAAGCGCTTCCCGGTCAAGGCGGCAAAGGCCCGATTCAGCCGGCACCGCGCGGTAACGGTCCGCTCACCCCGCCGGGCACGCGCCGGCCGGTCGGCAACGGCCCGTTCCGTCCGCTCGCACCCGGTACCGCGCGCCCGATGGGGCCGCGCCCCGGCGTATCGCCCTCGCCGACCGACGGCCCGGCGCCCTCAGCCGGCGGCCGTCCCGGCGATCGTCCGCGCAGCCATGAAGACAAAGCCGCGGCCAAAAAGGATCGCGAAAAGGAACTGCTGCTCGAAAAAGAGCGGCAGCGCAAGAAGAAGTCCGATCACGGAACGACCGCTCCGGCGCGTACGCTCGAAACGATCGAGATTCCCGACCTGCTGACGGTGCAAGAACTGGCGACCTCGATGATCGTTCCGGTTAAGGACGTCATCACCGAACTCATCAAGATGGGTACGATGGCGACGATCAACCAGAACATACCGAGCGACGTTGCCATCGCGGTCGCCAAGAAGTTCGGCTTCAATGCGGTCGTCAAGGAAGCCGGCGAAGAAGTTACCGTCGAGCAAGAAGAAGACAAGCCCGAGATGATGACGGCGCGACCGCCGGTCGTCACGGTGCTCGGCCACGTCGATCACGGAAAGACGTCGCTGCTCGACAAGATTCGCAGCGCCAACGTGGCCGGCGGCGAAGCCGGCGGCATCACGCAGAAGATCGGTGCATACACGGTCGAGCGGAACGATCGCAAGATCACGTTCATCGACACCCCCGGTCACGAGGCGTTCACCGCGATGCGCGCGCGCGGCGCCAAAGTCACCGACGTCGCGATCCTCGTGGTCGCGGCCGACGACGGCGTCATGCCGCAGACCAAAGAAGCGATCGCCCACGTCCGGGCGGCGGGCGTTCCGATCGTCGTTGCCGTCAATAAGATGGATAAGCCCGACGCGCAACCCGATCGCGTCAAGCAGCAGCTCATCGAAGAGGGCCTGCAGCCCGTCGACTGGGGCGGCACGATCGAAATGGTGCCCGTCTCGGCGAAGACCGGCGAGGGCATCGATTCGCTGCTCGACACCGTGCTGCTCGAGGCCGACATCAAGGAACTCAAAGCCAACAAGCAGCGCCGCGCAACCGGCGTCGTGATCGAATCGCAACTCTCGCGCGGCCGCGGTGCCGTCGCCACCGTGCTCGTCCAGAACGGCACGCTGCGCGTCGGCGACGTCGTCGTCGTCGGCGGTACGTTCGGCAAGGTGCGCGCGCTCATCGACGACAAGGGCAAACAAGTCAAGAAGGCCGGGCCGTCGATTCCGGTCGAGGTCATGGGCCTGCAGGACGTGCCCGCGGCCGGCGACACCCTGATGGTCGTCTCCGACGAACGCGTCGCTCGCGAAACCGCCGAGAAGCGAGCGGTTCGCCGCCGCGACGTGCGCATCGCGGGTTCGGCGTCGCAGCGCGTCTCGCTCGAGACCTTCATGCAGATGCCGACCGAAGGCAAGAAGACGCTCAACCTCATCATCAAAGCCGACGGCCAGGGTTCGCTCGAAGCTCTGCGCGCGCGCATGGAAGGCCTCTCGACCGAAGAGGTCGAGGTGCGCGTCATCCACGGCGGCGTGGGCGCGATCTCGCCCAACGACGTCAATCTCGCAAGCGCGTCGGGGGCCGTGCTCATCGGCTTCAACATCCGCCCGGATGAAACGGCCAAGCGACTCGCCGAGAACGAAGGCGTCGATCTGCGCTTCTACCAGGTCATCTACGAAATCGAAGACGATCTGCGCAAGGCGATGACCGGCATGCTCGCTCCGATCGAACGCGAGGTCACGCTCGGTCACGCCGAGGTCCGCGAGGTCTTCAAGGTCAGCAAGGTCGGGACGATCGTCGGTTGCTACGTCAAGGACGGCAAGATCCTGCGCAACGCGAAGGTGCGCGTCGTGCGCGACTCGGCCGTCATCTTCACGGGCGAGCTCGAAAACCTCCGCCGCTTCAAGGACGACGTTCGCGAAGTGGCCGAAGGCTTCGAGTGCGGTATCCAAATCGCACGCTTCCAAGACCTCAAAGTCGGCGACGTCATCGAAGCCTACACGACGGAGCAAGTCGCTCCTGAGTTGGCTCGCGTATGACGCCTGATGTAGCCTTCGGCCGCGGACACGTTCTCGGGACGCGCGCATTTTTCCATCCGTGGAAAAATGCTGCTCACCTCGGCTCGCCTCTCGCCATCCTGGCTCCGGCGAGCCCTCAGATGCCCTCGAACGAATCCACGACCTTCGCCACGCAGGCGTCTACGCTCGCTTAAAAAGAACGAGATTGGATTAGCGAAAATGAAGGCTCAACGGCACGCGCGGATCGATAGTGAGATCGCCAGGATTCTGGCGATTCTGATCGCGCAGGAGTTGCGGGATCCGCGATTGGGTTTCGTTACGGTTACGCGGGCCGAGATCAGCGACGATTTGCACCGGTGCAAGGTGTACGTGTCGATCATCGGCGACCGGCACGTCGCGCGGCAGTCGCTCGACGCCCTCGGGAGCGCAGCGAAGTTCTTGCGCGGTGAGTTGGGTCATAAGATCGACTTGCGGCATACGCCCGAGCTGGTCTTCATCGAAGATCGTTCGACCGAGCGTGCCATTGCGCTTGCCAAGACGCTGCGCGAAGACGCGGAGCGACGGACGGCGATCGAACCTGCTGCCGATGCGGAACTCGCGGAAGCGGAACTCGAGGAAGAAGAAGCATGATTGAAGAGCGTGAGTCCGTGAACTCGACGACCGAAGAGGTCGTGGCCGAGCTGCGCAAGCGCTCGAGCTTCGTGATGGTCAGTCACGTCAAGCCGGACGGCGACACCCTCGGCGCCGGGCTCGCGCTCGGTATCGCGCTCAAGCGCCTCGGCAAGCGCGTCGCCTACTTCCAGCAAGATCCGGTTCCGCGCAACCTGCGCTTCCTGCCGGACGCCGATTGCGTCGCGCGGGAACTGCCGGCCGACCTTCCGGCCGATACGCTGTGGGTCTTCTGCGATATGAGCGACTTCGCTCGCGCAGGCGAGTTTCTGCCGAAGATCGAGCGCGAGAACATGCTCGATATCGACCACCATCTCGGGAACTCGCACTTCGGCGCGTTCAACTACGTGCTGCCCGCGGAATGCTCGACGGGCACGGCGGTGATCCATCTGCTGCGCGGGCTCGGCACCGAGATCGACAAAGCGATCGCCACCTGCCTGCTCACGACGATCATGACCGACACGGGCGGTTTCATGCATTCGAACACGACGCCCGACGTGCTGGTCACGTCGGCCGAGCTGATGCGCGCCGGCGCCGACAAAGAACAGATCACCGAGGAGATCTTTGCGAACAAACGCGTGGCGGCGACGAAGCTTCTCGGGCGCGTGATCGACGAGATGTCCTTCCGGCACGACGGCCGCTACTGCTACTCGTTCGTGGACGACGGGATGCTCGCGCAGACCGGCGGTGACGGCGAGGACACCGAGGACGTCGTCAACGTGCTGCGCGCGCAGGAAGGCGTCCAGGTTGCCGCGCTCTTCAAAGCCTACGACGGCGAGATCCGCGTGAGCCTGCGCTCCGACGGCAGCATCAACGTGCAGGCCGCGGCCGCGCGTCTGGGCGGCGGCGGCCATTTCCGTGCGTCGGGCCTCACGTTTCGCGGAAGCCTCGATGCGGCGATCGTTGCCGTTGAGGAGGCGCTGGTCGCCGAAGGCCTGTGAGCGTCGTCATCGGGCTCTTTCTGTTGATCTTCGGCCTGCTCGGCACGTGGCTGCTGGCCTCGCGTTTCCCGCACGCGCGCTTCGTGCGCGCCGGGTACGCGTTCATGGCGTTCGGCGGCCTGTTTGCCGCGGTGTGGGGCGTCTGGCACCGGCTTGAAATCGGCGTGACGGCCGCGGCGCTGCTCGCCATCGGCGGCGTGCTCGGCGTGATCGGGGCCGTGCGGCGCGAAATGCGCGTGCTTCCGCCGGCGTAAAGCGCGTGATCGGTTTCGTCAACGTCTTCAAATCCGCGGGCCCGACCTCGGCGCAAGTCGTCGCGCGGATCCGTCGCATCTACGGCGTGTACGGCCGCGACCGGCGGCTGGCGGTCGGGCACCTCGGCACGCTCGATCCCCAAGCCGCGGGCGTACTTCCGGTTGCCGTCGGCAAGGGCACGCGATTGATTCCGCTCCTCACCGATCAGCGCAAGGGCTATGCGGCGACGATCGTACTCGGACGTTCGACGACGACGCAGGACGCGCTCGGTGAAACCGTGCACCAAGGGCCGCTTCCCGAGGGATGGCAGAAGCGCTTCGAGAGCGTGACGCAAGGCTTCATCGGCAAGATCGCGCAGACGCCGCCGATGTTTTCCGCCGTGCATCACGAGGGCAAACGCCTCTACGAGCTCGCCCGCGAAGGCAAGACCGTCGAGCGCCGCAGCCGCACGATCACGGTCTACGGCATCACGACGCTCGGCTTCGAGGGCGCGAACGCCGTGCGCGTGCGGATCGCCTGCAGTGAAGGCACCTACATTCGCACGCTCTGCGAAGATATCGGCGCCGCGCTCGGGGTCCCGGCGCACATGGGCGCGCTCGTGCGCGAAGCGTCGGGCCCGTTCGTGCTCTACGAAGCGCTCCGCATCGAAGAGATCGCCGACGATCCGCAAGGCGCGCTGATCGCTCCCGAGCACATCATTCCGTTCCCCACGATCGTGCTCGATCTGCGCGGGTCGGCCGATTTCCGCGCGGGGCGCGTCGTGCCGCTTCCCGAAGGGGCGCCGGCGCAACACGTCTTCGTGCGCGACCACTCGCGGACGCTGGTCGGCGTCGGCGAAGCGCACGGCGCGATGCTTGCTCCGCGAAAGGTCTTCGTATGAGCGCGCCGCGTTTTCGACTTCCGCTGGTGCAACGGCGCTCGCGTCGGAGCTTTCGCTACGCTTCCCGATGCAAGACCGGCCGGCGAGCATGAAGATCTACCACGAGTTTTTTCGCGATGCGAGCAGGCCGATCGTGTTGGCGATCGGGTTCTTCGACGGCATGCATCGCGGCCATCAGGCGATTGCCAAGGCGGCGCTTTCGATGCGGCGGCCGGGTTGGCGCAGCGGCGTGCTGACCTTCGCCAACCACCCGGCTTCGTTCTTGCGCCCCGGCATGGAACCGCCGATGCTCGCAACGCCCGAAGAGCGCATCGCGCGCTTCGCGGCGGCGGGGTTCGAAGAGTGCTTCTTCTTGCCGTTCGACGAAGCGATGTCGACGCTCTCGGCGCAGGCATTTCTGGAACGTTTGGTCGACGGGCTCGGTACGCGCGGCGTCGCGGTCGGTGCGACCTTCCGTTTCGGGCACAAGCGCGAGGGTGACGTCGCTCGCATGCGCGCGTTCTTCGAGTCGCGCCGCGTGACGTTCTCGGCGGTCGAGAACGTCGAGGAAGAGGGCGAGCGGATCTCGAGCACGCGGATTCGCGCGCTCGTTGCCGATGGTTCAATGGAGCTCGCCGACGCACTGCTGGGTAACAGCTACGAACTTCGCGGGAGGGTCGAACTGGGTTTCGGCCGCGGGCACGATCTCGGCTTTCCAACCGCAAACCTCAGTGTTCCGGCGAAGCTGTTACCGAAGGACGGCGTGTACGCGGCCACGGCTCGCCACGACGGCCGCGACCACGCGGCCCTCGTGTCGATCGGGACGAACCCGCAGTTCGACGGGACGAAGCGCACGATCGAGGTGTGGCTGCGCGACTTTCACGAAACCATCTACGGGCATGAGCTTGCCGTGCGCGATCTCCGCTACGTGCGGGAGCAGCGCGTCTTCGCCTCGCTCGACGAACTCATCGCGCAAATGCAAACCGACCTGGAGGCGGTAGCGTATCCGACGTATGGATAAATCGAAACTCTTGGCGATCGTAGGCGTGCTGCTGGCGAGCGGCTGCGCTGCTGGGCATGCGGGTAACGCCGCGAGCAGCGCTCCGCCCGAACCGGCGGTCGCGAGCCTGAACGCGCCGGCGCCGGCGTTCAGCGAGCCCACGCTCACCGGAACCACGCTTTCGATGGCGTCGCTGCACGGGAGGCCCGTTTATTTGAACTTCTTCGCAAGCTGGTGCCCGCCGTGTAACGAGGAAGCGGCCGACGTCAACGCGCTGCAGGAAGAGCATGGCAAGCAGGGCCTCCAGGTCGTCGGCGTCGACGTGCTCGAGAACCAGGCGAAGGCGCAGTCGTTCGTGAGCAAACACCACCTGGTGTATCCGGCCGTGGTCGACGGCGGCACGTTGCGCGACGCCTACAACATCAACGGCCTCCCCGTTCACGTGTTCATCGACCGCACCGGCGTGGTGCGGGAGATCGTGGTCGGCGAGATGTCGCGCGCCGAGATGGAAGCCGGCGTCAAGAAGATTCTGTAACCTCGTGGCGCAGCACATCGGCATCGTCGCCTGTTCCGCCGAAGGCGCGGCCCTCTGTTACCGGACCATCTGCTCCGAAGGAGCGGAACTGCTTGGTGCGCACGATCATCCGGAGATGACCATGCATACCCCGCCTCTCGCGGCGTACGTGCGCTGCCTCGAGCGCGACGATTGGGCGGGCGTCGGGGAGCTGATGCTCGCCTCCGCGCGCATCCTGGCGCGCGCCGGCGCCGATTTCCTCATCTGCCCGGATAACACGATTCACAACGCGCTGCCCGCAATTGCGGCGCAGCTTCCGATTCCATGGCTGCATATTGCGGACGTCGTTTCGGATCGCGCCGCGGAGCGTGGATTCCGAACGGTCGGGTTGACCGGCACGCGCTATCTCGTCGACAGCGAGGTGTATCCCGAACGGCTTGCGGCGCGGGGCATCCGCGGCGTTCGCCCGGAACCTGCCGAACGCGATGAGATCAATCGCATCATCATGGACGAATTGGTCTACGGCCGCTTCGAAGCGGAGTCGGTCGCCTATTTCCAAGCGTTGGTCGAACGCCTGAAGGCGCGGCTGCGATGCCGTGGTGCTCGGCTGTACCGAGATTCCGCTCATCTTGAGCGATGACAACTCGGCCCTGCCGACGCTCGACTCCACGCGCCTGCTGGCGCGCGCGGCCCTACGCCGGGCAGCGGCCGCGTCTTAGATCTTCGCGAAAAGTTCGGTCAGATCGAGCTGCAGCTCGGGGTACGCATCCGGCTTTACCGTTCCAGCCGATGCGGGAGCGCGCGTGTTCCCAGCGGCCTTGAATCGATTCGATGGCGGGCTCGACTTCCGGGATGCCGAGGTCGGGCGCTTCGTGCATGGTGGCCATGACACGCCCAGCCTATCACGCCTTGGGAGCCTGCCTGCAAGTGTCGGAGCCGAGTTCGGTCACGCGACCGTTGACGCGCTTCCCGAAGGTGCGTGCGATCGTGCCGTTCGGCAAGAGTTTCCATGAAATATACGGCGTGTCGTCGGCGGCGCCGCCGTACGGAAAGTACGTGCCGGTCCATACCCAGGTGTGATCCGACGGCGGGTTGGCGGTGAGGCGCGCGAGGCTTCCGTCGGCATGATAGTCGTTATAGACGTACACGCCCTCTTGTTCGAGGTAGCCGACGTAGGCGTGACCGTCGGGGCGGGCCGAATCGCCGTAGACGACCGTCGTCCAGTAGTCGCCGGGCGCGCTATCGATACGCCAGGTGGCGTGATTGGTTGCGTTTCCGCAGATCCACGAACCGGCGAAATCATCGTAGAACTGCGTCGCCGTTGAACCGGCGGCTGCGAGGACGAGGGCTGGAAGCATGGTTTCTCCCTGTGGCTAGGCTGCGCGTACAACGAGGGCGTCGCCCTCCAGCGTGACATTCGCCGAGCCGCCGTCGCGCAGCTCCCCGCGCAGGATCGCGGTCGAGAGGGGCGTCGAGACGTAGTGGGAGACGGTGCGTTGCACGTAGCGAGCGCCGCTGCCGGCACCCATCGAAACGCGGGTGAGATACTCTTTGGCGTCGTCGGTCAGCCGCAGCGTGACGTTGCGCGCGCCGAGGCGAGCTCCGAGGGCTTCGACGTGAATCTCGACGATCGCCGCGATCTCGTGCTTGCCCAGGGCCGCGAACGGCACGACGTCGTCGATGCGGTTGAGGAACTCGGGACGCAGCGAGAGGTCGAGCTCATCGGCCGGAAGGTTCGACGTGAGGACGATCAGCGAATGGCGGAAGTCGATCGTTCGCCCCTTCGCGTCGGTCACGCGCCCGTCGTCGAGTATCTGCAAAAGGATGGCGGCGACGTCCGGGTGCGCTTTTTCGATCTCATCGAAGAGCACGACGCAGTAGGGGCGACGGCGTACCGGTTCCGTAAGCTGCCCCGGCTCCTCGTGTCCGGCGTATCCCGGCGGCGCGCCGAGGAGGCGCGATACGGTGTGCGACTCGGTAAACTCCGAGAGATCGACGCGCACGAGCGCCGCGTCGCTGCCGAAGAGCGCTTCGGCGAGCGCTTTCGCAAGTTCCGTCTTACCGACGCCGCTCTCGCCGACGAAGAGAAAGCTGCCGAGCGGCTTGCGCGGATCGTGCAAGCCGGCACGCGCGCGGCGGATCGCTTCGGCGACGCGCCCGATGGCGCGGGTTTGCCCGACGACCCGACGAGCGAGGAGCGCTTCGAGTTCGAGTAAATGGTTGGCTTGCGATTCCGTCAGCGTCTGCTGCGGAATCCCCGTCCATTTGGTGACGACGGCGGCGACGTCGGCGGCTTGGACGAGCGGGTGGTCGATCGCACCCTTGTTGGCTAGGGCGACCGAGGCTGCGGCCTCGTCCATCAAGTCGATGGCTTTGTCGGGCAGAAAGCGGTCGGCGATGTAGCGCGCCGAGAGCTGGGCGGCGGCATCGACGGCGTCGTCGGCGATACGGACGCGGTGGTGCTCCGCGTAGCCCGCGCGCAGTCCGCGAAGGATCGCGATCGTCGCTTCGATCGACGGTTCTTCCACCATCACCGGCTGGAAGCGCCGTTCGAGCGCGGCGTCGGATTCGATATACTTTCGATACTCGTCGAACGTCGTGGCGCCGATGCATTGCAGTTCGCCGCGCGCGAGCTCGGGCTTGATCATCGAACTCAGATCGAGCGCGCCTTCGGCCGCGCCGGCGCCGACCAGCGTGTGCAGTTCGTCGATGAAGAGCACGACGTCGCGCGCGCTGCGCTTGACCTCGTCGAGGATTCGCTTCACGCGGCTTTCGAACTCGCCGCGATATTTGGTCCCGGCGACGAGCGGCCCGAGCGAGAGCGAGAGCACGCGTTTGTCGCGCAGGGTTGCCGGGACGTTCCCCGCGACGATGCGCTGCGCGAGGCCCTCGACGATGGCCGTCTTCCCGACGCCCGGCTCTCCGACGAGCACCGGATTGTTCTTGCTGCGGCGAGCGAGGATCGAGATCACGCGTTCGATCTCCTCGTCGCGCCCGATCACCGGATCGAGCTTGCCTGCGCGAGCGAGCGCGGTGAGATCGCGCGAGAAGTTGGCCAGCGTCGGGGTTCCGCCGCCGATCGAGCCGAGGCCGCCGAGCTTATCGCGCAGGTCCTCGCGCCGTTCCAGCAGCATCGCGCCGCCCGCGATCAGCCCCGCGGCGGCGATGGCCGCCCCCAGAAAGGGCAGCGCCCGGGTTGCCGCCCGCTGCTGTACGCAGACCGAGCAGAGCTGCGTCCGCCCGTCGGAGACCGTTGCGGGGCGTTTACGGCAGGATTCGCAGGTGACGCTCATTGCTGTCCTCTACCCCGCAGCTTCTCACGGAGTTTCGTTATGGTGATGCCAGGTACTCGATCGTGACGTTGGCGGTGACGTTGACGCTCCCCGCGTCGAACTGCGTTGGTGCCGGCGCTGCCGCGGCCATCGTGCGGTACAGCGGCTGAACGACACCGCCGCTATCCTGCGAGATGCGCGCGATCCCGGTGATATGGAGCCCGGCTGCCGCCGCGAGCGCTTCGGCGCGGCTGCGAGCGTCGCGTACCGCGAGCGTGGTTGCCTCGGCGCGCGCTTTGCTCGGATCGGCGAGCCCGAAATTGACGCCGCCGACGTTGGTCACGCCGGCGGCGGCCAGCGCGTCGACGACGGCGCCCGCTTTGTCCATCTCGCGCACTTTGATGGAGAACGAGCGGGAGACCGTGTATCCGTAGCGCTCGTCGGCCTGATTGGAGGTGCCGGGCTTGGGTTTCGGCGTGTAGTTGACGTTGTAGTAAGAAAGGGTGATGTCGTCGCGAGCGACGCCGGTCTTCGTGACGGCTGCGACGATCCGGCCGTAGGCCGTGTTGTTTTGCGAGGTGGCGTCTGCGGCGTTCTCCGCGGTGGTCTCGACCGTTGCGTTGACGGTGGCCATCGTGGGCAGCATCGATACGGAGCCTTCACCGGAAACGGTGATCTTTGTCGGAGCGGCGCTCACCGGCGCGGTTGCGGCGGCCAGGAGCAGGCCGAGCAGAGGAAGCAGTCGTTTCATGATATCCCTATAACGATGCTGGAGGCGTTCGTGTTCACACTCTTACTCTGGATGATCTTCGGAACCATCGTCGGAGCCGCCGCGCGGTGGATCGTTCCGGGAGCCGCCGCCGGCGGCGTGCTCGGCGATCTGATCGTCGGCATCCTCGGCGCGGTGGCCGGCGGCTGGCTGTACGGCCTCTTCGGTCACGCCGGCATTTCGGGCCCGATCAGCCTCGCGGGCGCCGTCTGCGCCTTCATCGGCGCCGTGCTTCTCCTCTGGACCGTTCGCTCGTGGGCGGCCCGGAAGGCGTAACGTGGGCGGGGTGCCAATTAGCGTCCGAACGCTGCGGCGAAATCTTACTTTTGTAGGGGTCTGAAAAAACAACAACCATGGCATACGTCATCACCGAACCGTGTATTGGAACCAAGGATAAGTCGTGCGTCGACGTCTGTCCCGTCGATTGCATCCACGGAAAAGACGGCGACGAGCAGCTGTTCATCGATCCCGAAGTGTGCATCGACTGCGGCGCCTGCGTCTCGGCGTGCCCGGTCGAGGCGATCTTCGCCGACTCCGACGTGCCCGAGAAGTGGCAGAACTTCACGGCGCTCAACGCGGAGTATTTCAAAAAAGCTTCGGCGTAACGCAACCGCCTTTTGCGGAAAGCGGGTTGTCGCAGGCGATGCGGCAGCCCGTTTCCGTTTCCGCCGTCCGTAAGAGCTACGACGGCTCGGTTCTCGCGCTCGACGGCGTGAGCTTCGACGTCGCACCGGGCGAACTCGTCGCGCTGGTCGGCCCCAGCGGCTGCGGCAAGAGCACGCTGCTCAATCTCGTCGGCTGCATCGACCTCCCCGACACCGGCGAGGTGCTGATCGACGGCGTCGCAACGCGCTCGCTCTCCGACGACGCCCTCACGCTCCTGCGCCGCGATCGCATCGGCACGGTCTTTCAGTTCTTCAATCTGCTCCCCACGCTCTCGCTCGCCGAGAACGTCGCGCTTCCGCTCGTGTTGCAGGGCGTCGCTCGCGCGCAGATCGAGCGCCGCGTTGCCGCGGCGCTGGCATCGGTCGGGGTGGAAGCGCGCGCGGGCGCGCTGCCTTCGCAGGTGTCGGGCGGGCAGTTGCAGCGCGCGGCGATCGCGCGAGCCATCGTCCACGAGCCGGCCATCGTGCTCGCCGACGAGCCGACCGGAAACTTGGATTCACGCAACGGCGAAAACGTGCTCGACATTTTGACCGCGTTGGCCGCCGGCGGGCAGTCGATCTTGATGGCGACGCATAGCCCCGAAGCCGCATCGCGCGCTGCGCGGCGCATCCATCTGCGCGACGGGCGCATCGAATCGATCGAATGAACGGCGCCGTGCTGCTCGCGCGCGCGCTCGTCACGCGCTACGTTCGCGCGCATCTCCTGCGGTCGCTCGTGACGCTGGTTGCCGTGGCGCTCGGCGTTGCGAGCGCCTTTGCGATCGACCTGGCCAACGCAACGGCGGTCGACTCGTTCTCGAACAGCGTCAACGTCATCGCGAACCGCGTCAACCTCCAAGTGCTCGGGACGGGTGAGGGCTTCGACGAGCGCGCCTTACTGCGCGTGCAGGCGGTACCCGGGGTCCTTGCGGCGAGCCCCGTCGTAACCGGCGAGCTCACGGTCGGCGCGACGCGCGATCCGCTCTCGGGCGAGATCGTCCGCGTGCTCGGCGTCGACGTGACGCGCGCGAGCGTCCCGCCCGGCGTCCGCGACGCGCAGGCGACCGCACGAGACTTCGATCTCCATCGCTTCCTCGACGGCAACGGCATCATCATCAGTCGCAGGATCGCGCAGCGGTATCATGCGCCGGCGGGCGGCACGCTGCTCGCGCTCGCCGGACCGCGCGCCGTCACGCTCCCGGTGATGGCCGTGATTCCGCCGCGCACCGTGGGCGTGGACTCCAGCGTCGCCTTCACCGACATTGCGACCGCGCAAACGCTCTTCGGTTCGGTCGGAAAGCTCGAGCGCATCGACATCGAAGCGGACCCCGCGCAATTGGAATCCGTGCGCGCGGCCGTGGAGCGAGCGATTCCGCCGGGCGCGCGCGTGCTCTCGCCCAAGACGCGGCTCGACGAGATCAAACGCATGCTCGCGAGCTTCACCATGAATCTCGCCGCGTTGGCCGACGTGGCGTTGCTGGTCGGGATGTATCTCATCTATAACGCGGTCGCGATCTCGGTCGTTCAGCGTGAATCGGAGATCGGCACGCTGCGCGCGCTCGGCACGACGCGCAGGCAAATCTTCTGGACGTTCGTCGGCGAAGGCGCGCTGTACGGCCTCGCGGGTTCGGTCGTAGGCTTGGCGCTCGGGTGGCTGCTGGCGCGCGCGTCGCTCGCGGCCGTGCAGACGACCGTCTCGGCACTCTACGTGGGTTCGCATTCCGACGCGGTCGTGCTCTCGGCGTGGCCGGTCCTCAAAGCCTTCGCGCTCGGCACGCTGCTCTCGATGGCGGCGGCGGCGATCCCGGCGGTCGAAGCGGCCCGCACCGCGCCCGCGCGAGTGATGCGGAACACCGGCGCCGCGGAGCGCCGCGTCGGTGGCCTCGCGCGCGCGAGTGCGCTGGCGGGGGCGGCGGCGCTCGCGCTCGCCTACGGTGCCGCCCGCTTGCCCGCCGTCGGCGACGGCATTCCGCTCTTCGGCTACGTCGCTGGCGTGCTCGCGATTGCGGGCGTCTCGCTGCTCTCGCCCCTCGTACTGCTGGCCGCTACCTATCCGCTGCATGCGCTGCGCGGCGCCGGCACGACGCTCGCCACCGCGTTCTTGCGCGCATCGCCGCGGCGCATGGCGGTGGCGCTGGCGTCGCTCACCGTGGCGGTTGCGATGATGGTTGCGATCGCGGTGCTGGTCGGCTCCTTTCGCGCGACCGTCGTCGCGTGGACGAACGACACGCTCTCGGCGGACCTCTATATCACGACGCCCGGCGCCATCGATGCGAGCTTCCGCGGAGATTTTACGCCGGCCGATGCGCAGCGCGTCGCGCGCGCGCGCGGCGTCGGCGCCGTCGATACCATCCGGCGCCTCGACGTCCCGATCGACGGCCGTTTCGCGCAGTTGGGCGGGACCGACGTACGCTCGCTGGTCGGCCGAAACAAACTGCGCTTTCTCGGCGATCCCGACCGCGCGATGCTCGTACGCGAACTCGAGGACCGGGATGCGGTCGTAATCAGCGTCCCCTTCGCCACGCATTTTCGTAAGGACACGGGCGATTCGATCGTGCTGGACACGCCCTCGGGGCGCGTGCGGCTGCGCGTCGTCGCCGTGTACAACGACTACTCGACCAGCGGCGGTACGTTCTTCATGGATACCAGGACGTTTCGGCGTCTCTTTCACGACGACACCTACGACTCGCTTGCCGCCTACCTCGCGCCCGGCGCCGACGCCGGACGCGTGCGCACCGCGATCGAACGCTCACTTGCGCCGATGCGCATCGACATCAACACCAACGGTGAGCTGCGCGACTTCGCGCTCGAGATCTTCGACCGCACCTTCGCGATCACGCGCGCCCTCTACGTCGTCAGCATGGTAATCGCGATCCTCGGCGTGGTGAGCACGCTCTTCGCGCTGGTGATCGAACGCCGTCTCGATATCGCGCTCCTGCGGTACGTCGGCCTCACGCGGCGCGGCGTCGGGCAGGTCGTGTTCCTCCAAGCGGCGGTGGTCGGCGTGCTCTCCGGCGCGCTCGGCCTGCTGTTGGGCGTCGTGCTGGCCGCCGACTTGATCTACGTGATCAACCGGCAGAGCTTCGGCTGGCTGATCGAATGGCATTCGCCGGGCTGGTTCTACCTCGAGGCCTTTTCGATGGTCGTCGTTGCCGCGCTGCTGGCCGCGATCTACCCGGCGCGCATCGCGGCCGACATCCATACCGGCGAGGTGTTGCGTGTGGAGTAGCGCGCGCCGCCTGCTGACCGCCGCGCTCGCGGTGCTCGCGCTCTGCGCGTTCACGAGCGCGACCGCGCCGTACGAGTTTCATTTTCCACGCGACCACTACGCGCACGACGGATACCGCACCGAGTGGTGGTATTACACGGGGCACCTGCGAGCCGCGGACGGCCGCCGCTTCGGGTTCGAAGTGACGTTCTTCCGGATCGGCCTCGAGGCCGGTGCTTCGCAGTGGGCCGGCGGCCGGAGCAAGTGGTACGCGTATCAACTCTATCCGGCGCACTTCGCGATCACCGATGAGCGCGGCAAGCGCTTCGTCTATGCCGAAACGTTCGCGCGCGATGCGCTCGGGCAGGGGTTCGCCTCCGAGCGCGAGCTCGACGTGCACGCAAACGGATGGAGCCTGACCGGCACGAGCGAAGTGCGCCCGCGGATGCGTCTGCAAGCGAGCGGCGGCGGCGCGTCGCTCGATCTCACGGTACGCTCGGAGAAGCCGCCGGCGATCCACGGCCGCGACGGAGTTTCGCGGAAAGGCGCGTGTGCGTCGTGCGCATCGCACTACTACTCGTTCACGCGCCTGCTCGCGAGCGGCACGCTGATCCTCGACGGCGCGCGCATTCCCGTGACCGGCATCGCGTGGATGGATCACGAATACGGCTCCGACGAACTCGAGCCGGGCCAGACCGGTTGGGACTGGTTTGCGCTGCAGTTCGATGACGGCAGCGAAGCGATGCTCTATCGCCTGCGCCGGCGCGACGGGTCCACGACGCCGCAATCCTCCGGCAGCCTCATCGATCGCGCGGGAACGGTGCGCTACGTGCCGCTCGCGGGCTTCTCGATCGAACCGGACGGAACGTGGCGGAGTCCGCATACGGGGGCCGTCTATCCGAGCGGCTGGCGCGTTCGCGTGCGAGGGATCGAACGCACGCTCGAACTCGATCCCGTGCTGCGCGATCAGGAGCTGGCCGAAGCCGGCGGCACGACGTACTGGGAGGGGGCCGTCGACATTCGCGACGCCGCCACGCACGCGCTCGTGGGCGAAGGATACGTCGAGCTCACCGGTTACGCCGGCGCGCTACAACTCTGAACGGACGGCGAAGAGCGTATTTGGTCGGGCGATCACCGCGTCGGCACCTTCGAGCAGCGCGGGGGTCGCGTCGCGCAGACGCACGGCGATGATGTCGAGCGGCGCGGTGGCCGACGGAACCGTGCGATAGCGCTCGTGACGGTTGCGGAAGAAGGTCGTGCCGGAGGCCATCTCGGTTTCGCCCCGGAGCTCGAGAAATGCGCACGCGTACGACCCGATGCTGCGCAGGCGCATCTCTTCGCGAACGAATCCGACCGCGCGCTCGCCGCCGTACCCGATGTCGAGCGGCGCGACGATGCGCCCGCCGTCGGCGAGCAGACGCCACCATTGCGCGTCGATATCGCGGCAGCGCGCCGTCACGATGATGCGCTCGAATGGTCCGGCGAGCGCGGGGAGGTCGTCGGCGCGCAGCACCGCGATCGTGCGATAGCCGAGCTGCGCGAAGCGCTCGCGCGCGAGTTCGAGGAGATCGTCTTCGATGTCGACCGTCACGACGGAACCAGGCGGCCCGGCCAAGGCTGCCGTCAAGGCGGCGTTGTAGCCGCTTCCCGTGCCGATCTCGAGCACGCGGTCGCCCGTGCGGAGGTCGAGCAGCGAGAGCATCTGTGCGATCATGCTCGGCTGTGAGATCGAGGAAATGACGAAGCCGTCGCGTTCTTTGATGGCGACGGCTTTGTCGGCGTACGCGTCGTCGAGCGAGAGCTGCGGGACGAAACGGTGCCGCGGTACCTCGAGCATCGCCGCGGCGATCGCGGGATCGCCGATCGCACCCGTTTGCAGCAAGTGCGCGACGAGGCGCTCGCGCAGCGCGCGCTCGCGTTCCGTACGCTAGACCTGCAGAACCTCGCGGATTTCGGGGACGTCGGAGGTGACGACGGCTTCGATGGCGCCCTTGAGCGTCATCGTCGAGGCCGGGCAACCTCCGCACGCGCCGAGCATCTGCACGTACGCGGTGTCGCCCTCGATGCGAATGAGCCACACCTCTCCGCCGTCGGCGGCGAGCATGGGGCGCACCTTGTCGAGCGAGCGGTTCACCCGCTCCTCGACGCTCTCGATCGTTTCGTTCATCTGCATATGTGGACTACCCGGTGCTCGAGAAGGTTTCTCTTGCCGAGCGCTACTGCCCGTAGCCTTTCATGACTTCATGCATGCGCGCCGTCATCGCCAGGGCGTCGTCCCATTTGCGCTGCCACATGTTGCGGCCGAAGATCAGACCGACGCAACCGGCTTCCATCGCGATCTTCGCTTTGTGGACGGTGGCGTCGTCGCCCATCTTGCTGCCGCCGGAGACCAGCACGAGGGTGCGCCCCGCCGACTTGACGACCTTGCGCAGGCCTTCGACGTCGGTGAACTGCAGCGTATTGTACGGCTTGGGCATCTTCTCGGCGTTCGCGGCGTCCCACTTGGGCTCGTTGAGCTTGACGATGTCGCAACCGACTTCGCAGGCTACGCGCGCCGCGTAGTCGACGGCGTAGAGCGAGTCGATCCCGCCCTTCGCCTTCATCGCCGAACCGCGCGGGTACGACCAAATGATGAGCGGCATCCCGTAGCGCTCGCACTCGCGGCGCACTTCGTTACATTGCGCGATGTCGACGTCTTGCGACGGGCTTCCGACGAAGAGCGTGTACCCGACGGCATCGGCGCCCAAACGCACCGCGTCTTCAACCGACGAAGTGAGCGACGAGAACGCCTCGTCGTCGGGCGGAATGTTGGTCTTACCGTTGAGCTTGAGGACGAGCGGTACCCGCCCCGCATACAGCTTGTGATATTTCTCCGCGAGGCCGATGTGCAGCGCGATGCCGGAGAATCCGCCCTCGACCGCCAGCCGGTAGATCCAATCGGTGTCGATCGATTCGGGATTGTCGAAGAAGTCGATCGGGCCGTGCTCGAGGCCCTGATCGATCGGGAGGATCATCAGCGTGCCGTTTGCGGGGCCGTGTTCGTACATCAACCGGTGAAGGCGCGTGCGCTTTCCCGTGGACAGGTTCAGGTCGTCAAACGTCGGACGACGTATCGCTGCTGCAGTGCTCATAGTAACGCAGCCGCTTCGGCCAGGACCGCGGGGTTGCCTGTCATAAGAGGCTTGCGGTTATGGATGGTGTGAGAATCGGGTTCATCGGCCTGGGCGCCATGGGGGAGCCGATGGCGCGCTCTCTGCGCAAGCGCGGCTTTCCGGTAACGGCCGGCGTGCATCGCCGGCGGGATGCGCTGGAGCGCCTTGCGGCCGACGGCGTTGCCGAGGCGGCCGATCCGGCCGCCGTCGCTGCGGCAAGCGATATCGTCATCGTGTGCGTTCCGGACGCCCCGCAGGTCGAGGAGGCGCTCTTCGCCGAGCGCGGGGTGGCCGCGGGCTTGGCCTCGGGTGCGACCGTCATCGACATGTCCACGATCTCGCCGGTCGCCTCGCAGCGCTTCGCCGGGCAGCTCGCTTCGCGCGGTGTCGATTTCGTCGACGCTCCGGTGAGCGGGGGGCCGACGCGCGCCGCGTCGGGAACCCTTACGATTATGGTCGGAGCAGACCCGCGGGTGTTCGAGCGGGTCGAACCCGTCCTCGCAGCGATGGGAACGCCGTACCACCTCGGGCCGGTCGGCATGGGCGAGACGGTCAAGCTCGTCAATCAGCTCATCATTGCGAACGTCATGATCGCGAACGCCGAGGCCCTGGTTTTTGCCAAGCGGGCGGGAGCCGACCTCGACGCCGTACGAAAAGTTATTGCGACGGCTACGGGATCGAACTACCTGCTCGACCAATGGCTGCCGAAGACTTGGTTTAGCGGGTCCTTCGAAGGCGGGTTTGCGATGGACTTGTTACGGAAAGACGTGGCGGCAGCACTGGACGCCGCTCGCGCAATGGGGTTCGCAATGCCGGCAAGCGGACTCGCGTATCAACTTTACACGGCACGGTCGGCAGAAGGAGACGGCGCGCTGGATTACAGCGCGATCGCCAAATGGTATGAACGGATCGCTGGAGACCAAACCGTCGCGCGGGACCTTCGTTAAGAGCCCGGACTTCAACAAGAAGATTCTCGTCGTCGACGACGAGTCGGCCATCCTGCAGACGCTGCGTTTCAACCTCGAGCGCAGCGGGTACACCGTGGTCACCGCGAGCGACGGCCGCAGCGCGGTCGCGATGGCGCAGCGCGAAGCGCCGGACCTGATCGTGCTCGACATCATGCTGCCGATGCTCGACGGCATCGAAGCCTGCAAAGAGATTCGCAAGTTTTCGTCGGTGCCGATCATCATGCTGACGGCCAAAGACCAAGAGATCGACAAGGTGCTCGCGCTCGAACTCGGCGCCGACGATTACGTCACCAAGCCGTTCGCGCTGCACGAGTTTCTCGCGCGCGTCAAAGCGCGGCTGCGCCGGCAAGCGCCGATCCAAGGCGGGCACGAGGAGGCGATCTCGCTCGGCGAGATCGTGCTCGACCCCTCGCGTCAGCAGCTCACGGTGCGCGGGAAGGACGTCGCGCTGGCTCCCAAGGAGTTCGCACTGCTGCGCGTGCTGATGGAGAACAACGGTCGCGTGGTGACGCGCCAGACGCTGCTCGATAAAGTTTGGGGCTACGATTTCGAGGGCGAACAGCAAACGGTGAGCGTGCATATCCGCTGGCTGCGTGAAAAGATCGAAGAAGATTCGCGCAACCCGCGCCACATCATCACCGTTCGCTCTCGCGGGTATATGTTCAAGGCCTAACGATGCTCACCGGGGCCGCACTGGTTCTCGCCGTCGCGCTGGGCGCCTTGGGCGGCTATCTCATCGCGCGGGGGCGAAGGCTCTCGGAGCCCGTGGCCGAGGCTCCGGCGCCGGCGCCGGCGCCTCGCGCCGATGCCGACTTCGTGCGGCTCGTGCGAGCGCTTCCGGTCGGCGTCATCTTCCTTGACGGCAACGCCCGCATTCGCTTTGCGAACCCCGCCGCCGGCACGATCTTCAGCTTCGATATTCAGCGCGCAATCGGCGGTCATCTCATCGCCTCGATCCCCAACGTCGAGCTCGAACGCCGCGTCGACGACGCGATGCGAGGCGAGGCCTCGGTAGCGCCGCTCACGATCGTCAACGATACGCTCAAGCGCACCTACGGCGTCTCGGTGTATCCGCTCGGCGACGGCGGCGAGATGGAAGGCGTCGTCGTCTTTGCGGACGACCAAACCGAGCTCGCGACGGTGGAGCGCGCGCGAAAAGAGTTCCTCAGCAACGTTTCGCACGAGTTGCGTACGCCGCTCTCTTCCATTAAATTGATGCTCGAAACCGTGATCGAGTCACCCGACGACGAGGCGGCCGATCTCTTCCTGCCGCAGGTTCTCGCACAGGTCGATCGGCTCGCTTCGTTGGTGCAGCAGCTGCTCGAGCAGGCGCGCGCCGAGTCGGGGCAGCTCAAGCTCAACCTGCGCGAGGTCGAACTCGAATCCGTCGCGCATCCGATCGTGGCCTCGTTCGAACCCCAGGCGGCCAATAAAGGCGTGCACATCGAGCTGCAGGCGATTCGCCCCGTGCGGGTCGAGGCCGACCCCGACCGCCTCTCGCAAGTCTTCGTGAATCTGATCGACAACGCACTGCGCCACACCCCCGGCGGCGGCACGGTCAAAGTCGAGCTGGATGCCAACGGCAACGACGCGATCATGCGCGTGCGCGACACCGGGGTAGGCATACCGTACCGCGACCTGCCGCATATCTTCGAGCGGTTTTACGTCGTCGATCGCTCGCGCACGCGCGAGAGCGGCGGCGCGGGGCTGGGCCTCGCGATCGTCAAGGGCATCGTCGATGCGCACGGCGGCACGATCACGACCGAATCGATGCTTGGGAGCGGCACCGCATTCACGATTCACCTGCCGATCATGCGCGTTGCCCGGCGCGAGCCGTAGGACCCCTTAAAACCGCGATAACGCCGCGCTAATCTGCGTGTGCCAGGCTTGTTCCATGTTGGGATCGATCGGGCCTGAAGCTGACGAGGGTGCTATGCGGCGGCAGATCATCGCCTTTCTCGACGAGTACTGCCGCAACCTGACCTTGCACGACGTGCGGGAATGGTACAACGATGCCTGTGCCGACGGCTTAATGCCTCTTAATATGTAATTAAGCTGAAGGGCGCGTATCCGACGAGGAGCCGGTCTCTCGTCGGCTCAATTCACACCTAGCAACCCTCCGTTACCACAGGGAACAACGAACGCGCATGATCGCCACCAATCCGGAAACCGAGAACACGGCCCAAGCGACCAAACTGGACGCCCGTAACTTGAATGTCTACTACGGGTCGTTTCATGCGATCAAGAACGCGCAATTGAGCGTTCCGGCAAACTGCGTGCAAGCGTTGATCGGCCCGTCGGGTTGCGGCAAGTCGACGTTCCTGCGGGCACTCAACCGCATGCACGACCTCACGCCCGGCGCCCGCGTCGAAGGCGAGGTGCTGCTCGACAGCTTCAACATCTACGATAGCGCGGTCGATCCCGTGCAGATCCGCCACCGCATCGGCATGGTCTTCCAGCGCCCGAATCCGTTCCCGAAGACGATCTTCGAGAACGTCGTGTACGGTCCCAAGATTCACGGTCTGCGCGATCGCAAACGGTTGATGGAGATCGCCGAGCGGAGCCTGCGCGGCGCAGCGCTGTGGGACGAAGTAAAAGACCGTCTCGATCGTTCGGCGCTCGATCTCTCGGGCGGACAGCAGCAGCGTCTATGCATCGCGCGCTGCCTTGCCGTCGATCCGGAGGTCATCCTCATGGACGAACCGGCCTCGGCCCTCGATCCGATCGCGACCTCGAAGGTCGAAGACCTGATCGAAGAGCTCAAAAAGCAGTACACGGTCATCATCGTTACGCACTCGATGCAGCAAGCCGCCCGTATCAGCGATTTCACCGCGTTCTTCTTGATGGGCGAACTGATCGAGAGCGACACGACCTCGACGATCTTCACCAAACCGCGCGACAAGCGGACCGAAGACTACATCACGGGACGCTACGGCTAGAGGAAATCCCTCCCGACCGAAGGGGTAGCGCCGCGCCCGGGCATCAGTATAATGCCGAGGGGTCGCGGGCGATGGGTGCGGTGGTATCCGAGTCCGCCGCTTAAGGCCTCGTTAAGTGGTTCTTAATTTGGGCCCGATAGACTTGGGCCGTACCTCCTGACCACTTCTTCTAGGAGATTTTTTTACGTGCTAACCAAACTCGCTCGATTGGGCATGGGCCTGGCGGCGATCGTTCTGGCGGGCACCGGCGTCGCGCTGGCGGAAACATCGGCAACACCAGCGGCCAAGACGACGGTTGTCTCGCAGGCGACTGCGGCACCGAAGGCGACTCCCGATCCGTTCCAGTGGCGCGGCCAGATCCGCGCATACGATTTTACGCGTCAGAACGCGTACAGCGGCCCCGGCGGCTCGATCTATGGCGCGCCGGCTCCGACCGGTAAGCTGAACCAGCAATCGTTCAGCGCTTCGGTCGGCCTCCACGGCGACTACACGTTCGGCAGCTCCGGCTTCAACGTCGGCGCGACCTACCTCTACGCCAATCCGTTCAGCGGTTGTACCTCGGCGGTCTCGCACCTGACGCCGCCGTGCTTCTACTCCAGCTCGACGAACCCGGCGCAGAAGACGAACCCGAACTTCCTCAACCCCGACGACACGCTTCCGGGCTTCGAGATGAGCACGCTGTACGAAGCCTACGCGCAGTACAAGTCGGATCAGTTCTTCCTGAAGGCCGGCGACATGGTCAGCCCGGGCACGCAGGTCTGGACCCCGGCGTCGGATTCGCGCCTGAAGCCGGCTGCCTACCAAGGCGCCTACGGCACCTACGCGTTCGACAAGATGTGGACGCTCGAAGTCGGCGACTACTGGGAATGGGAATGCCGCACGTGTTCGGCGTTCGACAGCCAGACGCTCATCACGAGCTCGACCAAGTACCCCTACCCGGGTGCTTCGGGCCTGACGACGCTCTACTACAACCCGGCGCTCAACGGCGTCAACAACAGCGGTGTGGCTTTCGGTCGCATCGGCTACGCCGGCCCGAAGAGCTCGCCGCTCACGGCGAACCTCTCGTACTGGTCGTTCAACAACATCTCGAACCTCTGGTGGCTCGACGCCAAGTACCCGTTCGCCGGCAAGACGCATCCGTTCGTCGCGCTCCAGGCCGGTTCGGAATCGAACCAGGGAACGGCGATCGTCGGTAAGATCAGCTCCGGCGTGTTCGGTCTTCAAGCGGGTCTCAACCTGTTGCAGAACGTCACGCTGACGGCCGGCTTCGACACGATTCCGGTCAAGACCGATACGCTCACGGCCGCGCAGATGGCTTCGGGCGGCGTCACGTGCGGCGCCTTCAATACGGTCAGCGTTGCGAAGGGCCAAACGGCGAGCAACATCAACTTCCCGTACTGGCTCCCGTCCGGCGGCACCGGCAACTGTTCGGTGAACTCGAACGGCACGACCAACATCTACTACGGCGGCCTTGCCAGCCCGTACACCGACTCGTACGCGACCGATCCGCTCTTCACGACGGAACTCACGCAGGGTATGGTCGATCGTCGCAGCCCGGGTACGTCGTATAAGCTGCAGCTCACGTTCACGTCGGATGACCGTCGCTTCGTCTCGTACATCAACGAGGCGTGGTTCGACTACAACAACGGCGCGTACGCCAACGGCACGGTCGAAACCGACTTCGACGCGCTGTACTACTTCAAGCCTCTCCCGAAGAGCGGCCCGTACCACGGCTTCTCGTTCCGTTACCGCTATGGTAACCGCACGCAGAACACGTTCACGGGCGGTTCGCCGGTCGGCTTGTTCGTGTATAACCGCTTCCAAGCCCAATACGACTTCTAAGAACGAGGTTCTGACGGCTTCGGGCGGTGTTGCCCAACGGCTCGTGTGCCGCTGAGCACACGTCGCCGTTGGGCGCCTAGCCCGAAACCATCATCTCCCTCGTTCTCAAGTCTCAGGAGGGCCCGTGCTGCAAGGCGCGGGCCTTCTTGCGTGCAATACTTGGACCCCGATATGGCTTCTACGATGATGTCGCTCTCGAAGCTGCGCCCGGATGCGGGCTTCGATCTGCACGAGGTTCCGGTGCCGAAGATCGGGCCGACCGACGTCTTGATCCGGGTTGAAAAGGCCGGCGTGTGCGGCACCGATTACCACATCTACTCCTGGGACCACTGGGCGCAAGATCGCATCCACCCGCCGCTGGTGATCGGGCACGAATTCATGGGCACGGTCGAGGCGGTCGGCAGCGCGGTGCGCGCCGTACAACCCGGCGACCGCGTCTCGGCCGAGGGGCACATCGCCGACCTCACCTGAGTGCTCTGTCGCACCGGCCAAGCGCACATCTGCGAGAACGTGAAGATCATCGGCGTCGACTGCGACGGCGCGTTCGCCGAGTTCATCGCGATGCCCGAATACAACGTGTGGAAGCTCGACCCGGCGATTCCCGATGAGTTCGCCGCCGTCTTCGATCCGCTCGGCAACGCCGTGCACACGGTCATGGAAGCCGGCGTGAGCACGAAGAGCGTGGTGATCACGGGCGTCGGGTCGATCGGGCTGATGGCGATTCCCGTGGCGCGCGCGGCAGGCGCCGCGTCGGTGTACGCGATCGACGTGAATCCGGGCAAGCTGGAACTCGCGCGCCGTCTGGGCGCCGACGAGACCTTCGATGCGCGCACGCCGGGCCTGGTGGATGAAATCAAGCGCCGCACGGGCGGCGACGGCGTCGAAGTGCTGCTCGAGATGTCGGGGAGCGGCAGCGCCATCGACATGGGGCTGCAGATGGTGCGCAACGGCGGAACCGCCTCATTGCTGGGCATTCCCAGCGATACCGTGAACATCAATCTGGCCGAGCGCATCATCTTCAAGGGACTGCGCGTGCTCGGCATCAACGGCCGCAAGATGTTCGAGACCTGGTATCAGACGCAGGCACTGGTGAAGAGCGGACGCGTCGACCTGCGTCCGATCATCACCCACGTGCTGCCGTTCCGCGATTTCGACCATGCGTTCGCGCTGATGCGCAGCGGCGAAGCGGCAAAGATCGTACTCGACGTAAAAGGGGATTTGGCTTCGTGAACTTCGCATTCAACGCCGCGCTCGAGCGCGAACTCGACGGGCTGAAGAAGGCCGGCACCTACAAGCACTTGCGCCACCTCACGACGCCGATGGCGCCCGAAGTGCATATGGAAGAGGCCGGCGACGTCATCGTACTCTCGAGCAACAACTATCTCGGCCTCTCCGATCAGGCCGAAGTGATCGAAGCCGGGATCGACGGCTTGCGCAAATATGGCGCGGGCACCGCTTCGGTGCGCTTCATCTGCGGCACGTACGACATCCATCGCACGCTCGAAGCACGCATCGCCGCGTTTCTCGGCACCGAGGCCTCGCTCTCGTTCGTGGCCTGCTGGAACGCGAACACGGGGCTGTTCGCGACGATCTGCGGCGAGGGCTCGGCCATCATCTCCGACGAGCTCAACCACGCCTCGATCATCGACGGGGTGCGCCTCGCGAGCAAGGCCAAGCGCGCCGTGTACAAGCATAGCGACATGGCCGATTTGGAAGCGCGCCTTCGCCAGGCTCAGGCTGACAATGCCGCGCCGATCCTCGTCGTAACCGACGGCGTCTTCTCGATGGAAGGCTCGATCGCGAAGCTGCCCGAGATCGTCGCGCTCTGCAAGAAGTACGGCGCGGTGAGCGTCGTCGATGATTCGCACGGCACCGGCGTAATGGGCAAGACGGGCCGCGGGACGATCGAGCACTTCGGATTGACGGGTGAGGTCGACATTATCACCGGTACGCTCGGTAAGGCCCTCGGCGGTGCGGCGGGCGGCTTCGTCGCCGGCACTCGCGCGCTGGTCGATATGCTGATCCAGCGGTCGCGCCCGCAACTCTTCTCCAACGCGCTGCCGGCGACGGTGGCGTGCAGTTCCCTCGCCGCCCTCGACTATCTCGACGGCCATCCGCAGATCGTCGATCGGCTGCGCGAGAACGTCGCGTACTTCCGTGCGGGCCTGCAGGGTCTGGGCTTCAAGCCGCTCGACGGGCCGAGTGCCATCGTGCCGATCATCGTCGGCGACACGGCGTTTGCCATCGCGATGAGCGACAAGCTGCTCGAACGCGGCGTTTTCGTAACGGGGTTCGGCTTCCCGGTCGTGCCCGAGGGAACGGCGCGCATTCGCACCCAGCTTTCGGCGAAACTCACCAAGGATGAGATGGACCGCGCGCTCGCGGCGTTCGAAGCGGTCGGAAAAGAGGTTGGGCTGCTGACGTAGCCCAACCCCTCGCCGCTGGTCTTAGTCGAGCACGACCCAATCGCGGATCTTGCCGGTCGCACCGGTCGTATAGTTGATGACGCCGTTTCCGGAATCGTCGACGTTGACCGTAGCAATCGTTTGGTTCGATGCGTTGGTGACGTTCCCGGAGAGCCGGTGGTTGCCGTTCGACGTCAGCGCAATCGTGTAGCCGTCCGCGCTGTCGGTGAGGGTAAGCGACGAAGTGCCGAGCGAGTCGTCGGCGTGACATCCGAGGGCGAGCGTTCCGCTGAGCGTCGAGACTTGCGTGCCGCCGCTGATCGACCAGGCGGGCGCGGTGGCCGGAGCGATCGTCATCGAGCCGGTCGCGCCGGCGTAGCCGGTTCCGGAGATCGTGAGTTGCAGTTGCGCGTCATGTCCTTTCCAATCGGCCGCCAGGTCGGGGGAAGCCGACGGTACCGGGGTCGGCGACGATGAGGGCGACGGCGTTACGAGCGTCCCGAGCACCGTACCTGCGAAGCCGACTTCGAACGGCGTCGGTGATGCCGCCGGTGATGCAGACGGCGCGGGCGAGCCCGACGGCGCCGGTGTCGGGTCGTCGCCGTCGTCGTCGTTCGGATCGATCTTGGGTGCCGCGATCGTCGCAACCGCGGCGTTCCCGCAATCGACCGGATCTCCGGTGCCGTACAGGCACGTGAAGCCGGTCTGCTTGAACGGCGCGGCGCTGGGCGAGACCGCCGCCGTCTTCTCGACGCTCACCGATGCGAGGTTCCCCGATCCGTCGAGCGTGAAGCTCGCGCTGACCGTCTTGTAATCGACGATGTTGCCGTTGTCGTCCCAGAGCGTCTCGGAGCCGGTCGAGGAGCCGCCGTTCGTCGTGAACGTAATCGACAGCGTGTCGAGTTTGCGCGGTTGCGTGCAGGCGTCGTCGTAGAAGTACTCGATCGTTTCGGTGACGCCGCCGCTCGCGGGCGTCTGCGTGAACTCGACGCCGTTGTCGCAGGCGGGGCTGCCCGATGGGGAGGGCGCAGGGCCGGCTCCACCGTCGTCGCGATGCCATGCGATCGCGCGGCGCAGGGCAAAGATGCCCGCGCCGTTACCGCCCGGGTTGAATTGATTGATGTCCAGGCTCGTTCCGGCGAGATTCAACGCCGAATTGGCGACGTTGCGCGATTGAGCGACCGCGCTTTGTGCAGCGGTCGTGGGGCCGGCCGTCGGCGTCGGCGTCGGCTGCGTTCCGCCGCTACCGACCGTCGGTACCGGGTTCGAGCTGCCTCCGCCTCCGCCGCCGCATGCGGCGACCGCCGTCGCGGCGAAAAGCACCAGCATCAGGCGAACTCGTTTCGCGTCCATACATCCTCCAAGTGCGTGCAGCGGAGATATCTCCCGCGGTTGCCTTGTTCCCAGGAAGAAGATGGCTAAACTCTACTTTCGCTACTCCGCAATGAACGCCGGTAAATCAACGGCGTTGATTCAAGTCGCACACAATTACGAAGAAAACGGCCGCCAGGTTGCTCTTTACACGGCGGCGATCGACCATCGTTTCGGCGCCGGACTCGTCACCTCGCGTATCGGTCCGCAGCGACCGGCAAACGTCTACGATGCGAACACCGACTTCTTTGCCGAGATGTCGTCGCTGCGCGCGGTGTCGTGCGTGCTGATCGACGAAGCGCAGTTTCTCTCGCCCGGTCAGGTGCGCCAGTTGCACCGCGGCGCACACCTGCTGGATATCCCGGTGATCTGCTACGGCATTCGCACCGATTTCATCGGCGAGCCGTTTCCCGGCTCGATCTATCTGCTCGCGCTGGCCGATAGCGTCGAAGAGCTCAAGAATATCTGCTCGTGCGGCCGCAAGGCCACGATGAACCCGCGCTTCGACGCTCAGGGGCGGCGCGTTACGAGCGGCGAACAGGTCGCCATCGAAGGCGAGGTAGGCTACCGGCCGATGTGCGCTCGCTGCTTCTATGGAGGATCCCCAACGTGAAAGACCGCCAGATCGTCGAGGTTCAAGGCATCTCCGATCTCACGCGTGCGGCGAAGCTGCCGATCTCGGCGGCGGTGCGCGCCAACGGCTTCGTCTTCGTATCGGGGACGCCGCCGATCGATCGCGAGCGCGGCCGTTTTCTGCGTGGAACGATCGCCGAGCAGACCGAGCTCTGCTTGCGAAACGTGCAGTTCGCGCTCGAAGCGGCCGGCAGTTCGCTCGAGAAGATCTGCATGCTGCGGATCTACGCGAACGCCGAGCATTACGGCGCGATCAACGAGGTGTACGCGCGCTTCTTTCCGACCGAACCACCGGCCCGCACCTTCGTGCCGGTCGGTGCGTGGCCGCTCGACTTCGATATGGAGATCGACTGTACGGCGCTCGCTTAGGCCGCGGGCTTGCGGTGGTGCAGGATGAATTGGTTGCCTTCGGGATCGAAGCCGAAGGCCATGTGGCACACGGCCGTTTCGGTCAATGAGCCGCCGTTGGGCAAGGTGATGCCGGCGGCTTCGAGGTCTTTGATCGTTGCCGCGAGATCGTCGACGGCAAACATCACGCTGCCGAACGGATGCGGCGGCTTTCCGCCCAGGTGGTAGAGCCCGAACGAGCTCTCGTCGGCGAACGTCCATTCGGAGACGGCGCCCGGCACCGTGATCGTCGGGTTGCCCAGAATCTTCGTGTAGAAAGCGGTGACGGCGTCGATGTTCTCGACGGTGTAATAGGTGGCGTCGATCCCGCGGACGTGCATGGCAGTCTCCCGTAACAGCTCAGAGGCTGGG
>Ga0326727_10006498_pt1 | contig 32014 bp, 20 predicted proteins | sample MB2enrmetagenome_FD_207643 | JGI IMG/M metagenome (GOLD analysis project Ga0326727, IMG submission 207643) | Lab enriched peat soil microbial communities from McLean, Ithaca, NY, United States - MB29MY | ecosystem: Environmental > Terrestrial > Soil > Wetlands > Peat | place: USA: New York...
GCACGCTGGGCAAGGCGCTGGGCGGCGCCAGCGGCGGCTACACCAGCGGACGCAAGGAGATTGTGGAGTTGCTGCGCCAGCGTTCGCGCCCGTATCTCTTCTCGAACTCCGTAGCGCCGCCGATCGTTGCGGCATCGCTGAAGGTTCTTGAGCTGCTGACGGAGTCGGGTGATCTTCGCAAACAATTGCGCGAGAACACGCGCTTCTTTCGCCGGCAGATGGTCGCGGCCGGCTTCAACATCCTGCCGGGCGAGCATCCCATCGTGCCGGTAATCTTCGGCGATCCCGTCGTTGCCTCGCGCATGGCGGAGTTGCTGCTGACCAAGGGCGTTTATGTGGTTGCGTTTTCCTATCCCGTGGTGCCGCAGGGCAAAGCGCGCATCCGCGCGCAGATCTCCGCCGCGCACACCAGCGCGGACCTCGAATTCGCGCTGGCAAAGTTTGTTGAAGCAAAAGCGGAGTTAGGAATCTGATGGCTGGGTTGGCGGCAGACCGCGCTACTAGGCAGGCGAATTCGGCGGCAGGCCCCGGTCCCGGTGAGATCTCCAAACCACGCTGAGGGTGCCCCCGGTCCCTCGCCTTTGGGGACCGGGGATGGAAGCCACGCTGCCCAAACCGCCCCAGGTTGGAGTATTCTCGCTGTGTATGAACGGCGCGCGCATCCGTTATCAGCAAACCGGGGAGTTTCACTTCCTCACCTTCAGTTGTTTCCGCCGTCGGGCCTACCTGTCGACGGTCGCGGCGATAGAGCTATTTGAAGATGCGTTGGAGCGCGTTCGGCTGCGCTATCTTTTTGCAGTTGCTGGTTACGTGGTCATGCCGGAGCATGTGCATCTGTTGGTTAATGAGCCTCAGCACGGGCTTTTATCCAGAACCGTTCAGGCCCTCAAACTGTCGGTCTCGATGCGCAGCCGCGAAAGACCCTTTTGGCAGGCACACTATTACGATTTCAACGCCTCATCTCATCAGAAGTTCGTGGAGAAGTTGCGCTATATTCATCGCAATCCGGTCAAGCGCGGTCTCGTTACCAAGCCCGAGGACTGGCAATGGTCAAGCTATCGCCATTATCAAACGGGTATGCACGGAACCGTAGAAATCGAATCGGAATGGACAGCCTGCGAGAGAGGCTGGAAACTGCCTGAGTGGATGCGCTACCGGCAATTCGATTCCTCCTCCCCGGTCCCCAACTGCGAGGGACCGGGGGCACCCTCAACTTGATAAAATGCTGTGTGAGACCAGGGCCACCCACCGTGCTTGATCGGAGATAAGAAATGAAAAGAACAGTTAGTTTAGCCTGCGTTGCCGTGCTCCTGGTTCTTGCACCTCTCATAGCACAGCAAGGGAAGTGGTTCTCAAAGATCCAGACTCTTGAGGTTTACGAGATCCGGCCGGGAATCTTGATGATGCCGAGATATACCGATGATGGAGACGTCTGTGAAGTCGGAATCGAAAGAATCCGCTACTCACCTAACCTGATAAGTAGGAATACTAGCCTATCGCGCGAGGAGATTGACCAGATTGTCGATGAACTCGCACCACCCGGCGAAAGAGGCCCGAAGCCCAAGGGGTTATTTGGGTATGACGATATATTACAGATGGGCAACGGCTATACAACGATTGAAACCTATGAAAATGTCTCAGTCGAAATCTACGGCGATGCCTCGCACAAATGCAATCAGGGCATTCTTGCTGCAACGATCAAATGGAATAAGCGAAAATGTAAAGCCGAGTCACCCAGCCAGCACTGAACCTTTGACGGCGGGTGGCCCAGGTCTCGATGATGATGTCAATCCCCGCCGAAGGTACCCTCGGTCCTTCGCTTTCGAGGACTGGGGAGGGTGCGACCGGTGGCGCAGGTCCGGAGGCTTAGATATGAAGGTGGCCAAGGTCCCACTTCTGGGACCTGGGATTGGATGTAGATGGGCAGGCGGGTGGCCCCGGTCTTAAAAAGGGATTCTATCAAGTTGAGGGTGCCCCCGGTCCCTCGCAGTTGGGGACCGGGGATGGGAGTCAAACTGCCGATAGCGCAGCCACGAACTTCAATCGTCTGTGTTGGAATGGCAACAGCACCTCCTCCACCTACGACGGCAACGGCAAGATGATCACGATGATCTACGACGCCTTCGCCAACTTTTGCCGGAGGCCAATCGCCCACCGTCCCGCCTTCCGGGACCGTCCAGAGTAAAAAGTACCCAAATCCAGCGTTTTCGCTTATGCTGTTAACAATCCTTTCTTGCTGCGGCAGGCCACTCAAACGAGATTCGCACACACATGAATCCAGTCGCTTTGGCGGTTGACGATCTTCGGGAGCAGTATACGCGGGAGATGGCGCTCGTCCGCCAGACCTGCGAGCGCACCGGAGACGGCACCGCCGCCATCCGCCGCCGCTCCGCCGTGGTGGACCGTATCCTCATTGAAATGTGGCGTCAAGCCTTCGCCGGGCAGCCCCAGCAGAACATGGCTTTACTGGCTCTCGGCGGCTACGGCCGCAAGGATCTCTTCCCCTACTCCGACATCGACGTCCTCTTCGCCTTTTCCGACGAGAAGACCGAGGTCCACTCCAAGGAGGCCGTGCGCTCCATCATCCAGGGAATGTGGGACATCGGCCTGCGCGCCAGTCCCTGTTCCCGAACGGTCAAGGAGGCCGGGCGCTTCGACCCCGACAACCTCGAATTCACGCTGGCCACGCTCGACCGCCGCTTTCTCGCTGGCCACTTCCCGCTCTACCAGCAGCTTCATCAGACCGTGCTGCCCGGCCTGGTGCTGAGCGAGTGGAGCACCATCACGCAAAAGCTCGGCGAGATCGCCCGCGCCCGCCACGCCAAATTCGGCAACACTATCTTCCACCTCGAACCCAACCTCAAGGACTGTCCCGGCGGTCTGCGCGACTTCAGCCTGGCCGTCTGGTTCGCTCTCCTCTTTCACCTCAAGGAGACCAAGGAGTGGCCCCGCCATCGCGGCGGCGTCTTCCAGAGCGCCCGCGGCGACGCCGAGGCCGCCTTCGACTTTCTCGCCGCCGCCCGATGTTTCCTTCACTTCCGCCACGGCCGCGACGACAATGTCCTCGACTGGCAATCCCAGGACGAAGCCGCCGCCAACTCGATCGGCCTGGAGACCCGCGGCACCGCCGATCCCGCGTACTGGATGCGCACCTACTATCGCCACGCCCGCGTCATCTATCGCCGCGCCGCGCTGCTGATGGAGCACCTGCCCGCCCCGGTCAGCTTTTACAAGCAATTCCGCCGCCGCCGTACGCCCATCGCCGGCACCGACTTCCTCCTCGACCAGGGGCGCATCGACATCGTGCCCGGCGCGCAATTCAACGACACCAGCGCCATCCTGCGCATCTTCGCGCTGATGGCCACGCATGGCTACGCCCTCTCCCAGGCCGCTGAAGACCGCATCACCGACGCGCTGCCCGCCCTCGCCATTCACATCCCCGAAGGCCCTTACCTGTGGAACGCGCTGCGCGAAGTGCTGCTCGGACCCCACGCCGCTCATGCATTGCGCACCATGCACGCCCTCGGCATTCTGGAAATGCTTATCCCCGAGTTCCACGGCATCGACGCCCTGGTCATCCGTGACAGCTATCACCGCTACACCGTCGATGAGCACACCTTCCTCACCATCGACAACGTCCACGGCCTTCGCCAGCCCGCCAATGAATACGAGCAGCGCCTCGCCCAGCTCCTTCCGGAGATCGACCGTCTCGACCTCTTCCTACTCACCCTTATCCTGCACGACACCGGCAAGGCCCGCCGCGACGAGGACCACGTCGCCCCCAGTATCGAACTCGCCGACGCCCTGCTCGCCCGCCTCGAGTTCGACGGCGAAGAGCGCGAGGCCGTCATCCAGCTCATCCGCCTCCATCTGGAGATGTCCAACGCCCTACGCCGCGACATCTTCGATCTGGAAAATGTGCGCGGCTTTGCCGAGAAGGTCGGCAGCCCGCAAATCCTCAAGATGCTCACGCTGATGACCTTCGCCGACATCAAAGCCGTTAATCCCGACGCCCTCACCCCGTGGAAGGCCGAGAATCTCTGGCAGCTCTACATGGCCACCGCCAACTTCATGGACCGCTCGGTCGACGAGGTCCGCTACCACGCCGCTATCGACCCCACGCTACTCAACCGCCTGCGCTCCATGGTCCCCGCCGCGCAGCACGAGGCCCTCCGCCTCTTCCTCGAAGGCCTGCCCCAGCGCTACCTGCAAACCCGCCTCCCCGAGCAGATTCGCAACCACTTCCAGATGGCCGCCAGGCTCGACGACGACTCCGTCCAGCTCGACCTGCGCCCCCATCGCCAGCTCTACGACCTCACCGTCATCACCCGCGACCGCTCCCGCCTCTTCGCCGACGTCGCCGGCGCGCTCTCCGCCTGGGGTATGAACATCGTCACGGCCGGCGCATTTTCCAACGACTCGGGCGTGGTCGTCGACAGCTTCCACTTCACCGACCTCTTCCGCACCCTCGAACTCAACCCCACCGAGAAGGACCGCTTCCTCGCCTATCTGCATGACGTGGTCTCGCTCAAGGTGCCCGTCGAACAGATGCTCGAAGCCCGCCGCCACCTGAACCACCCTACTAACTTGAAGGTCGAGGTTTCCACCCGCCTGGAGTTCGACTCCGCGTCTTCCACCCACTCGACAATCCTGCAAGTGGTAGCCCAGGACTTACCCGGCCTGCTCCGCCAGATAGCACTAACTCTAAGTACGCATCAATGTAACATCGAAGTAGCTCTTATCGACACCGAAGGCGAGACCGCCATCGACGTATTCTATCTAACCAGCCAGTCAGCCAAACTAACTCCAGAAGCCCAGCATACCCTCGACAAAGACCTCACCGCAGCCATCGCCTCCATGCGCGCGCCCGCTGGAGCATAGCTCCATTCCGCTCGCATCAGGGGAAGTTCATCTCCGCATCTTCGCCAGTTCTTGCATCCAGGGGCTCTGTTCGTCTCGGAACGCGTTGCTCCAACATCCCAATCGGTTCTCCCGCATCCCAACCTCGATCCCCAATCCAGCCAACGACGCTGCGCGTCACAGGCCACAGCAAGTGTTACTTCCGGATGCCCTGCCCTGAAAAAACCTTGCAAATACCTTGTTGTAATGTATGCTGCTGGATTATGATCCATTCGTGGCGTCAGAATAGGCAGATTTGCACCTATCCTGTTCTGTCTTCCGCCACAGTTCCGATTGACCTTTCCGCGGGTAGCCGCCAGATTTCCGGCACCGCCGCCTGAAGCCTTGTTGCCAACTGGTTCATTCCATTAAGGACACCCGATTGCAGTTGGATCGGTTGCCAAGTGTCGATGGTCTTTCGCGCCGCGTTGACTCTTGCGGCTGGAAAGCAGAACCGAAGTGTCCGGGTGTCGGTTGGCGGGGTTCTACTGGGTTTTAATGAAATCCTTGACTGCCTCCGACGTGCCCGACAGGAGGCATCCCCATGATTCGCGGAATAGTGACCTTCTTTTTTTCGATCGTGAAAGCCAGCCGTTTGCGGCATTCCGGTTACGCCACCTTGGCTCTTGCCGGATCGCTGCGGGCATTGGCGTTACTGGCATTCGCAGGCGCCGTTTTCTGTTCCGCCGCCTCTGCCCAGAACCCGGCGACCTACGTGGCTGTCGACGTCAACGCGAACCAGCACCCCATCAACCCCAATATTTATGGAGTCGCTTTCGGAAAGACATCCGATGTTGCCACCCTGAACGCCCCTCTCAACCGCTTCGGGGGCAACAACACCAGCGACTACAATTGGCAACAAGACGCGCTGAATCTCGACTTCGACTGGTACTTTGAGAGCTATCTCATGGATGGCCCTCCCGTCGTTCCTGGCGCGTATTACGACAATAATATTCAAGCCACATACTCTGCCAATGTGGGATCGGAGCCGATGATCACGATTCCCATGCTTCCCTACATCGCCAAGGTTGCGGCCGATGCCAACTCCGGCGCGGCTTCCCTCTGGTCTTTCTCCATAAAAAAATACGGTGCGCAGGTCGCGTGCGGCAGCCTCGCAGCCAACGATCCGTACCAGTCCGACGCGGGCAGCGGATGCCTCTCCGGGGGCGGCTACGTGGTGAACGATCCGACGGATGACTATGTATCGAACAGCGTTGCAATCGAAACGGGTTTGGTGCAGCATCTGGTCAATAAATGGGGACTCTCGACAACTGCAACCGGGGTCAAGTACTACATCCTGGACAACGAGCCTTCGCTCTGGGGCAGCACCCATCGCGACGCCCATCCCAATCCGGAAACGTATGACGAAGAGTACAACAACATCGTCGCTTACGCGACCGCCATCCGCTCCGTCGATCCCAACGCCAAGATCGTTGCTCCGGAAGAGTGGAGCTGGTGGGCAATGTACTTAAGCGGACTGGATCAAGCGAAAGGAACCGGCTCTAACTCCGATTATGAAACCCATAGCAGCACTTACTATTACCCATACTTGCTCCAGAAACTCTACGCCTATCAGCAGAGCAGCGGGACGAAGCTGATCGATGTGTTAAGCGTTCACTGCTACTCCGATGCCTCGTCAAACTTTAACGTCGCCACCCGCGAGCTTTGGGATCCTAATTATCATGATCCCGACTGGTATGCCGACAGCGGCCTCAACGGAGGGATTTTGGAGTGGATTCCCCTCATGAAGCAATGGGTGAATCAGTATTACCCAGGGCTCGAGATCGGCTGCACCGAATACAACTGGGGAAACGAGACCTCCCTGGTCGGAGCAACCACGCAAGCTGACGTGGAGGGTATTTACGGGCTCTACGGCTTTGACCTGGCAACCCGATGGACGGTCCCGGCCCAGCCCACTTTTCTGGCCATGCAGATCTATCGCAACTATGACGGCAATCTCTCCACCTTTGGAGACACCAGCGTCTCAGCCACCGTGGCCGATCCGGACAACCTGTCGGCGTTTGCCGCGCTGCGCAGCACGGACGGCGCGCTGACGGTGATGGTGATCAACAAGCAGACGGGCAGCACGCCAGTGACCATCAGCCTGGCCAACTTCAGCTCGACGGGAACTGCGCAGGCATATCAGGTCTCATCAGCTTCACAGACCTCGATCAACAGCCTCGGCAGCGTGGCTATTGCGAACAACTCCCTCAGCGCCACTGTTCCTTCGCAGAGCATCACACTCTTCGTGATTCCATCGGGCAGTGTCTTGACTGCACCTACGACCCCTACAGGCCTCGCTGCCGCGGTTGGCAACGGCACAGTAACACTCACCTGGAATGCAGGCGGCGGCGCCACCAGTTATTCCGTATCGCGCGGTTCTTCCAGCACGGGTCCGTTCACAGCCATCGGAACCGTCACCAGCCCCGCGCCAACCACCTACACCGACACGGGTCTCACCAACAGCAACACGTATTACTATGTGGTTTCAGGCACCAACAGCAAGGGCACAAGCCCGAATTCGGCCCCCGTAGCGGCTACTCCGCTGCTTCCGCCCACGTTCACCTCTTCGGCAACCGCCTCACCGAGTCCTGTTACGCAAAACGTCAGCACCACCATCACAGCCACCGTCAAGTGCACAGCAAATTCGTTGACCAATGGAACGGTTCAGATCATCGCTTTGGATCCGAACGGCAATGTGGCGCTCACCCAGAACTTCACAGCCCAGAGCTTCACATCAAACCAGACTCAAAGTTACACGGCTACACTTACGCCAACCCTGGCGGGAACCTACACAGTGGAAGTTGGAGTGCTGAGCGCAACCGGCCAGCAATGGAGCCTGAATACCTCGGCCGGCACGATCACCGTCAACTCTGCGCTCTCGTTCAGCAGTACGGCAACGCCCAGCCCAACCTCGATCTCCGCAAGTGGCTCTTCCGTTATTACGGTCAAGGTAAAAGACACGGGAACCGTCGGTCTTACAAACAGCATCGTTCAATTGCTGATCATCGATCCGTCGGGCACGGAGATCGTACAACAGAACTGGACCGGGCAGAACTTCACTGCCGGCGGAACGCTGACGTTGAACTACACCTTCAATCCCTCCACACTTTCGACCCCTGCAACGACCAACGGCGTCTATACCTTCGAGATCGGCGTCTTCGACTCTACGTGGAGTACCGATTACTACTGGAACAGCACTGCTGGAACGATCACCATGACGGGAGGATCGGTACCGCCCGCTTTCACTGCTTCGGGATCGGCCAATCCGACTTCGATCACCGCAAGCGGAAGCTCGGCAATTACCTTCAGCGTTCAAGACACAGGAGGGGTTCTGACGAATGCCAACGTCGAGATTCAAGTATTTAATTCGGCGGCCACTGCAGTTGGAACTCAGGTGTATAGCGGACAAAACTTCACGCAGAACGGAACCCTGCCCTTTACGTATACCTGGACTCCGTCCGCCCAGTCGCCGGCCGTCACGGCGACCGGAACTTACACCGTCGAGGTTGGCGTCTTCAACAGCGGATGGACTACCGATTATTACTGGAACAGTAACCTGGCAACCATCACCATCACGGCCGACACGCCGGCGGCGCCCACGCTGTCGGCGATAACCCCGGCCAGCGGCCCGGCGGCAGGTGGCACCTCGGTGACCCTGACCGGAACCAACCTGACCGGGGCCACAGCGGTTAACTTTGGCAGCACCGCAGCCACCAGCTTTACTGTGAATTCCTCAACACAGATCACGGCGACTTCGCCGGCGGGCAGTGGCGCGGTGAGCGTAACTGTGACCACGCCGGGCGGTACGAGCAACGGCGAGACCTTCACGTATGCCGCAACCGTAGCTCCCAGCTTCACGGTCAGCGGCACGGCGGTAACCGTCTCCACTCCCGGCGCTACAACGGGGAACACTTCTAACATCACTGTGACACCGGCCAATGGCTTCACCGGCAGCGTGGCGCTGACCGCCGTCATAGCTACCAGCCCAGCTGGAGCCATGGATGCGCCCACTTTGAGCTTTGGCACGACCAGCCCAGTTAGCATTACCGGCACAACCGCCGGAACCGCTACCCTCACCATCACCACGACAGCCGCCACCAGTACGGCGCTGGCTCATCCCAAGCGCCCCGGAGTGCCCTGGTACGCAGCGGGCGGAGCGACACTGGCCTGCTTGCTGCTCTTCGGCATCCCCGCGCGGCGGCGTAGCTGGCGCACCCTGCTTGGAATGTTGGTGCTCCTCATGTTCCTCTCTGGCGGTGTCTTCGCTTGCGGCGGTGGTGGTAGCGCCGGCGGAGGAGGTGGAGGCGGAGGAGGTGGTGGTGGTGGCACTTCCGGCACTACTGCAGGAACCTACACCATCACCATAACCGGAACATCGGGCACAATCGTGTCGACGGGCACCATCACCCTCACCGTGCAGTAGCCCCCGGAATCAGTCGTCCGCATCCCAGGTCTCCATCGAGACCTGGGATGCGCCCTCACCCTGCGAAAGGCCGAGAATCTCTGGCAGCTTTACCTGGCCAGCGCCAACTTCATGGACCTCGGTCGACGAGCTCCGCTACCGCGCCGCCATCGACTCCGCGTCCTCCACCCACTCAACAATCCTGCAAGTGGTAGCCCAGGACTTACCCGGCCTGCTGCGCCAGATCGCGCTAACTCTAAGCACGCATTAATGTAACATCGAAGTAGCCCTCATCGACACCGAAGGCGAGACCGCCATCTACGTATTCTATCTAACCAGCCAGTCCGCCAAACTAACTCCAGAAGCCCAGCAAACCCTGGCCGCCGCCTCACCGCCGCCATAGCCTCCATGCGCGCGTCCTCCGCATAGCTGTTCCTCTCCTCACCCGTCCAATTGTGATACACTCGTTCAGAATCACGATGAGGTTTGTCTTCTGTTTGAGAAATTCGTCTTCGACAGAAGCGATACCAGACAGGACGGCATCATGAATTCCTGTATTCGGCGTTACCTCTTTGTTCCTCTCTTCGCTTTATTTCTGGCATGCCCACACTCTCTCACGAATCCCGTCTGCGCTCAAGATCTGCAGCATTCTTCCGTACTTCCGCGCATTGCCGGAGCCATTGACGAGTCCACTCTAGTCACTCTGCATGGCAATACACACCCGCTCGCGCAGCCCAGGTTCGACCAGGGCCCGGCTCCCCTCTCTATGCCGGCCAACCGCTTGCTCATGGTCCTTGCCCGCAGCACGCAGCAGGAGGCAGCGCTCCAGACATATCTCCAGTCGGTGCAGGATGCGAATTCGCCCAACTACCACCGTTTTCTCAGCCCGGAGGAGTTCGGCAAGAGCTTTGGCGTTGGCGACGCAGATCTTCAGTCGATCCAGAGCTGGCTCACGGGTCACGAATTCACTGTGAACAAGGTAGCCAAAGGCCGCATGGCCATTGAGTTTGCCGGCTCGGTTGACCAGGTGCAACGCACCTTTCACACCTCGCTACACAGCTACCTCGTCAATGGAGAGCAGCATTGGGCCTACGCCTCCGATCCGCAAATCCCCAGCGCGCTGGCGCCCGTCATCGCCGGCCTTGCCTCTCTGAATGATTTCAAGCCCAGGGCGCAGTACATCCGCGGGCCAAGCGGCACCTACAATCCAGAAACAAGTTCCATTACCCCGTCCTACACCGTGGGTAGCGCATATAACGGCTATTACATCTTCCTCGGCCCTGAGGACGCAGCCACCGTCTATAACACCCCAACTTCCCTCAATGCCAATCTTACCGGGCCAGCTTACGATGGAACCGGCGTTACCATCGGCGTCGTTGGCGACTCCAATATAGATCTGACCCAGAACGCAAATTATCGTGCCACCTTTGGGCTCGCCCCCAAACCCACGACGGTGGTTGTCGATGGAGACGACCCGGGTGAAACCGGCGACGCGATCGAAGCATATCTCGACACGCAGGTCTCCGGCGGTCTTGCCCCCGGCGCCAACGTCATCCTCTACACCGCCGCAGATACCTTGCTTGAGCCCGGTTTGTTGCTGGCTATTCAGCGCGCGCTCGACGACAACCAAGCCGATATCCTGAATATCAGCTTCGGCGAATGTGAATCGCAGCTAGGCGCTGCCGGCAACCAGCAAATCTTCAACCTGTGGGAACAGGCTGCAGCCCAGGGCATTGCAATCACGGTCTCAGCGGGCGACAGCGGTCCGGCAGGATGCGATGACCAAGATACTGAGACCGTTGCTTCGCAGGGTTGGGCAGTCAACGGCCTCGGTTCCACGCCCTACAACATCTCCGTCGGCGGCACGGATTTCGATGTCTTGTACAGCAACTTCCCCAGCAGCTTCACCGATTACGTGAATACTACCAATACGCTGCCAAACCATCGAAGTGCACTCCAATACATTTCCGAAGAGCCCTGGAACGATTCCACCTATCCCAACACGAGCGTATCCGAGAACAAACCTGTCTCAGCCATCAGCGGAAATGCGAGTGACAACAGCATCGTCGCCGGTGGAGGTGGCATCAGCGCGGTCTACCCGGTGCCCGCATGGCAATCCTCTATTGCAACAGGAACAGGTCGCAATTTGCCCGATGTTTCCTTTTTGGCAGGCGGTGGATTCTACGGAGCAGTCTGGGGTGTATGCACCGACCAGGATGCAATCGGCGTCGATTGTATTGGAGGTGCCACGGGGAACAACTTCAATCTCACCGGCGTGGGCGGAACTTCAGCCTCCGCGCCAGCATTCGCCGGCATGCTGGCCCTGGTGGAGCAAAAGACTGGCGCTCGTCTCGGGCAGGCCGATTACGCCCTCTACGATCTGGCCAAAACAAACTACGCAGCCGTCTTCCACGACGTCAGTACCGGGAACAACTCCGTCAACTGCACCCCAAGCACCAGCGGCTGCAGTCAGAATTCAGCCGGCTATTACTTCATGACCGGCTACAATGCTTCAGCCGGATACGACCTTGCCAGTGGGCTGGGTAGCGTGAATGCCATCCAGCTTGTGAGTCATTGGCCGGTGGCGAGTTTCAGCGCCACATCCTCGACCCTCCAGCTCAACGGATCAACAACTCCAATCAACATCACCCACGGCCAGAGCGTTCAGGTGAATGCAACCGTAACCAGTGCCGGCGACACTCCCACCGGCGAACTCTCTTTGGTCGACAACCTCAGCCCCGCGGTCCTCCCCGATCACGAAAGCATCGCCGATTTCCTTCTGTCCGCCGGATCCGTCACCGGCACAACCACCTCCTTACCGGGCGGAACCTACGCCGTCTCAGCTCACTACGCCGGCTCCAGCACCTTTGCCGCCAGCGACTCCAACGCCATCTCTGTCACTGTCGCTCCCGAGACCAGCACCACGACGATCACCAACGTCACCTTCACCGACACGGTAACCGGAAAGAAAACAACAACACCTTTTTACGGCTTCAATGCGACCATTGACGCCCAGCCCTATGGCAATAGCGCATCGGCCGCAAATCCGAATGGAGCGGCGACTGGCGTCATCAGCTTCCAGGCCGGCACAACATCTCTCGGAACGGCTGCCCTGAATGCTCGGGGCGTTGCTGAGTTAACAACTTCCCTGCTTCCTGGAGGTGCCAACAGCCTCATCGCATCCTTTCCGGGTGACGCTAGCTTACAGGCCAGCACCAGCGCCCCCTACCCGATCACGATTGTTCCCGCTGCCACTACTCTGATTGCCTTTCTCCAATCCTCAACCTTTCCAATTGTGGTTGGCATCCAGCTCTCAAGCGACAGCGCCGGCGCTGCCCCCACAGGCACTGTGACCTTTATGAATGGCTCGACTACTGTGGGAACAGCGCCGCTGGAGGGCACTGCAGCCAGCGGCAAATATTCCGCCCAGGGTATCGGATTCCTCTACCCTTCAGGCCTTGCCGCAGGAAGCTATAATCTGGTTGCCGTTTATGGCGGCGATGCCAACTATGCCGGATCTACCTCTTCGCCCGTCGCTGTAACCCTCACAAAAGCCTCCACGGCGGTTATTGTTACCCCTTCCGCATCCACTATCACTCCCGATCAGTCTCTCCAAGTCACCGTTACTCCGACCCCTGTCGCTGGCATCGCACTTCCAACCGGGTCAGTCACAGTCACCCTCTACAGCGGCTCGGTTTCCCAGCTCAGCGCGAGCCTGGTGAACGGAACAGCCACATTTAACTATCCCGCCAACTCCCTGTCGCTCGGGACCGCCACATTCTCCGCGGCCTACAGCGGCGACAGCAATTACGCAACAAACGTTGGTACCGCATCTGTCACCGTGTACTCTTCCGGCACAATCAAGCCCACAGTGACCATCACTGCACCCACGACGACAGTGTCCTCACCTTTTTCAGTCACAATTACCGTGAGCGGACCCGTCGGAGACCCGGTTCCAACGGGTTCCGTATTCATCTATGCCGGTAACGGCGGATATAGTTATTCCTTTTGGGAACCGCTCACCAACGGATCCGTTACTTTTATGGCTCAGGGAGGCATATCCGGCGGCCCAAATACGATCTCCGCAAGCTACTTGGGCGACTCCAACTACACCAGCGGGAGCAGCGCGGTTACAGTTAATGTCTTTGCTTATCCCCTCGTAAACGTTTTGCTCTCTGCCCAAACTATCGTCGTCAATCAGCCTTTGACAGTTGATGTTTCGGTCGGCTTATCAGGGCTCCCAAATGCGACCGGTACAGTCACGCTCTCATGTGGAACCACATATACTTCATCGCAAGTTCAGTTGATTGGGGGCTCGGCCAACTTCACGATTCCAGCAAACACCTTGCCCATCGGCGGCGACACTATCGTCGTCACTTATGGCGGTGACACCAATTATTATCCGTCAGCTGGAAACTACTATGTCACTGTTACGGCGATTCCGGCTACCTTTGGCCTTGCCGGAACATCCGTCACAGTTACCCCTGGCGCAAACACCGGAAACACCTCCACCATCACCCTCACCCCCAGCGGCGGCTTCACAGGCAGCGTAGCTTTGACGGCCTCCGTCACCTCCAGCCCCACCGGCGCGCAGTATCCGCCCACGCTGAGCTTCGGCTCGACCAGCCCAGTCAGCATTACCGGCGCTTCTGCCGGAACTGCGACCCTGACCATTACTACTACGGCAGCCTCTAGTGCAGCGCTCGTTCACCCCAAACGCCCCGGAGTGCCCTGGTACGCTGCCGGTGGAGCGACGCTGGCCTGCCTGCTGCTCTTGGGCATCCCCGCGCGGCGGCGCAGAGGTCGGACCATGTTCGGAGCGCTAGTGCTCCTCATATTCCTCTCTGGCGGCATCTTCGCTTGCGGCGGTGGTGGTAGCGCCGGTGGCGGAGGCGGCGGAGGCGGAGGTGGTGGTGGAGGCGGTGGCGGCACTTCCGGCACTACGGCAGGAACCTACACCATTACCGTAACCGGAACATCGGGCACAATCGTGTCAACGGGGACTATCACCCTCACCGTGCAGTAGCCCACTCGCAATCATCGTCCGCATCCCAGGTCTCCAGCGAGACCTGGGATGCGCCCTCACTCCGGCCAGGCCCTCTCGAATCCCTAGTCCCTGGTCCCTTAGTCCCTGTTTCCTGCTTTCCCCAACCCCATAGTGAGGAAAAACCCTGAAATTTCGCCCTGACCAGCGAAATTCGCCCTTTCTTCGGTTCTTCTCCCCAATCCCTACTGACATATTTGCAGCCAATTCATAGAAAACCGTAGCGTCTCAAATCACCGATGCAGGCAAAACCAGACAGCTACAGAGCATCACTTTCTCCGAAACCAGGAACCTGTAGCTGTTCATTTCGGGGGTAAACCGGCTGCCTTTAGCTTCACAGTTTCGAAGAACCAGTCACTTCCAGCTCACGATTTTCATTCTCTCGTCCACCTCGTTTTTATCTTCGCGCCCATTCTTTTATTGCTTGACAATACCCTATGGGGGTATGGTACAAAGGAAATGCGGGGAGTTCGCCCCTCGCAGGAGAAACAACACAATCCATGAGCATCGAAACCGCAAAGGAACCTCCGAGTACTGGGAGTTCTATCCTGTGCCGCGATATGCGCTTTGGTGACCGCCTCTAGCCTTGCTTCAGGCGATTCCCTCACCCGCTCTTCACGGTATAAGACCTGTGAATTGAGCGCGTGAGAGGGAATCGAAAGAGCCAACTCACCCCTCCCGAACACTGATTCCATTGCACCAGAGAACTGGATTGCGCCTCTGTGCGTCCGGAATCCGAGTGCGATTGGACTCGACGAGGAGGAACCATGAAGAACAAACTGCATCTGCTGCAAAAGACGGCTCGCCTGACTTGCATTTGGGTTCCAACGGGCGATGCCAAGAGACCTTTGGCCTGCCTCTGGGTTGGAGCACAAACACCGCAGACCTCTATAGTTACGCCTTCCAACGATGAATTCGGGAGGATGCATCTGTGCGCGTAGCCAAACCCGAACTCGACGCCGCCGATATGAGCGGAAAGCTACTTGGCGTTCTCGATATTAAGGAGTTGTTGATCGCCGAGCCTTTAATCCAGTTGAAAGACTTCATGGTCGAGAATGTCATTAACCTCAGGTGCGACTGTACGATGAAAGCGGCTTCCTCCGCATTTCTTCGCTATGGATTCAGAGCGCTCCCGGTTGTCGATGAAAACGAAGTCCTTCAAGCAGTCGTCCCTTATCGGGAAATCATTTACTTGAAACACCGCATGTTGGAGTAGCCAGACACAATGATGTTAAGAAAACAATTGACGATTCCGGCGCCCGCGATACTGATTCTGCTGGCTTCCATCTTCGGTGCATCCGCAACGGCGCAAACCCTGGCGGCGATCGACGATGCAAAGCCGGCAACCGGTGGCGTAAAAGTAAGCGCGGCGCCCACAGAAGAGCAATGGCAGACTCAGAACTGGCACATGCAAAGCACCATCACCGGCCAGGGCTATCCTTCCTTTAGCGCCAAATACACGGGCGTCAACAGCCTGCCCACCGCCGGTCAGGCCCGCGAGACTGTGTCCCTGGACTTCTTTGGCGGCTACCGGTTGTGGCGCGGCGCCGAATTCCACGCCGACCTGTTGACGTGGCAGGGCTTCGGCCTGGACGATACTCTCGGCATAGAGGCCTTTCCCGACGGGGAAGCTTACAAACTAGGTATTCGCTATCCCCACTCGGCAATTGCACGCTTCTTCATTCGGCAGACTATCGGCTTCGGCGGAGAGAAAGAGGCCGTGCCTTCCGACCAACTCACGCTCGCCGGAGATCAGCAGGCTTCGCGGTTCACATTCACCGCCGGACGGTTCAGCGCGAAGGATATCTTCGACAACAATACGTATGCAAACGATCCACGCACACAATTCATGAACTGGGCGCTGGTCGCCAACGCTGTTTGGGATTATCCAGCCGACGCGTTGGGCTACACGACCGGCGTATCGGTCGAATTGGAGAGACCGAAGTGGGCGCTGCGCTACGGATTCTTCCAGTTGGCGAATCAACGGAATGGCTTTACCGCCGAAGACCGGTTTCTGATATGGCCGGGAGAGAGTTCCGCGGGCGACGGCAGGTTCGTCCACGACTGGGGAATGGTGGTCGAAGGCGAGCGCCGATTCAGCATCGGAGGCCATCCGGGAGTTGTCCGCCCCCTGGCCTATCTCAATCAGGGGGAATTCGGCAGCTACAAGGCAGCTCTCTCGGTACCGGGAGCGGATATCTCTCAGACTTTCGCCCACCGTCATTCGTTTGGCTTCGGCCTGAACGCGGAACAGGAGATCACGAAGAACATCGGCGTGTTTTCACGCGTGGGATGGAACGACGGCCATAACGAAGCATGGTTGTATACCGACATCGATCACACAGGATCGCTGGGCGTAAGCATAAAGGGAGATGCGTGGCGCCGCTCCCGCGATGCAGCCGGCCTGGCCGCCGTGATCAGCGGCATTTCAAAGGTGAATCAGCAATACCTCATGGCCGGCGGCACGGGCATCCTGGACGGCGATGGCAACTTGAACTACGGCCGGGAATTTGCATTGGAGACATACTACGATCACACATTCCCGCAGCAGATTCACTGGGCCCTGGATTACCAGTTCGTTGCCAATCCGGCGTTCAATCGCGATCGCGGCCCCGTTTCGGTCTTCGGCACGCGCATCCATTGGGAGTTCTAGCACTGGAAAGAGGGAGAAATGCGACCATCACTTCAGATAAGCACGCACCAGATCAATCAGATCCTCGGCAAGTTCCGGGGCAATCTGTTCTTTGGATCCATCCGTAAGATGAAACCGGATGTGATCTTCAAGCACTTCGCCCATCAATCCGTTTACGCCGCCACGCACCGCGGCCAGCAGCATCAGTTGGTCTCCGCACTGCTCATCAACGCCCAGCGCCCGTTCCACCGCGTCCAACTGGCCGCGCAATTTGCGCACGCGTTGCATCAACTTCATTTTTTCCCGTTCATGCTGAGGCATCGAATTACTCCTCGTCTCAATACCCATCCCCAATATAAATATAGGATCTGACTATTTGACGGTTCCTGTCGGCTGGGCTTGCGTCTTCTTCTCAGGCGGCAGCTGAACAATCACCTCGTTAGGCTTGGCGTAGTGCAACTGGTCTCGCGCCACCTGGCCGATGGCGTCGGGGCTGGAATTTAGCCGCTCGTTATGCTGGCGCAAACGGGCATTTTCCTGTTGCAGGCCGCCGATCTCCTTGCGCAACTGCCGGTCCTCGGTGCGCTTCTGCTGCCAAAACAGCAAACCGTTCTTGCCGCTGAATCCGTGCCAGAGCAGCAGCAGCGCCAACGAAACGGCCACCACCGACGCCGCCGGACGCCATGCCCGCCGCATCCAATTCTGCGCGCGCTGCGAGACGGACGCGGGAACGGCCACCTCGCCAATGGCCACCGCGTTCTTCCCGGCTTGCATGTTCTTGTCTTGCATGGGATCCATTCATCCTTACTGGAGAACAAACTCCTTGGCCGCCTCTTGCAGCGCTTCCGAGTCCAGTTCACTGCGCGCTTCCGTATAGGCTCGCACGACTGGTTCGGTCCCTGAAAGGCGATAGCAGACCCAAGAGCCGTCTTCCAGGATCAGCTTCAGCCCGTCTGTACGCACCACGCTGACAACTTTGCGTCCGCCCAGTTCGGCAGGATCGGCCTTCAACTTCTCAGTGAACGCTGCCATCCCCGCCCGGGTCAAGCGGAAGTTCGCGCGAATCGGATAGAAGGAACCAACCTTGGCAAACAGCTCGCTCAGTTGCACTCCCAGGCTCTTGCCGCGGTTGGCAACCATCTCGGCTACCAGCAAGCCGGCCAACACCCCGTCCTTCTCCGGCACGTGGCCGCGGATCGTCAGCCCCGCCGATTCCTCTCCGCCGATGGCGATCTTGTCGCCGTTGATCAACTCGCCAATGTACTTGAAGCCTACCGGCGTCTCGTAGAGCGGAACTTTGTGATAATCGGCCAGAGCGTTGATCAGGTTGGTCGTCGCCACACTCTTGGCCACGCCGTTGCGCCAGCCGCGCGTCTCCACCAGGTAATCGAAGAGCAGCGCGATAATGTAATTCGGCTGAATGAAGGTTCCGTCCGCATCCACAATGCCGAAGCGGTCCGCATCGCCGTCGGTGGCAATGCCGAGATGGGCGCCAATCTCCTTCATCCTGGCTCTGGCGTCGCCCAGCAATTCGCCGGATGGCTCTGGTGCATGGCCGCCGAAGAGTACGTCGCGGTAGTCGTGAACCGTCTCGACAGTCACGCCCGCGTCGCGCAGCAGATCGGAGCTGTATCCGCGCCCCGCACCCCAGAAAGGATCGTAAACCACCTTGATCCCCGACTTGGCAATTGCTTTCAGGTCCACCAGTTCGGCCAAACGCTTAAGAAATGCAGGTTTCACGTCGGCCGTCTCGAAGCCCCCTTCAGGGGGATTAGCCTGAGGAATCGCCGCGCGACTCGTCTGCAACGCGACAATCGCCGTCTCAATCTGCCTAGTAACCTCAGGCAGCGCCGGCGCGCCGTCGTGCGTCGAGAACTTGATGCCGTTGTACTCCGGCGGATTGTGCGAGGCGGTAAAATTGATCGCCCCAGAGGTCTTCAACTCGCGCACCGCGTAAGCAATTGCCGGCGTCGGTGCGGCCTCGGGAATAATGATCGGCGTGACACCCACTCCGGCCAGCACACGCGCCGCCACGTCCACAAAGCTCTCGCCCAGAAACCTCGGATCGCGCCCCACCACTACCCGGTGCGGCTCCGACTGAGTCTTCACATAGGCGGCAACCCCCGCCACCGCAAGTCGTATATTGGCCAAAGTAAACTCGTGGGCCACAATCGCCCGCCAGCCCGAAGTGCCAAACCTAATCGTTTTCGTCATCGCATTTTCCCCGCGCCGATTCACCGGCGTCAAATCCATACTGCCCTACTCAAGCTTAACCGGCAAGCCGCCGTTGCATGGCACAACTCTTCTGATTTGAAGCAAAAGTTCTAACCGGGAGCGGATTAAAGATACATAATTATTTGAGAATCAATCGCACGGTGAAACAATCTATGCCCGAAGCCCCACCGCCAGCCCGTATCGTCCTGACCACCGTTGCCAACCCCGAGGAGGCAGCCCGACTGGGCCGTACGCTTGTCGAGGAACGCCTCGCCGCTTGTGCCACGCTGATTCCTGCCGTACAGTCCATCTATCGCTGGCAGGGTGAGGTCGAATCCTCTACCGAGACACTGCTGCTGCTCAAGACCGGCCCCGAGCATCTGGTCGCCCTGGAAGCCCGGCTGCATGATCTGCACAGCTACCAGACGCCCGAATTCCTGGTTCTGGGGGTCGAAGCCGCCAGCCAGCCTTACCTCGACTGGCTGCTAGCCAGTCTACGTCAGCCCTGACGCCCAGCTTCCCTGGCCTGATTAACAGGCTCAGGATCGGTCTGTCTGGTATTCTGAGGCAGGTTTTCTGGATGCGCTGGTTACTGATGGTTCTACTCGTTTCGCTCCTGGGACTGCTGGTTGCGGCCTTAGGCGTGGCGCGTCACATTATCATGCAGCGCGCTCGTAGCCGCTCCAAGCCTTTCGCGCGCGCTGCCGAGGCTCCAGGTCAGGCCGAGAAAACTGACGTAGAGACAGAGATTTAGGGCTTCCGAGCGGCACCCCAGGATCTGCCTTGGGGCCTTATAAGCGAAAGGACTTTCGTATCTCATGAGTCAATTGAATCAAGTAGTCGCCAGCCCCGCCGAGACGCGAGAAATCTCCATCGCCCACAGTCCCGACTCCGATGATGCTTTCATGTTCTATGGACTGGCCACCAACAAGATTCGTGTTCCCGGCTACAAGTTTTCCCATACATTGTGCGACATCCAGACCCTCAATTTGAGAGCCCAGAATGAGGCCTTCTTCGACGTAACCGCCATCAGCTTCCACGCCTACCCCTACCTGCAACAGAACTACACGCTGATGGGCTGCGGCGGCAGCGTTGGCGAAGGCTACGGACCCATGGTCGTCTCCAGCAAGCCGCTCGCGCCAGAAGAGTTGGGCCGCATCAAGATCGCCGTCCCAGGCACGCTCACCACCGCCTACCTGGCGCTCAAAATCTTCAACCCGGAGCTCCAGACCGTCACCGTTCCCTTCGATAAGATCATTCCGGCGATCCTGGCCGGCGACTTTGAGGCAGGGCTCATCATCCACGAGGGACAGCTCACCTACAGCTCCAGTGGCCTTTATAAGGTTCTCGACCTAGGCGTCTGGTGGCGCGAGAGCACCGGCCTGGTTCTGCCTTTGGGTGGCAACGCCGCTCGCCGCTCGCTGGGCGCAGAATCGCTCCACATCGTCACCAAGGCGGTGCGCGACAGTATTCAGCACGCCCTGGACCACCGCGAGCAGGCGCTGGAGTATGCCATGCAGTTTGCCCGCGATCTGGACTCCCGGATGGCCAGCCGTTTTGTCAGCATGTATGTGAACGAGCGCACACTGGATTACGGCGCAGACGGCCGCGCGGCGATCCGCAAGTTGCTCGATCTGGGCTATGAGCGCGGCATCATACCCATTGTGCCTCAAGTGGATTTTGCGGATTGAATCCTTATATCTACCCGCATAGACTGAATCGCATGAAGATGCCTTCGCGCCATGCCCTCGTGCTTAGCCACGTAGCCTTTGAAGACCTCGGCTCCCTCGAAGCGCCGCTGCGGGAGCGCGGCTTTGAAATCGAGAGCGTCTTAGCGGCCACGGCGCGTTTCCCGCTGCCGCAGGTTGAGACTTGCGATCTTCTGGTGGTCCTCGGTGGCCCGATCGGGGTCTACGACGACCAAGATTATCCTTTTCTCATCCATGAGATTGCCTGCATCCGGGAACGACTGACGGCGCGCAAGCCGATTCTTGGAATTTGCTTAGGCGCGCAACTGATGGCAGCAGCTCTCGGCGCGCGCGTTTATCCAGGCCAACAGGGCGCTGAGATCGGCTGGTCGCCGCTGCAAGCTGTTCCCATTTCCGAGCCTCCCGCATGGTTCGCCCCGCTGCTCACGCCCGGAGTTTCCGTCTTTCATTGGCATGGGGACACCTTCGATCTTCCCTCCGGCGCGCTGCATCTTGCAAAGTCGGAAACGTATGAGAATCAGGCATTTGCAATAGGAAACTTCGCGCTTGGATTGCAGTTTCATCCCGAAGTCTCTGCCGCCGGCCTGGAGAGCTGGTATGTCGGCCACGCCAGTGAATTGCATCATGCTGGTATCGCCGCGGCCAGCCTGCGGAGAGCGGCTCGGGATCACGCGGCTGCGCTCGAAGAGGCTGCTGCGCGCTTTTGGAAGCTCTGGCTCGACTCAATCCTGTAGAGCCAATTCCCGATCATCCCGATTACGAACACGATCACCTAGGAGTGGATCGCCCGGTTGGTCGCGGGTGATGTGAAGCAATTGTGGAGAGGGGGAAGGCGCCCGTCGCTCTTAGCCTACCCGATCCATTGCGCGCAACGAGTCGCCATACGGCGCGCGCAGCACGCCCCGCTCAGTGATGATGGCGGTGACGTACCTGGCGGGCGTCACGTCGAAGGCCGGGTTGCGGATGCTTACGCCGTTGGGTGTGAGCTGCCTGCCGCCGTGGTGGGTGACTTCGGTGGCGGGACGCTCCTCGATGGGAATGGAGTCGCCGGTCGGAGTGGCCAGATCGATGGTGGACCAGGGGGCGGCGACGTAGAACGGAATTCCGTGCTCTTTTGCCAGGATGGCGACGTTGTAGGTGCCTATCTTGTTGGCTACGTCGCCGTTGGCTGCAATGCGGTCTGCTCCGACCACAACAGCCTGAATCCTTCCGGCACGCATCAGGCTGGCGGCCATGTTGTCGCAGATTACCGTGGTAGGAATGTGGTCGGCCATCAGCTCCCAAGCAGTCAGGCGCGCACCCTGCAGGAAGGGCCGCGTTTCGTCGGCGAAGACGTGAATGCGCTTGCCCTGCTCAATGGCCGAGCGGATCACGCCCAGAGCGGTTCCATAGCCGCAGGTGGCCAGCGCGCCGGCGTTGCAATGGGTCAGCACGCCACCCTCATCGGGCAGCAGCGCGCCGCCGAAAGCCCCCATCGCCTTGCAGGCGGCGATATCCTCCTCGTACATGGCGTGCGCCTCGGCCAGGAGCTTTTCCTGAATTTGAGCGATGGTTGCGCCCGCGGCAAGCAGTGCCGCGAAGAGACGCTTCATGCGGTCGATGGCCCAAAATAGATTCACCGCAGTGGGACGCGTTCCGGCCAGCCGGGCGTAGATGTGCTCAAACTCCGGCGCGAACTCGGTGGCCGTGGCGGCTTGGGTGCGCAGCGCGCCCAGGGCGACGCCATAGGCCGCCGAGACGCCGATGGCTGGCGCGCCGCGGACGACCATGGTGACAATCACGTCGGCCACCTGTTCATAAGTAGTGGCGAGCACGTAGCTCTCCTCCAGGGGGAGCCGGGTCTGATCGATGAAGCGAACGCCTTCCGGCGTCCAGGCAAGAGTGGGAATCATGGAACTCCAGTGTAAATGGAAAGGGAGTAAGGAACAGGGAGTAGTGAATAGAAAAGCCTTCGCTCCCGGCATTTTTGATTTACGCTGGACTAGTCTTGGTCCCTGTGCGTAGAGTTGTTGGGGTAGGTTTTACAGTGGTTGATTCAGAAGGAAACGGGGAAAATCATTCATGGCCAAGCAATCCACAGCACCGGCGGCTTCCAACGCGCCCAATTACCTGATGCCGTTCATCATTGTCACCGCGCTGTTCGGCATCTTCGGATTCCTCACCAGCCTTAACAACCAGTTGGTGGGCAAGCTGAAAGAGATCTTTCATCTACCCTACGGGCCATCGATGCTGGCGACATCGGCTTGGTTTTTTGCTTACCTGGTTTTCTCGGTTCCCAGCGGCAAGCTGATCGAGAAGGTTGGCTACAAGAGCACCATGGTCATCTCGCTCTTCATCATGGTGGTGGGCGCACTGTTATTTGTACCCGCTGCAAATTTGGTGAGCTTTCCTCTAACGCTTGCAGCCATTTTCGTGTTGGCATCCGGCGTCTGCGCTTTGCAGACCTCGGCTAACCCTTATGTCGCGATCCTCGGCCCCGAACACAGCGCGTCGGCACGACTCAACCTTGCGCAGGCCTTCAACTCCGGTGCCTCAGCCATTGCCGGATGGTTTACCGCCCGCTTCATCCTCGCCGATACCACGAAGGTATCCGATGCAGCCAGTCAGGCCCATATGTTGCAAGGGCCTTACGTCCTCATCGCCATTGCGCTGCTGCTGCTGGGTTTTACGGTGATGTTCCTTCATTTGCCGGCGATCGCCTCGGCGCGTCCTTCCGAAGATTCTCCGGCGGCTGGCCGCAGCATCTGGAGCTTTCCACATACCGTGCTGGGAATGGTTGGCATCTTCTTCTACGTAGGAGTCGAAATAGCCCTGGCCGCGATTTGCATCCAATACTGCAAGCAGCAAGGAATCAGCAATGTCGAAACGGCTGGAATCCTGGTTACGGTTTACTATCTGCTCATCATGGCGGGCCGCTTCATTGGGAGCGCGCTGATGAGCGTGATCAAAGCCGAAAAGATGCTCGTCGTATTAGGCATTCTGGGCGTAGTTTTGATGTTGATCTCCATGGTTACGCATGGCCAGATTGCCATCTGGAGCCTGGTCCTCTGCGGTCTGGCCAACTCCATCATGTATCCGACGATCTTTACCTTGGGCATCGCTGAATTAGGACATATGACCAACGAGGGTTCTGGTGTCATCACCATCGGCAACGTCGGTGGTGCGGTGATTCCGCCACTCTTTGGATTTTTGGCCGACAAGGTGGGCATTCAGTATGCGTTTGTCCTGCCAATCCTCTGCTACGTTTTCATAACTTACTACGGTCTCTCGGGCTACAAGCCTACGCGAGCGGCCACGGCGTAGGCGTGGACTTACTCGGAAACACTACGGCCCTCCGACACAAACCGGAGGGCCGTAATGTTTGTGGTTTACGCTATCCGCTCATACGGCAGGTAGACGGGTTCCCAGACGTAGGCGCGGAGGCGCTTGCGAAGGGTTGCATCATCCACGGCTTCGGCAGTTCCGTCCTGGATGGCTTGCTTGACGACTGCTTCTGCGATCACCAGGCTCACCTTGCGGCAATCGGCGATTGGCGGCAGTAACGGAGCGTCCGGGGACTGGAGTGTGGGCGACAGGCCGGCCAACGCCTTGGCGGAGGCCATGATCATAGCGTCAGAAACCCGCGTAGACCGTGAAACGAGAATTCCCAGCGCCAGGCCGGGGAAGATGAACGAGTTATTGACCTGCGAGATGCGCACTTGCTTGCCGTTGACCTCCACCGGCGGAAAGGGACTTCCCGTTCCGACCAGTGCGCGGCCATCGCTCCAGCGGAGCAGGTCAGCCGGTGTGGCCTCAGCCTTCGAGGTGGGATTCGAGAGTGGAAAGATAATCGGGCGCGCGGTATGTCTGGCCATCTCGCGGACGATCTCCTCGGTAAACGCACCGGGCTGTGCGGAGACGCCGACCAGCACCGTGACACCAGCGTTGCGCACCACATCGAGCAGTGAAATGGCGCATGGGCCGGACGCTGAACTGGCCAGCTTCCATCCCGCGACGTCGGCTCGTTTGCGTAGCAGCGGCTCCTGGCCGGGGCGGACGCCCTCGCATCCTTCGATCAGCAGACCATAACGATTGAAGCAGTAGATGCGGCTGTGGGCCTGCTTTTCGCTTAGTCCCTCTTCTTTCATCGCGTCTACAAGGAGATCGCCGATGCCGATGCCGGCCGAACCGGAGCCGAACATCGCAATCGTTTGTTCCTTGAGCGGAAGGCCGGTGGCGCGGACGGCGGCCAGCAGCGTGCCGGTGGTGATGGCGGCTGTTCCCTGAATGTCATCGTTGAAGGTGCAGAGCCGATTGCGATAGCGCCTGAGCAAAATGGCCGCGTTGACGCCGGCGAAGTCCTCCCATTGGAGGAGAATGTTCGGCCAGCGGCGCTCGACTGCGGTGACAAACTCCTCGATGAACTCGTCGTACTCCGGGCCGCGAACGCGTTTGTGCTGCCAGCCGATATAGATGGGATCGTTGAGATGGGCTTCATTGTCGGTGCCCACATCAAGCAGAATGGGCAGGCAGTACTCGGGCGGGATGCCCCCCAGCGCGGTGTAGAGGGCCATCTTGCCGATGGGAATGCCCATGCCGCCGGCGCCCTGGTCGCCCAGGCCGAGAATGCGCTCACCGTCCGAAACTACGATGCAGCGTATTTCGTCAAAGCGCGGGTCGGCGAGGATTTGTTCGATGCGGCATTTATGGGTATAGCTGAGATAGAGGCCTCGTGGCCTGCGCCAGATCTCACTGAAGCGCTGGCAGCCCTCGCCCACCGTCGGCGTGTAGACAATCGGCAGCAACTCCTCGGTGTAGTGCTCAATGAGTGAATAGAAAAGGGTTTCGCAATTGTCCTGCACGTCGCGCATATTGCTGTACTTGAGGAAGGCGGTGCCACGGCCGTCCAACACACGCTTGCGGCGCTCCCGCTGGTCTTCAAGAGTTCCGATGTGTGGCGGAAGGAGGCCGTGCAGGCCGAAGGCGTCGCGCTCCTCTTCTGTAAAGGCAGTGCCCTTGTTGAGCCGGGAGTTCAGAAGCAGCTCAATCCCATGAAGACGGGTCCGGACCACGCTGTGATTTGTCTGATTTGACTGGAATTCCTCACTCATTGACGTCTTCTCCTTGATAGCGATCTTCTTGACCCGGTCATGGGCAAAATCTCATGCTACCCGTCGAAGATGGTGATCTCCTGTTGCGTGCGTCACATCTGTGGCTTTGGCTTGAGATCGGCTTGTTGTCGAGGAATTCAGTACCAGCAGCATAAGCGCACCTAACTTGACCTCTTCTCAAAATTGACGCTCCTTGTTCCGGGGAAGAGGATCACGCCGGCTCAAATGTGAGCAAGGCAATCTCCGGATGGGTTCCAACGCGCATCGGCGGACCCCAGGTTCCGGCGCCGCTCGATGTATACACTTGCAACGAGCCGAAGCGTTGCAGACCGTAGATGAACCTGCCGAAGGCGTAGCGGGTGAACCAGGTGAAAGGGAAGAGCTGTCCACCGTGGGTGTGACCGGAGAGCTGCAGGCTGATGCCGGCCTGTTCGACGATGGGCAGACGGCTGGGCATATGGTTGAGTAGAATACTGGCTTGGCCGGGGGCCAGATGCAGGTTCTCCAGAGTGGCGCGCAGTCGGACGGGGTATCCGGAGTCTCCATCGGATACGCCCACAATGTCGAGGCCATCGACAGTGACCATTTCGTTGGCCAGAACGCGGATACCGATGCGGGTGAGGACCTCTCCGTAGTGGGCGGCGTTGCCAAACTCATCATGGTTGCCGGTCGAGAAGTAGCTGCCCAGGGGCGGAGCCATCGCGCGCAAGGGCTCAGCCAGAGCCGCAGCGTCGGCCATGGCGCCGTCGAAGAGGTCGCCGGGAAAGAAGATGACGTCCGGGTTCAGGCGGGCAGCCAGCGACGCGATGCGCCGGCAGAAACGGCGGCCATTGATGTGGCCCAGGTGCAGGTCGCTGACGACCAGGGCGGTGCGGCCGCGCCAGGACGCGGGCAGGCCGCGCAGTTGGACGGAGATGCGCCGGATGCGGATGAAACGCGCGTTCACCAGACCGTAGATGCCTACTAAAACCGCCAAAGCGAAAAAAGCTGCTGCCAGCAGCGGCTTGTTAGCTGACAGCCCTAGAAGCGCCAACGCGAAGCTCACTAGCCAGCAGAGGCACGCCGCCCAGAAGAAGTAGTTCAGGAAGCCCAGCCAGACGGCGGCGATCCTGTAGAGCAGCGTGACCGGCCTGTTTGCGTGGTGGAAGCCTAGCAGCGCGGCGGTGATGAAACTGAAGGCCAGCACAAACAGAATCTCCCGTAGCGCCTGCGTGGCCTGGGGGCTGAGAGGCTGCCAAAAGGCGACCCAGGTGTGATAAATAAACCAATGGGCAGCAAGCAGAAAGACTTGCATCAGCGCGATGCCCACAATTGGCCAGGCTTTCAAACCGATTCCCCCTTCTTCAATTCTTGCACGGAACAAGGGAGCGGGTATCCGAGAATGGGAAATGGGAAGAGGATACACGGAGCAGGAATTGGAAGTCTCCAGAATCGGGAAATGAAAACGGGAGAAGGCGCAAACAGGGTTGTGCTGCTCCCATGAAACAATCTCTATATGGCAGCTTCCGCCAGCGACGCACTCGGTCTTTACATCTCGGTGCCGTTCTGCCGCTCGAAATGCACCTACTGCAACTTTGCCTCTGGGGTCTATCCGGCCAGCGAGCACGCCAGCTATGTGGACCGGCTCATCGAAGATTTGCGGAGCTCCGGAAAATGGGCTGCGCGGATGGGTGTGGAGCTGCCACGCCGCGTGGACACGATCTACCTGGGTGGCGGAACTCCCAGCCTGCTGGCGCCAGAGCTGCTGGCGCGGATCTTCGCGGCAGTGCGAGGGGAGTTCGACCTGGAACCGGAGGCAGAGATTACCGTCGAATGCGCCCCCGGCCTGCTTGCCGACGCTACGCTGGCGGCTCTCACAGCACCGGGGGTGAACCGCGTGAGCCTGGGTGTGCAGTCGTTCATAGACCGTGAGGCGGCTGTGAGCGGAAGGCTGCACAACCGTGCCGTGGTGCTCGAAGATCTGCGCCGACTGCGTTCCGCAGGCATTCACAACCTGAATATTGACCTGATTGCCGGACTCGCCGGGCAGACATTCGCTTCGTGGGAGGAGTCGCTGGCGGTACTCGTTGACTCAGGCGTTCCGCATGCCAGCGCCTATATGCTGGAGGTGGACCAGGATTCGCGCCTGGGCCGGGAGGTGCTGGCGCACGGCGTGCGTTACCAGGCCGGCCTAGTTCCCGCAGACGATGCGATTGCGCAAATGTATTCCATGGCGATTGACAAGCTGAAGCAATCCGGGCTGGAGCAATACGAGATATCAAACTTCTGCCAGCCGGGGATGGAGTCGCGCCACAATCTGCGCTACTGGCAGCGGCGACCTTACCTGGGAGTGGGGTTGGATGCCTCGTCCATGCTGTGGGCGGCCGACAGCTTGGGATCAATTCGGATACTGCGTTCGACCACCAGCGATGACCTGAAGGCCTATCTCGCGGGCAGCGAGCCGGCCGAGATGGCATGGCTCACCCCTGCGCAGCAGCACGAAGAGGCCTGGTTCCTGGGACTGAGGCTGAATGCCGGCGTGGAAGTGGCCGCGCTGGAGCGGGAGTTTGGCTGCGCGATGGTAGCCCCGGCGCTTGAGGCTGTGGAGCGGCTGGCCGAGGCTGGGCTGATTGTCTCCGACGGCAAGACGGTCCGGCTGACCGCGCAGGGGCAATTGCTCTCTAACGACGTTTTTCAGAAGTTTTTGGGGCTGGATGCGGATGAAGATAAAGTCTGCCTCGATACACGATGACAAGGATATAAGTTTCCTACGCTTGCGCCAGTTATTCCTCGAAAAGCAGGCAAAAGTAAACAGACCAGGCGAATTTGGAGGATCATGAGCCATGCACGCTACCGCTTCGCCGGGGTCTGACTGGGCGCGGCGAAGGCGATCTTAGGCGGATCGGCGAGAGTGATAGTCGCCTGAACCGGCTGCGTGTGTGCACCGCGCTTGACCTGATTCTCCTTAAGCGTAACGACGCCGCTCGCGACTTCAGCGTCGGCGGTCCAACGGTCGAAGCGGGCCAGTTCCGGAGGAACGAAGCCGGAGTTTGCGGCAATGCTCCCTTGCCGCCACTCGAAGTGCAGAGCGCCTTTGGCCGAGGCGGCCAGGTCACTGCCGGTAAAGCCTGTAAGGTCTATCTTGCCGTTGCCGTCGAAGGCGCTTCCGGTCGAGCGCAAACCTAGCAACTGGCCCAAGGCAGGCGGACTGAGCTTTTCTAACCGACCCTCAAACTCATACGAAGGCTTGTCCTTGGAAGAGGCGGCAGCATGGTACGTACCGATACCGTGGACACGTCCGCCGAGCAGCCCAGCGTCAATGGCAGCGATCTCGGCCCCGTAGGCGAGTGTGGAGACGGCGGCGACAGGCTCGTGGAGCGTGACCGGCCCCAGGATCAGGGATTCGGCCTTGACCGTGCCTTCCAACTGCGGCCAGGCCGTAGCGGCTGTGGGGCGGAGGCGATCAAGGAGTGTGGAGAGCAGTGTGCCCCGCTCATGCGCACCCAGAAACGCGGTCTGAAGGACTGCGGCGTCGAGCGCGCCGAACTGGAGTTGGAAGTGCGGAGTGCAGTGCTGGAGCGCGGCGCAAGGGATGGGCAATAAAAGGCTGGCTGTTCCCTTCACAGGACCGTAGGAGAAGACGACCGGCTCCCAGCGAAGTTCGCCGGGAGCGATGTGGAGCGTAGCCTGGGAGATCAGAACGGAATTGGCCAGGAACTCCGCCTTCCAGTTGGCATTGTGCAGGGTAACGGCTCCGGTGAGGCGGTCGGTCAGCGCAGACTGAGCGGCGCCGCCGGACGGAAGCGCCAGGATTAACGGTTGGATTGACGACTGGGCTTGCATCCATGGACCTTCGGCGGTCAGGTCCATGGAGGCAGAGTCTCCAGCCAGCGCGTCCAGGGCAGCATTGGCAAGTCCGGCTACGCGCGCCAATTCCCTGCCCCGGCTGATCGAAGTCTCCCCATGCACCGTAACCTGATAGCCGGAGAGCGAGAGACGCGAAGAGATCGTGAGCGGGCTAGCACCGCCGGCGGGAATGGCAACGGTGGCCATAATCCCGGGCGGCTGGCTTGCAGGTGTGGGAGTCAAAAGCAGTTTGGAAACGAGAATGGGCTGGCTAAGGCCGTTGCCCCGGAGTTGAAGTCCCTCGACCGTAATGCTGCCAGTGAGCGGTCCCTCAACCGCCGGAATCGCTTTGGCGGAACGGGAGTGGCTGGTGTGAGCCGACTTCGCTGGTGCGGCGCTCTCCGGATCGTAGGTAATTTTGCCGCTCGCCGATCCGGTGGCTTCGAGGTCGGGGGCTATACCGCTGCGGACTGTGCGAAGCACGTCCAGGCTTGCGGCAACGGAGATGTGGTCCAACTCGATGGAAAAGCTGGGCAGGCCGTCCTGGCCAGCCATACCTTCCGCCAGCTTGCCCACCAGGCGGATGTGGCCATCTCCGAGCGGAGAATCGCAAAGCAGATTGTCAATGGCGCGCGTGGTGAAGTGAGCGACAAGAGTGCAGTTGGCGTCAAAGTCCATCGGCGCGGCCGGGGCAAACTCGGCGCGATGGACTCCGGTGGCGCGCAGCCGGGTCTTAATCTGGGCTGCATCAACGGTACCATCGAAATGAAGTTCGCCAGTGAGGTCGCCGCGCCAGCCGGCGTCAGTACCGAGGAGCAGGCGGGTAAGCTGGCCGAGTTGCGCCTCGCGCCATTCCAGGTCAAGGCGCAGCGGCATCTGACGCAGTTGCGGCGCCTGATGGAAATTCGCCTCCAGGCGCATAATGCCGGTGTCGGCTTGTTCAATGCTTAGGTCGGTGCGGACAGGCTGGCCGCGCAGCCGAACGCGCCAGTCGCCGGGACTCTGCTGATCCAGCGACATTTTGGCATTGATCAGCGAAAATGGCCGCTTCTCCGCGCCGTTCTTGATGTTGATGCGAGAGTTTGTGGCTTCAAGGTAAGGAAGCCGGACAGGCTTGCCTGCCTCGGCGGAGCCCGCCGCGGATTGAGAGGGAGCAGTGGCCGTGCGCAAAAGCGAGTCGAGGTTCCAGCGGCCGGCCGGGTTGCGCACCAAATTCAGGCTGGCTTCGTCCACGCTGATCGTGTCCAGCTCAATGCGTCCGCGCCACAGCGAGAGAAGGCGAATGGAGGCCGTGACTGAATTGGCGTGCAGCACCGGTTCAGCACCATAGGCAGGATCTTCCTCTACGGTGAGGTCGGTGAGCACAAAGCCTGGCCGGGGCAGCAGGCGCACTTCGACTGACGAGAGGCGCGCCGGGCGACCCAGCGAAGCGGAGATCAGGCGGGTAATGCTGGCCTTGTAGCGGCTCACGCTCAGGAACGGCGGCACAATCAGGACAGTCAGAATGGACACCAACACAGCCAGCGCCATCCATAGCCGCTTTCGATTCGTTTGCCGTGGTATATCTTCTTCAGTCATGGGTTTATCAGTGGACAGCGCATAGGGTCAGTGTACAGTGTTGCGGTTTTTTCCTGACCACGGATCACTGTATCCGATGCTGGGTCCGGTTCCAGCGGGTTTCGGTAAAGAAGTGCAGTGCCACGTGACTCATCCAGGCCACGGCATTGCCGATTCCAGTCTGCTCATACTGGTCATCCGGGGTGACGAACGACCAGTAGTTGAAGAGCGGACGGCCGATGATGTTCTCGCGGGGCAGAAAGCCCCAGTAGCGCGAGTCGAGGCTGTTGTGCCGGTTATCGCCCATCATGAAGTACTTGCCGGGAGGAACCACCAGATCACCGTTTTCGATGTGGTTGGGAAAATCGATGGCCCATGCCTCGGGAATGCCGTCGCCGGGACCGTCCGTAGCGACCGGAGGCATGGAGGGAAATTCATCGAGAAACTTCGAGTGATTCTCCGGCGTTGTGGGCTGGGCGTGTGGCTGATCCTGGGCGACGCCGTTGAGGATGACGATGCCGTTGCGCAGGTGAATGTGGTCGCCGGGGATGCCGATCAGCCGCTTGACCAGTGGCATGACGGTGGGCTTTCCATCGGCGTCCAGCTCTCCGGGTTTGATGAAGACGATGATGTCGCCGC